>JADHED010000292.1_pt1 | contig 68240 bp, 70 predicted proteins | sample 8952041 | NCBI WGS metagenome assembly JADHED01 (sample SAMN16124423, study PRJNA663239) | bioreactor sludge metagenome | isolation source: sludge (control) | place: India:Bengaluru | collected 2018-09-08 | reverse complement strand
CGTGATCACCGTCGGCCAGAATCGCATTTTTTTCCAATTCGTCTACGGCCTCGACGACGTTTGGTAAACGGTCCTTTAGCATTTGATAATATGTTTTTGGAGGTGGAGTTAAGAACTCTATGTCTTTCTCCTTAATTTCTTTTAATGAATTAATAATACTATTTGTCGTCAAAGCGATATGCTGAATACCTGAGCCTTTATATTCGTCAAGGTACTCTTGGATTTGCGACTTAGTACCTGTTGGCTCATTAATTGGAATCGAAAATGTTCCGCATGGTGAACGCATTACTTTTGATATTAAGCCTGTGGATTTACCTTTGATATCAAAATAGCGAGCTTCGCGGAAACCAAAAATATTCGTGTAAAAATCACACCACTTCTGCATTTCGCCCTTAGGTACGTTATTGGTGAAATGATCTACGATTTGCAAACCACTACCTTTTGGCTGTTGCAGTTCACCTTTAATGGCAAAGGCCGTTTCATAGAATTTCGCAGCCGAATTTTTATCAACGAAATAAACTAGCGAGTCTCCGATTCCATAAACGGCAGGAAACTCACCTAACGTTTTCAAACCGCTCCGAGCATCAAATGCTTTGGCGCCACGAGCGACTGCAACTTTGAATGCATGACTTGCATCTTGGACCATAAAGCCCGTCGAAGACACTGCCGGGCCGTGGAGTTCCGTGAATTTTTGTGCGAACGTGCCTTTTTCATTATTTAAAATAAATCTAATTTTACCTTGTTGATATAGAAAAATTTGCTGTGGGCCAGCTTGGGCGGTTTTCGAAAAACTTAGCTTCGTGAACAACTTTGGAAAATCAAAAGCTTGCGGACCTGAAAACTCAACAAATTCTACACCTAATATACCTAACGGATTGGCATCTTGACTCGACATACGTGGCTCCTTATGGAACCAAATTAGGCTCCCAGCCTACAAAGTTCAAGCAAAAACTCTATGGAAAATAATCGATTTCGCCACCATAAAATTGAATTACTTCAGGGTCAGCTTTGATAGATTTGGACGACCATTTGATTAAATTTAAACCATTGGCATCCCGCAGGCGGCTCAGCGCCACATAGGCCTGCCCCGGTTCCCATAGCTGCGACAAATCGCACCAGATTTTATCCAAAGTAGCCCCTTGGCTTTTGTGAATGGTCGTAGCGTAGCCTAAGTTCAGAGGAAACTGCGATGCCGACATCACGACCTCTCCTTCCGCATTCAGCAAATCGAAGGACACTTTATCTACTGTAACCTCCCGTCCTGTTCGCTTTTCAACAATAATTTTACCGTCTTCAAGTTGTCGAACAACGCCTTGGGTGCCATTAATCCACCGCTTCTGAGGATCATTTTGCGTAAAAACAACTTCAGCTCCGATCTTCAAAGTCAGTTCAACTGGCACAGGAAACGTGTCCTTCATCTTTTCAATTTTACTTTCGTCACCCCAATACAGTGTTGGGAAAACGAGCGGCTCGGACTGAATTTTATTTAACTGTCTTAAATTGAATTGTTCAGATTGATTTCGAAAGGGAAACAAACGAATTCCCGAATCCGATTCGTCATGAGTTTTGACTTTACTATTCAGAAATTCAAACACCCGCTCGGTGACCTGTCCTTCGCGAATGTCATTCAATACTCTGAGGTAACTATCATCATGAGTTCGATGGTTTGTTTTCAAAAACGCCTTTTGAAATTGAGCTCGTTCCCATACCGGATGCTTAAAACTCCAATTGCGTGGCCCCACCTTGTTAACCGGAGGCAGCTGAGCAAAATCGCCCACAGCTATGACACGAAGGCCTCCAAAAGGATGTTCATTTTCTCGAGCCCAGCGTGCGATTCGATCGGCCAGATCTAATACGTCACCCGAAATCATGGACACTTCGTCGATGACGATGCCTTCCACTGCCGTAATACGCTTCTTTAGACGTTTGTCCTTTTTAGCCTTCTCAAAGACCTTTTCTGGCCCACCTTCCAAAATTCCTAAACCAAAAAAACTATGAAATGTTCGACCACCAACTAAAACGGCCGCGGCACCTGTCGAAGCCAAAACTGGGAATTCATTTTTACTAAACTCTTTTAAAAATTTTTTGATTAAAAAACTTTTACCTGAGCCCGCTGCTCCCGTCAGGAAAACATTTTCACCAGATAGTAATAAATGAAAGGCTTCAAGCTGATCACCATAAAGCTCTACGTCTGTTAGCATTAATCACGTATCTCATAGGTCACACCGGGTGCTCAATGGCTTTATTTGTATTGCCTTTAGAGCATCTTATCTATAGAGTCATACGACTGACCATTGAGAGGAAAAGGATGAACTCTAAAGTATTTGTTAACAGAACACTAAATCTAAAGAAGATTAAATTTATCGGTCTAGATATGGACCACACATTAGTACGCTACAACATTGAAAATTTCGAGCGACTTTCATACACAAAAATTATTGAAAAATTAGTAGGCAAAAGAAATTATCCGCAAACACTGAAAAACTTGGTATTTGATTATAACTTTGCTATTCGTGGTTTAGTTATCGATCGTCAAAAAGGAAATTTACTAAAATTAAATCGTTACACGGCGATTCGCGCGTCTTATCACGGCCAAAAACCAATCGATTTTAAAACTCATCAAAAACTGTATCGCAGCACTTACATTGACTTAAGCAATCCCGCGTACATGACAGTTGATACTTTCTTTTCGATCTCGTTAGCGGTTTTATTCGGACAGCTTGTTGACCTTAAAGACAACGACAAAGCCAACACATACCCGGAATATTCGCAAATGGCGGATGATGTACTAGCATCCCTTGACGAATCTCATCGCGATGGTTCGTTAAAAGACGAAGTTAAGAAAAATCTAGATAAATATATTATCAAAGATCCAACAACTGTTGAACGCTTAGAAACGTTTAAAAAACACGGTAAAAAAATCTTCGTATTAACTAACTCTGACTTTAACTACACTAAATTGTTAATGGATTACGCCATCAATCCATTCTTGAAAGAACACAAAAGCTGGGTTGATTTATTCGAAATCGTAGTTACGTTTGCCCACAAACCAAGATTCTTCTATGAAAAACAGAACTTCTTAAAGGTCGATGAAAAAACAGGTACAATGACTAATATGGATGAACCGTTGAAACATGGTATCTACCAAGGTGGAAATGCGTTTAAATTCACAGAAGATTTCAATTTAGATGGCGACGAAATTCTATACATCGGTGACCATATCTATGGCGATATCTTGCGATTAAAAAAGGACTGTAACTGGAGAACAGCTATGGTTCTAGAAGAACTTCAGTTTGAGCTTGAGAATAACATGAAGGCCGAACCCACTGTTGAAGAAATTGAGAAACTAATGGCTAAGAAAGAGCCGATGGAGGATAAGTTAACTCTATTGATGACGGAACGAACCGAAAATCCTAATATCGACGAAAAAGAAATCGAAGAACTACAAAACGTAATATCTGGAATCGATGCGCAGATTTCTCAGCTGATTAAACGGCAGCAATCGTTATACAATCCTCAGTGGGGACAATTAATGAGAGCCGGTAATGAAGAAAGCTATTTAGCTTACCAGGTAGAACGTTATGCCTGCGTCTACATGTCAAAACTGTCTGACTTGTTAGCCTTGTCACCACGAACTTACTTCCGGGCGCCACGACGTCCCCTGTCCCACGAAAGAATTTAATCACTATGAAATTGAGCAAGCTAAGTTTAATTGCTTGTTTAGTTTCGATCTCGGCGCTAGGCCAATATCGCTGGCAGGCGCCGCCTAAGGATACGCTAGGTGTCCGTTTTGGATTTATATCTCCCGTTTTATTTGCGGACATTAAAGACAACAAGGAAACGGGCGCGGGCACTCCGATAAAGTATCAGCCTAATTCCAGTTCGAGAACGGCGCTTACGCTATTCTATAGTCATTTTGCTCTCACGGGCAGTGTCTCCAATCCCCTTACGGAAGAGGACAAAGAAAACAAAGGACCAGCCAAAGTCGACGATTACCAATTTCGATTTTATTACAAATACGGAACTTGGGATTTCTTTTATCAAAACTATCAGGGCTACTATGTTGAAAATTCCGGACAGGTCGATCCAGCATTTTCGGGGGTCAAAAAAATTCAACGTCCCGATATCAAAACATCGCATCAGGGCGTGCAGTATTTCTATATCCCAAATGCCGAACGTTATTCTTTAGGTGGAACGTTCGATCAGAATACTCGGCAGATTGAATCCGGTGGCAGTATTTATTTCTCAGGATATATCGGTGAACATTCTGTAGAGGCCGATAGCCCACTGGTTCCTGCAAATATAGCTGCCGGTTATGGTTCGTTTGCAAATTTTAAAGAAGGGCATTTTCAGAACATTCGCGCGGGCTTAGGCTACGGTCACACCTTTGTCCTCTACAAATTTTATTTCGGATTTGTATTTGGAGCCTCCCATGGGTTACAACATCAACGATTCGATTTAGTCACTGAAAAATTTGATCGCTGGGTAGCTGCGACCGGCGCCAATATCAAAGTCGGTTTTGGCTACAACGCCGAAAAATTCTACAGTGGTTTTCAATATGTAATGGACAACACATCTATTGGTTTCAATGAATATAGCATAGGACTCACCACGGGCGAGTACCGATTGTTTATCGGCACTCGCTTCGAAGGCGTATCTATTCCTCCTGTTTCCAAATTGGGGGAATGGCTTTATGGCGAATAAAGCATAGCTCATGCTGTATAAATTTTTGACAAACAAGAAACTACTTCAGACCGTTTAGAAAAGTATGGAGAACTTAAATTACGTAAGGCATAACTAATCTCGTTGTTCGCAAGAATGACACATTTTCCCCCTCTTGCCTCTTTGAAAAAAGGGGCTTTTTTTTACCCAAAAATTATAATAGATTTTTAGCATGAACAATCCAAACTCGCGCGTATTCCAGAAACTAGCTAAGAAATATAATACGCCTGAAAAAGTTCAAAAATTTATATCGTCACTAAAATATAACAAGATGCCAACGATGCGGTCTGCCCTTTCAACTTGGCGACATAAAGAGGCTCATTGCATGGAGGGTGCGTTCTTAGCCGCCGCAATATTGGAAAATTTAGGTTACCCGCCTTTGATCTTAAGTTTTGAAAGTATTGATCTACTTGAGCACGTCATTTTTATTTACAAAAAAAATAATCGATGGGGCGCAATCGGGTGTTCACGAGATCAAGGTCTTAAAGGGCGTAAACCCGTTTTTAAAACGATTCGTGCGCTGACTTTAAGTTACTTTGAGCCCTATATAGACAAGACCGGATTGATCACCGCTTATCAACGGGCTAATCTTGATGAAACTGGTGGAGATTGGCGCTATTCAAAACAAAATGTTTGGAAATCCGAAAACTATCTACTGAATCTGCCGCACATAAAACTTAAGAGCTCAAAAAAACGCAATCAGGTAATTAGAAACCGTTATCTAAAAAATGGTCCGATGAAACCAAAATCATTTTGGCTTTATTGATCGGGGCATTGAGCAGCAATTTTGCTAGCCACTCGATTCAAGGTTTCTTCGCGGACACCGTCGCCATCAAACATCTTCACATCAGACAAAAACGTTTTCATTTTCTTCAAAGTTGAACAGTCCAAATCATTTCGATGACTCAATGGAACTAACGTTGTCATTTTTTTTAAACTTGAAATTTTTTTAAGTGTAGCTTTCGAAGTATTTAAATTTGAGGCCAACCATTGGTCAGTATATGTACTTCGACTGTATATCTTATCTAAAATAGGAGTTGGAGTATTGCTATTCATCGCAAACGCCACATCTAATTTATCCTCAATCCCATGTTTTTTAAAAATCGACTCAAGCGTCGCCGAAGTTATTTTTTTATGAATTACAATAGTAGATAAAAGATCACGATTATTTGTGGTCTCCGCCAACTGGCCTAATGAGTCGTCTTCTAAAAAAGCAGAACTTACGGCCGCCACTTGAAAACCCAAATCATTTTTATGGGCCTCTAGTTCCTTTTTTAGCCATTCATTTTCTTTGCCTTGATGGGCCGATGAATTTGAATTGATCCAACGAGTTTGCTCGTTAATAGACTTTAGAAGTTGATCTTTTTCATCATTAATTCTCTTTTCTGATAAACCAGCGTAGACCCCAAAACCATAAACAATAAAAATTCCTAAAATACTAAGTCCCGCAAATGTATTAAATAAGATCGTAGCCCTTGAACGCGCATAGAAAAATGCAAACGTAAGCAGCCCACACGTCGACGCAAATATCGGAACAAACACCAACGCGATTGCGGCTGTTGAAGAACGTGACTGCATTACTCCCCATGTATAAATTGGAAAACAGATAACCATGGACGCGATACTAAAGAGCAGCGGTTTCCATTTTTTTTGGGCAACATATTCAAACGCAAAAGCAAGATACGCCATAGGTAGGACTACAAGTAAAAGAAATGCCATAAACCGAGTATAAACTAAGACTCTTCATTGGTGTCAAAAGGAAAGGCAGCGGTAAGAAAACTAGTTTTTAAAATTTTTGGCACAGTATTTAGTTGTGATTCGTTTATTTCTATATAGTAGATCACATCCATGCCGTCTCAAAATAAGACAGGTTCTTTAGCGCCGGATCGTGGTTTAATTTTTTAAAGGAGCGCTTCTTATGAAAATGCCACTATTTGCAGTCGTTCTTTTTTCCATTTTTATAATTAACTGCTCAGGCAGGAATAACTCCTCTAATAGTCCGACTCCGCCAGAGGCCCCAAAGGAAGAGCCTACGCCCGAAAATGATTCCGAAGGTTCCACCACCAATGTAGATGCTTGGAACGCCCCCGTGGGAGCTGAAATACAAGGGGTGACTTTGAAAGATGGTTGGTATGACTTACGTGAACTACCAGAGCCGATTAATATTTCCGGAGGGTGGACTGATTCCGCTGCCATTAGTAGAAATGGCAAATCTCTCTATTTTAGTTATTCGCGATTTAGCTTTGCAGACCTTGTTGAAAATAACTCTTGGGCTGTCACGGGACCGGCGCGCCCCGGTATGTCAGGAAACTATTTTAAAAACTTCCGCGCTGAATTGACACAAAATGGGTGGTCCGTAAATTATTTGCCTTTTAATACCGATCCAAATTTGCATGAATCTTCAATTGCCGTGAACAGTGACGAGACTATAGCAGTGTATTCACGTTGGTCTGAATCCGAGCACGTCCGCGAGTCTCTATTTTTCTATAATGGGAAATGACGGAAATTGGTCGACGGCCTTAAAACTCCCTGAAAGCGTTTTTGGATCCAATTGTTCAAACGACAATCCATTCATAGTTGGGGATCTGAAAAATGGGGTGGACGTGTACTTTGAGTCCGATCGTGCCGATATTAAATGCACATCAAAGCAAGAGCACAAACACATTTATCATACTTTTTACAATCCTATGAAAGATGAATACACGCCCATAACTAAAGTAGCCGGCATCAATGGCGATCAGCCAGGTGACGATGACACCCAGTTTTATATTTCGGCCGACAAACAACATGCATTTTGGACCGCAGTCCGACCGACAAAATCGCAATATGGAATATTCACTGCCGATGTGGTGAACGGAGCTTTTGTAAATTCCCGTATGATTGTAGAACCTACGACGTCGGCTCCATTTACCGGTAAACTCGTATTTCCGGGTGAAGCGAATATCGTAGAGTTACCACAAGGGTATTTATTGTACATGATGTGTGGTCTAGCGACGCGAGAATCTGGAAAAACACATGGTGTGAAGCTAAAGATTTGTCGCGCGAAGAAAAATAAATTTTCAAACGAAGCCAAAAAAATCAATACGTCCACCGGCTGGTCTGACTCTCCGTCTATATCTCGGGACGGAAACAAGCTATATTTTTCGTATTCACGATGGGATTTTTCACCTTGGATTTTAGATAGTACAAAACTTCCTGTTTTAAAAGGGCCCGATCGTTTGGGTCTTCGGCACAATACGATTAACCCTTTTGACGAATCCGATATCTATGTATCCACTAAAAACGCCGATGGAACTTGGTCCGAACCAGTCAATTTAGGCTTGAATGATGATTGGGGAGATGCCAGTGGTATGGAAATAGACAACGGCCGATCATTTGTATGGCTTCAGGGCAACGGCTCGCAAAATAAATTAGTGATGGCCACCAAAAACTCTGACGGAACTTGGGGAAATCCAATTGATTTTGGCCCTTCCGTCAATATCCCAAATGTAATTCAAGACAACCCTCATGTTTCTGCTGATGGCAATGCCCTGTGGTTCACTTCAAATCGCGACGGAGGTGTTGGAGGAAAAGATATTTGGTTCACAACTAATTCAGCGGCCGGGTGGAGCAATCCTGTCAATGCGGCGGGTTTCAATACCGCAGGTTTTGAAGACCAGTTTTTCTTAGCTCCAAATAATATGGATATCTATTGGACAGGTCCTCTGGGGACCATGCACTGCGTGTCTAACGGTTCGGGTTGCGCGTCTCAAGCGGAATTAATTGCCATTTCGGGATGCCCCTACGTGGCTGAAATATCAATGCCTGAAGATGGACAGACAATGTATTTTGGTTGTGGAAATCCGACGACGGGACGGGTGCACATAATGTACTCACGAAAAAAACCCAATGGTACTTGGGGGCCCGCAATACCTGTGGACTAAAAGGTTTTCTCGAGATTTTTTTCTCTTTCGCCAGAAATAAGCGATGGTCCATTTTTGGAACAGGTACACTCTAAGGCAGCTAAATGTCTCTGTGTTTAACCCCTATACATTGAAAGGGTCCCAGTAACAGATTAATCGTTTCTTATGGGGCCCTAGGATTGCAAAATAGGGCCACATGTTTGTTTGGATCGCCCGCCTACTTATTATTCTTACGCTGCCTTTAACAAGTCTTGGTAATGTATGCCTACGATTCTATTTTCCTAAAGTCTACTCTAATGAAACCGCTTATGGCCTACAAGCATTTAAGCTGAACCTAGAACGAATTAGAACCAATCTTAGTAAAGCTAAAGGCCTAACCGACGAACAGAAAATTAGATATTTTTTATCGTCTGACACGCGCATCGTTTTTTTTCGATTGCAAAGCCTAGCTCGTATTTATGAAAAAGCGTATGATTTACCCTTCTTCACTGAAAAGAAAGATTTTTTCAAACGCTTTGAAGACTTGATTGGCAAAGTTGACCTTTACAACGGACTGATGGCGACCTCAAGAAAGATAAAACAACCGCGCCTAGTAAAATATTTTGAAGACAAAAAAACCTTAGCTGGAAAGAATCTACTTGAAGCACTAGAAGAGGAAGGCTTTACCTCAAATCCATCTAGAAAGATCGATAGTATCTATCAAGAGCTTGCTGAATTTTCTGATTGGAAAGACGCCGACAAAGACCTGCGGCTCCATATTAAACGCTTAGCAAAAGAAACGCGAAAACTTTTAGACGAAGTGAAAGAACGAAAATTCACCCAAGATGACATCGAACTTGGCTTACACGAACTACGCAGAAAATTGCGTTGGCCACTTATACATATTCAGACATTAAATCGCCTCACGGTATACGACGAGTCCGATAAAACGCCAGCAGGTGTTCAGGCATACTTCAATGTTATGCTAGCTCAAAATCCAAAAATTTTGAAAAGCAGTTTCCTACGTATGACTTTGCCGGACATTAAACATCCTGCTCAAATTCCTTTGATTCCTCACGCCATGCTAACGGATATCGTATCAGAAATTGGGATCCAAAAAGACAAAGCTGAAGCAGATATTTATATCGCCGAAGCAATGCGCGAACTCGGTTTTGAGGCGCGCACTCAGGCAAAAGTGATGGCCGATCTGATAACAACTACCGCACGTACAGAAGTTCTTGATCACAAAGCACTGGCCGATAAATACCAATCTGAACTCGAATCTTCAGGTCTACTGTTGTACTACGCAGAACAGTTGGAAAAACTGAACGATATCAAACCATGACACGCTGGGTTCTATTGACCACCCCTTAATCACATGATTTGTTGATGCCCGCCTCGCACACACGCGGGGTCTCAAACAACAGGGTTATGTCTATGCTATTTTTAAAACTTCTTGTCGCGGTAGGTTTTGCTCTTCCAGCGATGTCTCGTACTCTTGGCCAGGAAAGCGATTCTGGAACTAAAGGTCCTCCCTACGCGGAACTTGTAAAATACTTTGCCAGTCTTCCTCAGAAATATCCTGAGTTCATTCAAGTTAGCCAATTCGGCACAACACCAAAAGGTCGTCCTTTAGTAGTTTTAAAAGTTTCATACCCGACACGTTTTTTATCACCTCGTTTTGTAGCCTCACGTGCGCAAAAAGCAGCGATTTTAATTACGGGCACTACTCATGGCGACGAATACCTGGGAATTGAAGATCGTTTACCTGAGTGGTTTGCAAGTGAAGGCGTTCGTGATCCAATTATTGCTCCTTATTTTCAATCTGGTGGCGTAATTTATTTAGTTCCTATCTTCAACCCAGATGGATACGAAGCTCGTCAACGTGGCAACTCTAGAGGCGTGGATTTAAATCGTGATTTCACTGTGAAACAAGCCAAGTTTGAAGGCTTCAAAGAAGTCGAAACTCAAGCTGTACGTGATATGTTGATGAATCAGCTTAATATCAATCAGCAACGTTTGTTAATTTCTATGGACTATCACTGCTGCATCGGCGCAGCTCTCTACCCTTGGTCATTCAGCAAAGCGCCTCAGTTGCCGCCGGAACATTTAGCTCTTTATAAAAACTACGGAACTATTATGACTAATATTTTCGGTGCTGATTTCAGAGTCGGTACGACTCCGGTTGTATTAGGCTACTCAGCGATTGGAACAAGCAAAGATTATTACTATGAAAACTACGGCTCAATGAGCTTTACGTTTGAAGGCGAATACCGCACGGAAAAGAATAAGTTCCCTCAGCACAAACAAATGTGGAGAAGCTTAATTCAGTATGGCCAATTAACCCGCGGAATTCTTCGCTAGATAATTTTCCGGCACTCATTATACCAATAAAAAAGGCTGCCTTGTGAGCAGCCTTTTTTATTTTATTTTTTCAACTATTTAAACTAGAAAGAAATTACTTGTGTTTGTGGAGCTCCAGCCATTTGAACCTGGATTTGCTTTGAACGTCCGTCCGCCAATTTCACATCTAAAGTGTATAAACCTGGATCTAGTACTTTAAAGAAGTTTCCAGCCGCATTTGTTTTCATTGGCTTTTCACCCTTGTTTTTGATTATTCCAGAAATAGTAATCGTTGCCTCCAATGGCTGGAAACGTGCTGCTGATACGACTTTCAAGCTCAGCATGTTTTGGCTCATACGCTGAATAAAGTAGGCCCATGCTTTTCTATGCTTAATTAACGTTGGCTCACGAACTTCGTAAGCGGGTTGGAAGCTTTGATTCACTTCAAATGTGAATGACAAAGCACCAAATTCAGAGTGCATAAAGCCCATCGAATCACCATCTACAGAATACAACAATTTCCACGGTGTACCGGCAGTGTATGTTCCTTTGTTGTTATCTGATGGAAGCATAGCTGCTAATTCGCCACCGACTTTTTGGTGAAGTGCATTTTCACCAGTGAAAGCACCTTGGCAACCATACGGGTAAAGAACGAGTTCACTGTACGAATGGTAGCTTAAAGAAGCCGTTGGGTACGTCATTAAACCCAGTTTCATTAGCGCTTGTGTTTCCGGTTCGCTGCCCGCTGAAGCCCCTCTATAAGTATCCGAAGATGGGCTACCCGATGAACCGCCGCACGAGTTCCATGCGAATGTATAGTTACGATTTAAATCTACGCCATGAACGTTATTACCGTTAGCACGGGCATTTTTTCGCCACCAAGTATCTGATGTCCAAACGATATTGTTACCATCCACGTTTAACATTGGAACAATCCAAACGTTCCACGCTTCGATCAATTGATTCCAACGCGAGTTTTGGCGTTTCATCGAAAGAATCACATCGGCAACGTCCATTACGATTTCGGATGTCATCACCTCACGCGCGTGGTGCATACCATCTATAATAAGTGTTGGCTTATTGAAGTAGGTCGGATCGTTACGCTTGGCTGATTTTGAAAGTAGTAACGCATAAATGGGACGACCTTGATTGGATTTGCCAATTTGTTCCAAGAGGCTGTCGTTAGGAAATTGAGCTTGGATTTTTTTTAATTTCTCTTCTACTTTTTGGGGATTCAAATAACGAGGATCTAGTTTATCCGTTGCTTCGATTCCTGGCGTGTGCGTGTTCTTAACCACAAATGGAACACGATACTGATTTAAACGATCGATTCCGGCTTGGTTAGTGATAACTTCGATCTTTCCTTCTTGCCATTTCACACCCGCGATATCGTAATCATTTTGCTTTAACCACGCTAAATAGCTTTGCATTTGCTGGAAATTTAGAGGCGCTTGAACGTACACTTGATATCGACTTGCAGAAAGTCGAGTTTGGACTTGAGCTTCGCTTGTGAACCCAACCATGAGCATCGTAGCGAAAACTGACAACAATCCTTTCTTAAACATAAAACATCCTTTGTCTATTGAGTTGAAAGTCCTACTATTCAAACTTAGCTTTTGACCAAGGTCTAGAGAAATAGCTGACGACCTACAGAATAGTTAAAAGGAAACATGCTCTTATAAGGTTTGTTTATTAAAGGAATAAGAAACAAGAAAGGCTAAGTATCACTTAGCCTCCAATTAACATTCATTTAGAATTTTCTAACGAGTCCAACAACGACACCTTTGATCGTGACCTGGTCCGGATCATAAAAGAATGACTTTAATTTACTGTTCGATGGACGAAGCTCAATCTTTTGATTTTCGTTATGATTTGATTTTGATTTGTAATAGATTCTCTTAACAGTCGCTTCGTTATCCACAGAAGCCACAATGATATCCCCATTCTTAGCGTGACTTTGCTCTTGAACAAGAATGAAGTCGGCATCATTGATACCTTCCTCAATCATTGAATCCCCTTCGACTTTAACAACAAATGTAGTTTCTGGCTGTTTCACTAAAAGTGGAATCACATCCAAAGTTTCGTTTTCAAGTGTACGTTCGATGGGGTTACCGGCAGCCACACGTCCCAGATAAGGGAACTCGCCGACAGCCGCTCGGTTAGAGAATTGGGGAGAGGACAGAACTTCCCTTTGACCTTTCAAATTCGAAACTGTGGGCAACGGTTTCGACAAGTTCTGGAGGAGCTTGGTTTGGGAATCACCAGGAAATTCTGTCTTCTTCGTAACATTTAAAATTTTATCTTTAAAAAAGTCTGAGGTGTGCAGAATCTCGATACAGCGTTTTTGCCCCGGGAATAGGCGAAGATAGCTCTTGTTCTGCAATTGCTTTAAATAGTTCTGTACCGAGTTAAATGAAGCCAACCCGAAATGGTCCTTAATCTCTTGGTAAGAGGGACTGTGACCGTTTTCAAGAAAGTAGGCAGTAACAAAATCTAAAACACCCTTCTCTTTCGGAGAAAGGGGCTTTAGATTTTGTGGGAGGGGTGGTGTGTTGGACTTAGTCATATTTACACCAAATTTACACTGTAGAGTGTATGTAAGTCAACCCTCTGTTTTTAACTATTTTTAATATTAGATCTTTGTCTAGGACGCCCCTAAAAGCTCAATTAGGGCTTTTAATTTCGGGATTTAGACCTGTCTTCAGAACGGGCTTTTCATTTGACGCCAGCCATCCGGACGTAGGTCCTGAGCAATTTTGAAAGGAAACAATCAAAAACGGATTAATCACAACGAACAACGTAAACAAACGTACCGACTTACCCAGCATGAATTCCTCCTTCAGCATTTCTTAATTGTAAGTCATTGTGGTAAAAAACATTCAGTGATCTTTTTTTCCTTATCAAAATGGTACAAAACAAGCTTATAATATTATTTCAGATGAAATTCACCGACTCAAAAATATTCAAACACACTTTTTTTATTATTATTTTATCATACTCGTTTTCGTCGTTCGCGACGGAAGAAGTAAAAGAAACACCGACTCAAGATGCTACTCAAGTTGATACTAAATCGTCAGCAGCTCCAATGAATACTCCACCGAACATTGCGGACATTTGTATGCAAAGCTTGAAAGCATTTCCGGGTGAATCAAATTCAAAGCTGCTTCTTGAGGCCTGCAAACGCGCTCTTGTTTTACAGGAATGCCAAAGTGTTGATGGCGTGCCTATCTATCACTACGATCATGCGGGTAAAGATAAAACACCAAAGCGTATCTTAGCGTTTTCACTTATTCACGGCGATGAAACTCACGCGGGAACGGTTGGTCGTTATTGGATGGAGCGATTAGAAGATATCGAACCCCGTAATGACTGGCGTGTTATTCCCGTCCTGAATCCCGACGGCGTTAAACAAAACACCCGGTATAATGCAAACAAGATAGACTTAAATAGAAACTTCCCCACAAAAGATTGGGATGAATTAGCGCAAAAGTATTGGAAGCTTCACGCACAAAGTTCCCCGCGCCGTTTTCCCGGTTCTCAATCTGGAAGCGAGCCAGAAACTAAATGCGCTCTTAAACATATCGAAGACTTCAAGCCTGATTTCATTATTTCAATCCATACACCTTTAAATGTTTTAGACTTTGACGGCCCCCGTGTTCCCGCCCCTAAATACAGTTATTTACCTTGGAAATCCTTGGGTCACTTTCCAGGAAGCTTAGGCCGTTACATGTGGTTTGAGCGCAGTGTTCCCGTATTAACCATGGAATTAAAAAACACGTTGCCAAAATCCAACTCGCCGTTTGAAACTCTTCAAGATTTAATTGGTACATTAGTAAAATACGATATGAAATAGAGTTCTGATGAGATGAGATCACATCAGAACTACATCAATAAAAATCAATTTCGTTCAGTAAGAGATCTGCTTCTAAAAGCACTTCAAGAAATGAATATACAGAACCCAACCCAAGCGATCGATTTGGGTTGTGGGCTAGGTATCGAGACCGCATACTTAGCAAATACGTTTGACTGGTCCGTCCTAGCCATCGACGGCGATGCAGAGTTGCTAACCATGGCAAAAGGTAAAATTAAAGATTCACAAAAAACTTCGGTTGTTTTTTTACATTCCTCATTTGAATCCCTAGCGGCTCTTCCTCAGTGTGATTTTTTGTATAGCTATCACTCACTGCATTTTATTGACGACGCTCACTATGAGCGATTGTGGCCAATGATGTTGTCAGCGTTAAAGCCTAACGCAGTAATTGCCCTAAGCCTGTTTGGCCCAGAGGATGCCATGGTTACAAAGAAACACGCCATTGGAATTTCAGAAGACGACCTGAGGAAACGACTAGAAACCTTAAATATAAAATATATTCGTTCAGTTCGTGAACGCGGCCAAGAAATTCAAAACTATATCGAAGTGATTGCCACTAATTACACTGCATCTAAATAGTTCGCATCGCCTTCAAAATTTTAATATCTAGAATTAGTAAACGGGATTGGACCTTGGTCTAATTTAAATAAAACCAATGATGTCTGCTTGATTTACATATAATTTACACATATGCTGGTTTTATAGAAAAGGAGTTCTATGCAAACCATTAACAATCTTGTCGCCCTTAACAAGAAACCCTACAAAGGAGAGTTTAACTATTTAATTTTAATTTACATACTACTAACGATGATCAACTTCATTGTTTAGATTTTTTTAGACCTAAGACTACCACCCCACCAGTCTTCCTAGCTTAAATTTTTGTATGGGCGGCGGCCTCTGAAGTCATCTTCGGAATAAGTTCCACGCCCACTTGTAATAACAATGGCCCTAACAACAACCCTGGTAAACCAAACACGATAATTGCACCAATAATTCCTAGAAGCGCAACAAACGGATGCACCCCACCCTCTTCGTCACCAGAAAACACATACGGCTTAATGACATTATCGATACTGCCAGCGATGATCGTTACAACAACTAATCCAATTGCATTACCGTTTTGTTGCATCATCAACGAGGCCAACGCTAAGACAAAGCTAACTGGTGCTGCGCCGATAACTGGAATAAAAGAAAGCAGGAATGTTAATATGAAAATCAATAGAAATTCATGATAACCAAAAATAGAAGCACCTGTCGCAACGATAAATGCTTGCAACATACCAATCAGAAATGTCGACACCAAAGTCATGTGGCAATTTTTCTTTAAGCATTCGATAATTTCCTCAAGTTCATCCTGAGGTAAAACCTTGATACCCATGAAAAAGTCCTTAATCTGAGATGTATGGCTTACGAACACTATCAACATTCCAAGAAAAACTAACAAAGACATACCAAGTTCCGGAATACCACTTAGAAAACTAGTAGTATTTTCTAACAAAATTGGAGACACCTTCGTAATAATCTCATCTTTGTTTGGCAGAATATCCTGTTCCAAATTTAAAGTGCGCAACATTTCATTTATCGCAACAAACGCTTTGTCCCAAATTGTATTCAAGGTTTGAAATAACTGCGAATTCTGGGTCCCTTGCGAAGTAAACTCCTGCAATAAGCGAACAACTTTTACACCGACATAGCCAAATGGAATGATCAGAAAAAAGAAGCAGAATGCCATAAGGTAGAGTGGAAAGAGTTTTTTTTGTCGACGAGCTGATCCAATTTTTTTCCAGATGGGCTCTAGACCGAAAGCAAAAAACATCGCAAGCAGCATAGGAATAAAGAATGGCATGAATATAATAACGAACGGAATCGCAATAGCGCAAAGTACTATTACACGAGCTATATTGTGTCTGAAATTAAGGCTTTTAAACATGAGTCCACACTATTGCCATGTGTGGACTATGTCTAGTGTTTAAACTGATTCTGCAGAGCTTGGTTAATTTCGTCGATGCGATCTTTCTTACTAATAACCTCGTCCTGAATTTCATCAAGACGGATTAATAATTTCTCTTTAGCCATTCGAATCGCTTCATAAATATTTTCATGATGCGCTTCCTGCTGGATACTAGAGTCCCCATCTTTGAGGCGAATTGCCACACGATGAAGTAATGCCAATTGATTTGTTGACCGCCCTTGGCCTTTCAACTCAAGTTCCATCGCTAACTTTTGAGGGTCTTTCGCGATCACGGCCGCAACCGTTGTTGGAGTAACATAGGGTTGAAACTCGGCGATTTGCTGATAAACAAATGATTTCAAATCTGGATCATCCTGAATCAGTTTTTCTGTTCTCGCTGCTCCCGAAGCTGCCTTCTTGCTTTTCCTCTTGAAAAGGGAGAGCGGATCTTTGACTTTTCGTTTTGCCATAGCGCCTCCTCCTATCTCTAGAGTATCACGGGTTTGCACGTTTTTATCCTACTCTAGACTTTTAATTTGCTATGAGTTTATATTCGTCGTGACAGTCTCATTATGAGGCTATAAATTTGTTTTGGCTTACCAAGAAAGGACTTTTATGCCTAAGACTTTAATCCTAGTTTTTGCGACGTTTTTTTTGATTTGTAATTCTTTCGCGAAGGGAAAAGATTTTAAATCTGAAGGAACTAACCTAACTGTCGAAACATTGACTCAGCAAAAAGACATCATTTGGGGTTTTGATTTTATTGATGCCAATAAAATTATATTTACAGAGCGTTCGGGACAATTAAAAATATTGAACCTAGTCACGAAAAAAGTGGAAACGATTTCAGGCGCACCAAAAGTTTGGGAACAAGGTCAAGGCGGTTTACTTGATGTTCGCATGCATCCCAAATCTAAGCAGAAGTTATTTTTAACCTATTCTGAACCTGTTGATAAAGACAAAGGCACAACAGCATTTGCCAGCGCAGACCTTGAAGGAAATAGTCTTAAAAACTTTCGCCAAATATTCTCGGCGGGCTCTCCTAGCAATGAAGTGGCCCACTTCGGATCACGGATAGAATTTGATGATCAAGACCATGTTTACATCACGGTAGGTGATCGTAACGACAGACCAAAGGTTCAAGATAAGAAATTGTATATTGGAAAGATTATGCGTTTTAACTTGGACGGCACTGTTCCTAGCGACAATCCATTTGCTAAAGACGGACAAAAAGAAATTTGGACACTTGGTCACCGCAGCCCTCAAGGCTTGTCTTGGCGAGCAGACAAAAAGCAATTATGGGAAGCAGAAATGGGCCCTCAAGGTGGTGATGAAATTAACCTCATCGCTAAAGGCGAAAATTATGGCTGGCCCGTGGTGACCTATGGACGTGAATACTCGGGCCCCAAAATTGGAGAAGGTACCGAAAAGGCCGGTATGACGGCACCTATTGCCTATTGGGTTCCGTCTATTTCTCCATCGGGAATCAGTTTCTACTTTGGAGACAAAATTCCAAAGTGGAAAGGTAATTTATTCGTTGGCACTCTAAGCGGCTCTCACTTACGTCGTTTGGTGCTTCAGGGTGACAAAGTAATTCAACAAGAAGAACTATTGAAAGATATGAATTTACGTTTTAGAAATGTTCGCGGTGGTCCTGACGGTTGGTTATATTTTTCCACCGATCAGGGCCATATCATGAGAATCAAAACCAAAGGATAGATATGGAAATTTCTAATTCAGACGCGCCATCAGAAATTAAGTTGAATCCATCATGGTTAAAACACCTTGAGCCAGAGTTTAAATCTGAATACATGACAAATTTAAAGTCATTTCTGAAAGAAGAAATTAAAAAGAAAAAAACAATCTTTCCAAAAGGTCCGAACTATTTCGAGGCCTTAAATCGCACGGGGTTTGATAAAGTAAAAGTCGTTATTCTTGGCCAAGATCCTTATCATGGTGAAGGCCAAGCTCATGGATTGTCTTTCTCTGTGCCGAACGGCGTCCGCCCACCTCCGTCATTATTAAACATCTTCAAAGAAATTCGGAATGACCTAAATAAAGAACCCTCGGTCAAAGACGACCTAAGCACTTGGGCAGATCAAGGCGTTTTACTGCTTAATAGCGTGCTTACTGTAGAAATGAGCAAACCGGCATCGCACGCTGGGCGTGGTTGGGAGGCTTTTACAGATAAAATTATTCATCTCTTGAATGACAAACGCGAACACTTGGTTTTTATTTTATGGGGAGCCTATGCTCAAAAAAAAGGTGCGTTTATTGATCGCAAGAAACATTTTGTAATTGAATCCGTTCACCCTTCCCCCCTATCAGCACATCGTGGCTTTATGGGCAGTCGACCATTCTCAAAAGCAAATGAGTATTTAAAAAAAACAGGGCAAACTGAGATAAATTGGTAACTAATAACAGCCGCGCTTTAAAATGAACGCTTCGCTTGGTGAAAGAAGTGCCGAATTCTGATCGTCACTTTTTAACTCAACATTACCTATACCCGAGCCAACCTTGCAGGCGATAAACTGTTCGTGATGGCGAAGAAATCCAATAAATGTATTTGCATCTGCCTCAGAACCGACGTCTTTAAAAAACACATTTGCTAACCCCGCGCTCAAGTCATGTTCGCCACCGACTCGCATAAAAAAACAATCTAGTGAATCACTCGATGGACGCATTTTCAAAAACTGCAAAGAAGCCGAAGTTGCGCCGCTATCGTCAGTATTCAGCATAGGTTCAATCCGCCAATCCGAAGCAATTCGAGGATCTGAAAACTTACCCGCTTTCAGTTTTAGAGTTATTACCTTGCTTGCACCCAAAACCGGTTTTTCATTCATTAAATTAGCGCCGGAATTTTTCCACACGAAAACAGTTATATAGTTTTGAAAGCACGACAGTGCATTCGTGTTAGTTGAAATACCGTCAACGGCATCAAATATATTTTCGTCGGCAATAAGTGCAGGATCGGTATTTTCCTTTTTAACGACGTATTCCATCGAACGATCACCATCGCCTTTAGCACAATTCTGAAAGGTCAAACCTAAAGTTCCGACTAGTAATATTGAGATAAACACCCGTTTTAACAATTAGGCCCCCGACTAGTTAATAGAGTGCAAAATACTCACCATGTGGGTGCCACTATATTCAGTCCGCGTGAGGATAAATACTACACGTGTTTCTATTATACTCGACAGTGTCTCAAAATAGAAATCCAAGCACAGGTATCTGAAACTGCTTTATCACCCAAACGATGCCGGCGTTAAACCAACTAACTACTCTAATTCCGAAATTTAGAAATAACCGATAAGGTTAGCACTTGTTGATGCTTCAGCATCAATGTTCACCTTCGTGTTTAACTCAAAACCAAGCATATTGTCATAGTTATAAGACATAGCGGCTCCGTAAATAGGCTGAGTCGCCTGCGTTTGCTTATCCATCGCCATTACGCCACCCAATAAACTGACTTGAATTAAGTTCCATTTATTAACTGGATAACTTACGAATGAGTACCGTCCATAGACATCAAACATATTATAATTCTCACGATATTCCATTGCACGGAAGTTACCGTCAACATCATAGGAACCATTCGTCATATCTGTTGTATAGGCACGAACATTTGCATAGTGCGCTCCTAGAGCCCATCTTTCCGTCAACATTTTTTCGATACCCACACCTAAACCATTACCCGAGCTGCTGAAACTTCTGTCAGATGTGCTCATGCTTGACGTGCCGGCCATAATTTTCCAGCTAACCTCTTGAAGCGGTCTGAAATCTTCGCGGTCAACGGCAATTACGATTTGTTGTGGTGTTTGAGACAATGCACAGATACTTACTAAAAAGATAGCTACAGCAGAAATCACTTTCATAAATCCTCCAGATAATTTCTTAAAATTAAATGCCATTTTACAAATCTTGTCTATTGAATTTATTTAGATCAAATGGCGGTTAGGGATTTTTGGTACTCTGTATATTTTATTTTTTTGCGACAATTGTCTGATGCCATGTTTTTTTGGAGTTAAATGAACCGCCTTCAAGCATCCCCCATGTTTTTTCGATTTTCTAGAACGCGTATCGATAATGGTCCACTGAGAATACGTTTTCTTTTTTGAAATGTCGTAATAGGCTTGATCGATTACAAAAACATTTTTAATAGGTTCGCGCCCATTAGAAATGGGACGGTTCATGGCTACCTTAACACCATCGCCGTTCAATGTGTTAATAACGAAGCGACCTCCAGGTTTCAACTAAATCAAATTCATTGGCTCCGAAATGAGGTTTCAATTTTTTCATATCCCCACGAACAAAGTTAACTTTTACTTTGTGTTTATCGGAACTTTGCATAGCCGTTTTAATAAAACCTAGAGTGAAATCAAGGCCCGTAACATCGTAGTCTTTTTTGGCAAATTGAATCGAGTGACGACCAGTTCCGCAGGCTAAGTCCAAAATTTTGGCCCCCTTAGGCAATCTAACATTTTTTAATACTTGATCGACTTCAACTTTGGCTTGAGCTTCGCGGGGACTAAACATAACTTCACCGGCCAATGGAATAAAAAACTTTTGCCACCATTCTTTCATTTCCCTCCCTCTGATGCCTAAGGCTCACTACTTTTTTGGTACACTATTCTTCGCCTGGGGCAATTTTCCACTCGAGTGAGTCTATAACCATATTTGTTACGCTACACGGTCGGCGACAGTTTTGCATTTTATATTTCTGGAGTTTATCCCAAACCTAGAAAGAGACTGTAAAGTGAAAGAACATCAGCATCCTTGCTATTATATGTGTCGTGTATGCTCAAACGCTCTGTTAGTAACCGAAGCTATCGAGACACAGATTATCTGTGATCGCTGCGGGGAACTGCAACATTGGCACGAACCGAAATCGGCGATGGCGACACTTGCGTATTCCTTGACTGCGTTGATTTTCTTTATCCCTTCCAATCTATATCCGTTCATGACCGTTGAGTTATATGGTAACAGAAACTCGTCGACGGTTTGGGGTGGGATATTGTCGCTAGTCGAGGACGGCTCATGGCCAATAGCTTTAATCGTGTTTCTAGCCAGCCTTGTAATCCCCGCACTTAAACTTATCATTCTTTTTTATCTAGGTTTAACAGCGAACAATCAATCTCATCCCAAGTTTAAAACTCGGCTCTATCATATTATCGAATCGATAGGTCGCTGGTCGATGCTTGATATATTTTTACTCGCCGTCTTGGTGGCGATAGTCAAGCTCGGACGATGGACAACCGTTGAGCCCGAACCCGGCTCTTACATGTTTGCAATGGTAGTGATATTTACTATGCTCGCTTCGGCTTCATTTGATCCTCAACTTTTATGGAAAGAGAACAATGGCAAAATCCACTCAACAAAAAATTAATTCACTTCGTGCACACTGGGCCGTTTGGTTATTTCCGATAATAGCAATCATTATCTGCGGTTGGTTGTTTTACGATTCAGTTCAAAAACGTGGCCCAACAATAAAAATCATGTTCAGTGATGCATCAGGCCTACAGGCCGAGAAAACTCAAATCCGTTTTCGCGGAGTTAGCATCGGCTACGTCAAAAATATCGTAATATCTGAGGACACCAAGGATGTCATCGCCACTGTTCACTTGCAAAAAGAAGCAGAACAATTTGCAAGAGTCGGAACCAAATTCTGGATAGTCAGTCCCAAAGTTACCTTTAATGGGATTTCCGGATTAGAAACATTATTCGAAGGTACTTACATTGCGGCACTTCCCGGCTCGCCCAATGCTGATAGACAAGGCGAGTTCAATGCGTCCATTAGCAACGAGACGACGGACTCGGATGAAAATATGACTCCCTATTACTTGGAAGCAGAGAACGTCGAATCCATTGGAGTTGGTGACACAATCACATTTAGAGGCATAAATGTGGGTAGCGTTTCTAAGGTGACACTTAATAAAACAGCTCAGCTCGCGCTCGTTCAAATTAATATTCAGAACCGCTATGTGAAACTAGTTCGCTCAAACACAGTATTTTGGAGAAAAGTGGGAATCCAAGCCGATTTAGGCTTGTTTGGGTCTAAGGTAAAAGTGAGTTCCATCGAATCCATAATGAAGGGCGGAGTCGAATTCTTCACTCCGGACCAAGCCGGCGAGCGAGCTAAATGGGGTACACGTTTCGTCTTAAATGCGGCTCCACCAAAAGGATATGAAAAGTGGAATCCCGAAATAAACTAATTTGCTTTATTCAATTTCGCCAACTATAAAGATGCCCTATGCAGTACAAGAAGAGGTTGCAGAACTTCGTAATAAATGATCCTACAAAGATCGTCACTATTTGGCGGGAAGAGCGCGCATATCGCGTCGGCAGAGCATTGTCTTATGCAGGTATTTTAATTTCTATAGTTGCAATTGCAGCGGATTCGCTGTGGAGCTCGCTTACCGTTATTTTAGCTGATTTCGTCCTACTACTAGGATGTTTAATATCAGCCTATTGGACGATCGTACCCAAACGACCTCGTTATTTTTGGCTTCCTCTTTTTATTGGTTTTTGGATATGCTTGATACCTAGTTTTTTGGATACTGGTGGCATCAACAGCCCGCTATTTGCAACCGGCGTACTGTCATTGTATATTTTAGGTTCCGTCCTGGATTCTAAAGATAGATCTTTAGTTTATCTTTCCTTCGCATTCATACATTTTCCGATTTTCTATTTCTTAGGATTTTTTTTTCCACTGTATAAGGTTCCACCAATGCCCCCCGAGCTCACATTTGTCGCAAATTCAGCGGCTTTATTTGGAATATTCGTTTGCATAAAATCAATGATCAAGTCTGAGCATGATTTATCTTTAGAATTTTCGGAACGTTATAAGGAGCTGATCAGGACGGAAGAGGAATTGAAAAATCGTGAAATGCAATTACGAGAAGCTCAGACTATCGGACAAATTGGCAGTTGGGACTGGAATATCCGCGCCGATCGAATTTCTTGGTCAGATGAACTTTTTAGAATTTTTGATATATCCAAAGACAGTTTTGATCCGTCTTTTAAAGGCTACCTAAGTAGGCTCAACCCTGAACTACGCGAGAAAATTCTGAAAATGATCAATCACTCCATCGAAACCGGAGAAGACTATATATTTGAGAATAAAATTACTACCCAACATGGTATTCGCTATATTTTTAGTCGTGGTCGGGTCGTGAAAGATTCTCAAGGTAATGTTTATAAGTTAGTGGGCACCTCCCAAGACATTACCGAACGTAAGCTAATCGAAGCCCAATTGACAGATGCACGGCTCAGCTTAGAAAGACGAGTAGAAGAGCGCACCTTGCAGCTCGCACAAAGCTTCAAGCGCGAAAAAATTGCTAAAGAAATTGCAGAAAGCGCTAGCCAAGCAAAAATGCAATTTTTAGCTAATATGAGCCATGAAATACGTACGCCCATGAATTCAATTTTAGGTTTTTCAGAATTATTGGCGGCACAAGAAACCAACCCGCTATCCCACGACTATATCCATCGAATACGCTCAAACGGAAAACAACTTTTACGGTTAATTGATGATATTTTGGATTTATCTAAGTTCGAAGCCGGCCAAGTTCCCATACATAAATCACCAGTAAATTTGAAGTTACTCATAGATGAAACTGTAAATTCTTTTTTGCCCTCACTGAGTAAAAAAGGTTTAGATTTAAATATCACCTATCATGGAGACGCTATCCCGAATGTGCTAACGGATTCCCATCGCATCAGTCAGGTACTAAATAACTTGCTTAGCAATTCAATTAAATTCTCAGAGAAAGGGGTGATTGCAATAAAAGCTACAGCAAATAATTTGCCTCAGAACAGAATCAATTTTATTTTTGAGATAGTCGACAACGGTATTGGTATTTCCGCTCATCATCAAAAAAACCTCTTCCAATCCTTCAGCCAAGGCGACAATTCAATTTCCAGAAAATTTGGAGGAAGCGGCTTGGGATTGGCTTTATCAAAGCGGATCATTCAAGCAATGGGGGGAGAACTAACATTAAAAGAAAGCGGTCTAGACCGTGGAAGCCATTTCGTTTTCGAAATCCCTCTCTGTATTGCCCTAGAAACACAATCAGATGTGCGAACTAATGACTCTCAAGCTGAAGAACCAGAAACTCATCAAATTGAACACTCTACCGATTTTAGAAATCGAAAAATTCTACTCGTCGAAGACTCTCCCGACAATGCGGCTTTGATTTGCCACTATTTAAATGCTTTGGAATTAGAAATCGATATCGCCACGGAAGGCTTGCAGGCCGTCACATACACGCAGAAAAGGAATTACGACTGTATTTTGATGGATATCCAAATGCCTGGAGTTGATGGACTTGAGGCTACGCGAATGATTAGAAAACAAGGTTACAAGTATCCAATTGTTGCACTCACCGCCCATGCTCTTCCTGCAGAGGCCGCAAAGTCTATACACGCGGGATGCAACTTACATTTAACCAAACCCATTACCCGCGCAAAGCTCATTGAAGCTCTAGCATCGCAATTTCAAAGTGGACTACCTGCCACGAAACAACCTATTAGCTCGTCAATTGGGGCAAATCCTATCAATTAGCTTTCGACAACGTGGCAAAATTCAACGCTTCACGACCAAATTTAATTACGCGGCTATTATTCTTGGGCCAAGAACTTGCATGATCTATCTATTATGGAAATAGATGTTACAATAAATACTCACTTAAAAGGCGATCGTGATTCTGCTACTCGATCTATGCTGAAATCGGGAACAGGTTTTATGTTATGTCTAAGTGAAGCCATCCGTGAACTTCAAAGATTAGGTTACAAAGAAAATCTATGTCCAGCAAATGATCATCTATGTTGCCGTTCTGGAGCGATAAAGCTTTACCCTAAAGATATTAAAATAGATGAAATGATTCGATTTGAAAATGCATCAGACCCCGACGATCAAGCTATTCTCTATGCCATAAATTGCGAGTCGAAAAACCTAAAAGGTCTGTATGTCGACTCTTATGGAGTCTATCACGATGATCTATCTCCAGAGCTAATTAAATGTTTTCGAGATTGCCCTTATTGAAAGAGTATTGAATCCACTCGATCTTTAAGGGCATCGTGTTTAAATTCCCACCACTAATGAAGCGATATAGCCCGACGTAGTATTACCACTAATGCTTACCAGTTGTGATGAATACCCATCACTAAAAACATTATCTGTTGCATAACTAATCTTGGCTAGATTTGTCTTACTCGTACTATAAGCCGACGTTGCGTAGACGGTATTTAAGACATCCATCGGGAAAGTCAACTGTGACGTCTTTAATGAATAGTTATTATCTACTGCTTGCGACAGTGACGGAAATATTTCAAAATGCATGTGCGGCATACGGCCGTCATAGCATCCTGGGAAAATCGTCGTGAATGACAACTGTCCCGAACTATCTGTCGTTTGAACTCCGCGCAAATACGTTTGCGTCGTCACACCGGAAGAATACATAGAATATTTTCCACTAATATCACAGTGCCATAAATAAAATGCATAACCTGCTATCGGCGAACATGTGGACTTGTCTGTCACCGTAAAATTCATTTTCAACGGAATACCCGTCGCAGTTGCAGATCCACTATAACCGCCCGTATTTAAACTCGAACGAATATCCGATCGAACAATTCCATTTAAACGCAAACAATTTATCGCGCTGTCATCATGTGCGGGATAAGGTCCCGCCGTTTCTGAAGGAATGGATGACGAGCAAACGCCACCCCCAACTGATGTAGTTGAATCAGTGACCGAATCGGTTGCTCCCGAGTCAGAAAGTAAGCTATCTGCGGCTTTGCAGCCCGTTAAAATATTTTGCAATACCAAAAGCGACCCTACGCCTACGTATTGACTGCCGAGTTTTAAAGCGTCTCGGCGACTTAAAGGCATTCTCAATTTCACATGTCCTCCTTAGATCGATAAAACCAATCTACATGGGATGTATGGAAATAATGTGGAAGAAATATGTTTTAATTTAAGACAAATATTGACAGCTATACTAGCGTTTGCGGCCGGCAATATCCAAGATTTACTCTAATCTAAATCCAATCGACTAATTGATTTAATTACTCCCGATTCGATTTCGAATCGGACTATCCAACGCAAGAACGGCGGAATCGCTACAATCTGGGTGTCTAAAATAATGTTCTTCACATTACTTATTTTTTTCTGCATTTCCGGTAAGCTTAGTCCAACCGTTTTATCTTTCCATACTTCTTTACTATAAATTTCGCCCGATTCTTTATCTATAAGATAAAACGAGGTGAATCCGAGGTCTTTAGCTCTCGGAATTAATAACTCTGCCGGTCTAGATATCACAAACTCGTGCACCAAGGTATCTGAGGCTTTTCGACAAAAACGTAATCTGCGATTTATCAAAAAATAAGTGCTAATGATTAGAAGGACGGCCAAGGCAACAACAGCAAAAAGAACATTCACAATCAACTCGGTCATTGAATATAAATATAAAGTAAATGAGTTTAAAATGCAAAAGCAGCGCTCATTTTGAGTCACTGCTTTGTTACGGTTAAAGTATATTTATAGCACCATCTGCCTCACCGTACATTTGACGGCCAGTTGTCATCGGGTTGCACATTTCCAAAGAAATTAGTATCGCACGCATGTGAAGTAGTGGTTTTGCTATGCCCGTATAGATATATTGGTCCATTTTACTAGACGATCACGCTCTTTTTAACTAAGACATTAGTATGACTAAAAAAATTAAATTCGGAATAAATGATTTTACTTCGGCAATAGCCTTCGCGGTCCTATTGCTCTCTCTTTTAATTCCATTCGACACTATTTTTTTAATTTCAGTTGCAGGTATTTTTCTAGGATTGGGTATTTCGAGCGCCGTTCACAGTGCCGAGGTTATCGCTCAGCGATTGGGACCTTCGTTAGGTACGTTGATTTTAGCTCTAGCGGTAACCATCATCGAAGTGGCTCTGATCGTTAGTTTAATGGGAAATCAATCCGAGGGTTATGACAAAATTGCGCGTGATACAGTGTTTGCTGCCATCATGATCGTTACGAACGGAATTATCGGCGTCTGTATATTGATTGGCGGGATTAAACACAAAGAACTTACATTTCAAACCATGGGAACGAGCGCCCTGCTGGCCGTACTTGCTGTATTGTCAGTACTGACTTTAGTTCTTCCCAACTTCACAACATCAGCGAGTGGTCCTACTTACACTGTCGGACAGTTGATTTTCGTTTCTGTGACTTCGATTGCCTTGTATGGAGCTCTAGTATTTGCGCAAACAAAAACTCACAAGAGCTATTTTGAAGCGATTCCTGAGTCTCAAATAGAATCGTTAGAGGAAGCCTCCGAAATGCCGACACGCATGCGGGCTTGGTTTAGTTTTTTTACTTTGCTCCTATCGTTGGTAGCAGTCGTGGGTTTAGCGAAAATTTTGAGTCCCTCTATCGAGTCGGCCATTGCCTATATTGGGGCTCCTAAAGCTGTGGTGGGTATAGTAATCGCGTTACTTGTCCTAGCGCCAGAAACAGTGGCCGCGGTAAATGCCGCTCGTATCAACCAGCTGCAAACAAGTTTGAATTTGGCACTCGGGTCTGGAGCTGCCAGCATCGCCCTGACAATCCCGGTAGTCAGCCTCTACTCTATATACACAGATAGCAAGCTCACGCTAGGATTAGACAGCAAAAGCTTAATCCTAATGCTAACGACGTTCCTATCCGGCGGTCTAACCGTAGGCGTAGGCCGCTCAACCGCCCTACACGGCATAGTCCACTTAGTTATCCTAGCAGCCTATATCGCCCTCTCATTCATGCCTTAGAAAACTAGAAATATTTCACTGTAAAGAAATTTTTGGCACGCGAAGACGGGATCCTCTGCTACATCTTCTGGAAATAAAATCTGGGAGGCCACATGAAATTATTAGTAGTTACGCTTGGACTTATGTTTTCAATTTTTGCACAGGCGGATTTGGCAGCAAATGCATTTGCAAAAATTCAATATCAAGAAATTGCAATTCTTGATATTCACTCTGTCGCTTCAAAAATTAAATATGTTCCAGCATCAGCAACCAATATTGCGTATTATGATGGTTACGTAATCGTATCGGCTACAGTAGAAGGTAACTTATGTGCGACAAGCCCAAGTTCTTTCGGTACGTTAAGAACGCTTGAAGGAAAAACTGTTATCACAAAATTAGTTTCAGGTGCCGCTTGGACGACTCAATTGACAGGCTGTCCTCAGTACTCTCGGCCAACTCGCGTTGCGTTTCCGGTTTCAGTAGGCTGGTTAATCGCGACAGGAAATGCGGTAAATCAAACAATCGCTACATTTAAAATTGGCAACGCCAGCTTAAAACCGGCGAGCCTAATTGTAAATGCACGTGGATCACAAATCCAAGTTCTAGTAAAAAAATAGTTCGTTTATCAGAACCCAGGACATTTTCAAGAAAGGCTGACTTAAACAGCCTTTCTTTTCATGGACATAATTGCTGAGACCACTGTGGATGAAGCAACAGAAAAGTCACTTGTACCACCTATTGCAGTTTCTTCACTCACATTTTGACCGGAATCAGCCTTCATCACAACATTTGCAGCTGCTTTATGAAATTTAGCATGTTCATTTTTTAGTGTTTGATACTCAGGCAGCGACGAGTATTTCATACCTTCGCCATAAATCCACTGGCCTAATTGGCACTTATTATCGACCTGAACTTCTGAAACCTTCAAAGAGCCATCTGGCTTTCGTAAGTAAGAAGATAATTTTAATTTCCAAGAACTATGCGCCTTAATTGCTTCATCAAAATCCATAAAATCTCCAAGATTATTTGTAGTTTTAGAATGAGAAGATATGGAACATTTGTCAAAATTTTTTGATTTAAGATGGCCGGCTCTTTGGACGATGGTACTGGACATATTTAGGGAGAAACTAAATCATCAAAGCGCCCGCAATCTGAAAAAATACGGGCACCATGCAAACTACTGCTTCGTTACAGTTACACAATATGTTTTGTAGCCGGAACCACCATACGTTGAGTTACCATTGTCTTTGATTGAAATGGATGGTGCAGAAACTGAGAATGGAGCTCGAATAACCACTTGAGTTTCCGCAAAGTCAGAACTGCGAGTTCTCAACTCATCGCTTAACAACATACTATTTAGCTCGCCCAATCCCGAATATGCGCCATAGCTCCCGTTGCTACGATCGGAAGCACAGACCACTACGCTTTGGCCAGACTTGAGTTCTTTCTCAGCTGCATTTGCATTCACAGTTAAAAGTAAGGCTAAAGCGAAAAACCCATTTGTAAGTTTCATGTTATACTCCTTGGAATTTAATCTTTTATTCCGAAAAGTATGACAGGCTCCTTATCCCTTTTCGCCTGTCAGAATTCTGTGCACCACTTCTTTCAAAAGCAGTGACTAAATTGTGCCAAAATCAAGGTTCAAGCGCCATTTTGATTTTAGAGGGGGTTCGGTATTAGGGGGTACCGTGGGTTCGCGTACTTTCAAATTTGGCGGAGATGATTTTAATAATTATTAAAAATGATATTTCTTATTAAAATCATACAGTTAAGCCATTACAAAATTAGTTGGGTGACGGGTGGGTGAAATTTAAAACCCATTCCAAAAAAATAGCCGCTCTATTGGCGGCTATTTTTAATAATTTAAGATCAACGATTAAAGAGCTTTTCTATTCGCAACGACAGAGAGAGAAACCTCTTCGCCGTTCTTTTCGCCAACCGTGATTAGCGCGGGTTCATTTTCTTTAGCCAATACTTGCGGCTTAGCCTTGATTGTCCGCTCGCCATTTTTACCAATCACACCGACAACAAAGTTCATCAAAATACCTTCATGGTTTTGGATAGAACCCTCAGTAGCAACAACCTCAATAAAACTTTCTTCGGTATCAGTCTTCTGAGTAACGGTTGCCGTTTCTCCCGCTTTAACAATTACTCGCGGAGAAGAGACATGTTTTCCGTTCAGAGATAAATCCATTTTCAAATCGTAACCATTGGTAGCAGCAAAAGCGGAGCTACCGACAAAAGCTAAGACCGTAACTAACATTTTCATAAATCCTCCTTGTTTTACCCTAACAGGCTCGGCGGATATATGACTTTAGTCAATACAAAAGGAATGGCCCTAATATTGTAAAACAATACTACTAACGGGTTTTCCTACGGCCCCAGTTTTCCCATTCCACCCGTTCCCGCTCTTTATAAATCGGGTAAGCCTTAATCCACACGCTAAGAAAATCTACGACTACAATAAGAACAAACGCGCCGCAAAGGGTTAAAAATTGTTTCCCCGTCAATGCTCGGTCAAAAAAGCTGACCACGGGATAAGAAAAAATCACGGACAAAAATAACAACCACGACCGCACGGCAAAGCGGTAGATAAAATAAAAGCGGTCATTATTATCAGGGCGGAAATTATTTAAGAGCATTCGCAAAGACACCCACTAACCATAAAAACCCCGCCACCATAAAGGTGAGCGGGGCAGGGAGTAGGAAAAGGACAAAGACGGAAACAAAGAATAGATAAAAAACCACACCAATAAAATGCGTGATTAACTTTTTAGGACGGCCAACCTTTCCCATATTTCATAAATAGAATTAAGGCGGAGATAATTTTTTATCCCGTTCGGCTTGGTATTTTTCTCGCGCTACTTCTACGACGCCCAGAAATTCGGCGGCGGTTTTACTAAGTAGCGTTTCCCGCAAAATGGCTCGCCGTTCCCCTTCCAGATTTTCACTGATAAAAAGACTTTTTAACCGCTCTATTTGTTCGCCGTTCAAGTCCGTTTTCGTTTCAAGCCATTCAATAAAATCACGACAGGCCCGCCAGATATTTCCCCGCTTAAAATTTTTTTCCTCAAATTCCAGCCTTAGCTCTATTGGTAAATCCATTGATAAAATCTTATCCACCATGCCGACAGGCACCGCACGGGTTCGCCGTATTTCACCCGTGGATAAGGCACGCTCAAAATCCTCGGCCAGCGTTTTATTATCCAAATAGACATAAGAAAACATGGGGACGGCGGAGCCGTTCAATTCATAGCACCGCTCTATGCTCGCCTTTAATTCAAGTGTAGGACACCATTCGTTAGGATTTTTTAAATTCACTCGGTATTGATTAACTTTATTTTTGTAGGTTTCCCCGTGAATAGATACGGACGCCGTTACAAATCCTAATAGGCGGAGTTTAGTAATCGCCCTTGTAATCGTTGAGTTTCCTATATTGAGTTTTCTCGCCAGTTCCTTATATGACGGGTTCCAGTTTCTATATGTTGAAGACATCAGGAAAAGTAACACCGCCTTTTCTTGTGGCGTGAGTTCCTCGCATTCGGCCAGAAAAGCCGGAAACGGAATAAAGATATATGGCACTTGTTTGGTTTTCATTGGATCCCCCTTGTTTTCTACATAAATGGAAAAAAGCATTCCTTGCGGGGAGAGCCTGAGCCTGTGGGCGTTTTCAATAGGTAGGGGAACAAAAGGGAAGAGAAATAAGAAAAAAGAAAGGAGGCTATTTTCTATTTATAGAACTGAGGACAAGAGGGGGCCTCAGTTTATGGAGATACTTAATCCGTGGGTTGTAAACTCAAAGATTTTACCAACAGGCTTACAGATACTTTTATTATTTCATCTCAGGTTAAAAAATAATCCCGCATTACAGGCTAAGAAAATTTTAGGATTTTCTCGGCGTGATTTATCTCGCGCTACGGGCTTATCGTATAACACCATTCAGGCAGGACTTAGGGAGCTTGAGCGCCTCAGGTTCATACAGCTTGACCCACTCAGTAAAGGCTCTAAGCAACTCGTCAGGATTACTGAGACGGCGGAATATAACTGGGACTTGATACAAGAACGCGTAGGGTTTCGTTTCAAGGCCGCGACCGACATCGTAGATAAAAAATAACAACCATCAAAAATTGTTCATCATCAAAAACTGACGTTTTTCCTCTTAAGAATAATTATTAGGAAATTATTTTTCTAATTTCCTAATAATCGGCAGCGGCAATCATCAAAGTTTAATGGAGTGGATCCATTTATTTTTCAGGAGAAAAAACAAATGGAGATAGGTCTTATGTGGTTAGAGGAACAATTTAGAGAAGATGATTTTATCGTATTTAGAGTTAGGTGTTTATCCTACCCTAACTCAATCGCAATCGTAAAAATCAGTAAAGATACTTACAAAGTTTTCCACGGAGAATATGACCTAAAACTAGGTGAAGTCCTAATGGTTCATAAGCTCGCTAAGGCTCGCATGGACGACCTTGAGGACTATTCCTCGTAAAGGTCTTTAACCTTACATTCAAGGGCAAGGGCCAAGGCGCAGAGCTTTCTAAAAGAGATATTCTCGGCGGTCTTTAGCTTAGTTATGTTTTGGTAGTGATTTAATCCAAGACGCTCGGCTATTTCCATATAGGTTAAGCCGCTTTTCTCAATGGCCTCGGCAATTTTCAGGCGTGGGATTTTCCGCCGTTTCTTTTTATACAGAGATTTAATATCTAAGGTTTCATTTTGGGCCATTGGCCTTATCCTCTCATAGTAAAACAATACTACAATACCACAAAATAAAATTGACTTTTTGCGTTATTTTGTAGTATTATTTTACTATGAACAACCCACTAATGTTAATCCTAATTTCCCCGTTTTACTTAATCCCTATTTTTATAGGGTTAGTCATCGCTTGGTCTTTATGGGCGTTTCTATCGGTCATCTTTGACCGAATACGCGGGCCGAAAATCATTTACACTCCTAAAAAGGATAGTCCCGAATTCTCGGAAGCCGTGAGAACGGGATACACCCCACGGCTTGGCTTGGAGTTGAGCGAAATTTTCCCAGACGCCGTAATGGAGCCAGACATTGACCGACTTTTAGCGGTGAGGGAAAAACTTTTTCCCTCAGAGTTTAGCTGTGCTTTCTACTCGGCGGAGAAACAAGACCTAAGCCCGACAGAATTTAAGGCGCTGGCCCTACGTTTGTTTTTAGAAATGGCCTTTACCCGTTCCTACCTATTGGAAAACTCGTCAAGACTTTGGCCCCAGAAATTGGAAGACCTTTGGACTTATCACGCCCCGAAGCCGCTACGAAAACTGAACCCCGACTACTACGCGCAACTACTCACGGAGTTTAAGAAAAAACGCGGGCAACAAAGCCGCACGCCCGTGGCCGCTTAGTTCAATCTTTTCATAATTTTACCGACAAGAGAGAAGGAAAAATTTATGGACGAAAACCAAAACGACAAAGCGAAGAAAAAAGAAAAACACCTAAGCCCCCACGACAAAGTCAGGAAGGTTGAAGAGTGTATTTACAGAATGGTTAATAGTAATCGCTTTTTGGTTGTGGTTCAAAAACGCATTAACGGAAAAGTCCGCACGAAAAAAAAGAGACAAGTAAAACTCATTCAAGAAGCGCGACAACTACGCAAGAAATTTACGGCTGAACTCAATCAAGAGGACATGCGGCACAGAGACGGTCAATTAAAATGGGAAGCCGCATACGGTAGATACATAAAACACATAGAACAAAAAATTGAGGACAGTAAAAATAGTTACAAGCCGTTAGGACAAGGCTCATTAGAGACGGCTAAAGCGGCCTACAAATACACAAGGCATTGGGAAAAATTATTTCTCTCGCAAATTTCCGCTCACCACGTTGAGACAATGATTAGAAGCCGTGAGTTTAGCGTCCTCGCCTACGGTGTGAAGAAGCATTATATGCGTCATATCCGCACGGCCTTTAAATATATTTTGGGCCCCGCCGCCAGTATTTATCTCAATCCCGCTCACGGAATTTACTTACCACGGGATAAAAACGACGAACCCTACAAGGTGATATGGATACGGCCTGAACTAATGGAGAAGGTCATAGACAAGCTACACGGCCCGAATATGGAGCCATTAACGAAGCTCTCATCGGCTCTCTACATTCATTACTATACGGGGTTACGTAGCGGAGAGGGATACGCAATGAAGTGGGAAAATATCCACTTAGACGACCCAGAGAATAGTTATATGGTGGTGAAATCTACCTTTAACTGGAGAACCGAAAAACTCACGCCAACAAAAACAGGGCAAGAGCGAACCGTTGATGTAACAGGAATTAGAAAATATCTTTTAGCTCACAAGCTACGAAGCCCAGAAAAAGAATTTCTTTTTCCCCGTGATAGTGAATGGCAAGGAGGGAAAATGGCGCGCGCTTTTCAATCTATTTTAAAAGAAGTGGGATACGTTCCCGAAAAAAATCATAAAGGCGAAGAACTATGGCCCGTGTTTCATAGTTGCAGGTCAAGCTATGTGATGAATTTATTAACGGCAGGCGTTCCTTACTTATTAGTTCAGTCTCAGACAGGCCATCGGGATTTTAAAAGTCTCAGGCATTATATCGCCAAGCTTGAGAGCAGTGATACCAAGGGCCTTTCTCGCAAATTAAAGCCCTACACAAAAGCCCGCAAAAGCGGATAGCCACCGATCATAGCTAAGAGTTCAAAATGAAAAAAAACCGCCGACACTCTCGGCGGTTTTTTTATTATCAAAATCCAAGCGGAGAATATTTCTGTAATAGGCCGTCACCCACTGGGTGACCTGTGGGTTGTTACAAAAAATTTGTTTCCCCGCCGTCTAAAAAGCAGGGCAAATATTTTTGTAACACAACTACCTGATTATACTAAATTTTTGTAACAGGCCCGACCAGAGAACGCGGACTTAGAAATATTCTTGTAATGGGATATATCGCAGTAAAAAATGGCGGAGGATGCGAGATTCGAACTCGCGTTACTCTTTTGGAGTAAACTCGCTTTCCAAGCGAGCGCCTTCAGCCACTCGGCCAACCCTCCGTTTTTTAATTTGCACGGAGAGTTTTTTTAATCTTTTTTGGGAATTTACTCAAACCTTTTTTCAGGTCGATTCTAAGAACTAGCTGCCCATTGGCGTGGGTGGACGGTACCAGCATCTTGGGCGCATACCTGTTGTTTCTGCTGCTTTACCAACGCCGCACGCGCCGGTTCTAGGGTCCGTAGGACTGAAATCTTTAGTTTCAGAAACACGGCAAACCGCGCCGGCTACGTAGGTATCCAGTCGGCATTGAGCCGCCGGGTGACCTTCGAATGTCGAAGTCACTACCGTCTTGTCCACATTCGGAAAGTTGATACCTTTTGGATCACCTTTCAGTGAACCTAGCGTTCTAGCTAAGGCCAAACCGGCCATTGCCGATCTCATACAGATCCCAGCTGCTTCCGAGTTAACACCGAAATTGTTTACACAGGCATTACGAACTTCAAACGTAACCGCTGCCCGCTGAGCCCACAAAGCATTGTTACCAATCGCCTTGAAAATCTTACGCGCACATTTTGCCGTTGCGAAATAATCTGACTGACCTTCTGTTGCTGCCCATTGAGCATTGTTGCCGTAACGAGGGTATCCCGCTAAGTGATGCCCGATTTCATGGCAGGCCACTAGGACCAAGCCTTCCTGAGTCATTAACGGATGGCGAGCTAAACCACCAAACATCGATACAACAGAAATCGGAGTGAATACACCCGGAGACGTTTGCATACGCGCACACTCTGGTGGGTAGTTCGCAGTTCCGATTAATTTAGGATCATTACAAATGAATGCGTAGGCATTGACTGTATCATCAGTCCATCTTGGGAAAAGAGCCAACTTTGGGCGACCGTTCTGGCGGAAGATCGGCTCATACACCTGAGCTACCACCTGAAGAACATGCTTAAACTGAAGTTCATTCATTTGCCCTGTTGGACGAATTGGGATTCTTAATTTATTCGCTGGAAAGAAACCGCAACCTGGTCCGTGAACGTGCGCTTGAGCGATCAATGCCGGCTTATCAACCGGTTTTGCGCTGTGGATGTTAATGCCTAATAAAAGCAGCCCTAGTAGTATTGACTTCATATTCCCCCCGGAAGATGTCAATCACGCCTCTCATTCTAAGAGGCTGAAGTGGGGTGAATTTGGACCGTTCACAGCAAAAAGACAAACCAATTAATTCGCTAGTTACCATAAGGAAAATTTATAACTGTAGCGAACCTGCTGATTACTGCAGCCTTTCTAAGCTGTATTCCCAGATTTTAAGCTTCTCTATAAGAATAATTCGCTCTGTTTCCGGCAAGTAAGGCGCCATTAAACGGAATGTTCGGCTCATTTGAATCAGCGTTGGAACATCGGCCACCTTAGAATCAATATCAAAGAAGTTCGTCTTAGGATTATAATACTTCTGCAATAACGAGAACGTTTCCTTAGCCGACCACAAATACGTTTCGATGCGAGTGGAATCGTAAACCTCTAATAATCCTTCAATAACTAGCAACTGATTGATCAAAGCCGTGTCGTCTTCAATCGCTTCCATTGCTGGCAATGTGATTCGGCCATAAGCCAAGCCAGGATTTGCAGAGTCTTTTTGGCTCCTAAACTTCGTCGCAATCGTGTTTCCTAGTGGGACCAAGATTTTTTTAACTTCGTTAATTCGCTTTGCCAGGACCTGAGCCAATGACGGGCAACTCGGGGAATTTAAGTCCCGACACTCGGGATCACTTTTGTCTTTTTTAAGCAACTCTTTGAACTTGGTTTTTTCGATCCCACCAATGACGCCTTGAATATTTTTTAGCAACCGGATGACTTTAACCATGGGCTGAATCGCGACCTCGCTTGTGCGCTGGCCACTAACGATGTCGACATAGACACCGAAAAGGAAGGTCTTGTCTTGATTTTTAGTATAGTCGCTCATCCATACGACTTCGCCGTTGTTAGAAACTAATCCTAACTGAGAAAAACCCTTCGTTAAGTTTGCCACCCAGTTAATAAACTGCGCCGTTGTTAAACCAAAGAAATCTGTCTTCGAAAAAAGTATAGTATCACCGCCGCTCTCGCCGCCAAAGACACTTGAAGCTTTAAAGTTACCCAGCGACTTATCGAAAGAGTTTTTCTCCCAATCGCGAAGGTACTTCATCATTGAAAGTAAACCGTTACCTAATTCAATTTGCGATTCTGCCGACAAATCAGGTTTTTCGTTGGTTTCACGTTTCAAGAATGGTGAAGTCAGTTCAGTGATATCAATCAGACCATATGACAGTGGTGTATCTGCCGCTTCGGATACGTCATAGGGCTTGCGATCATTTTCAAAACTTCGAGTAATACCCTTTGTCGGCAGGGGTTTCGCCGGCAAGCCACCAAATCCCATAATACGGTTGATCTGCTCAACGACGGGTTTACGAATCGCTAGGTCCGTCATAGCGCCGCTATCAAACATTTTAGCATTTGAAGCCAGTGAAGCTCCAATCGTTTTCGAGGCCACTACAGATTTTTTATTAGCTAGAGCTTTAAACGTCACGACTCGTTTTTGAAGATCTACATTTACCGTAGTGTTTTCATAAGCGAGTGAAAGATCGCTCTTGAATCCCATGCTCGTCACTAACCATTTCTGAAATTTTTCTCGTGTAAAACCGTGCGCATTCTTGCGAGTTTTTTCGAGCTCAGCTTTAGCCTTAACTACATTTTTAGTAACTTTCTTTTCAACGCGGACATCAAGATTTCGAATGACGCTAAAAAGACGCTCTTCCAAAATTTCTAAAACATACCCATGAGTCTTTTCATTTAAGGTCGTTTTAATTTTTTCAGGAACAAACTTTTTAAAATGCGGTAAAATCGCAAATTCTTTGATAAGTCCGGATAAAAATTTAGGGCATGATGCATCCACGAGACATACTAAATCGATATCATTCTTGCCACTTAAGAATTTATAAAGCGACGCAGAAATCGGAGTAAAATACAGTTCGCGTTCTTTAGGTCCAAGAGTTAACCAAACACCAATTACTGCCGCAAATGCGGTTTCTTCATCTTTGATCGCATTAATTTTTTCAGCAAGGCTTCGGCCAGATTTAATTTTCTCTAACGTTTCTTTATCCAAAGGAATTTCGAATTCTTTTACCAACGCATCTAAATTATTTAGAATTCCTGTAAGAGTCTTATCACCATCAATGATCTTCCATTGTTTTCTAAGGTAATCCGCATTCAAATCGCGTTCGCTTTTGACTTCATCCACCAATGCAACTTCGAAATCTTTCATCAATTTCCAACCCGGAACCATCTCTAAAAATTTATTCAAGAATGCTTCTAACAAATTGATAGATTCGGGAAACGTGGCTTTCTTTGGCCATTCATATTTCTCTTTGAGTTCTTTAACCTTGGCTTTTACTAAAACTAAATTCTGATCGACCTCTTTCAAGGCATCATCAATACCTTCTCGAACCCCCGGCAAGGCTTCGGTTTGAAAAATTTCATAGTAAGGCGTTTTAAAGAATGATACCTGAGTTCCTATATTTTCTGCGTAATACTTTTTATAAATATTTAAGGCTGCTGTTCTTAATTTCGTATTTTTAGTTTTTTCGGAAATATCTAAAAGACCTTGAATAACTTCATGAACTTCCGATGTTGGGATGGAACCTTTCCAGCGCAATTCAAATTGATTTGCCTGCTGAAGAAGCTTCGCAAATTCGCGATCGCCCTCCATGTCGGGCTGTAAATCCATGAGTGGCGCATTGAAATCCTTAGAATTCAAATGGGGCGAACACGCCACTAATGTAAAACAAAATAAAACTAAAGATCTAATAACTAGTTTCATTTAATAACTTCCAGCCTTTTAAAAAAACATTTTAAAGTTTAACTCATGCAACGTACGGCGATTCACGTTTTCGCCTTTAAACAAGTCACTAAACTCATAATAAACCATGTACGGGAACAAAGCCTTTTTCTTGAAATAGGCTTTAACCGTATTAAAAGAAACTTTCATTGAATATGTCTCTTCGCGCGTATAAGTGTTTTTACTTAGCAAATCATACCGAGCATTGCCGATTCCTGAAAAGGTATCTGCCGCCTTTTGCGCTTGAGTGTATGCGGAACTAAACGTCAATGAATCACTCGCCTTCCACTCGCCTTCCGATTTAAAAATCCATTTACCTCCCGTTTGGCGATCTACATTTTCTTTCTGACTTGCATCCGGTAGGTTATCTTCATCATTGAGCGGCACACGCGCTGTAATTTTATCGGCTAAGACATATTGATAACCGATATACGGTGTCGCACTTAGGCCATACATTCCTTTAAACGTACTTGCGATCGTGTTTTCAACACTAGCAAGGCCAAACGTATTCAATGCAACCAAATCATCTGGATCATATTGAGGACCCGTCGGCAAGCCTACCGTTGTTAGGTAAAACAAATCTAACTGCGGCATCTGATGAAGTTTATAGATCGAAACGATCTGCATATCTGCCATGAACTGACTCTTTTGACTTTGCAGAGGCTTGTATCCGCGCTGTTCAATCGTCTTCAGTGTTTCTGCTTTAATATCCAAATTAAGTGCGCGATCCAGCTCTTCACTCACGCGGCCCATGTAGACGGCCTTGTAAGAATCCAAATTTGAATTCACGGTATGTAAATGAATGTCGACTTGATATGTGATGATCGGAGCCCCAAACGCCAGAGTCCAATTCTTGGTAATTCCACGCGCATAGATCGGTGCAAAGTATTGCATACTTGGATTGATATCAAATTTCAAAACGCCGTAATTAATGCTTTGGCCATGACTTAATCCAAACGCATTGAGAGCTGTAATCAGGTTCTTGGCATCGGGACTGACTTTCGTTAAATAACTGGCATCATATTCGACTGAACGTAAATCGCCAACTTTCCACAAAGAGCCGTCTTCTTCGTATCGTTGACCGATATTTTCGAATAAACCGTAGTTGAACATGGGGCTATTGATCCCCGCCGGTAAAACATCGGGCCCCCCATGAGCACTTAATGACAAAATGAAGGCGCAAAATGCGACTACAGGGGCATTAATTGTCCTCGAAATTAGGCGCCAACTGAAACGCACCCAACTTAGATAAAAAGTGTTCAGCATAACCGACTATCAGAGCAAACTTAATACCGATCATTCCGTATCAAATCGAGACACGTGTTTAGTTGCTAGACGCTGATTGAGATTTAGAATGTTCACGCTGTACCCAATACAACAAGCCTAAGCCAGGCAGTGCGATCAGTGCGCAGGAATAGAAGAACCACTCCCATCCAAATTCCTTAACCATGACTCCTGAAAAGCCCGAAAAGAAATTTCTACCCAAAGTAGCGATACTTGAAAGCACCGCAAACTGAGTCGCCGTGTAATTCTTGTTTGTGATCGAAGCTAAGTACGCAATAAATGCAGATGAACCCATACCTGCCGTTACGTCTTCAAAGATAACCGCGAATGCTAGCGCCCATTGTTCTGGTCCCGTATAGGTAATCAAAGCAAACGACGCGGTTGAAAGAGCCTGCAAAATTCCAAAAATCCATAGGGATCTTAAAATGCCGATTTTATAAATCGTCACACCGCCAATAAACAATCCCACCAACGACGAAATCAATCCAAACGTTTTTGCGATCAAGGCAATATCCGTTTTTTGATAACCCATCTCTTTGTAAAATGGACTAAGCATTGATCCCGATAGCGCATCACCCAGTTTAAAGAAGAATACGAACAGCAAAATCAAAACAGCGCCATGTCTTTGTATAAATTCTTTGAAAGGCTCGATAACCGATTCCCGAAGTGTTCTTAGCTTGTGGTCCGAAGTATCTTTTTCTTTTGAAATAAATGTAGTTACAACGCCTACACCCATTAGTAGTGCCATGATCCAATATACGTGTGTCCATGACATGTAATCGGCCATTCCCAAAGCGACCCCGCTCGAAATTAACATACCGATTCTATATCCATACATGTTCATAGATGAACCTAAGCCAAGTTCATTTTCATCTAAATACTCTCTACGAAAGGCATCAAAGGCGATATCTTGAGTCGCACTAAAAAAGGCAATCCATACGCTAACGGCCGCGATAATAGATAAGGATTCCGTTGGATTTAAAGTACCGATAAATAACAAACCCGCCGCGATCGCAAACTGGGATAAAAGCATCCAAGATCGTCGTCGTCCCATCCCAAAAAAAGCATAGCGATCGGCAAAGGGAGCCCAAATAAATTTCAGCGAGTAGGCCATTCCCACCCAACCGAAATATCCGATTGTAGTGATATCTACATTAGCCTCTGAAAGCCAAAACTTTAACGTTGCACCCGTCAACTGCAAAGGTAATCCGCTGGAAAAACCCAGCAGAAAAGTAAGCAGCATTTTCTTACTGAAAATAAGAGCTAGAAAACCCTTTTGTTGTTCTGGCAAAGCGGTCTCCTAGATAATTAAGGTGAGTGGATAGCTTGCAAATGATTTCTCTTATGCATTTTCCATAGTAGATGGCTAATGTACGGTCGACGATTTTCACCTGTCGTTACCATCAAAAGCTTAGTGATTTTTAAATCACCCGCATCTGTATAAAGTAAGATCATCATTTCTTCGATATAATTTGTATTTAAGGTGATGTAGTTATCCGTGCCTACACCCAACTGAACGCCTTTTTTTTCCCACCAAGAAAACGGATGTTCCTTATAATCCTGGAAACGCCCGGTTAGCTTGTTGTTTGATGACGGTAACGAAATTAAGGCGACGTCTTTTTGAATTAAACGATTCAAAACATCATGCTGATAGTGTTCAACCTCACGGGCCGTATGAAATTTGGCTTTTAGGAATAAAATTTCTTCCTCTGACGACAATGTTACGCCGTTTAATAATTTCTCTAGAACAAATGTCTTATCGCCCCAATCCAATTCCTTTACTTCTTGATATACCGAATCTTTAGGATCGATTTTTTCTTCGTTTCGGTTTTTGCGAATCACTTCTTGGTATAATCGATGGAAATAGGTATTTGGATTGATCCCTAAACTAATTCCATGCTCAAGCGTATCGATGTGCCAAATATTCATAGCATTATCTACGGCTTGGATACCTTTTTTCAAAGTATGGAATGTTTCACCATGATGGGATCTGATTTTAAATCCACGATACTGCAATTTTCTAAAACCAGCAGACAGTTCATTAAAATGTTCCTTACGGTAAAGTTCTTTTTCATCACCTACTGTATCCACATCTGTCATGACTGCTTCTAAGAACGGATATTTGTCCATCATCGTTACTAGTTCATCCACTTGCTGCATGAAATGATCACGGCGAGAACTGAATTTATCTTTATTAAAATGATGGTTCTCTTTCCTAAAAGATGGAGACAATGTGAACGTGAAATCTGGATTCTGTTTTTTGAACTTCATGAATCCTTCGTATAAACCCAAGACAACGTCTTCAGAGCTGACCTCACCGACACCTGGGATTTGTTCAGAGGAACTTGATGTCGAACGTGATAACGAGAATTTCAAACGAACATGACCAACATTGTACTTATGATACAATTCGCTGGCCATGTGGTGAGCCGCATCGATATGAACTTGCTTATTAATAAAGATTAACTGAGGAAGATATAAAATCTTTAGGTATGTCATAAACCCCTCGTTTTCTTTTAAACGAATCAGTTTATCAATATCTTCTGGCGACGTGATAGGAACCGACATTGGGCCGTAGACTTGCTTGATTTTATCTTCGTAAATCTTTCGATTGGGACCTTCTAATAAAACTTTTAAACGAGGAAAAATAAATTCACCCGTGATTGATCCCGTTAAATGAATATGCTCTTCACGATACTTCAGAGGGAAGTGTTTAAAAAACTCAAACAATGCACTCGAAAAGGTATGTTCAAGTAATTGATTGATTTGAATTTTATTTGTACGAAACAAATCCAAAAGCTCGCGAAATTCTTTGATTTCGTTATTTACTTCGGGATGTTTTTTACCTAAATCCGATGTCAGTAAAAGGTTAAGAGTATCGATTAAACTAACACCATTGGTTTCACCAATCATATTAGTCAGGTACTTGACTAAAATTTTTTGCATATCTCGCATGCGAACACCTTACTTCCCAAGAATTCTTTTGTACATAACCTTGTGTGGGCCGATGTCAGGTAATTCAAACATGTCGCCACTAAATTGAAATCCATTTGATTTATAGAAAGGAAATGCTTTGAAACGAGCATTGCACCATAATAAATCGCAACGTTTGTCTTTTAAATAATCAATTACCGACATTAAAAGAGCACCGCCGAAACCTTGGCCTTGGTAATTTAAATCACTCGCCATTCCACGCAAACGATACGGAAAACCACAGTAAAGATCTTTATTTGATTCTGGAAAAATGGTCGCTATGGAAATTAATTTATCTGTGTAAAATAAACCGAAATGTTTAGTAGTCGGTAGCAAATCTTCGGGATTAGCGCATTCCTTCTTGCTCAAGAACGGCTTTAAGATTTTTTGTCTTAAATCTAAAGTTTGCTCGGTGGTAATTATATCAATTTTATAATTAAAAATCATGCCTACTAATCAGCTTTTTAAATATCAAAACATCATTATGACGCTTGTGTATTTAAATATTGAAGCCAATTATCAGGTATTTGTCCATGTCTGAATTCAAAATCCACAAATGGAAGCCATTGAGGTGCCTTTGGAATAGTTAGAAGAGGCATCTGTGCTTGGGCGGGCGTCCTGTTTGCTTTTTTCTGGTTACAATCGCGACATGCAGTCACTACGTTGGTCCAGCTTTTTTCGCCTTTTTTAGAGGCCGGTACTACGTGATCTAGTGTAAGCTGTTTGTAGGAAAATTTTTCGGCACAATACTGACAAATAAAATCGTCTCTTAAATAAACATTCTCTCGACAGAATCTAATTGAATTTTTGTTCTTCAGACGGACGTAGGATTTTAGCCTGAGAACACTCGGTAACTGGAATTTTTCCCTAGTAGAGCGAGCGTACTCTCTATGGTACTCAAGGATTTCGACTTTGTTTTGAAACCAAAGTACGATTGCTTTCTGCCAACTAACGACCCGTATTGGTTCGTAACTGGAGTTTAGCAACAGAGTTCTAGAATTCATTTCCCCTCCGTTTAATATTCACCTTAACTCTATTATATTTGGTTTTTTTGTTGATTTTCAAGGGTGTTGGTTGAATAAAGACCTTATTAATAGTCTTCTGTTGGACTTATAAACCGCAGGCAGACCCAACAATAAGGAATGTTTATGTCCAAACGAGTATTTGCTTTTAATTACATTTTAAAATCAACCAATGGAGACGTATTAGATGCGTCTGAAAAGAACCAGCCATTACCTTTTTTAGAAGGAGCGTCTCAAATTCTACCAGCGCTTGAAAAAGAAATCTTAACCATGGCTGAGGGGGATAAAAAACACGTCACCTTAACGGCGGAACAAGCGTATGGTCCCCAATCAGATAAAATGGTCATGGACGTTGAGAAGCAAGAGTTGGCCCATATTCCCGACCTAAATATTGGAACGTTTCTGCAATTAGATTTACAAAATCAAACCAAGGTTGTTCGTGTTTCTAAAATTAGTGACACGCATGTAACTCTTGATGGCAATCATCCTCTTGCTGGTCAAGCACTAGAGTTCGATGTCGAGTTAGTATTAGTGCGCCCAGCCACAGCAAACGAACTAGCTCATGGTCATGCACACGGATTGCATGGACATAGTCATCATTAAACTAGATCACTAGTTGATGATTTTGAGTTTACTTATTTTTTTTTTTAATCTAGGCTAAAACTTGTCCGCGTTACTGTAAGTGTCTTTATTAAAATGTGCACCATAGTTCTGCGGGTTAATACCCCAATTAGTTTACGTTTTGAAAAGGAGGAACTATGGGAAAAAAGATTTATGTAGGTAATTTAGCATTCTCGGTAAGCGATGAATTATTGAATTCTACTTTCGCACAATTTGGCGCAGTAGATTCAGCGAAGATCATCATGGACCGTGAAACTGGCCGTTCAAAAGGTTTTGGCTTTGTTGAAATGGCTTCTGAACAAGACGCTGCTCAAGCTATCGAGAAATTAAATGGACAAGATCTTAATGGTCGTAACATGAACGTTTCTGAAGCTCGTCCACAAGAAGATCGTCCTCGTGGCGGTGGCGGAGGCCGTGGCGGCTTCGGTGGTCGTGGTGGTGGCGGCGGCGGCCGTGGTGGTTTCGGCGGCGGCGGACGCGGCGGACCTCGTTAATCGCAAACTTAATTTAAGTATTGTTTTCTAACTTATTTGACCTTTGATTTTGCTAAACTCCAAATGGAACTTTAGAATAATCAAAGGTCTTTTTATTTCTGGAGAACAATCATGCTCAAGATCTTTTTTCTTTCTATTTTATTCTTCCAAGTCCACGCCTACTCTGCCGATAAGACCGTTGTGTTTCTAGGTGATTCACTGACCGAAGGCTACGGCGTTGATCAAGAATCAGCCTACACTAGTTTAATTCAAAAAAAAATAACCTCTGATAAACTAAATTGGAAAGTTATCAACTCGGGCATTAGTGGTTCCACTTCGGCATCAGGCCCCGGTCGAGCCAAGTGGTTACTTAAAGCAAAAGACAAACCAAGTTTGGTTATTGTTCTACTCGGCGCAAATGATGGATTGCGCGGATTGCCAGTCGACAGCGTCAAAAAAAATCTAAATGAAACAGTAAAAATTTTAAATGACGCCAAAATCAAAACAATACTAGCTGAGATCTATGTTCCACCTAATTACGGCAAAGACTATTCCGATAAATTCAAGAAAACATTCACAGATGTCGCCAAAGAAAACAAAGTTCCACTGATGCCATTCCTTTTAGAAAAAGTAGCTGGTAAAACAGATTTAAATCTATCGGATGGTATTCACCCAAATGAAAAGGGTCATCAAATCATTGCTGACGGAATTTACGGATTTTTGAAAAAACATTTAAACTAGTTCTGTACCACCAAGGAAACACCTCATGATTCAAGTTGAAAATCTAAAGAAAAGTTTTAAGCAATCTGAAAATTCAATCGATATTCTAAAGAATCTAAATTTAGAAGTTAAGAAAGGACAAAAAGTTGGCATCCTTGGCCAATCTGGAAGTGGCAAATCGACTTTCTTAAGTTTAATGTCGGGATTAGATACACCTGATACAGGTGAAATTCGCATCAATGGTGTCAACACCACCAAACTATCGGAAAAAGAATGGACACAGTTTCGCGCAAAAAACATTAGTATCGTTTTCCAGCAGTATCATCTAGTTGGGCACCTAACGGCCGTTGAAAACGTCATGCTTCCCCTTGAGATCCTTGGCCACAGCGCTAAAGACGCACATGAAAAAGCGATTTCTCTACTCGGCGAAGTAGGATTGAAAGACCGCAGTAACCACTTACCTCATCAATTAAGCGGCGGTGAATCGCAGCGAGTGGCAATAGCCCGTGCACTGATTACTACTCCCAATCTTCTGCTTGCTGACGAACCCAGCGGAAATTTGGACCAGGAAACAGGAATGAAAGTCATGAACTTGTTTTTCGATATCACTTCAAAATTTAGTACGACTACTCTACTTGTAACTCATAACGAACAATTGGCATCCCGTTGTGATGTTGTCTACAAACTTAGCCAAGGCCGATTCGAGAAATTATGATTATCAAACTTGCGTTAAAAGAGTTAGCCACTAAATGGAAGTGGAGTTTAATCTTTGTTTGCAACCTAGCGTTTGGCTTTATTGGTTTTACGACCGTTCTCTCGTTCCAAAATGCCATCGAGCAGAACGCTAAGGCCAACTCTAAACAAATATTATCTGCCGACTTAGCCATCAGCGCCCGCAAAAAAATTCCGGATTCAGAAATTCAAAAAACTGAAGATTATCTTAGTAAGAAGAATATAAAGTACTCTAAAACTAAAGTTACTGAATTCTTTGCCATGATCTCGCAAGGCGATCGCAGTCATTTAGTATTAGTAAAGGCTGTAGACAATTTGTATCCTTTGTACGGCGAAATCATACTGACTCAATCTAAAATTAAGCGCGACTCTACCAAGGCGATATTTAATTCACCCACGATTTGGGCGTATTCTGAACTTAAAGGCATTCTTGGACTTGAAATCGGCTCCACGATTAAGTTAGGCAATCTTGATTTGAAGGTTGATGATTTTATTACAAAAGACTCTACTCAAACATTCCGTTTAGCCAGTTTAGCGCCGCGTATTTTTATAGATAGCACGTGGTTAGAAAAATCAAAACTCATCCAATTTGGAAGTACGTTTACAGAGGCCTATCTTTATCAGTTCGACATGGACACGGCAGCTACAATTCAAAAAGATTTATTTGCGATCATTAATGATCCTGCCATCCAAATCGATACACCGACTACAGCATCAGAAGATTCCGCACGGCAATTGGGATTCCTAACTGATTTTTTGAATCTAGTAGCATTAGTCGCAATCTTACTTGCTGGATTAGGGGCTAGCTATTTATACCAAGTGTTTGCTCGTAAAAAAACTAAAGACTTTGCGATCTTTAAAACATTAGGTCTGGAGTACTCTTCGCTTTTAAAAATCTACATTCTGCAACTTTTCGTTCTAAGTCTTTTAGTATGTATATTTTCTTATTTTGGATCTATTGCATTCATCCCTTTCCTACAATGGATCATCAGCTCACTAGTGACCCAAGAATTAAATGTGCATGTACCACTCTATGTGGTTGGCTTAACGCTGGTATTAACCTTTATCGCAAGTTTGATCGTGGTTGGTCCTTATATTCAAACCCTGAATTGCATCCCTCCTGGCGTCCTATTTAAAGAAGAGCAAACTCAGATCTTCAGTCCCTCTAAGAACTTCCTTACATTTTTAGCCGCTCTATGCTTGATGGGTTTTTTAACATTGATTCTGACGAAATCGGTAGTGATGACGACGGCCTTTATCGGCTCCATCGCCGGCTTAGCAGTATTATTCTTTGCCGTAGGCAACGGAATTATCTTTGCACTAGGAAAATTACCTATTCAATTTTGGGTTTACAAATACGCCATCAGATCATTACAAAGACGGAAATCCACATCCTTAGTATTATTTTCCACAATCGGAACTGCGATCTTGCTTTTAAATTTGTTACCTCAACTCAAGCACTCTCTAAAGAATGAATTTCTAACTGGCGGCAACAACCAGCTACCTTCGTTGTTTTTGTTTGATATTCAAGATGAGCAGATTGATCCGCTTAGAGGAATCGTAAAACAAAATAATAAAGAAATTTCGCAGTTGTCCCCAATCGTGAGAAGTCGAATTATCCGCATCAATGATGTTCCTTACGAACGTAAAGTGGATTTCAACACGTTTAAAACGCGCGAAGAAGAACGCGATGCTCGTTTTAGAAATCGCGGCGTGAACCTAACCTACCGAGACCAGCTATCATCATCTGAAACTCTAGTCGCCGGTATGCCTTTATCTGAATACAAAGGGGAAATTCCGGGCCTATCGCTGGAAGAAAAATATGCCGATCGTATGGGAATTAAACTTGGCGATACAATTGAATTCGATATTCAAGGTGTAGACATCAAAGGCAAAGTTGTTAATTTTAGAAAAATTAAATGGGCCAGCTTTCAGCCGAACTTCTTTATATCCTTTGGCAGTGGTGTGTTGGATGATGCGCCTAAAACCAGTATTGGAATCGTCAACGGGTTGAACGATGCGGAAGTCGCATCGATTATCTCTCAGGTTTCCAAAGCCCTACCCAATGTATCCATTATCGACGTGCGACAACTGATTCGTGACTTATTGAAAGTTTCTGATCAGATGACGTTATCATTGGAACTCACGGCTTATTTATCATTAATCACCGGTTTTATTGTATTGATTTCCTTAATTTCAATTCAATTGCAAGATCGTCGCTGGGAAATTAACTTGTTTAAAGTTTTAGGCTCCCCCGCACATTCGATCAATACAAACTTACTTTTCGAGTACGGAACGGTGGTATTGTTTTCGGTATTTTTAGGAATATCATTCAGCTTTTTAATGAGTTACCTAACTTTGAAATACACTTTTGATTCTGAATATTCCTTTAATTTAAGAGATTCATTCTACATCTCGGCTGCTGTCATTGCGCTTGCTTTAGGAATAATTCAATACATGACCAGTATTTATTTAAGGAAACGTTCTAACGAAATTCTGAAAGATTCTCTGTAAACCTTGACGAAGGGTTTCATTTTCTAGTCTAATTTTCATCTTGGAGGGAAAATGAAACCACTACTGTTTTCAATTCTATTTGCTATCGGTACTTTTGCTAACACCAAAGAATTAATTCTAACCTGTTCAGATCACGCAATTCCAACTATGTACGGGGAAGCCCATATCAAATTAGATATTTTCCAAATTAAACCGGGTATATTTTCTTCGATCATTGAAATTATCGTCGACGGTCAGCCAACAAAACGATTTAAACAGCCGGAATACAAAGTCGACCCTGTGCTAGAGGGCGAAATTTTACTTCCGATCGGTCAAGTCGTAGAGATTGCTGAAAATGGAACGGAAACCGCTGTACCAGGTGCAGATATCGGCTTTACTTATATGACTGGTCCTCAACACGCGGGAGGAACCGCATTCATCAAATTCCAGCCCTCGCGTGATTCCGATTTAATCATTGAATATACAACGTTAAGCTGCCACCAGCCATAGTTGTTTAGCGGAAAACCTCAGCGCTTAGTGCTGCTGAGGTTTATCTTGAGTAATTAACTTCGATCCAACATTCTTGATCATCCACTGACGTCCGCGTTCGATATAACTAAATACCGCCGGAATTAGCACCAGAGTCAACAGCGTTGAAATCAACACACCACCCACTACGGCAATACCTAACGATTTACGTTGTGATGAGGCCTCGTTCAGACCGATGGCAACTGGTAACATACCCGCAACCAACGCTAAACTGGTCATCAAAATTGGGCGAAGACGTGTTTTACAACCTTGCACAATGGCTTCGTTTAATTCCGCCCCTTCCTGAAGCTTCTGATTTATGTAGTCGACCAAAATAATCGAATTCTTGGTGGCTAGACCCATCAACATAATACATCCAATCATCGAAAATAAATCCAAAGTTGATTGCATTACGAATAGTCCAAAGAAACCACCAAATACCGCAAACGGAATCACGAGCATGATTACGAACGGAGTCACGATAGATTCATATAATGAAGCTAACACCAAAAAGATAAAGATTATGGCAAATAGACCCGCACTCACAATACTCTTACCTAGTTCTTGGAAGTTTTCAGCCTGACCAACGAAACGATATGTTACGCCTTCTGGTAATTTAATTTCACCCGAAGAAAATAACTTATTGATATCTTGGATAGCGCCACCCATACCTGGACCTTTAGGAGCTACGTCGGCTTCGATACTGACATAACGAGCACGATTTTCTCGATTGATCGTCGCGAAACCCACCTCTTTCACTGCGCCAGCAAAATCTTTTACATACACAGGACGGAAGTTTAAGTTTGGAACTGTTGTCTTAGAAAAGAATTTCTCAATATCACGCTGATCGTCTTGCAAACGAACACGAACATCATATTCTAATCCATTTTCACGATACTTAGATGCAATCAGTCCTTCGATCTGCGCACGTAATTCAGTACCTACTTGAGTTGGAGTCACACCGTATACTTGAGCTTTCTCTTTATCCACTTTAATCTGGAATTCAGGAAGACCGGGCTTGTCTGTGATCTCTGGATCAACAAGCGCCGGGTGAACTTTTAATTTTTCAAAGAGTTGCTTTGAAACCTCACGCACTTGATTCAAATCTTGCCCAACTATATTGATTACGAAAGGACGCTGACCTGCACCCACGAAGTCGACATCTTTAACTTTCGGCTTAGCGTATGCCCACTTCTGAACCATCGTACGCATTTCTTCTTTAATTGCTGTCGTAGTTTTCGTACGCTTGCCAAACGGGGTTAGTTTTACGTACACATCACCGACGTAAGAACGACCGTTGACATCGCCTGCAGTTGTTAACGTTAGTTCAACTACCGGATTCTTTCTGATTTCAGTCTCAACTTCTTTCATCAATTCGGACATATTTTCAAGAGTAGCGCCCGGAGCTAACTCCATACCAACTACGAATTCACCCGAGTCATTGGCTGGGATGAACGTCTTTGGACTGAACGCAACCGTTGAGGCTAAACCGAACATCAATAAAAGCATCGCCAACAAGGTCATTAACGGACGCTTCAGCACACCCTTAACGAAACTTTCGTACGCATTTTCAAGTTTCACTTGCAAACGATCAAACAAGATTAGCAAAGAACGAATTGGATTTCCAGTTAATGGCTTTCCTGTCAATGATTCATGTCGTCCACCAAAGTACGCAGACAACATCGGAGCATTCGATAATGCATCGAACAAACTGATGATCATAACGAAACACACCGCTAGACCGAACGACTTAAAGAACTGTCCAACGACACCTGCCAAAAATGCAATCGGCGCAAAAACCGCGAGCACAGCCAGAGTCACGGCGATAACAGCAACACCCACTTCGGCTGTTCCGTCTAGAGCCGCTTGGACTGGAGATTTCCCCATCTCTAGATGTCGGAAAATATTTTCTCGAACAACAATAGCATCGTCGATCAACAAACCGACTGCTAATGAGAATGCAAGCAATGACATTACGTTAATAGTCATACCTGCTGCATTTAGAAGCGCAAATGAACCAATTAATGCTACGGGAATTGCAAAACCAGTAATTAACGTTGAACGCAGGGAGCCCAGAAATAAATAAACCACTAAAATAGTTAAAATAATACCAAAGACGATGGATTCGACTACGTCATATACGTTGGCCCATACGTACTTTGTGGAATCACGAACCAGTTTGACTTCAAAATCTTGTCCGTGAACCTTCTTAAGCTCTTCGTTAATTTTAGCTAAACGCGTATGAATACCGTTTGCCACACTGATCGTATTAGCGCCCGATTGCTTATAGATATTTAAGAAGATCGAGTTCTCACCATTGATATACACACGAAGCTTTTCGTCTTCAACTGTATCTATCACATTAGCCACGTCACCTAATTTTGTGATCGCATCATTACCAAAAAAACTAACGATAGAGTTCTTGATTTGATCTAGGGAGTTAAATTCACCTAACGTTCGAAAAACTAACTCGGACTTCGTTTGATCGACTTTACCAGCTGGAACGTTTTGGCCGGTATTTTTCAAAGCACCAACGATTTGAGTTAACGATAGTTCGCGCTTCGCGATCTTATCACGATCGACTTGAACTTGAACTTCACGTTTTCGTCCACCGACTACTTCAACCAAACCTACCTGATTTACCTGCTCGAAGCGAGGACGAATCTGTTCGTTAGCCAAATCGTAAAGTTTACCACCGGTTAGTTTGGACTGAATCGCCATAACCATAATCGGCTGCGCTGAAGGGTCAACACGACGGATTACGGGTTCTTCGATTGAATCAGGAAGTTTCTTTCGGGCACTCGATGCTTTATCACGCACTTGTTGTTCCGCGTACTTGATATCAACATCTAGATTAAATTCCGCAATAACAACACTGACCGATTCACGATTTACGGAACGAATATTTTTAATACCCGAAATCGTCGACATTTCTTCTTCAATTGGCTTTGAAACCAACGTTTCAATCTCGGTCGGGCCAGCCCCAGGATAGATCGTTTGCACGGTAACGATTGGAAAGGTGATATCCGGAAATAGCTCAACCGGTATTTTAGAAAAACCAAAATAACCGACAGCCATCAAAGCCGCTAGAATAGAGGACATGAACACAGGTCGTTTTACTGACAATTCCCAAATTTTCATATTGTTTCCTTATCTATACAACTCAAGTGATGTTAAAAATTTTCTTACTTGCAATTCTAAATTGATTTTTTGATTTCTAGAGTTCACATAGTCCTGCTCAAACATAAGAACTTGATACGTTGTTGAGCGACCATTGTTATACTTAGAGCGCTCTAGATCGGCCTTACTTTTTTGAACCGTTTCTAGATCACGAACGATTTTCAGTTGTTGCGCTAACGTTTCTGCTTGATCAACCGTGTTTTTCCATTGAATAGATTCTGTGCGAACACGTGCTTTTTCAGCCAACACTTGGCTTTCCGCCAGCTTTGCATACCCTTCTTTGGAGTCTGACATATTACCGATATCTAAGGGCATGTTAAACGTAACGGCTAGCAGATGATAGTCCTTTGCATCCGAAATTTTTGATTGAGCCCCAGATGCCGAGGTATCGCGGCCTTGTTTTAAATACGCCATGCTCAAATTCAAGCTCGGTTTGTTTTTTTCGCGTTGAACGATGTAGCTAGATTCCGCAGACTTCAAACTTTCCTTTTGAAGAAGCAAGTCTAAACGAGCTTTTGCCTGTGCTTTGCTTAGCTCAAGCGCTTTCGAATCAATATCGTCCGGAGCTAAACGATAGCTAACAACATCTGAGTCAATCTCAAGAAACGAGTTAAACAAGCGTGCGGCTTCTTTTAGTTTAACTTCCGCCGACATGAGTTCCAGTTTTCGAGCAGAAACTAAGGCTTGTGTTTGATATACGTCGCTTTTGTCAGATAGATTACGTGTCGCTCGTGATTCTGCCCAATTCAAAATTTTCTCGGCTCTTTGTAACGAATCTTTTTGAATTTCGAAACTTTTCTGCTAGGTCGCTAGCGTATAGTATGCATCCTTAATTTCATTTTCTTTCTGAACGCGAGATAGTTCCGAGTTTAATTTCTGAACCCTCACTTGGTTTTCGATTTGCCCTTGCGTCGCTTTTGTTTCAGAACCTAACCAGTTTCTCCAAAGAGGTAACGAAAGTTCAATCTTTGGATACATATCATAGTATTCTGGAAGTGGGATAACCGTTGCATTATAAATTTTTGTATATTGATAATTTTGCGATAGGGTCCAAGCCAAGCCGAAACTAGTTTGTTGTTGTAAACCAACCGCCAGTGCGTTCACATCCGTTTGGTCACCTTGAAACGAAGGCGCCGATGTCGGTCGACCATCACTTAAAATATTTCCATTCGCGAAAAAATTAATACCTGTTAAAAGACGGGCGTTATTTTCAATTAAACGCGATCCCTCTAAGGATAATTGCGCGGATTGAATGGATGGATCCTTACCTTGAGCCATCTGGATATACTGCTTGAGCGAGATCACTTCGTTGGCTAGTGCTTGATTCGCACAAACACCCAGAATGAATATGAACTTTAAGTACGATGCCGATTTCATTTTTTTATTCCTTGTAGAAAGAGATCTGTTAAAAATTCTATAAATTTATCTTTATCTTTAGGTAAATCATAAGAGCCCTTTAGAACTCTTAGTCCGCATTCATTTGACGTCATGTAGCCAACGATAGATTCAAAAAGAATCCCTAAGAAGGCACTAACGTCGAAACCCGTGCGAATTATCTTCTTCTTTTGTGCTAATTTAAAAACATCAATTACTTGTTCGGCAATCGGTTCAATGGTTTGCTCATGCAGCGCTCGCGCAAATGGTAAACCGTCTACCCGCTCTCGCTGCATAATACTAATCATTTCGGCGTTGCCACACTTTATTTCAACAATGACGGTAATTAGCAGTTTTAATTCCGAACGAAATAATTTGGGTGTCATTTCTTTGTCCAAGTAACCCTGAAAAATTTTTCGAACTTCACCGCCAACTGTGGTCATGTGATCGCTAAGAATATATTTGTATAATCCTTCTTTGCTACCAAAGTAGTAGCTGATCATAGAAATGTTCTGGTTCGATTCTTTGGCGATCTCGCGTACCGAAACGGCTTCAAATCCTTTCTTAGCAAACAAAGTTCGCGCGGCATTTAAAATATCGAGTTTAGCGGTCTGTTCGACCTTTTGATCTTCAGTCATGACGTCTATAGTAGTTCAAACGTTCGTTTAATTCAAGAGATAAACTAAACGAACGTTTGAACTAAGGCCTAGTCCAGTCAAAATGGTTTAAACTATCGTCGGGATGATCATATTGAGAATCAAATGAGAATGACTCGGGAATAAAGTAATCGCTTTAAATGATTTTATTATTATGAAGCGTATAGAGCTTAAAGTTAAACTTCTGCAGGGCCTTTAGATAAATGGCATCTGTTTTTTCTTTCTCGACGTACGAACTTGTCTTGGAATTCCAAACTTTCACGCGTAATTTATCATTTGTATATTGAGCCGATGGTTTACGCTTGCCTTTAATAAAAGTTTTCTCGCGTTGAACGATATCTAGATAACCATCGCCATCGATATCTTCGATCCAACCTTCTTTAAGAATCCGCACTTTTGACGTTTTGGACATGACGGCAAAGTCATTAATAATAAGCGCAAGCTGATCACCTCGTTTTACCGTCAAAGTATAAAAGGTAAGTTCTTTGGATTTTATCGCTTCAAGCTCGAATGTCTGATCCCGCGGCCCCTTAAAGACCGTCACACTATCAGAGTCTATGTATTTGTATTTGCTTTTAGAGTCCGTTTTAAAACGGCCAGAAGTGAAATGAAATTTTTTAAAAAATCGAATGTCTTCTGCTTGAGCAAAATTAAAGATTAAAAGGGCCACACCAACGTACAATAGTTTCATTGTCACCTTACATTTATGGTAAAAGATCCCTTCCTCATTTACAAATTATCTATTCTTGTTGACCTTGAATGAGACTCTCAAGTACACGATTTTAATGATATTTACTGACTCAAAACTAGGCATACCTGAGCTTGTTCACACTTTAAGAAACTCAGAACCCGTCGTTATGCCGACCGAAACTGTTTATGGATTAGCAGCCAAAATAGATGATTTGGAGTCGTTAAGAAAAATTTTTATTTATAAAAAACGTCCGTTTTTTGATCCACTCATTGTCCATATTTTTGATCGCTTACAACTAAGTCAACTTTCTCATTTCGAGTCTCCGTTAATTAACGATTTAGTGACGAAGTTTTGGCCAGGGCCTTTAACTCTGGTTCTACCTAAGCGCACGTCCGTAAGCGACCTAGTGACTTCGGGTTTGGATTCCGTAGGCGTGCGTATGCCCAGTCATCCGCTCGCACTGGAGCTTTTAAAAGCCGTAAACGTTCCTCTGGCTGCACCCAGCGCTAATTTGTTTGGTCAAACAAGTCCTACTACGGCTCAACATGTTGAAAGAGACTTTCCTAATCTTCAAATTCTTGATGGTGGTCCTTGTAATATTGGAATCGAATCGACAGTTTTAAAAGTCCAACCGATCGAAAATAATATCGTTTCACTTTCTATTCTTCGCAAAGGGGTAATTACCCAGTCAGCCATTACAGAGGCATTAAAAGGTTCGACAACATCTTACGTGTGGGCCACTGAAATCGATAAAAAACATTCTCCGGGTCATATGAAACATCACTATATGCCGAAAACACCCATCGTGTTTTTTGATCAGCCAGTAGAAATTGATTCTTATATTTCAACTATCCAAAATGACTTTAGAAAAATCCCCGATAGGATTGAAGAGGTCACGCTGATTAAACCCCAAGGCCCTATCCAACAAATTGAAAAACTAAAATTTAGCAATGATCCTTTGATCGCATGCCGCGAACTTTATGGAAAGTTAAAACAAACCTCAGAAACCGGTGCTCAAATACTAGTTTTTGAAAAACAAAATTACATGACGGGACAGGTTTGGGAGGCATTTTTGGAACGGATTATGAAAGCTTCAAGTCTTCAGTATGCCAGTAGACCTTAGTCGACAGCCATAGGGTAAATTCTTTCGATTTCAATAGAAAAAAGATACACAGAGTTTCGATACCGAACTACGCTATTTATGAATGATAGTCGAAGTCAAAAATCTATATAAAACGTATCAGTTGGGCGAGACAAAAATTGAAGCGCTACGTGGCCTCAACTTGTCGCTTGCCGCGGGAGAATTTACTGCTCTCATTGGCGCCTCCGGTTCCGGAAAGTCGACCTTGCTCAACTTAATTGGATGTTTAGATAGACCCGATCAAGGCGAAGTCATCATCGCTGGACAAAACACAAGTACCTTGAGCGAAGATCAGCTCAGTGAAATCAGGAACCTAAGAATTGGTTATATCTTTCAAGCATTCAACCTGGTACCCGTTCTTTCCGTTTTCGAAAATGTGGAACTGCCGCTTGTCCTTCGCACTGACATTACACCCGCACAGCGCAAAGACCGAGTGCTACGCGCATTAGACGATGTTGGCTTAAGCGCGTTTGTAAACTATTGGCCAAATAAATTATCCGGTGGTCAACGTCAGCGTGTCGCTATCGCTCGAGCCTTGGTGTATTAACATAGTTTAATTCTTGAGGATGAAACTAAGTCATACCTGGATTCATAAACTGAGAATATGATTATAGATCTGTTATTAGAAATGAATAAGAAACGAAATGTAACTTTCTTGTTCTGTTCGCACGATGAAAAATTGATCAATCGCGTGCAAAAAATAATTCGTATATCTGACGGAAAGTTAGTTTAAATGTGGAGCTGGGTATTAGCCTATCGAAACTTAGGACGTAACAAGCGACGTAGCTTGGCCACGGGCCTGGCTATCGGTGCGGGTTTTGTTGGTTTACTGCTAATCTCGGCATACCTCTATCGTGCTCAACTGGCTCTTCAAGCGAGTACCGTTTATCTAAATAACAAAGGTCATCTAGCTCTCTTCAAAAAAGATAGCTTGTTTGAATTTACCTATCGTCCGTCTCGTTATGTTATAACTCTCGAAGAGCAAAACAAAATTAGACAGATCATCAAAGATTTGGATGGCGATATCGAATTCACGGGTCGCTACTTAACGGGAACAGGGTTAATAAACTATAAAAACAAAAGCACCCCGTTTATTGCGACTGCTGTGGAACCGGATGTATATAAGCGCATACTTAACCATACCGAAGTCAACACATGGACTCCCGATTGGGTGTTTCCAGAAGCGGTGGCCGAAGCCGGAAGGTTTCTTGAAAATCCCATGTTAGTTTCGATCACTGAATCTATGGGAACCCTTTTGGGCAAAGAACCTCCGTTTACACGATACAATGAAGACGAACGCACAATTCAATTAATCGGTAAAAGTTTTTTTGGCGATCTGAATGCCATAGACTCAGAACTTGGACTTCGCCACACCACCGGGATGGCCCTCGCCGAAGACACAAGTCTACTCCTGAGTCTCTCTCAACTACAGTCTTTATACGCAACCGATGGAATTCAATACTGGGCGATTTTTCTTAAAGATGCATCTAGTATCAAACGCATTCAAAAAGAGTTTCAGGAGCGTATTAAAGAACAAAATTTGAATATCGATGTATTCCCCTACTATGACGAAGAATGGGGTGCGTACTATGTCGGCTCGATCAGTTTTCTATTTGTAATCGCTTGTTTCTTTGTTGTACTCATCTGCGGAGCTGTCGTTCTATCCGTAGTGAACACCACGACTCTTGGTATCTATGAGCGCTATAAAGAGATTGGGACCCTGCGCGCAACTGGTTTTCCGCCTCGAGCGATCTATTCCCTGTTTTGGAAAGAGAACCTAATCTTGAGTTTAATCGCCTTAGCTGCGGGATATATTTCTGCAGAATGGATTGCCAACGTAGTGAACGCCGCAAACATCAAGTTCCAACCACCTGGCACTCAAGGTGACATTCGTTTTGTTCTAATTACGAAGGCGCAAATAACGTTTGCGCTAGGCCTAATTGTGCTTGTCATTAATTTCATTTCTACGATCGTTGCAGTTCGAAGAACAACTAAAGCTAACATTGTAAATTTACTTTCAGCTTCAGGAGGATAACGTGAAAACATTATTGCTATTCCTAATCACCGCTCTTACAGTACGTGCAGAAAATGCACTCGAACTTCTTAAAGAATCCGACAGAGCCCGCGGCGCCGTTGGCGATGGACTATCATGGGGTCTAACTATTGATACAGAGGAAGACGGCGAAGCCAGCTCTCGCGAATTTGAAGTTAAAGTTAAAGATGCGAATGCGCATATAGAAGCCACGGCTCCGGCTCGAAATAAGGGTGAAGTTTACATCTTCAACGATCGCAATATGTGGTTTTATAAACCGACACTAAAAAAACCAGTGGCCATTTCAGCTCGTCAAAAACTCACCGGCCAAGCAGCGAATGGCGATATCGCCAGCACAAACTATTCTCGCGACTACGAACCAACGATTGAAAAAACGGAAGAGATTAACAAAGAAAAATTCTTTGTCCTGATGTTAAAGGCAAAAGAAAATACGCTAACGTATGATAAAATTCGCTACTGGATTTCTGCGAAAACTAAGCTCGCCATGAAAGCTGAATTTCTAAATCTTCAAGGCCAAGCTTTTAAAATTGGCGAACTCACATATAAAAACTCTGTTAAAGACGGTGGCAAAACAATTCCCTTTGTAAGTGAACTTAAAATCACCGATGCAAAGTTTCCTAAAAATATTAGCATCATTACATACAAAAACCCAAAAGCAGAAAAAGTTTCTAACTCTATTTTTAATGTGAATAATCTAAGCCGGTGAAATACTTACTTCGAATTGCCTTCAGAAATGTTCGTATCAATCTAAAGCCATCGCTGGCGGCTTTGCTTTCTATTTCGGCAGCATACATGACTATTTTAATTTTTGATGGGTATATCGAAAGCGTTTCCAGATTGTATTTGAACTCTTATCGTCACCGACAGATGTATGGTGATTTTATTATACAAAACCCTCAGCTTCGCAGCAAAGACGGAAAAGCTAATCCCATTGCATACTCCCTTACGGCCGAGCAGCAGGAACGCATAGATTCCTATTTGAAATCACGGTCCCAAGATGTAGTAGCATCCGTTAAGAATCTCGAATTCGTCGGTACAATCAGCAACGGCCGTGTATCTACCATTTTTGTTTCCCGTGCATTTCAGCAAGATGAAGGTTTGAAACTACGACAACAAGAATGGGCATGGAACGCCTTGTACGGAACCCCCATCCACCTAGGCGAGCCTGGAAACAAGCTTCTCCTCGGACAGGCACTCGCGAGAACACTTGGATGCCGACCAAAAGAAAAACAAAAAGTACTGACTCCTTCAGGTGGTTTCCGCGAAGGTTTTCGTGAATTTAACTGCGACACCGATGACGTACTACTTTCCGTTACCACAGCCACTGGCCAAGTTAATTCTTTAGCTTTCAAAGTTTCTGGAATCACAGATGCGGGGTATCGCGATATTGATGCTCGCTACGTAATGTCTGATTTTAAAGATGCCCAGACACTGATGAATACCGATCGTGTGGGATACTACACATTGCTCCTTGAAGATGGCGTATCAAAAAATACATTTATTCGAGATTTCGAAAATGTGGTTACGGCCAAGGACCCGACGATTAAAATTCAACGCTGGCAAGATCACGCTGTTGGGGACCTTTATAACAAAACGATGAACTTACTGACTGTCTTTCGCAACTTTGTGATTATAGTACTTGTTGCCATTTCTGGATTATCGATCGCCACGACATTTTCAAAGAATGTGAAAGAACGCACTCGGGAAATTGGCTTGCTTCTGAGCCTAGGATTTTATCGTCGTAGTGTTTTAAATATTTTTCTTTATGAAAGCGCAATTCTGGGCCTATTTGGTGTTGGCTTTGGTTTTATTGCTGGCACCGCATTTTCGTTAATTTTAAATGCAAGTCATATATACTACAAAGCGGGTCTACTATCTGAACCCGTTGTATTTTATATTATTCCAAATTGGAGCTCGCTCCTCATTGGGGCTCTCGGTTTAGTTATTCTTGCGGTCATCGCGTGCTATTTCGCAACGCGATCAACACTAAATAAAAGTGTGGTGGAATGCCTACAACATTCTTAAATCTTCGTTTTTTATTTATTCTGATTGTCACCATTGGTTATCTGCCTGATGGATGGTCGAACCTTAACTTGCGAACGGAAAACTACTTTTACGGACGATATTTCAAACTGGAATCTGTACAGTTAGATCCTAGCAATCGTCTGTTTAACCGCCCCGACTATATGATGGATGCGGATATTCGACCTGAACTAAAGCTTACTTATTTGGACCAAAAATGGATTGTTCGCCCTCGATGGACCTACAGCTTTAAAAATATTCATTTCAATGATACGAATACCAACGTTACAAACAGCGAAGGAAAAATCGATTTAACCGATGCGTATTGGGAATCTATCTTTACGGATGAACTCAGGGCCACAGTTGGTTTACAGGTGTACCAATGGGGTCCCGCTGAATTCTTGAATGCCTCAAATCCTATTTTCCATCTAAACTCTCAACAACGCAGTACTATCTTCAAGGAAAAAGGCAAAGTCCTCGCGCGACTTAACGTCGACTATACACGCAACTGGAATCAAGTATTTATCTACGAGCCTATTTCCAACAGAGAGCGTCCCTGGATTGCTGATAATACTGAATTTAAGCCAAAAGCCTTGGTCAAAACGGAATGGATCAGTGATTCTGGATTTAATTCGGTAGGATTCGTTTTTGGAAGAGAAGAACGATCCATGGGATTTTTTGGCGAGTACTTCAGTTATTCACCAGTGGAGGGGTTTTCAATTTACCTTGATTCTAAGCACACAGAAAAATCACCTGCTTATTATCCAGAACCCAATACCTACGGTAGTGAGAGCTTAGTCTACAACCCAAAAGCTCGTAGCGAATGGGCTAACTTCGGGGTAGCCGGTATTCGAAAAGAATGGAGTCATTTAGATTTACGATGTGAGTATGTCTACAATAGCGGCGGGTGGTCTCCCGAAGAATTTAGAGACGCTAAGTTAACTTTGATTCAACAAAACCCCGACACTGCTAATAATATCGCGCGATTCGCTAGCCCGGGAATCGAGCTACTGGGGCGAGCCTACGGCTACGTATCATTTAGATTTTTCAACTTAGGCCCAAAAAACAATCACAGTATTGCTCTTCGCTATCTCTATGCTGAAGGCGACTCATCCAGTACACTGACAATCACGCACGATTGGGACTTCAATGATTCTATCAATTTCTTCGCTGAATTCTATGGATCATTTGGTCGAAAAGAAAGCGAACTCAACTTGCTTCAGCAGCAATCGGGAATGCTTGGATTACGCTGGAGTATGTAAATCATCTAGCCTTTTGGTAAGCTCAATTTCATCAGCTGACATAAAATCAATCAACTCCTAACACCACGCTAACACATTTTACGCTAATATCTAGGCAATGCTAAACACCATTGCTTTTGAAACATGGAAACGCGCTTCTCGAAACTTAATCTCTATCTATCAATTGCGCCTAAATAAAGTTCTTCGACAACAAGCAAAGCACCTGGTTTTTATTAACGATTCTCATTACGAAATTGAAACAATTAATCACAACAAAGATCTTTACGATCTACTAAAAATGCGCCGCAATTTGGAACAGTCGAATAATAAGTTAAGAATCGGACTCTCTGAATTTGCGTTTACGGACGATTACGACGTAAATGCCGACCATATAGTCATACGCGATACCAAAACAAAAAGTATTATCGGTGGCTTTCGTCTTTTGTCTTCGTTTCATACTAAAAAGTTTTTTAACGAATCCATTTTCAAACTTGATCCTATCAAATCTAAATATAGCAATATTTTAGAACTGAGTCGCCTTTTCGTCCTTCCCGAGCACAAACATAAAGACCTTATGAGCCTTGCCGCTTGTTTCTTATCTCAATACACGCTAGAAGCGAAAACGGATGTAATTATAAGTAACCAAAGTATAAATTCTGGTGCCAGTCGCAGTGCCGCTTTAGTTAATCAGTATTTCACCACTGTAGGATTACATAATCCGTACTTCCAGTGTTCTCTGCAAAGCTCTCACGACATCCCGAACTATCAGCATTGGACAACATATTACAAAAATGGCCTAAATGATTCTGAACTGATAGAAAGCGCATCTTTATTACCTTCTGTCTTCAAGGATAGTCTAAATATTGGGGTTACTATTGCCGCTCCTCCTGGTTTTGATAGAACCACAAACCGCATAGATTTCTTGACCATATTGCATAAAGAAGATTTAAATAGATCATTGTGGAAAAAATCATTCTCCCATTTCGAATTATCTTGCGCGTCTTCTTATTCCTCGCCGTAGCGACCATTTACTTTGCGTCGGCTTTTTATATTCATTTTACAGTTAAGGGTGAAAATAACCGTCGTCGTCGATTTTCTGATAATGCGGCTAAATACACAAAACTGATTTGCCAACTATATAATATCAAAATAGAGCTTCAAAATTTTCCCAAAAGCCAAGAACCTGGCCTGATCGTTGGAAACCATCTTGGTTTCATCGACATTCTGGTAATGCACTCGATCACCAAAGCTCTTTTCATAACCTCGGAAGAAATGCGTAAGACGCCGTTACTTGGAATTATCACCGAAATGGCGGGTTGCATGTATGTGGATAGAAGAAATAGATCCAATATCCGCGGTGAACTCGACAGCATTGTGCAAACTCTGAATGACGGTTTTCGTGTGACCCTGTACCCAGAAGCCACTTCACATAATGGCGAAGAAGTTCTTCCTTTTAAACGCACTTTAATCAGCTCAGCGGCTCTTGCCGGCAAGCCGATCTTCCCCTACTGTTTTAATTTTAAGTCAATTAACGGTGGCCCGTTTGCAATGAAATATCGTGATTACGTTTGCTGGTACGGTGATATTACATTCTTCACTTCATTCCTTCGCGCGTGCAGTTTAAAAGAAGTGGTTGCTGAAGTTATTTTTCTGGAGCCTTACTACCCTAAACCAGAACAAGATCGCGCTGAAGTGGCAGATGAAATCCGCCGCCAAATCGTCGAAAAATTTAAACCAGTACAAAATTTATAATTATACCTTCTGGACAGTTTGAAAAATACGCCCGAAAAGGTCTTCACCTTTTTCATTCCTCATTAGAATTTCAACGGTATCGCCGACTTTCATAAATGGGGTTTCGGCTTTTTCTTTCTCGATGACTTCAATGGTACGTTTTTCAACAAGGCAACTAGAACCCTTGGCATGATCTTCGTTTGATACCGTACCACTACCGATCAAGCTACCGGCTGCTAACGGTCGTGTTTTTGCCGCATGAGCAATCAATTGACCAAAATGAAAATACATTTCACCTGCATTCGCATTTCCAAAAAACTGTCCGTTTAAATTCACTGTCAAAGGCAAATGCAAACGTCCGTCTTTCCATGCCGGACCGAACTCATCCAGAGTCAGCGCCAACGGAGACAATGCTGAGTTAGGTTTACTTTGAAAGAAACCAAAACCCGATGCCAATTCCTCTGGGATCAAGCCACGTAAAGACACATCATTGATTAATACCACTAATTTAATATGCTTAAGCGCGGCTTCTGGCGTTACACCAATTGGCACGTCATCAACGATAACACCCACTTCACCTTCGAAGTCTGTTCCATGAGAAAAATCAACTTGCGGAATAGCCTCGAGCGGCGCCAAGAAACGACCCGCTTCACCTTGATACATCAAAGGCACAGTCTGCAATGTTTCCGGCAGTGGCGCTTTACGTGCCTTTCTAACTAATTTTACGTGATAAATAAATGAAGACCCATCGGCAAACAACCATGTTCGAGGCAATGCCGCAGCCATCAATGATTCATTGTAAGGTTTCGCTTCTTTTAAAGAACCACTATTTAATTGCTGATAGCGTTCTTTCAACTTTGGTTCTACTTGATTCCAATTTTCAACCGCTTGCAAAAGAGACACGGCAATATCCGCCACGTCTACGTAGTTTTTTAAATCCTTAGAGACAAGGACCAAGCGACCATCTTTTTGATTTTTTTCTTTAAGTGAACCGAGTTTCAAAATTAATCCATTGTGAAAAGTAAGTTAGCACCAACAGAACGATATGATTTTAAACCGTCTGCCACATCACCGAACTGTTCGAAGTATAGATTCAATCCCATCTCTGGCATAAATTTGAACGTTACGCCAAATTGAAATGGAACAACCATCGATTTCACATCTTGTAACTTAACTACATTTGTATTGCTTGAAGATTTATCCAAGTTAACAGATAACGCTACACCTGCGTATACCCCCATCCACTCTTCAAATTTTAGCATCAAAGCCACTGGCACATCAAAATACGTCAGATTTACGTTAGTTGAATCTTTAGTTAAATCGCTTTCAATTTTTAAAGGACGTTGTGTGTACATCACACCTGAACGAACTGCTAATTTTTCAGAAATATCTAAGTAACCAACCGCACCTAATGTGTAGCCAACTTGTGACGATGATGAAAGACCCGTTGGCACATCACCTGACTGCTGACGGAAGCCACCTTCTACACCAAAACCGATTGCCATTGAATAAACTGAAATTAAAGACGTTAATGCGAAAATTTTTAAACATTTCATGTAGCACCTCTTTTGGCCTCATCCTAGCGAATCAGCCTCAGACCGTCTATCAATTTCTAGTTTTGTCGATCAGCCACAGCGGGTTATTCGAAAGAGTATTCATCAAAGGATGCTGATGCCAAACCGAGTCTTCATAACGGATGTGATGTTCCCCCACTTTGCCTCGCGCCATAATCGCAAGGAGGATAAAAAACAACACCTCCCGCTTAAGACTGAATTTCTCAGAGAAAAATGTCCAACGTGAAAACAAGCTAAACAAGATCAATAGCATCATCAACCCACTGACTATCTGCAATGGATGAACCGAGGACATGTAGTCATAATCCCAGTAGCAAACGCGGCAATCCAAAAAAAAGACACTGCGATAATCAGACCAGTGCATCCAGTACGCTACATCGAACGGGACATTTTTATCAAGAAAGGGAATGTTAAAATGAAACACTAAAAATATTCCGATCAGCGCCGCTGCTTTATAAATCTGCCCAAGCAGGTAACAATATCGCCTGAGTGTTTCAACGTAGGAAACAAGATATAAAACATAAACAGGCACCAGTAAAAACCCCAATACACACACGTCAAAACGCAGGCCCCAAATCATCATATTCAGAAAATCAAAGATCACGAAATCATGAGACGAGAAAAAATAATTGAAATAAAAATAAAGACGAATTACGGCAAACGGAATCAAAAAAAGCAGAAAGAAATACAAGGCATTTAGAAAAAAATTGGCTGGGCTGAGCTTGTTTTGCATATATTTATATATAAACTAAATTGGACTCTGGTGACCTAGTACTGTCAATAACTTACTTGATTTATAAGGTCTCTAAGCTCTATTCTGCGTGGTAAGGAGCCAATACTATGTCACAAGTTACGCTTTACAACTACTTTCGCAGTTCAACTTCCTACCGTGTTCGTATTGCTCTAAATTTAAAAAATATCGAATACACATATTCTCCGGTGCACTTATTGAATAACGGGGGCGAACAGTTTAGCCCCTCTTACAAAGCACTGAATCCAATGTCTGAGGTTCCCACTCTAGAACACGATGGCTTAGTTATCGGTCAATCAGTTGCGATCATCGAATACCTTGAAGAACAATTTCCAAATCCAAATTTATTTCCACGTGATTCGCAAAAGCGTGCTAAAATTCGCCAATTTTGCGAAAACATAAACTCGTTTTTACATCCGCTTTCCAATTTGAAGGTTTTAAAATATTTAGAAGACAACCATGGCTATGACCAAAGACAAAAAGAAGTTTGGATCAATCACTGGTATCAAAAGGGCCTAGGCGCACTCGAAGCATGGCTGCAAAAAAATATGGGAAGGTATTCATTTGCTGATCAGGTCACAGTGGCAGATTGTTTTCTGGTTCCCCTGGTTTTCACTAGCGAGCGTTTCAACGTAGACTTAAGTCCGTTTAAAAATATCATGAGTGTTAACTCTAGATGCCTGGAATTAGAGGCCTTTAGGAACGCTCACCCATTTCGCCAAGTCGATACTCCAGTTGAACTTCGCATTCCTTAAAAAAGATGTTTACCGGTAATCATTCGGGCGTAAACTAGTAGAATAAAAAGGAGTTCCTATGAAGTGGACACTATTGATTCTTACTACACTCGCTGTCGCCCTAAATATTTCATGCAAAAAAAAAGATGAAGACACGACTGAAGATTCTGATGCTTCCGCGTACGTTATGACAGAAGCCGTATCTGAAATTAGCGGCCATGCTTCAGCCACCGAAGGAGGAAGCGCCAGCATTGCAAGCTTTGCCAACAACCAACTGGATATTCTAGAGGAAGAAATTCAATTCGCAAAAAAACAAATGCTAGCGGGAACCAGCGATGACCGTGTCACTCAATCGGCCAGCGAGTGTCGCTATTCTTCAGTTAGAACGTGCTCTGCAACGACGGGAACGATCGCATGGAACGGCTGTACAATTACTGGCCCACGAATCACGGTTACCATGACGGGAGGGTGGTCGGAGACTTGGACAAACGGAGGCGATTGTTCGCGCGGTTACTTAACAGCAAATGATACAGTCACTCGATCATCCACAGGCTCAACGATGAGCTTTCCAGCTGGTGGCAACATAACTACGGACACTAAAGGTGGAACAGCATACGATGGCACCGTCTTTACAAGTGGCGGAATAATTACAAACCGAACAAATACAACAAATCGTCATATCACAATGACTCCCACAAATTCGGCTATTCACAAAGTCTACACTGGCCGCAGAGGAGCTACAGTTTTTGACTATTACGTAAAGCCCGACATAACCATAACCGGCGCAAAAACGAGATATTGCAGAAAGTTGTGGATTGAAGGCAAAGGCATAGCGGCATAACCTCG
>JADHED010000291.1_pt1 | contig 68337 bp, 59 predicted proteins | sample 8952041 | NCBI WGS metagenome assembly JADHED01 (sample SAMN16124423, study PRJNA663239) | bioreactor sludge metagenome | isolation source: sludge (control) | place: India:Bengaluru | collected 2018-09-08 | reverse complement strand
CCGGCGGACTCCCTCCACCCGGCGGACCTCCTCTGAGGAGATCGTTCGCCCGGCGGACCTCCTCTGACCCGGCGGACCTCTGCGGCGGCGGATCTCCTCTGAGGAGATCGTTCGCCTGAGGAGATCGTTCGCCACCGGAAGACTCAGCGCGGCCCGAGGTACTCGAGGACGTCGTAGTCCTCGCCGCTGATCGACCCGGCGAAGCGGGCGACGAGGCGGGTCTCGCGGTGGAGGCGGGCGGCCTCCTCGGCGGTCCACGAGGTGGAGCCGCCGATGTCGTCGCGGCGCAGGCCGGCGGCCGCCGGCGGGAAGGGGGGCGGCCCGAGGAGCATCAGCACGGGCGCGCCGCGCTCCGCGCGCAGGCGGGCGGCGGTGTCGAGGATCGTGGAGAGGGCGAGCACGCCGCGCCAGGGCCGCTCGAAGCGGACGTGGCGCGCGAAGCGGCCCTCGCGGACGAGGAAGGTGGGGTGGTCCGTGTAGTAGGGCAGGGCCTCGAGGACGAAGTCCGGCTCGGCGAGGAGGACGGCGTCGCGGTACTCCGCGCGGTCGGCGAGGAGCCCGGAGAGCGCGCGGCTCGCGGAGTAGGGCCCGGCGAGGTCCGCGGCGGCGGCGCGGAGGCCCGCCTGCAGGTGGAGGAGGAGCAGGAGGGGCAGCGCGCCGGCCGCCGCGGCCGCGCGCAGGGCCGCGACGGCCCGACCGCCTCCGCCGCCGCGCTCCTCGGCGGCGATCCACAGCACCGCCAGCGCGAACACGAAGAACATGCCCTGCTGGCGGGCCTGGGCGTAGTAGACGGCGGTGGAGGCGCCGCTGACGGCGACGGCGCCGAGGAGCAGGATCACCGCGCGCGACGGCCGCGCGAGGAGGCCGGCCGCGAGCCCGAGCAGCAGGGCGGCCGCGAGGGCAGCGGGGGCGCCCGGGAAGCAGGCCTCGAGGCGCCACGGGACCCAGGCGACGGCGTTCCCCGCGAGGCGGGGCAGGTCGGCGGCCGTGTAGGCGAAGAGGGAGGTCGTGGACGTCTCCCGCCCCGGGACGAAGGAGGCGGCGGCGAGGGCGAGCAGCGCCGCCGCGAGGAGGAGGGCGGCGGCGATCCGGCGGCGCGACCGCCGTGGCAGGCCGGCGCGGTGGACGACGAGGTCGTCCCACGCCCACAGCGCGCCGAGCAGGGCCGCGAGGATCGCGGAGTACGCGCTCACGTGGGCGAGGCCGCCGAGGGCGAGGGCCGGGAGGAGCGGCCGCTCCCGGCGCCCCGGCCACGCGGCGGCGAAGGCGAAGAAGAGGGGCGGCGCGAGCGCGTAGGAGCGGGCGACGACGGCGTACTCGTAGAGCGGGAAGACGCCGAAGAGGGCGAGGATCCGCAGGCCGAGGGGGAGGGGCGCGCGGGCGAAAAGGAGCCACGCGCCCGCGAGGCCCGCGGCCGCCGCGAGGATCTTGATGACCGGCGCCCCGCCGCAGAGCGGCGCGAGGAGGCGGACGAGGAGGTACCACAGGAGGGGGTGGCCCTCGTTGCGGAGCGCCCCCGGGAGGTCGAGGAGGGAGTCCGGCCCGGTGGCGAGGGAGTAGGCGCGCATCTCGTCGCGCCAGATCTCGTGGGAGAGGCTCGTGGCTACGACGACGGCGAGCCACGGGAGGAGGACGGCGAGGAGCAGGCGGGGCCCCGGCCGTCCGGTCCCGGCCAGCGCCCGCCCGACGCTCGTCGCGAGGCTCCTCACGCCGTGATCCTCGCGGACCGCGCAGGCCGCCACGAGAACTTCCGCACCGCGCCCTCGGCGGAACTAATGCCTTGACTCCCCGCACGGCGCGCGGAGAATCAGCCTCCGCACCTAACCGCGGGAGCGGACAGGCGCCTGGTGGGCCTCCCGGACTTCAAATCCGGTGTGTCGGGCACAAACCTGACAGGTGGGTTCGATTCCCATGCGCTCCCGCCAAAAACCCCTCGAACCCAGCAGAGTCAAGGCTTCCAGGCCGCCCCCCGCCCCCTCCGACACGTCCTCTTGCGGCCTCTTGGGTATGCTTACAAGCGCCTTACGCTCTGTCACGGAGTTGACAGTGCAGTTGACAGAAAACGGTTGAATCCCGGCTTCGCCCGGGCACAGAATCCGGTCGTCGGGAGGTGCGCGATGGCCGGAACCGGGACGGTCTACTGGCGGGAGGCGGCGGGGAGCTGGCAGGTCAAGGTCCGGATCGGCGGGAAGTGGGTCTACAAGTCGGGGTTCTCGACGAAGGCCGCCGGCCAGCGGTGGATGCACGAGCAGACCCGCGAGGCGGAGCGGGCCGAGCTCCTGGGCCTCACGCCGGTCCGCACGGACCTCAGGCTCTCGGACGTGATCCCGCGCTGGCTGACCTCGATCCGCCCGCGGGTGAGCGAGACGACCTACGAGTCCTACGAACTGACGGCGAAGAAGATCCTCGTCCCCTTCTTCGGGGACGTGCCGCTCGTGCGGATCCAGCGCCGCGACGTCGAGGACTTCCTCGCGGCGCGGGCCGCCGCGGGCCTCTCGCCGGCGACCCTGAACCGGAACCTGACGGCGCTGAGCCAGCTCTTCGAGTTCGCCGTGGACATGGGCTTCGCGCGCGCAAGCCCGGTGAAGGGCATCCGGCGCGGCCGCGAGGAGGCGCGGAGCTTCATGTACCTCTCGGAGGGCGACGAGGCGCGGCTCCTCGCCGCGATGCCGGAGTGGCTCCGGACGCCGGCGCTGGTGTCCCTGGATGCCGGCCTGCGCGCCGGCGAGATCGAGTACCTGACGCCCCGGGACGTGGACCTCTACCGCGGCGTGATCGTGGTCCGCCGCTCGAAGAGCCGCCGTCCGCGCGAGGTGGGGATGACGCGCCGGCTGAAGGAGGCGCTGACGAAGCACCTCGCCGCCCTCGAGAAGGACGAGGAGCTCGTCTTCCGGGCGCGGCCGAGCGGCCGCTCCTTCCACCGCCACCTCTACCGGGACGCCTTCGCCCACGCGACGAAGGCCGCCGGCCTCCACGGCTTCCGCTGGCACGACCTGCGCCACTGCGCCGGGGTCCGTCTGGCCGAGGCCGGCGCCACCCCGGCCACGATCAAGGCGGTCCTCGGCCACCGCTGCCTGGCCGCCACGCTCCGCTACATGGACCACGCCCCCCTCGACGCCGCCCGCACCGCCGCCCGCCTCCTGGACGCCCGCCGCGACGCCGAGTCCCCGCCCGCCGCCCCGGCCGCGACCGGATCAGAGGGCCTCTGAGATGCCCCCCTTCCGGACCGCGACCCTCTGGCTCATCGTCCTCGCTTCCTGGCTGGCCCTTCTCTTCCTGATCCTGGCCTACTTGTATCTCAAGGCCCTCTCGGACGGGGAGTCCGAGCCCGCTCCAGTGGAGGGCCCCCCGACGTCCTCGGGATCGTCCAGGCCGCGGCCGGCCGCCCCGGGCGACCTTCAGTACCGGAGCGGGCTCGGAGGTTCCTTCCGTATCCCGGCGCAGGACGGCAGGACCGCGCCTCTCCACGCACGCCCGGACGGTTGCCCGACGACAAGACCTTCCACACCTCGCCGCTACCAGACGAAGCGTTCACGCACCATGGCAGCCTTGTCGGGGGGCAAGATCTTCTCCGCTTCCTGAGCAAGTCGCCTTGAGCGGTCCCTCAGGTGCTGCTTCCGAACCTCGCGGTCATCCGGGCGGTCTTCCATGTCTTGGAGGAACGCCGCATAGGCCGGCAGCAGGTCGTGGATCTCCTTCGGGGTCAACTCGAGTCGGCCCTCGAAATCGTAGTGGAAGTCCTCTCGGAGTCTGTGGACGAGGGCCGGGTCATCCTCGGGGAACAGCCCCCGGTGCTGGGTTTCCCCCGCCGTGATCCAGAGCAGCTCCTTCTCGAGCCACTTGACCGTCATTTCGCGCGCCCTCAAGTCGAACTCCAGGCTCGAGATCCGGCTCCTCAATGCCGCCATCTCGGGCGCACGCTCCTCGAGTGTCGACTTCATGCTGCTCACCTGTGCCCGGAGCCTCTCCGCCTCTCCCTGGCCGGAGCCCTCGCCAGCCACGGCAGAACCGGTCCCCTCGGCCGTGGGCCTGCGTTCCCGATCCGCCTCCTCGACCGAAGGACGAATGGGGGAATCCGACCTGTGCGCGCTGACCTGCGCACCCAACACGTAGGCGATCGCCGCGCCGACGATCAGTCCAGCCGCGAATGAGCCAGTAGCGCGCGAGTGGGGCATACTCATCTGTGACCTCGAAGGAGCCCGTGGTTCGAGGCAGGTGCCAGGAGCCTCCATGCCCAAGCGACGCGCATTCCACGCTCTGTTCTACCACATTCCGTACGACCCGCCCGACCACACCTGGCGGCCCACTGGCAGGACAGAATCGCACAATCGATTCCACGTGCCTCGGTCGTGTGCCGCAACAACACACCTTTCCGTAGCGTCTACTCGCATGGCCGTGATCCACCGGTGCTATACGGGTCGTTCTGCACCATTGACACCTTCCGAGGTCCGGGGTATGTTCCCCGGAACGGATGAGTTTCGGGAGCGATGGGGTGAGCCACGATACTGGCGACTTCATCATTCGTGACGGCAAGGGCCGGACGGTCCCGCATCGGCCGCTGCGTGAGCCGCTGCGGGCACATCTGGAGTGCGTCCGCCGACAGCACGAGGGGGATCCGCGAAAGCGAGCGGGCTCCGTGGCTCTCCCCGACACGCTCGCCCGGCAATCCCCGGGGGCGGCGAAGGAGTTGCACCGGCAGCGGATCGTCAAGGGTGCCGTCCGGCGGGCGGGTCTCGCGAAGCCCGCGACGTGTCAAGGCCTCCGCCACTCCTTCGCGACCCCGATGCCGGAGGCCGGCCACGACATCGGGACGATCCAGGAACTCCTCGGTCACTCAGACGTTAGGACGACGATGATCCACACGCGCGTCCTGAACCGCGGTGGCCAGAGCGTCTGCAGCTCAAGGGACGCTTCGCCGTCCGGCGCGCCGCCGTCTGGGGGTGGCTCGTGACAACCCCCGAGACGGCCCGGTGGAGTACTCAGCGGATGGCACGGCACGGCCGCTACCTTTCGCCCGCTACCCAGCGGCCCCCACAGCACATCCGCAAGCGGAGGAACGGCGGGAGGTGTCCAAGTCCCCAATCGACAATGAGGTCCAACGGCCCGCCCCCGGACCGGTCGCCGACTATCCAGCAGCCACGCCAAGGGGAGTCGATACACCTAGAAGAAGCTACTTCAGGTTGGGCGGACAACAACCTGTGACCTAACTCTCTGTTTCCGGAGCTTCCGACTGGACAATGCAATGAGACATCGCACTAAGCTTGGGATCATTGGACTAGGTCACGTCTACGACTGGCAAGCCAAGGCCCTGGAACTTGTGCCTGGGCTCCACGTCGTCGGGGGCACGGACACCAACCGGGACACGGCGCAACGGCTAGTTCACGGTCGGTTCTTCGACTCCGCACAAGCACTCCTGGCCGCCGACGTGCAAGCCGTCCTCATCTCAACACCACCCGCGACGCACTATGAAATAGCCGTCCAGGCGCTCACAGCTGGTAAAGACGTCTTGATCGAGAAGCCAGCAACACTCGACCTAGAGAAGCTATCAGACCTACACGCGCTGGCCACTGACGCCGGGCAGCTACTGGTCGTCGCGTTTCATGCTGCCTTTGCGCCCGATCTCCAGTGGTTCCAAAAGGCACTCGAAGCCGGTCGCTTCAAACAGCACGGCGCGATCGATGTCGTCAAGATGTCGTTCTTTGACCCTTACATAACGCCTTCGGGCATCGAGCCATCAAGAATGCACCTTGGCGGGAGCTGGATAGACAGCGGGATCAACGCCCTGAGTGTGCTGGCGTCTCTTGTAGAGGATGCCGTACTAATGGAAGCCAGGGCGACCACTATTCCCCAGGTCAGCGGGATCGATATCGCGTGCGCGGCTGATTTTGCGTTTCCCACTGGTGTCACCGGTCGCCGAGGAATCGCAACGATCGAAACGAACTGGGCGCTGGGAATCAATCGGAAGTTGACGTCCGTGCGATTCGTCGACGGGACGGAGGTAGTTCTAGACCATTCGGGCCAACGCGTTCTGAAGAGGGTGCCCGGGGAGACAATCCAGGAACTTGCCGATTGCGCTCAAGGCAGGGAAAGACTTGTTAATCACTATGTGGGCGTCTTTGAGGACTTTATTAGGCGCCTCCGACTGCGTCGGGGCAACGAACAACTCTCACGCGTGACACACCGTCTATTGTTCGAGGGACGAGATGGCGCCATACGGGCTTGAGAATGAGCTACCCTCGCAATCGGTTTGAGAAGCATGGTGCCCGATTCGGGGCTCGCCGCGTCTTCGTTGACCGCGATAGATACCTCAAGGGCTTCCTAGTAACGATCAACCAAGTCCACACAGCCGGAAAGGTCGTCGTTTGGAACGTCTATGGGGACCCCGGACTCGGCAAGAGCCGCCTGGCCACAGAACTCTACAACCTCGCCCTAAACCTGCGGTCGAAGCAAATTGCAGCCTGTCGCGTAGACTTCGCAGTCCCTCCACTTCGGCGAGTCGAGGATGCGCTGTACAGCATCCGCGCGCAACTTCCCTTCCACTGCGACAGTTTCGATTTTGCCTTCGCCCGCTACTGGGCGCTCTTAGGCCGCTCGATGACCGCACTTGCGGACAAGCGCAGGTCCAGGGAGGGTGGCGTACTGGTCGATGTTGCGGAGTATGCCAAGGACGCTGGCACTGTGATTGCGGAGTACGGTGGTTTCGTCCCAGGCCTTGGGCTCCTACTCAAACTCAAGGGTGCGCTAGGCAGGCGACTCCGGGGGTGGCGACGCAGGCATAAGGACCTTGTCGCAGAGGTGGCGCAACTCAGCCCCTCCGACCTTCGGGATCGCCTCGCTTACTACCTTGGAGTCGATATTCGAGACGCAGCTCACGGTAAGAAGTGGACAACAGTCTTCATCCTCGACTCCTTCGAAAAACTAACGGACCCCACCGAACACTCCGCAGCCTATTCCAGTGACCAGTGGGTTCGAGACCTTCTGTCGACCTCGCGGCGCACCTTTGCGGTGATCTGCTCAACGCGCGTGCTGCGATGGCAGGATCATGAGTCCGAGGCCTGGGGCCATTCGTTCACGCCATGGTTGCTCGATGGCCTAGACCGCGCCGATGTCGATGCGTTCTTAACACGAGTGCCTATTCCCGACTCAGCACTACGGGCGCACATCACCGACATCTGCGGGGGGAGCCCATTCCTAATCGACCTGTGCCTCGACACATACGAGAGACTTGTTGAATCGGGATCCACGCCTTCACCTAGTGACATCGGCATTGACAGCGAGCGTATTATCGATCGATTCTTAGCGGGCTGCTCTGTTCAAGAGAAGGAAACACTCGAGGCACTGGCGTTTCCAGATGTTTTCGATGAGGAACTCTTCCGTGCTCTTGTGAGCGGTTTGTCCACTGGGTACCCCGCCGGTGCCTTCGATAGGATCCGGGGATTCTCCTTCGTAAGGAGACTGGAAGGTACCAGCCTGTTTCATCTACAGCATGACTTGCGTCAAGCATTGCTGTTGACCCTGTCAGGCTCTAAGCGAGCCCGCCTGACGTCGGTACTCTTGAAGTACTGCCAGGCCGCGCCCATCGAGCCGGAAACGGATTCCCTCAGTGTGGTCTTGACTGTCGGTTTTCAGCTACTGTCGTTCAGCAGCGACGTGGCCTCTTGGCTCTATGGAACAGCTCGTGATCTTACCGGCGCAGGCTACTGGCCGACTGTCGATAGGCTGTTGTCCGAGTTCTCTGATTGTCACGGTGGCGGTGCTCCACGTGTGATACCGCTGATTCGGTCACTTGTGTTGAGACGTTGGGGACAGATCAACGACGCCATCGCCGCGCACGAGGAAGGCGATCCCGAGGCGATCTCGTACCACAAAGGCTTCGCCGAGCTTCACTACGCGAATCTTGTCCGAATGACGGGCGACTATGACAAGGCTGAGGGATTGTATCACCAGGTCGCTGCCAGCAACTCCGCAGGCACTTATGCCGGGGTGATTGCTCGAAAACAACTCGCAGACATCTTGATGCTCAGGGGTAACTTCAGGCACTCTCTTGAGAGTTTGGACGACCTAATGCTCGAGAGACTGACAGGTCCTCTGAGGGCCGAGGTGCTACGACAGAAGGGGCATGTCTTGCGGTGGAATTTCATGTTTGATTCTGCTGCGGCCGCGTACCAAGAGGCACTGCAGATTGCCGCAACTGACGGTCTGCCGAGTCTTGTGGGTCGCCTTGAGGCAAACCTGTTGGAGCTAGGCGTGTGGTGTCGCAAGGATCCTGGGGACCTTGTTGACCGTGCGCTTCAGACGAACGAGAGACTTGGTGCCGTAGTCGAAATCGGTAAGGTCCATTGCGCACGCGCAACGCATTACACGCTCCAGACGGGAGAGTTGACGATGGCTCGTGAGGAGCTTGCGTCTGCATTGAGATGCTTTCGGCGTGCGAACTACCGGGCAGGCTTTGCGTTTGCATTGGTGTCGCGCGTTTTGCTCGACTTGTTCGAGGAGCCTGCCCGGGCTGGGCGGACCCTTAAGCGGCTGGTCGCGCTGACTGATTCATTGCGAGTGTACGGTTTTCTTGCTGAGGGACTTCATGGGACCGGAAGCATTGCTGCTGGGGTTCGACCAACGGGCCACGTGTGCTGGCTGGACCGAGCACGCGCTCAGGAGTTCTGGAAGAGCCTTGTAGATTCCGCCCAACAACAGCATGCAGCGGACGGCGCTGCGCGCCGCCGCTGATGATGAAAGTTAAACCCCAGGAGAACCACTATGGCTGGCCGCCCAGCAGAAGTCCAACACGTCAGGACCACGTTCGCCTCGGAATGCTCGTCCGCTCGTGCCTTGGTCGCCGCAATCTTGGCCGTTCCAGCCAAAGTCAGGCCTTCGCCAAACCCTGGTCTTCACCCAAGGCACGCCGAACAGGTTGTCGAACTAGCATTCATGGCGATCGTAGCGTCATGGGAAGAGTTTCTGGAGGACTCGCTTGTTCGTTATGTTGCTGGCGCCAAGACAGCTAGTAACTACCGACCAACTCCAAAGTTTGGATTGGCTTCGAATATCACGCACGCGTACCAGATCGTCTCCCAGAACGCAAACTACGATCGGCAGCGCGATTATCTGAAGGTCACCGACCCCAACTGGGTGAGGAACAGCGCATCCTTCATCTTTAGCGCTCATACCTACACGTTTCTGCAGACAAAGACCGACCTAATCAGGCATGCCTCCGCGATTCGGAACCGGGTTGTCCATAACTCGGAAAAGTGCCGAACAGACTTCAAGGCTACGGCGCTATACTTTCTACAGCCCGCGAACGGAAAACTGTCGCAAGGCTATGGCCCAGGCAAACTCCTTCTGAGCTCGGTACAACGTCATTTCGGACAACGCGCGGTCCAACAAGGCCTCACCCATTTCGAGGCATACCTGCAGATGTATGATTCTCTTGCAGCGCAAATCGTCCCGTAGCATGGGGCGTCTCAAGAAGATCCCCGAAGGAAGCGGAGGTTCATGACCTGCGCCATGAAAGAAGGGGCTTCGTTGGGTTCACCCGGGAATCGGGTACGTGGGCGGGGTTCAACTTGGTGATGTGGACATGCCCGTCTCAACTGAGGTTGCGCCAACAGCTTCAGAGGAGGCTAAGGCATGTCCACGAGTCTCTTGTATCACGCGTTCGGGATCCGAGGCTATCGCTACGTCAGCAGCGAGTACCACGGAGGCGGCGTGATCTTCACGATCCGCCAGGAGCGGGAGCAGCCCTGGTGCGCGGAGTGCGGTCGTGACGAGTTCATCTACCGAGGCCACCATGTGCGCCGCTTCCTGGCCCCGCCGATAGGGGACCGGCCGGTCTCCATTCTCTTCCCCGTCCCCCGCGTCGAATGCCTCTCCTGCGGAGCCGTGCGGCAGGCATTGATCCTCTTCGGCGAGGAGCGGCAGCGGCACACGAAGTCGTTCGAGCGCTACGCCCTCGAGTTGTCGCGGCACATGACGATCCTCGCCGTGGAACGGCATCTCAAGGTCGGCTGGGATCTCATCAAGGAGATCCAGAGCCGCTACCTGCTTCGCCGCTTCTCCCGCCCGAAGCTCCACAAACTGAAGCTGCTCGCCATCGACGAGATCGCGGTGGCCAAGGGGCAGAGTACCTGACCGTCGTGATGGACCTCGAGTCCGGCGCCGTGGTCTTCGTCGGCACCGACAACGGGGCGGCGGCCCTCGATCCCCTCTGGCCAAAGCTCCGTCGCGCCCGGGCGAAGGTCAAAGCCGTGGCCGCCGACTTCGCTGCGGCATACTCCCTGGCGGTCGCCGCCCACCTCCCCGGCGCCGTCCTCGTCTTCGACCACTTCCACGTCGTCAAGCTCTTCAATAACAAGCTCTCCGACCTCCGTCGCGCCGAGCAGCGCGAGGCGGAGGACATGCACAAGAAGGTCCTCAAGAGAACGAGGTGGCTTCTTCTCAAGAACCCCCAAGACCTCGATGGATCGAGGAAGGAAAGGGAACGGCTCGACGACGCCCTCCGCCTCAACCGGCCTCTCGCCACCGCCTACTACCTGAAGGAGGATCTTCGGCAGATCTGGAGTCAGGAGAACAAGGCCTCGGCCGAGGCCTTCCTCGCGGACTGGGTCCGGCGTGCCGAGGCCTTCGGCATCACCTTCGTGTGGAAGTTCGCATAGTTCCTGGCGGCGCGCCGCAGCGGCATCCTCGCCTGGTACGACTTCCCCATCAGCACGGGTCCCCTCGAGGGAACCAACAACAAGATCAAGGCCATGAAGCGCCAGGCCTACGGCTTCCGAGACCTCGAGTTCTTCAAGCTCAAGATCTTCGGCATCCACGAGACGAAGTACGCATTAGTCGGATGAATCCGAAATCGCCACGCAGAACGCGCTGGTGGCCGCGTGCGACGAGAGGTTTGCGCGACTACATTTCCCTGTCCCTGGACACCGGGTGACGCCAGGGCGACCTGCTCCGCCTCGAGTGGAAGGATGTCGATCTGGACCGAGCAGAGCTGGCAGTCCTGAAACCGAAGTCCGGGAAGAGATGTCGGGTGCCTCTCACGAGCCGCCTGGTGGCATGCCTGAAGGAGATGAAGAGGGCGAGGGGCATCCCCCTCGAGGACTCCGACCGCGTTCTCCCGCACTAGCCCACGCCTCTCTCCGGGCCTACAACCAGTTTCGCAGGCAGAAGAGTACGCGAGCCAGGCCCTCGCTGATAGCCAACCTAACCCGTTGAGTGACAATGGCTTCCGTCACCCTATTGCGGGAGCGCCGCAAACAATGTAACGTTACATAAGTAACGTGACTTCCTGTGCCTCGAACCGCGGGGAGACGTCCATCATGGCGATCGGGGATAGTGGCAGGGTAGTGATCGATGTCGACCCCAGCCTGAAACGCAGGCTCCATGCGGTTCTTGCCGGTCGGGGTAAGACGCTGAAGGCCTGGTTCGTAGCTCACGCGGAGAACCTCCTCCTGGAGTCGGAGCACCCCTCGCTACCGTTCCCGAAAGACGGAGTCGCTCATTCAATCGAGCATGGGGCGCAGCGTGAAGCAAACTGACCTCTTCTCTTGCGGTGATCGCGAACTCGAAGGCCCGAATGGGGCGCGTCGTACGCACGACTTGGAAGCTCTGAACGAGGTGGACTGGACCTTCCTTGACGCAGACACTCGGACCCACACACACGGCGTGCATCCATACCCGGCAAAGTTCATCCCGCAGATTCCCCGGGAACTGATCGCCCGCCTTCACCCGAGAGATGGGTCAATGGTCTTTGACCCGTTCTGCGGATCCGGTACGACCTTGGTGGAGGCCGGCCTAGCAGGTGTGCCGGCAGTAGGTGTCGACCTCAGTCCAATCGCCTGCCTGATCGCGAAAGTAAAGACCACCCCCCTAGCGACGATGCTTCGACCGATAGCGATGGAAGTGGCCAACCGGGCCCGCGTCACTAGCCATCGCATTCCTGACATCCCACGCCTAGACCACTGGTTTCAGCCCCACATTCAGCAGGTGCTGGCATCACTGGTAGTTGAGATAGAAAGAACCTCGGACTCGCACGCCGCCGACGCTCTGCGTGTTGCACTGTCCAACATCATTGTCCGCGTGTCCAATCAGGATAGCGACACGCGATATGCGGCTGTTCACAAATCAGTCTCATCAGAAAATGCGTACGAGCTCTTCCTGCGCTCTGCCGGAAGCCTGGAAGATGCTCTGACCAAGACATGGGGACAAGGGGGGAAGTCTTCTCTGAACATCAGCATCCTGAACCGAGACATACTAGAGGTTGATCCAGATGAGGTGCCAAACGGCGTTTCCTTAGTTATCACTTCGACCCCTTATCCCAACGCTTATGAGTACTGGCTTTACCACAAGTATCGAATGTACTGGCTAGGCATGGACCCGCTTGCCGTCCGGAAGCGCGAAATTGGGGCGCGACCTCATTATTTCAGGAAGAAACCCCTTTCTGAGGTCGATTTTGAACAGCAGATGGTGACGTGCTTCCGACTGCTGAGCGCGGTGATGCGCCCCACGGGCTTCGCTTGCTTCCTCATCGGGCGATCAGTCATTCATGGGAGACGCATAGACAATGCGGCGATTCTGCAACGTGCTGCGACATCGAGCGGATTCGTCGCGCAGACTCGCCTGAAGCGGGAGATCCCATCGACCAGGAAGGCATTCAATCCAAGTCACGGCACGATCCGAGAGGAAGATCTGCTAGTATTCGAGTACCTGCCATGAGTAGCAAAATTCGTCTACAGTGGCACAGTTACAAGTACTTCCCGTACGAGAAGGTGCTTGCACGAAGAGAGATCGAGGCACTGTTCGGAGCGGCTCCTGTGGAAACGCCGGAGGGGCTATCCGTCGATGTCCCTAGGGGCGAAACGGCCTCGATTGAAAGCCTGACGTACGTGCGCCTAGGGACAAGCGCCAATGGCGCGACTGTTATCCCCCAGCAAGCTCGTCTGGAGAACAGCGCCGTGGGAAACAGTGAGAGAGTAGACTGTGCCCCAACACTCCGAAGGCAGCAGACGCGGTACTCCGCCCACGGTCTCCATGATTATCGAGGCAAATTCAACCCGCAGATCGTTCGGGCCATCGGCAACATGTTTTCCTTGACGAGTCGGACTTGGGTACTGGACCCATTCTGCGGAAGCGGCACAACACTCCTTGAATGTGCCCACACCGGCTGGAACGCCGTTGGTGTCGATGCGAATCCGCTAGCTGTGCTCATCGCGAACGCAAAGATAGGAGCCTTACGGGAGGTCGACCACGGGTTGCGGGACTGTTTGCTTGGTGTGTTCGGCCGAATCCGAGAGCGAGCACACGAAATCACGCAAGGCAATGCGATTTCAGCGGCCGCGCTGTCCCGCTGCGCGGGGAGAGCTTGGCAAAGTCGGTTGTCAAACGCCGACTACCTTGTGCGGTGGTTCCCTGCCGCAGTTCTCGCACAGATCGCGATCGCCCTGGAGGAAATCGGCAAGATCGAGCGAGAGAAGCAGGCGGACGTTGCCCTTGCTCTCTTGAGTGATGCCCTGCGTGAGGTTTCCTATCAAGACCCAGGAGACCTGCGGATCCGTCGACGGTCAGATCCGGCGCCGAACTACCCCCTTGCGGTACTCCTGCATTCACGCGCAGCAGAGCGGATTGACCGTATCGAACGCGCTCGAAAGCATGTCAAGTTCGGCCGGTCTTCGCAACGGGCGCTGCTTGGCGACTCGCGCCAATTGCTTGGGGCGGGAACACGGCGACCGAAGGCGTTGCAGCGACGTTTCGCTGCAGTCATAACTAGTCCTCCGTACGCGAATGCACTGCCCTACATTGACACGCAACGCCTTAGCCTCTGCGTTCTTGGCCTGGTATCCGCCGATGAACTTCGCGCATCCGAGGGGGGGATGATCGGAAACCGTGAGATTAGTCGGACGGATAGAGATGATGCGATTGTCGACATCCGTCGCAACTCGGCGCAGATGCCCGCGGCCGTGTCTGAGTTGTGCAAGGAAATGCTCGCGGCCTCCCTGGATCAGGGCAATGGCTTCAGGCGCCGCAACACGCCGTCGCTGATCTATCGATACTTCTTGGACATGCGGCGAGTCTTGCGAGGAATCCAAGAGCGACTCGTGGTTGGGGGGCCGATCGGATTGGTGGTCGGGAGAAACCGAACGATTCTCGGGGGGCAAGAGTTCGTCGTCGACACGCCGGTGCTCTTGGCGGAGATTGGGCAGACTGTCGGGCTTCACTTTGATGAGCTAGTCGAGTTAGACACCTATCAGCGGTACGCCCTGCACGTACGCAATTCAATCCGCAACGAAGCACTTCTGATTCTGAGGCGGTGACTCTCTTGCTTGCGGGGTTGGTAGCTTTCGGATGTCCGCATGAGTGGGCGCGTGAGAGCCCTGGCGATCTTGTTGGCCCATTGACAGGGAGCAGACCGCCTGCGACGATTTGGGGATGAGATATCTCGATTCGGGCTGGCGGGCGGCGGCGGAGACACTCGCCGGTTGGCTATCCGCAAACTTGGACGGGCGTGTTTCGGAGTTCCGTTTCCAATCAGGGTACTTCAGTCCCGAGCCGATCCGACTCGTGCCTGCGGTGCTTAACAACATCGCACAGCACGGGCGGGTTCACGCCATAATCGGATCAAACGATCGAACAACTCTCGGTGCGGACATCCACACGCTGAACGCTGCGCTATCGATGCCGAACCCAAGGGCGCAGCTTAGGATAGTCAGCTTCGGTTCGGGGCTCTATCACCCAAAGACATACCATGTTCTGCGCAGAGACGGGTCGCAGGCCGCATATGTAGGATCGGCAAACCTGACTGGCCCGGGTTCGACGACAAACATCGAAGCTGGAATCTCGCTGGATAGTAGTGACGGCGATGACCCGCTTGTCTTGGGGCGAGTGTCTGATTCGGTAGATGCTTGGCTTGCGAAGACGCCGGCTGACGGTGTCCACGCGATTGGTGGGTCGGCCGACGTTGATGCGCTTGTGCTTCGAGGAGTCCTCGCCGCTGTTCGGCCGGCGGGCCCACCTCCAGCTCCAATTGGCGGCGGTGGAGATGGGGGCGGACAGCAGCCTCCCGGGCCTTCACTCAGAGCCTTGGTCAGGATACCCGCCGGCCCATTGGGCCCGGCAACGGGCGGTGGGCGAGGGCCGTTGGTCGGTGTTGTGCAGGGCGCGGGAATTGTTGCGTATCCGATGGGAGTGCTCTTCAATGGGCCGCACCCAACTGCGGCATCCCGTGACGCGAGGGCATTGACTGGAGCGGCGATTCCCGGGAATGCCGTAGGGCTCGTGTATGGAGTTCATAATGCGATTGTTAGGAAGACGTTTGGAACCGAGGGTGGCACTTCAGACTTGAACTTGCCCCTTGAAGTACTCCCACTCTTTCTGTTCGGGATCGCTGGCGCCAACGCTCAGCCGCGTGCTGATTTCGCATTCCATGCGCGGTATCTCGACCGTCGTGGACGCGAGCCTAGGAATGTGAACCGGCAATCCGGAAGGACGAACATCACGTATGTCGGAGTGGGCCCGATCGCCGGACTGCAACCCGGTCATCGTGACTTGCGTATGCTCATTCCCGCTCCCGCCAAGCGGCTTGCGTCCGAGATCCGGAGCAGTGGTCATACGCTTCCCGGTCTGGGGGACTTCGTGTTGTTGGAACTCCCAACGCCTACGGTTCCTACTGTGCGTCTTAGTGTCCTAGATCCAAGTAGCAGATTACATCGCACAGTCCGTGACCTGACAGCGACGACTCCAAATGTCGGCCATGGGAATGCTTGGTGGTTGCCAGCAGGAATCTCACCCGCGTGGTAACACTTCTTCTCGCCGGGGCGTCCTTGAATCTGGAGACGGTTCCCCCCGCTTTGCTCAGATGAGCGTCCCGGGATGGAGGTACGCCACTCGATGCAGGCTACTCCGCGTGAAAAGGCGGACCAGGACTTGCTCTTGCGGCTAGTCGCGCAGCCCGATCGAGGGCACGCTGAATCAGTACGGCATCCTTGACGATCGGGCACCGCGGGGAGCGGATCGCCGTCCATGAGCGGCTCTGGGGTCGAGAGGGGGGCTCGTTCGACCCGGTGCACTACCTCGCGCTCCTCGAGCGCAAGCCGGGGGCCCTGGACCACGCGCGGCGGCTTTCGGGCTGGGATCTCCCGGAGTGCTTCCTCGTCCTCCGCCGGCGTCTGGAAACCGAACGGGACGGCGAGGGCGCCCGGGAGTACATCCGGGTGCTGCGGCTGCTCGAGAAGCACCCACTCTCCCGGCTGACGCGGGCGGTGACGAGGGGCCTGCGGTGCGGGGCGCTGACCCGGGACGCCATCGCCTGGTTCCTCGTCCCGCGGGAACCGTGGCGGGCGACGACGTTCAGCCTCGACGGCCGGGAGCACCTGCGGCGGGTGGTGGTGGCGGCCACGGACGTCTCGGCGTACGCGGAGCTACTGGCCGCGGGAGGCACGTCATGAGCCTCGAGAAGCCGGAGATCCTGCTTACCCACTACCTCAAGCAGCTCAAGCTGCCGTCGATGCTGCGGGAGTACGGCAAACTGGCGGAGGTGTGCCGGGACGAGGGGGCGGACTACCGGACCTACCTGCTGCGTCTTTTGGAGCGGGAAGTCCTCGACCGGGAGACGCGAGCCGCGGAGCGGCGGACGAAGGCCGCCCGGTTCCCGGTGGTCAAGACGCTCGACTGCTTCGACTTCGCGGCGCAGCCCTCCATCAACCAGGTCCTGGTGCGGGAGCTGATGACCGGGGAGTACATCGCGCGGCGGGAGAACGTGCTGCTGGTGGGCAACAGCGGCACGGGGAAGACGCACCTCCTGACGGCGCTGGCGTTCGCCGCTTGCCAGCAGGGGCACCGGGTCCGCTTCGTCACCGCCACCGGCCTCGCGACCCTGCTGCTCGAGCGTCGCGAGGAGAAGCAGCTCGAGCGGTTCCTCCGGCAGATCGAACGGATGCACCTCCTGGCCATCGACGAGCTCGGGTACGTCCCGTTCTCCCGGGCGGGCGCCGAGCTGCTCTTCGAGGTCGTCAGTCGGGCCTATGAGCGCACCAGCCTGATCGTGACCTCCAACCTGCCGTTTGAGCAGTGGACGGAAGTGCTGGGCAGTGAACGACTCACCGGGGCCCTGCTCGACCGCCTGACGCACCGCGTGCACATCCTCGAGGCCAACGGCGAGAGCTATCGCCTCCGCGACTCCCGCCGCCGGATGAGACGACCGGACCGGGCGAAGCCATCGACCGACTGAACAAGGGAGTTGACACCCGCGGACAGGCGGGATACTCATGGGCTGGGTGCCGCGCTATTGGGCCGCCCCCCGTCGCAGTTTGCGGCCGCCATTCAATTCGCCGTGACACTCGCATCATCCAGTCTCGCTCAGGTGGCATTAACGACCGTGAAACGGGGCCAGGCCTTCAGGCTTGGCTCTTGGACCGCGCTGAGTCGTTCTATCGGGTCTCTCTGCCGCGGGTGCGAGGCCTTGGCCCCGAGGACGGAGAGGACGGCGAGTGATGATCCGCACTCTCCGGCAGGCAACTGCTTTCTGCCGACGGGAACCGGCCCCTTCGCTCCAGCCGAGCGTTACGTTGATGGATCGCGGTCTTCTGGGGAGCCAGGCGTGCAGGGGGCTGTTTCCCGGCGAGTCTGGCCTCATCGCCTGGCAGACTGGAGCGCTGGTGAGCAATGCGGCCACGACGAGGCCGGCACCGGGGGCGACCATGGCGGAAAGCAGAACCGTGTTCTTAGCTCCAGCGAGCATCCACGCGGCCTACCACAAGTGCATCACGGATTCATGCGCCCGACTGACCATGGTCATGCCGTGGTTCACGCCGAGCCCCCAACTCAAGGACACCCTTTACGGGATGCTGGAGCGCGGGGTGTCGTTGACGTTGGTGACCCGGCCCCCGTCCGAGGCCAAGTCGCGCCAGCACGACGAGTCTCTGGCCGAGCTTCTGGAACGGCAGCGGCGGATCACGGGGCGGAAGGGTTTCCTCGGATTCGGAAGGGAGGAGGAGAGAGACCTCGTCGAGCTGATCGTGGTCAAAAACGTCCACGCCAAGATGGTGGTTCAGGATGAAGAGCAGGTCGTCGTGAGTTCGTCCAACCTGAACACCATGAGCATCGGGCGAAACACGGAGTATGGGATCCTGAGTCGAGAGAAGTCCGTCGTAAATGAAGCGCTGAAGGCCGTGGCGGAGTTGCGCGCCACCGACCGGGGACGATCGACCACGCGCGGCGAGATTCGGCGTTGCGGATGTGGAGGCTGGGTCTTCGAACCGGACCACACCGAGTGCTGGAAGTGCTTCCGTAGCCGCAACCCTGTCGGGGCAAGGGAGGCGCCGGAGGAGGATGGGGAGGATGAATCTGTCGAAGCGGAGCCGACTTCCGGTGTCTCTGCCCCGATGTCGAAGCCGCTCCCGACGAGCGCCGCTCCGTCCGACAAGACGACCTGCCCGAACTGCGGCGGCCCCAAGTCTCCCACCTACCCTCTCTGTCGGAACTGCTACCGAGGGAAGAGCGAGTCGCTGGGAGCCGTCGCCGAGAGCGGCTCCTTCAGTCCGACCGGGGGAGGAAGCGAGGGGAAGGCGGTCTGCCCGCGCTGCGGCAAGTCGAAAGACCCCAGATACCCGGTCTGCCGTGACTGCTACTACCAAGAGAGGAAGTAGGACGAGGTTGGTCTCTCACTCCGACCGGGCCGGGAGATCGGATCGCCGCCGGCGGCGTGATGTAGGCCCTGTTCGGGCAGACGTGCCGCGTCCAGGATCGCCTCGCGAGCGGGAGGGGCGGATCCGGTCACTCCTGACTCGCTGGGGTCGTCTGTGGCGGGTCCCCGCGCTCTCGCGCACCTGTCGCGTAGAGTTCAGTGCACGTCTTCGCGCCCTGGGCCGCTGCCTGCCCGAGCAGGGGCTGATCCGTCTGAACCCCTGTCTGCTGGCCACCAGGATGTTGACAGAGGCCCTCTGCCATGAGGTCGCACACCTGGTGGTCTACCGCACCCACGGGCGAGCTGCTCGACCGCACGGTTCTGAGTGGGCCGCGCTCATGCGCAAAGCCGGGTTCGAGCCGCGCGTGCGACTCGCGGTTCCCGGAGGCAGCAGCACTCCACAGTTTGCGTCCAAACCCAGATCAGTCTACATCCACCGATGCCCGGTCTGCCAGGCAGTGAGGGTCGCCAGGCGACCAGTACGTCGCTGGAGGTGTGCGGCCTGCGTAGATGCGGGACTGGCGGGGATCATGGTCATCGAGAGGGGGAGTGGCAAGTGAACGAGACAGCGTGCCCCTTCTGCACCCCGAGCCCTGAGTCGGTGCTTCACCGGGCCGCGACGGCCCTCGCGCTCCTAGATCGGTATCCGGTCACGGAAGGCCACACGCTGATCGTGCCGCAACGGCATGTTGCCACCTGGTTCGAGGCCACGCCGGAGGAGCACCACGCACTGTTCGACGAACTCGAAGTCGCCCGCGAGATCGTCACGCGGAAGCACTCGCCGGACGGGTTCAACGTCGGGTTCAACGTGGGGAGCGCGGCCGGGCAGACGATCCCGCATCTCCACATCCACCTGATCCCTCGGTACTTCGGCGATGCAGGCGATCCGACGGGTGGTGTCCGCAACGTGGTCCCGGGGAAGGGGAACTACCTGGCGTCGCCGCAGGCCATGCTGGAAGGCGTGCCTCATCTCGACGCGCTGGTGCGAGGAGAAGATGACCCGCTTCTGCCGCATCTTGTCGGGCATCTCGGCGGGGCGGCGAGGATGGACGCTGCCGTCGCGTTCGTGCTCACGAGCGGCGTGCGCCGTCTCGAGCCGCACCTTTTGGACCTGGTGGGCCGAGGGGGCCGCATACGGCTCCTTACCGGCGACTACCTCGACGTGACCGAGCCGGACGCTCTGCGGCATCTGCTGGACATCCAGCAGGTCTCGCCGGACGCGGTGGAGCTTCGCGTCTTCCATGCAGGGGATCGGAGCTTCCACCCCAAGTCGTACATCTTCATCGATCAGCGAGGAAACGGGCTTGCGTTCGTTGGAAGTTCGAACCTGACGGAACCTGCCCTCGGCGGCGGGCTCGAGTGGAACTACCGGGTCGTCTCGTCGATGGATCACGCGGGATTCACTGCCGTGGCCCGCGCCTTCGAGGACCTCCTCGTCCACCCATCGACTCGGTACCTCGACCACGCGTGGATCGACGAGTACGCGGCCCGCCGGGAGAAGGCTCCAACCCGCGTCGTCGAGGTCGTCCGCGAGACTCCTGAACCTCCCCCGGTTCCGCACAAGGTGCAGTCCGAGGCTCTTGCGGCCCTGCAGAGGACTCGCGCCGAGGGAAACAAGGCCGGTCTGGTCGTCCTCGCGACGGGCCTTGGCAAGACGTGGCTCAGCGCGTTCGACAGCATCGGGCGCGAGTTCCGCCGCATTCTGTTCGTCGCGCACCGCGAGGAGATCCTCGCCCAGGCGATGGCGACCTTCCGGCGCATCCGGCCTCAGGCGCGGCTCGGCCACTACAGCGGGGCAGAGAAAGACCCTGGTGCCGACATCCTCTTCGCGTCGGTCCAGACCCTCAGCAGAAAGAGCCACCTTGAGCGCTTCGCGGCTGCGGACTTCGACTACATCGTCGTCGACGAGTTCCACCACGCGCACGCCCGGACCTACCGCAGGCTCATCGAGTACTTCGCACCGAAGTTCCTGCTCGGGCTCACGGCCACGCCGGAACGGACGGATGGCGGTGACCTCCTGGCCCTCTGCGGGGAGAACCTCGTTTACCGCTGCGACCTAGCGGAGGGCATCCGACGGGGGCTCCTCTGTCCGTTCCACTACTTCGGTGTTCCGGATGACGTGGACTACCGAAACATCCCGTGGCGTAGCACGCGTTTCGATCCCGAGGCGCTGACGAACGCCGTGGCGACGACGGCCCGGGCAGAGAACGCCCTCCAGCAACTGCGCACCCGGGGTGGCAAGCGAACGCTGGCGTTCTGCTGTTCCACGCGCCACGCGGACTACATGGCGGCGTTCTTCCATGAGTCTGGGCTCCGGGCGGTGGCGGTCCATTCCGAGCCATCGAGCGCGCCCCGTGCGAAGTCCTTGGAGATGCTCGAGAGGGGGGATCTGGACGTTGTAGTCGCGGTGGACATGTTCAACGAAGGTGTAGATCTGCCGAACATCGACACGGTGATGATGCTGCGCCCGACCGAGTCCCGGATCTTGTGGCTGCAGCAGCTGGGCCGTGGCCTTCGGAAAGCCGACCGGAAGCCGCACCTCAATGTGATCGACTACATAGGGAACCACCGTACTTTCCTGCTGAAGCCACAGACCCTTCTTGGGCTGGGCTCCGGCGACTGGGAGGTGGCGCAGGCGCTGGAACGACTTGCCGCCGGACAACTGGAACTGCCCCCCGGTTGCGAGGTGACCTACGAGCTGAAGACGGTCGACATTCTCCGGGGGTTGCTGCGCATCCGGGATCCGGAGCCGCTGCGGGCCTTCTATGAGGACTTCAAGGATCGCCATGGACTCCGCCCCACAGCATCCGAGGCAAGCCATGAGGGGTACAACCTGCGTGCACTCCGGAAGAGCCACGGCTCCTGGCTCGGGTTCGTGCACTCGGAAGGGGACCTGGACAAGCATCAAGAAGCCGCCTATCAAAGCTGTCGTGTGTTCCTGGAAGCGCTCGAAAGCACCGAGATGAATAAGAGCTACAAGATGCTCGTTCTCCTCGCAATGCTCAACACGGACAGGTTTCCCGAGGGTATCGAGATCCACGATCTGATGGCCGCAGTGCGGCACATCTGCGAACGGTCAGCCCGCCTCCGTGCGGACGTCGGCCCCGCCTTGGACGACGACGCGGCTCTGCGGCGCCTTCTCGAGGTGAACCCCATCGCCGCTTGGACCGGAGGGAGAGGAACCGGCGGAACGGTCTTCTTCAGGTACGAAGAAGCGCGGTTCACAGCGACTCTGACGTTGACGAATGAGTCGAGAGGCGCAGTGCAGGAATTGACCCGCGAACTTGTCGAATGGCGTCTCGCGGAGTACCTACTTCGCCCGGGGGGAGTGGACCCCGGCGCCATACTGATCAAGGTCAACCACGTGCAGGGGCGCCCCAACCTGCTTCCCCTTCTCCGCGATCGATACCCGCAGATCCCCACGGGACCGACTCCGGTGCTTGTGAACGGCGAGGAACTTGAACTCGACTTCGTCAAGGTCGCAGTCAATGTCGCCCGGCGGCGACCCGGTGGTCCGAATGAACTCCCCGCGATACTGCGGGGCTGGTTCGGGCCGGACGCCGGGCTACCGGGAACCAACCACCGGGTCGAACTCCTGGAAGAAGGAGGGCGGTTTGTCCTCCGCCCTTTCGCCCCACGGGCCGATGACCTGAAGCTGGAGTTGTGGAAGCGCTACTCGAGGGAGGAGATCCCCCCGCTGTTCGGCAGGGAGTTCAACCCCGCCATCTGGAACTCGGGCTTCGTGATGTTCCAGGACTCCATCTTCCTGTTGGTCACGCTGAAGAAGGGCAACATGATGTCGGAGCACAAGTACGAGGATCGATTCCTCAGCCCGACGGTCTTCCAGTGGCAGAGCCAGAACCGAACCACTCAGGCGAGCAAGGCGGGCCGGATGCTCTGGGAGCACCGCCAGCGAGGCATCGACATCCACCTCTTTGTCCGTGCAGACAAGAAGCGCGGACCCCGGTCCGCGCCCTTTGTCTACTGCGGACCAGCCGAGTTCCAGGGCTGGGAAGGCGAGCGGCCCATCACGGTCCGGGTCGGTCTGCCGGAGCCCGTGCCGGACCGCCTGAGAGACGAACTGCTCGTTCCTCGTGACGCATGATGGGTGGCTTGTGCGCGCTTCTATCGCTAGGCCGGTGCGCGCTCTCTGCACTGGCGGATCCAACAAGCAGCTGTCGGTGCCCGTGGAGAACGAGATCCTCGACCTGCGGGCGGTGCCGATGGCGACCTTGAACCCGCGTCGCCGCCGGGAAGGGGCGGACCTGTCCGAGCTGCTCGGACTCGACGAGGGCACGCTCCGACGCTCCGTCGTCGCGGACCTCGGGAAGGTCGAGATCCCTGAGGACCAGCGGACGCGGGGGGACGCGTTGCTGGATCGCGCGCGCGAGCTCGGACCGGCGGAGATGCCGGCGCCGCGATACCCGGACTGGAACCCGACCGAAGAGGTGCAGGCCCGGCTGCTCGCGGCCTTCGACTCCCGCGAGCGGCTCGGCGACGTCGACGTGTCGATGGTGGCGCTGCTCTGCACGGCGCTGTCGGCGTGGCTCGAGAAGGAGGACGCCCTGCGTGCCGGCGTGGACGCGTACCTCACGGTCGTCGAGACGCTGGGCTGGACGCGGGTGGACTGGCGCGAGGCTCTCGCGCCGGTCGATGCGCCAGCAGCGCCGGCGGCCCCCGCCCCCGAGCCGAAGGAGGCGAACCCGCTCGACTACACGGCGAAGGCGCTCCGGATCCACGGCGTCCTTGGGCGACTGGGCCTCGATCCGGAGGTGGCCGCGGACCTGCTGGAACGGCTGGAGATCATCAGCATCGACCGGCTGGAGGCGCTCGACATCCTTGACTCCGCCGTCCGGGAGACGGGGCTCTCCGTGGAGGAACTCCTGAAGATGAGCGGCGCCGCGGGCGCATTCGCGGAGATCCTCCGCATCCCTGGCGGCCGGGTCCCCGATCTGGTCGTCGGGGTGCTCCGGGTGCTCAGCAGGGAGCTTGGCGGCGTCCCGGACAAGGCGCGGCTGCGGGAGATAGCCGAGGCCGTCGGCAAGGACCTGGCGGCGTGGGCGGAAGCGAGGACCGAGGCCGCCGCCCTTCCCGCGCTGCGGGAAGAGCGCGAGATGCTGGACGAGGAGCTCTTCCATCTGCAGATTGCGGTCCTCGACCATAAGCGGAGGATCGCCCTCGCCCGGGAGGTCTCGCACGTTCTGACGGGGGCGCTGAACCCCCACGGACCGCTGGCGACGCAGATCCTCCAGACGCGGCAGACGCGCCGGGGCCGTCGGCTCGTGCCGCTCTCCCCGGACGCGGCGAAGGAGGTCTTCAACCTGCTCTTCCGGGCCTGCCAGCCTCAGCTGGTGGGGCGGTGGGAGATCGCGGCGCTCTGGCGGAAGAACAGGCAGGAGGCGGTCCAGCGCCTTCACGCCGAGTACTCGGCCCTGCGAGACGCCCTGGCCGACCCCGCGCTCTCGCTGGAGGAGAAGGAGCGCAGGATCGCGGACGGGGTCGCGCGGCTCACCTTCTCGCTGGCCTGCCCGGCCTGAAACGACGGGACCCCGTGTCCCCGGGCCGGTGTAAGGTAAGTGCATGGGTGAGAACGTGGGCGCCGGCTCCGCGGAGGAGGACCTCCGCCGGCTTGCCGGCCTGATCGTCGAGCACAACCGCATCGCCGCCCAGATGACGGCGCTGATCGGCCGCCCCGCGATCATCGGCCACCTCGGCGAGTACATCGCCTCGAAGGTCTTCGACATCAGGCTCGAGGTGTCCGCCGTCAACAAGGGCTTCGACGGCCGCTTCGCCTCTGGCCCGCTGGCCGGCAAGACCGTGGACGTGAAGTTCTACGGGAAGCTGGAGGGGCTGCTCGACATCCGGGTCGATGCGGTCCCCGACTTCTACCTCGTGCTGACGGGCCCGCGCAGCCCGGCGATGACCTCCCGTGGCGAGGAGCGCCTCTGGTCCATCGAGGGCGTCTACCTGTTCGACGCCCCGGCACTCGTCGAGCGCCTCCGGGCGCGCGGCCTGAGACTCGGCGTCGCGACCAGCGTCCGCCGCGAGCACTGGGAGGCCGCGGAGGTCTATCCGGTTGCCCGCTGCCGCACGCAGGTGCTCAGCGACCACCAGCGCGGAATGCTCAGCCTCTTCCACGGAGGAACTCAGGGAGGGTGACGTGCTCGAATTCGAACACCCCGAGGACCAGGAGACCTTCAGGCAGCTTCTGTGTGACCCGGGAGAGGCGCTGGAGTCCTACGCGGACCTCTTCGACTTCCGGCCCGTCAAGGAGAAGCGCGCTGAGTTCGCACGGGTGAAGGAGGAGCGCCGAACCGAGCTCGTCCGTCGGTTCGGCGAGGTCTGCATGCTCCACTACGCGGGCGACTGCGACACCGCCAGCGGCCTCAGGATCGACCATCTGATCCCGTTGTCCACGAACAAGTTGAACAAGCTGCTCCGAGGTGCGGGAACATCCCGGACGTCGGACGGCAAGATGAAGAAGGCGCCGACTCAGACCCTCGGCTCGAACGGTCCGCGCAACCTGGTACTCGCCTGCCACAACTGCAACTCCCTCAAGATGAACCGGATCCTCGACCGTGGGACGATCAAGAGGGTGCTGGCGATGCTCGCGGGAGAATGGAGCTTAGGCGGAGCAATGGACTCTCCGAAGATGGCCGAGTTTGACGACACGCGGATCACGAGCGAATCACGCAGCTTCGCAGCAGATCTCTTCGCTCGCTTCCCGGAGCTCCGACATCAGGCCGCCATGGAGCGGATTCCTGGCGGGGATCGCTGGACTCTCGTGCTGAAGGTGTCTGCGCCGAGCGGAGATCCCCGGAGCGAATTGGTCGTTTGGGTCGACAGAGGAGATGATCCGAGCGTGGCCTTCGGCGACTGGCACACGCATGAGAACGTGTGGGGTGCCGGCACTGAGGATGGTGCAGAGCGCGAAGCGCTCCTCGACTTGATCGAAGGGATCTTCGCGGACCGATTCGTGATCTGTGAGGACTTGGGTGGCGTCGGGGACGGTAGCGCCACGATTCTCGACATGGCGGAGCGTGATGCCCTTCTGGATGAACTGACGAGCAAGTACTCTCCAGGGCGTGCACGCTTGCGCTCGTGGAGTGGCAGAATGGACCGAGAGGTAGGCCTTGAAGACCTGGATCGAAACGAGCCCGTTTAACAACCGGTTGCAGAGGACGGTCCGCTGCGCGGCCCGCCGCTGAACCGGAGCGTTAGATGGCGCGAAGGCGATGACGACCAGCAAGGCACTCAAGGAAGTGTGGCAGCAGGCGTCTGGTAGCATCCCCGGCGTCGCTGGGGAACTCGCCACCCTCGTACCAGCGGTGTGCGAGGAGATCGAACGACGTCCCACCGACCGTGTCGCACTCCGCGCATCGCTCGAAGGGTTGCTGCGTTTCCTTCCGTCGCCCAAGGGCCGGACAGATGCGAAGTGCCGAGCCGTCGACATCTTCTTCAGCCTGCCTGACGAGCATGGGTGGTCAGGCGAGTGGAATCATCTGCCTCCGGAGTTTCAGGACATCGTGGGTGACGTTGGAGGGGCACTCCACGATACTGTCACGGCGCCCGAGATTGCTCAGAACTTCGACTAAACACCGGAGCAGCTGCTTGACAGAACCCTCATGATCGAACCGTGATGCCGGGCCATCTAACAAGTGCGTGAACCTGTCGGCCCGCCCTGTCACGGCCGTTGCGTGCGCAACGGCCGCGCCAGTCCGGCCCGCAGGTTACGCACAACGATAGACCCCGGATCGGGGCCTTCTGGCCGCATCCCCGAGGCTCTGAGAGCGGGAGAGGAGTCCACCCCGGTACGATGCCGTGGAGGAGGAGGCATGCGCTGTCAGCCGCCGAAGGACATCTCGCAGCTCACATCGCTCGGGGAGATCGTCCGGCATTACAGGCTCTACCACACCCCAGAGCTCGACTCGTTCGTTGACTCATTCGCGAAGCTCCCGAGCTTGCAGGATGCTGTGCGCCTCGCCGGGCTCGGGCTGCAGGCGGATGGGCGCAAGCGCAGACACGCATACCATGTCAAGAACGAACCCCTCCGCCGGTTCGCCGAAGTCCTCGGGACCCTTCCGCTCGGGGACTGTGGGGATTTCCACGTGCTCTTCCTCGCGGTGCAATCGGCCGCCGTTGGGATCCGCGGGATCGGGCCGGTCACGGTCTACGACACGGCTCTCTGCATCGGCGCGCGGCGTGGCCTGATGCCAGAACGGGTGTACTTGCACGCCGGCACGATGGCCGGAGCGCGTGCGCTCGGACTTCGCCCCAAGGGGGACGTCCTGGAGGTGAAGGACCTGCCTGCCGAGTTCCGGAAACTCGCGGCACATCACCTCGAGAACCTGCTCTGCATCTACAAGAAGGCGATCGCCCGGGTCTGTTCGGAACAGTCTCCGTGAGCTAGCCGCCAAGAGGCCGCAGGGGCGGCGCGGCCGTAGGTCGCCCTGGCTGTTGACGCTCTCCGACTACTGCTGACCGGAGAGCGTCCGTGTCGCAGCCTCGACCGCGGCGCGGAGTCCGGCGAAGGGGACGGACCGGCACCCGAGGCGCTCCAGTGCGCCGAGTGTCACGGACTGTGGATTCCCCGCCTGCTCCTCCAGAGTCCGAGTCGGCAGAACGTAGAACGCCCACTGGCTGACGTCCAACGGATCGACCGTGGATTTGTCCTGGTGTGCGAGAAGCGCCAGGACGTAGACATCGGCGTGGTGCCTGGGAGCCGGGCTGATGCCGTTGGTTTCCGGGTCCCAGCCTCTTGTCATCCGGGTGCTGAACGAGATCGTCGATGGCTTCTGCTGAGCCCAGGACTGCAGGTAGCTCGCCGACTTGACCTCCACGCGGACGCCGCCCGCGGTCTTCAGGTCATGCGCGGCCCACTCGATGCGGACGTCTTTGTGCGGAACGCCGAGGGCCTGGGCCACGATGTACTCGGCGACGATGCCCCGCATTGTGTTGCTGAGCAGGTCCGAGGCCGACCACTGCCAGAAGCCCAGCACGTCGAAGCCGAGCGGTGCTCCGTGGTCGTGGAACTGCTCGGTACCGCTCAGGCGCGTTGCAGGCCGACGGCCGAGATCGGGGTGCATGGGTTCTCTCCTCACTCCGTCAATGGCACCTGGATTCTGGCACCACCGGAACATCTCCTCGGCCGTCTCCTCGGGCGTCAGGTGGGAGTTGTCGATGATGCGCTCGAGCGGCTGAGCGTGCTTCGGGACGTCGGCGTTGAGCTTCTCGCATACACCCAGGTCCTTGAACTGATCGGCCGGCCTTCCTTCGACCCGGGACCTGAGGACCGCTGGAGCGGTCACCAGAGCGAAAGACCGCACGTCGAGCAGGCCATCCGCGGAGCGAAGATCCGCGAGAAAACTCTCCAGCTTGTTGCCGCTGAATGTGTCGACCACGATCACGGGGCGGAAGCCGCGTTTGAGGAAGCCGAGAACCAGGCCGGTAGAAAGAGACAGGATGCTCGAGTGCTCCGCCTGGTTGGTCCAGTCGACGGAGATGACCATCGCCCTCAGGGAGTCGACCTCGATGCGGACGCCCTGGGGGTAGCGGGCGGCAAGGCACTTGGAGACGAGGGTCTTCCCCGAGCCGGGAGCGCCGCGAATCGTGATGATGTCCATGCTTGACGCGTTCATGCGCCGTAGGGGAAGGTCGGGGTGTTGCAGAGGAGCTGCTTGCAGGGGAAGTTGCAGGTCTTCATGACCTTCGACACCTCGGTAGACCTCTTCTTGCAGAGGATGGAGATGATGTCCTCTTTCGCGATGTTCCCGAGGGGTTCCTTCGCCAGAGGGATGCGGCGATGGTCGAAGCACTTCACGACGTCGCCGTTCGGGTAGATGCAGATGTTCTTGCGGGCTGCACAGGCGAGGCCTGAGTCCGGGGCCCCCCCGGCACTGTGCCAGCTTCCGCCGAAGTCCATGTACAGCTGGGTGATGTGTGGGATGGAGTGCGCGTCGCAGAAGGCCTTGACCCGCGGGATGTCCTCCCTGGTCTCGGCGGCGAGCACCGACTGGATCCGCAGCTTCCCTCCGAGGATGGTCCGTGCGAGAGCGATGTTCCCCATCACGAGGTCGTAGTGGTCCCTGCCGCGGTAATCCGCCCACTTGGCCCTGTCCATGGTATCGAGCGAGATCACAAGCGTATGGCCGAGGCCGGCGTAGGTCCTCAGGAACCGCTCGGTGAGGAGCACGCCATTGGTGACGATGAGCATGGGGACCTGCAGGTTCCCGGCTACTCCGGCGATCGCGAGGAGATCGTCCGAGTACTCGAGCGGCTCGCCACCGGTGATGGTCAGCTGGTAGAGGTTCTCGTGGAGGCGGTTCAGGCAGTCGATGAAGTGGGCCACTGGCAGGTGGTCCCGCGCGGACTCCGGAGTCTTCCAGATGCCGCACTTCGCGCACCGGTCCGTGCAGCGACTGGTGATCATGTAGATGAGTTCGTTCCCCTTCACGCCATAGAACCGGCGGATGGGCGTCTTGTACCAGCGGTAGATCGCCCACTCGATGGTCTTGAGGAGGATGAGGGGTGGGGCGAGCAGCCTCCGGTCGACTCGCCTTGCGAACGGCGAGATCTCACCGAGGTAGTCCTGGAGGACGTGGGCGATGCTGGGCTGGTTCGGCCTTCGCCTATAGATGAGGCTCATGTGCGTTCCCGCGGAAGATGGACTCGGAGGAATCCCACAGCAGCACCGTATGGCCCTCGTAGAGGGTCGCGCTGGAGCTCTTGTACTTCATGAAGAGCCGGACGAACTTCCTCAGGCCGGCGATCGTGCTCTCGTATCCGAAGTCGTGCCAGAGCTTCGCCCTCGGGCAGAAGCCGATCCGGTACTTGCTGCGGATCCTCAGGCAGATGTCCACGTCCTCGCCCGCGGCCGTGGGGAACCGCTCGTCGAAGGTGAACTCCTCCGCCACTTGAGACTTCATGCCGAAGTTGAGCGACGGCATGTACCAGAGTTCCTTCCTGCCCGGCAGGAGCCACTTCCCGTTCAGCGTCCCGTTTATGTCGTGGTAGTAGTCGAGGAGCGTGGAGCCCCACGCGTGCGTCATCCCGCCGACGGCCCCGAACGGTGTGGTCTCGAGGAAACTCGTCATCTCGCGATTCCAGTTGGGGTCCAGAATGCAGTCATGGTCGGTGAAGAGGAGGTGACGAGCGCCATCGCCGAGTGCCCGGGAAACGCCAGCGTTGCGCGCACAGGCGGGGCCGGAGTTCTTGGGAAGCCTGACGAACTCCACGGACTTGGAGTCCAGACAGTAAGTTCGTGGACTCGCATCATCGACGACGTACACCCGCTCGAATGGCAGGGTCTGATGGCCTACGCTGGCCAGGAGTCGGTTGACGGCCATGGTGTCCCACTGGCTCCTGATGTGACAGGGGATGATCAGGCAACTCATGGTCGTCCTCTTGGCGGAGGCCGCCAACCGGGCGCGGCTTCAGCCTGTCCCTGTTCAACCGGTGACTCAGTCCCTACGCACGAGGATAGCACAACCTCCCGGGTCGTGCAGAGTGGGCACACATGTGCTGACTTGCTGTCGATATGCTGGACGAGGGATGGTCAGGGGGGGCTGCGGGCAGCGACGTCTCGCCGTGTGACGCAAGCAGGCATGTGGATTGCGGCCGAGGAGCCGGGAGGGCGCGCGGAGGTCCTCCATGTCCGAAACCTCACCGAGGCCGATGACCGAGCACACCTCACGGAGGGGGGGAAGTCGCCCCTCAACTGCGCTCAGAGGGAGTAAGATCCCAGTCGAGGGGGTGAACATGGCGCGGCCGTTGGCGCTGCTCGGATTGGGTGTTCTCCTCGGACTGGCGCTGGGTCTTCCGAGTTGGCTGGGAGCGGGGCGCGGTGGTCTTGAGGAGGAAGATGCGGCCCTCCGCGACGAGGTTCATCGTCTGGCCGCACAGGTCGATGCGCTTGCCACCCGGGCGACACCGGCCGCCGGCAAGAGCATGGATGCGGATCGTGTGGGCCAGGCGGCAGAGGGCAAGAGCCCCGACGGCGCGACGGCCTCCACACCCGCCGGCGTCGCCGCGGGCGCGGAAGCCCGGCCAGCGGTCCCGGTCGAGGGGCCGGTCTACCTTGGCCGCACCGCGGGCCAGTGGGCGGCGCTGCTGGCGAACCCGGACTCGCGCGACGACGCGGCGGAACAGCTCCGGGCAGCAGATCCCGCTTCGGCGGAAGTACTTGTCGATCTGCTTCTGCGGGGCCATGAGAGCGGGCTCTACTCCCTTGTCCGTACAACCCTCGAGAAGATGGGGGCCCCAGCGCTCCCACCACTCCGGAGAGCCCTCGCCAAGGGCAACGACGATCAGCGGATGGCCGCCGCCTCGCTGCTTGGACGGATCCGCCCGGTCGAGCCCGAGACGGTTGAGGCTCTCGGCAAAGCCCTCCGGGACATGAGCAACGACGTCCGCATGAACGTGGGCGCAACTCTGCGGGCCCTCGGGCCGCAGGCGGCCGGGGCGGTCCCCGCGCTCATCGAGGCGATCGAGAGAACGACCGACTATGTGCGGGTCCGCTATGTCGAGGCGGTTGCGGCGATCGGGCCGGCCGCGGCTGCCGCGGAACCCGTGTTGCGGAGACTGCTCGAGGAGTCCGACGACCAGTTCCTTCGCGTCATCAGCGCCACCGCGCTGTTCCGGGTGGGGGTGCCGGCGGCGCAGGTGCTGCCGATCGTCATGGACGGGGCGCGGTCCGACGTGTCCGGGCTTCGGGCCTATGCGTTCAGCGCAATCAGACAGTTCGGAGACCAGGCCGGCCCCGCCGTCGGGTTGCTGGCGGAAGTGCTGACCGGTGATGACACACACGCGAAGATGTGCGCGGCATCTGCACTGGGCGCCATCGGCCCCGCAGCCGCGGAAGCCATGCCGGCACTGCAGGCGGCCTGTCACGACGCGGACGTTCGGGTGCAGAATGCGGCCGCGGCGGCCCTGAAGAAGGTACGCGGCCCATGATCCGAGTGGAGCTACCGCACCCTCGACGGGTTCGCGTCGCCCTGTCGTTGGGAACCGTGCGCGCCCGGTTCGCACGGAAGAGGGCTGCGTGCGGCGAACGGATCTGGCGGAGGGCACCTATCCGCGTCAACGGCGGATCAGATCCGACGTGACGGCAACGAGATGGCCGTCAGGCCGGTCCCGCCGGGGCCTCGAGGATCTCCTCGACCAGGAACCTGGCCTTGGGGGGGATCTGGTTCCGCGGGTAGTAGCGCTCGACGATCTCGAAGACCTGCGCGGGGGTCGTCAGACCGAGGTGGCGGATCAGGAAGATGACGTCGTCGCGGTCATGGGAGTCGAATCGCGCCGAGATGCACTTCATGGCCAGCATGTAACCGGCCACGGGCGCCCACACGCGCAGGTGGGAGAGATCGAGGACGTTCTCGCGAGGGGGTTCCGAAGCGAAGAACCCCTTCGCCGCGTCGTTGAGCCAGTCCGTCGGGACGCCGAGGCGCCGGGCCGCCGCGGCCGCCGCCTTCCGGATCTCGAGGGTCGGCGCGAAGACGGCATCGACGTCCTTCGTGCTCGCCCTCGCGTTGAAGACGACGCACATGACGGCGCCGCCGCAGAGCCCGACCTCGCCCTTGACGCCCCGGGCGGCGAGTTCGTCATTCAGCGCGAGGAACAGGTTCCGGATGTCGGCGGCCGTGAACATGTCAGGCCCTCGCGAGGAAGTTGTCGAGGACGAAGATCAGCCGGCGGCGGAAGGCCACCGGCGACTCCACGAGCGCCATGGCCTTCAGGTTCTCGACGCCGGAGGGAAACCACGGCGTGGCGAGCGGCGGCGTGGCGCTCACCCAGCGGGGGAGGGCAAGGCCGGCCTCGCGGCAGAGAGCCTCCACCGTCGAGGCCAGCAAGGCCTCGATCTTCTCGGACAGGCCGTTCGGCGGCGGATCGGCGATGAGTCGCTCGGCCGGCGACCGGCGGAAGGCGTCCACGAAGTCGAACAGGTGGATACGCCAGGACTCCTCACCCTCGAGGAGAAGCCGGAGAGCCACGGCGCGCGCGGAGTCGGGGTCGAGGAGAAGGAACCGCTCGACAAGGTGGCGGACCCCGCCGCGAGGCAGGCCGATGGCAGCCGCCGCCCGATCGAGGCTGGAGAGGAGCGGATCGTGGCCCTCCGCCTCGAGGAGCTGGTAGCCGCGGAAGGAGAGGCCGGCCTTCCTCGCCACGATCCTCTGGGAGAGACGCCGCGACTCCCGGGCGGTGCGGAGCGTTCTCATGCCCCGAAGTCTATGCGACTCACTGCAGTAAGTCAAGCGCCGGGATGAACCGGGGCGAGACCGGGGGCTTGGTGGGGCGAGTGGACCCGTCGGTGGGCCGGTTTCGCGGGCCAACTGCGGATTTTTGTGCTGGATGGGCTCGAATCGGCGTCGAGAAACGGCGTTTCGCGATTGACTGTCGATGACGTGGAAGCCTTATGGCGTGTGGCCTTTGCGATTCGACGGTGGTGCGAAGGGCCCAAAAGGCAGTTGACAGAAATCGAAAAGTAGACAGCAATCGTGGTTTGGGGAGTCACGGACTCCGAAAACGCGGAAGCCAGCAAAGACGGGACTTCCAAGGCGTATAAATCGAGGCACCGGATTTTCTGCAATGGAATCCGTTGACAGAAGGGCGGCGTTATCAGTTGACAACATGGCGATCGAATCGGGTGACAGAGGCCAAAGCCCTTTGGAATCAAGCACGCACATGAGCATCAGTTGCATGACACATGACTTCAAATCCGGTGTGTCGGGCACAAACCTGACAGGTGGGTTCGATTCCCATGCGCTCCCGCCAGGATCCCCTCTGGGCCCTGTTGGGCCGGCTGCTCCACGTCGGTCCTTTGCCGGAGACCGGGACGGTGGACACGAGGCGGCCCGCAAAGCGGTCGGGGGGCGCCGTGCACCATGCGCGAGGTGGCGGGGTCTGGAGCGTGCGGGGATCGATGTCGGGCCCCCGGCCCTCGTCCTGCGCCGCATCGCGCCCGCCTTCCGGGCCTCCGAGGTGTCTCTCTTCCTCCTCTCTGGGAGACGGTCCGCCAATGCGAGACCGGCAACTCCGAGAGCGGGACGCCGAACGGCCCGGCCGTGCCGCAGGGCCGCCTGCACGCCTTGCCCGGCGAAGCGGCGGGCCTGACCCGGGGTTGGCGGTGAGGAGCGGCGTCTGGGAGAATCACACGCCGCCGGCGAGAGAGGCCGTGTCGGGGGGCGCTCGTCGCCGCGGACCGCGGAGAGGGCGGGCCATGTAGCCGACGACGAGCTCCCCCGGTGACGTCGGTCCTTCCCGGCGAGCGATGCCTGCGGGCATGTGTCCTGGTGAGACCCTCAGGCCCGTGGTCGCCACCGGGGCAACGCGGTCAGGCGGCGCCTGAAGATCGACCCGAGGGACATCGAAGGGTCCACGATGGGGCGGGGCAGGATGGACGGAGACACGAACGAGACCTTCCGGGTCGGGAGGCACCATGTCCCCTCGAGGCCATGGGTCTCACGCAAGGTCCGGGCCCGGACGAGCTCACGAAACGGGCAGGGCCTGTTCGCCGCTGAGCCCATCGGGGCCGGTGAAGTCGTTGTCGTCTGGGGCGGCGCCCAGTATGTGGGCCCTGCGCAGGCTGCTCGGGCCAAGGCCGAAGGGCTGGGCACGATGCAGTGGGACGACGACCTGTTCAGCTGCGAGGGGGGCGAGGATGACGTCGCCTTCAGGATCAACCACTCCTGCGATCCCAACCTCTGGATGAAGGACACGTTCACCCTGACCGCGAGACGGGACATCTCGCGCGGAGAGGAGCTCGGGATCGACTACGCGATGCTGGGCGGCGATGAGAACTACCGCTCGGAGTGGGACTGTCGCTGCGGGGCGCCCGACTGTCGCCACCGCATCACCGGCCTCGACTGGAAGGAGCACAGACTGAGAGAGAGATACGCCGGCCACTTCATTCCGTTCGTGAACCGGAAGATCGCGCGCCTCCATGGAACATGACCGCCGGTCGGGCGAGCTCGCCCTGTCGACCCGTCCCCGGGCCGCGCGCGGCATATGGAACACGTGAGGATCGGTACGCAGTGTTCATCAAGGCCCTCATCCTTGCCGCGCTGATCCGCCTGCTGATCGCGGCCGAGAAGCCCCTCCTGTGCTCCGGCCTCTACGCGGGCGCGGCGCTCGGCTGCGGACTGGCCGTCGGCGGCGATCCGCGCGCCGTCCTCATCTCCGCGGGCATCGGGTTCGTCCTGGCGAGCGTCTACTTCTGGTCGCTGCACCGCCTGCGCACCGGTGCGGCGGTCTGGTGGCTCGTCGCCATCGCGGGTGTCTCCATCGGACTGGTGTGACCGAAGGCGAGGACCCGCGGCCGGCACGCGGGCGCGTCCCGGCGCGACCGGCGACCCGAGGCGAAGGCCCGCGGCGGCCGCCGCCCGCGCGGCCGCGCGGACGGGCCGGTCAGACCCGCTCGGACAGGCAGCGTCACTCCGTGCTCGAGAAGGAGCCGCCGGGGCGGCCGTGGGCGGCGACCCAGCGGGACAGGGCCGACCGGCCCGTCGAACAGATCTTCCCGCAGTCGCGCTGCGTGAAGCCGCCGGGCGGCACGCCGGGCCGGGACACGCTGATCGTGTCGCACGTGGCCCGATGGAGGACCACCTTGCCGGGCGGGAAGCCGCGCGGCGCGTTCAGCACGTACCCGTGCGGGTTCCGGCCGAGCCGGCGGCGGCAGGCCCGGTCGCCGTTCGATCCTCCCGCGCCGGTGAACTCGAGGGCTTCCGCGATCTCGATGGCGAGTGCCTCCCGTCTGGTCAGCCGGCCCTGAACGGGCGGGAGAGCGCCTCGGCCAGGGCACCGATGTCGGCGGGGACGAAAGTGCGGCCTTCCTGCCAGAGCCGGAGCTCGGGACGGATGTTGAGGTAGATCGATCTCGCGACTCCGAGAGTCCGATCCCGCCCCTGCGGCCACGAGGCCTCGGCCGCGATCCGCTCCAGGTCCGCCCGGCGACACCGCCCGTGCTCGACCCACCGCCCCACGTGCGGGGCGGCGGCCAGGAAGTCCTTCTTCGCTCCGTTGCACTGCCGGTGGGCCACGACGAGGTTGCCGATGCCGTTGTCGGGGTAGCGCGCCCACGGGATGAAGTGATCGACCTCCGGGGATCTCGGCGGCGTGGCGGCCAACCGGTCGCCGCAGTAGAAGCAGCGCTGGTCCTGCAGGTCGGAGAGTGGCCCCCGGACCGGCAGCAGAGAGGTCCGGCTGGCGCCGAACAGGAACTCCCCGAGGCGGGCCTCCTCGAAGCCGTTGATCTGCGCCACCATCGCGGCCCACCGGGCCTGGATGAGCGGCCGCAGCAGTCCGTTCAGCAGCACGAAGTACCCGGCAACGCCCGGCAGGAACCGGATGCGGCCGTCGAAGCCGCCGTCCGTTCCGCGCTGGTACTCCGCGACGAGGAGCCGGCGCTGCTCGATCGACCGGTCCCAGCCGATCCGGTAGATGAACACGTCCTCCACGCTGCCGATGGTCTGGAGACGGGGGAGCGGCATCTCGATGAGCTTCCACTCCACCGTGTGGACGAGACGCCCGTAGCGGGAGGGGGCGCGGAGCGCCGCCGCGTGCGGCGTCGCGGCCGCCGCGACCTCGGGGTGCGCCCGGAAGCGCCGGATCGCCTCCAGGATCTCGGCCTGCGAGCCGCTGTGGCTGGCGTTCTGGCGGAGGATGCCGGGGGCGCGCGAGGGGTCGAAGGGGAGCGTGTGCGGCCAGTAGATCTGGATCACCTTCTCGGCCAGTTCGCGTGTGGTCACCGTGTCGCGCGGGCGGCCGTCACGGTCGGCGAGCTCCATGCAGAGGTCCATCAGCCCGAGCATCACCGCGTACTTGTAGGTCGCCGTGAAACGGCCCTGCTCGAGGAGGGCGAGGACCTTCTCCGCGAAGGCCACCGGGCCGCGGATGTCCTCGCCGGGGTCGCCCATCTCAGCGCTCCCAGTAGGCGGCCGTGGAGGGGAGGACCCAGCGGACGCCGCCGCGCGGGTCCGTCGCGTCGCCCGCGTAGCGCGGGATCAGGTGGACGTGGACGTGCGCGATCGTCTGCCCGGCGGCGGCGCCGACGTTGACGCCCACGTTCAGGCCGGCGGGGGCGTGCGTCCGCCGGAGGGTCCGCGCCGCCGCCCGCAGCAGGCGGAGGCAGGCCCCGGTCTCCTCCTCCGTCAGGTCGAAGAAGTCCGCCACGTGCCGCAGCGGGACGACCAGCAGATGCCCCGGGCTCGACGGCCAGGCGTCGGCGACGACCGCCGCCAGGCCCGCGGGGTCGCGCTCGGCGCTCGCCGCCGCCGCCCGGCACAGGGGGCATGACCCCGACGCACCGTCAGCCGGCGAGGAACACATGCTCCCGATGGTACTCCAGGTAGCGTGGCGACGGCCCCTCCGCGCCGGGGGGCAGGATGAGCGTGGCGGCGAGGATCCCCGCCCCGAACAGCCGCTGCGCCCCGGCCTCGCGGGCGAGCAGGGCGTCGAGCGGCGGCGCCCGGTGGATCCGGCGCCCGCCGTTCACCGTGAGGAGGCCGCCGTCGAAGGCGGCGTCGTGGGTGGGGCAGGCCGCGATGCCGTTGCGCGGGTCGAGGCGCTCCCTCGGCGCCGACGCCTTCCAGGGCTTGACGTGGCTCGCCACGAGGAGCCGCTTGCGCCGCAACGCGCCCGGCGCGAAGCCGCAGAACCCGCACCGGTGGCCGTAGTCCGCGAGCACGGCCTGCGCGAAGCGATGCTGCCCGATGCGGACGCTCTGCGCGACGATCCGCTCCGTCTCCGCGGCGCTGAGGCCGTGGGCGAGGAAGCCGGCCTCGCGCTCGCCGATCGCCAGCCGCAGCTCCTCCTCGCCGATCTCCTCCTGGCCGAGAAGGTCGGTCTCGGCCGGCGCGTCGAGGCCGTGGAGGAAGTCGGGGACCTGATCCTCCGTCAGCCCGGCGGTCCGCGCCGCGCGCAGGATGCGGCCGTAGAGCACGGCGTAGAGGGCCCGGTCGGCGGTCAGCTCGGCGCTCAGCAGCACCTCGTGCCTCGATCCGTGCGGGCGGGCCCCCTCGAGGTTCAGCATCTTGTTCGTGAGGGAGCCGGGCGGCCGGCGGAAGGACGCGGCGAGGGAGGCAACCTCCCGCGGCACCCGGTGGATGTTCGCGCCGCCGAAGCGGTGGGGCGAGACGATCGACATGAGGCCGTGGCAGAGCAGGATCTCGACCGGCAGGAAGTCCTCCTGCCGGCGGCCGGGAGGGGGGAGCGCCCGCCGGCGGATCCGCCGCCACTGGGCGGTGGCCTCCGCCTCGGTCAACTCCAGGTAGTCGCGCAGATCCCCGGCCACGGCGACCCTCGTCCGCGGCCAGTCTGCCAGGTCGTCGCCGCGCCCGCCAGCCAAACCGGGAGTCCGGGGTGCCGGGATCCGGGTCTCCGACACCCCTCGCGCCGCGCGTCGGCGCCCCCCGAAGGCCACTCGCCAGGATGCGGGCCGCGTCACTCTGCGGTAGCGCATGTCCCGGCGAGGTAACGCCGGTCATGGCGGGATCTGCATCGAGGCCGGCGGATTATCGCGAACGATTCGCATGAAGACCCGCGGCACGCTGTGGCCCGGCGCTTGCGCTCTCCTCGGCCGCGTGGCCCTGGCGGGCGGCGCCGGCGGAGGTGCGCATGCGACGGACGGCCCTGGTCATCGTGGTGGTCGCGGTGTTCGGCCTGGCGATGGGGGAGGCGCTGGCCCACCCGGCGCGCGACGGGCGGCCCCCGGCCGGCGACGGCGGCGGCACGCCCCCGCCGCCCCCGAAGAACGAGGGCGGCGGCGGCGGCGGAAAGCCCAAGCCGGGGGCCGCCACCCTGCCCGACACGAAGGGTGCCCAGGGGAGCCCGACCGGCGCCGAGGGGGCCGACAAGGCGCGGGCCCCCGACGACGCCCTCCGCGAGAACATCATCGAGGCCATGCGGCTCGCGCGCGAGCGCTCCGAGCAGGCGCTGCTCGACCGCGTCGGCGAACGGGCGATCGCCGCGGCCCGCTGCTCCTCGAACCACGACGCCGGGGCCGGTGGGACCCTGCCGGCGCCCCCGCCCCCGCCGCCGCCTCCGCCGGCGGAGCGCCCGCCCGAGAACCCGTCGGCCGGCGACGCCCCGTAGGCCCCCTCCGGCCGCGGCGCCCGGCCGTTTCGCCGGCGGGCGCGCGCTTCGGAGCGGCGGACGCCCGCGGTCGCCGGAGGCCCCCCGCGGATGGCTGCGCGCTCCGGGCCGCCGGGCCCTAGCCCTTCGGCGGATGCTGCGGGTTCCCGGCCCGGCGGTCCCTGAGCCGCCGCTCGAACCAGAACATGACGAGCCCCCAGCCCGTGCCGCCGAGTGCGCCCTTCAGGATGCTGTCGCCGACGCCGACCAGGTCCCCGGTGAGCCAGTCGAACGCGAGGAAGAACGCGGCCCAGAGCAGCGCGGACGCGATCACGTAGGCCACGAGGGGAAGACGCGGCCTGCCGGGAGCGGGGGACCCGTCGCCCATGCCCCGATTCTACTTCGCCCGGGCACGCGCGGGCGCCCGCGCCGCCGCGCCACCGCGGGGTAGAATGACCTCCTCCGCTGCGGGGAGGTGAAGCCGTGACCAGGAACGCCCGCCTGTTCGTCGTCCTCCAGGTCTTCGCGGTCGTCGCCGCCGTCGGCGCGTTCTTCCTGCTCCGCCGGGACCCCGTGGCCACCCCCTCCCTGCCGGATCCCGACGGGTCGGGCCGGGACCTGGCGCGGATCGAGGACCGCCTGGACCGCATCGAGCGGGAGGTGTTCGGCCCGCGCCCGGCCGGGACCGAAGTGACGGCGCACCTCGGGGAGATCGAGGCGAGACTCGGGCGACTCGAGGCGGGAGAGACGGCCGCCGTGGAGGCCGGCGGCGCCGGGGCGGCGGCCACGCCGGCCCCGGGGGACCTCGGGGCGCTGTCCCTGGAGCAGCTCTTCGCGCGGGGGCGGGCCCTGGAGCAGGGCGGCGGCAGCGGCGAGGATCGTCTGGCTCTGTACAAGGAGATCCTCTCGCGGGGGCCGTCGGGGAGCGCGCTGGCGCAGGCCTGGGTCGGCGCGGGCCTCGCGCTCCGCTCGCTCCAGCGCCACGCCGAGGAGGCCGCCGCCTACGAGGAGGCCGTTCGTGCGGCAAGCCCCGGGTCCGAAGAGGGCGCCTGGGCGACGTATCAGCTGGGCTGGGCGAAGTACTTCGGGGGAGATCCCGCCGCGGGACGGGCGACGATGGAGGACCTCGCGGGCGCACCGGGCACGCCGCGAAGCCTCGCCGGCCACGCTCTGCTCTATGCGGGAAGCTGGGCACTGCAGAAGGAGGACCCCGTCGGAGCGCGACGGGCGTTCGAGCGCATCCTTGCGGACCACGGCGATTCGGTCGTGCCGGAGAGCCAGTGGCTGGCGGAGCAGGCCCGCAAGAACCTCGAGGGGCTGGACCGCCTGGGGCGGTAGGGCGCCGCCGGCGCCCGGGAAGCCGCGGGCGGGCCCCCGGCGACTACTTCCCGCGGTTGCCCCCGGCCTCGGGGTCGTCGAGCTGCTCGAGCGCCCTCGGGCAGCCGCGGGCGGCCAGCCACCTGGCAACGGCGCGGGCGGAGGACGGGGTCAGCTCACCGGGCTGCGGCCAGCCGCTCCAGTCGAGCAGGTTCCCGTGCGCCGAGGTCAGGTGCCCCAGGAGAGTCTCTCCGGCGTGGAACCAGAGGGAGTAGTCGCCGCCGCAGGCATGGGTGGCCGGCGACCGGCCCATGTCCTCCACGTCGACCGCGGCCAGGAGCTCCCGGATCGCCTGCGGATCGCGGACCACGGTGGGCCAGGGCGCCCTCTCGATCCTGAGCTCGTCCGCGCCCGCCAGTTCCGTCCTCAGCTCGTCCGCGGGGCGGATCACGAGGCGGCACGAGGGGTTCTCCCGCCGGAAGCGCTCCGCCTCCTCGCGGGAGATCCGGGTCAGGAACGCCCGGACTTCCGCCAGGGCGGGCAGCGCGCCGCAGGGCAGGAAGCGGACGTCCGTGCCCCGCACGTCGAGACGCCGCAGCTGCGGGTGGGCATCGAGCGGCGAGAGGTCCGTGACCCCCGTGGCGGCGATCCGGAGGACCCGGAGGGAGCGCAGCGCGCGGGCGAACCCGATGTCGCGCAGACTCGCGTTGCGCGCGAGGTCGAGGTGCCGCAGGGCCGTGAGCGCCTCCAGCCCGCCCGGCCAGCCGCGCAGGCCGCCGCCCGTGACGAGCACCCGCAGGTCCTTCATTCCCGCGAGCAGCTCCGGCGGCGGGCTCCCGGCGCGGAGCACGAGGAGCTTCAGCGCGCGGAGTTCGGCGAGGGCCGTGAAGTCGGTGAACTCGAGGAGGCCCCGGCCGGGGGCGAGGACCAGGCGCTCGAGGCGAACGGGGAGGGGCGGGAGGCGGCCCGGCTCCGGGGCGTCGGGGTTCGGCACGACCACGACGCAGACACGTCGCAGGTCGAGCCGGGCGACGCAGGCCAGGATGGACGGGCTCGTCGCCTCGAGGTAGACCGCCCCGAGGCCGCCGAGCGTCGCCTCGTCCAGGGCGGCGAGCGGGTTCAGGGGCCCGTCCCCCCCGACCCGCACGGCGATGACCCTGCCCGTCCCCGCCTCGAGAAGCCGCCGCCCCTCCCACATCGGCCCGGGGCGTGCGGGATCCGGAGGCGCGTCGATCGTCCGGTAGTCGTCCATGATGGAGTCCGCGAGCACGTCCCCCGCGCGGGGTTCGTCCGGTGTGCCGGCCAGGGAGAGGACCTGCTCGTACTCGAAGTGCAGGCTCGCGCCCGACACGGGCGGGGGGCGGGGCGGATCCGCCGGCGGGAAGGGCTGCGGTCGGGCGGCCGGCGCGGACAGCAGCAGGACGAGCAGGACGGCCGCCAGCCGCGCGTTCGCCATCGGGCCCCCGTGCGTCGCCATCGACGTGACCGAAGGCCATTGTAGACCGGTCGGGCGACCGCGTCGACCGGAGGTCGAGTCGGGGCTTGAACGGCGACCGGCGGCGTCCGACAATAGGGGGCGCAGCCCTCGGTGAAGGGGTTGGTGAAGGGGTGGAAGCCATGCGCCGAGCCGTCGTCTTCGCCGTCCTCGCCCTCCTGCTTCCCGTCCCGGCCGCGGCCGCCGAGCCGCCCGAGATCGGCCCGTCCGACCTGCGTGCGAAGTCCCGGCCCGTGCGGGCCCGGGTCGCCGAGGTCCACCGCAAGGCCCTGGCGGACGCCGCGGACTGGATCCGCCGCAACGGCTCGGTCCGCAAGGCGTCGGTCGCCGCGTTCGGCGACCTCGTCGCGCGCTACGTGCCGGGCGGGGATCCCGCCGGGCTCCTCCCGGACGGCCCGGCCCCGGACCGCCTCGACCGGAAGGAGCGGGACCGCCTGAAGAAGATGGCCGGCACCCTCGCCGAGGCGGCCGGTGCCCTGAAGGCCGCGGAGCTCGGCGCCCCGGCGGGCCACGAGGCGTTCCTCGCCCTCGGCCTCGACCCGGGGAACGACGACGCCGCGGGGATCCTCGGATACGTCGAGGTCGAGGGAGTGCGGAAGCACCCCCGCGAGCGGGTGCTGCGCGAACGGAAGCTGGCGCCGACGCGCTACGGATGGCTGCCGGAGGCCGTGGCCGCCCGCGCGAAGGAGGGGCTTGTTCCGGAGGACGGGAAGTGGGTTCCGGCGGCGGAGGCGGACGGCCGTCACGGCGACTGGGGGGGCCGGCGCACGCTGACCTTCGTGTTCTGCGAGATCCAGACCGCGCTGCCCGTGGAGCAGATCGCCCCGTGGGCCGAGCGCGTCGATGCCTCGCTCGCCTGGATGCGCTCGCTGTTCGTCGGCGTGCCGGGGTTCGCCGAGCCCCCGTGGCCGCTCGTCGTCCGGATCTACCGGACGCCCGCGGAAGCCACGGCGGCCGGCGACCGCCCGCCCGAGCCCTTCGCCTACTGGTGGAAGGGCGTCGGGATCGTGAACGCCGCCGCTTTCGTGCCGGGGACGATGCCCATGGAGCACGTCGTCCAGCACGAGCTGTCCCACGGGTTGCTCGAACTGGCGTTCCCGCCCGATCCGAACGGCTCGGTGTGCTCGGGGTGGCTGACGGAGGCCTTCGGCCAGTGGATCTACCGCGCCTCCGCGGTCCGGCCGAACGACACGCTCCTGTGGACGTTCGCGCGGCCGTGGCTGGCTCCGCCGATCGCCGAGCTCGAGGCGGGGCGGGACCTCATGGACCGCCTCCGACACCTCACCTGGGCCGAGGGGCGGCAGACGGATCTCGGCACGGCGGGGGCCCTTCTCGCGGACTACTGCGCCGTCGAACCCCTGCGCTGGGAAGGCTTCGCGCGGTTCGTGGGGCGTTACCACGGTTACCGCGAGGCCCGTGGCGACTTCGAGGCCCTCCTCGGGCCGTCCGAGGTCGTGTCGAAGGCCCTGGCCGGCTGGGCGCGGGAGCACGCGAAGTGACGCGGCGCTGAGACCGCGGCCGGTGGCGGGCGGTCCGCCGCCCGGGCGGGGCGCCCGCCGAGGGCGCGAAAAGTCGAACCCGCCTCCGTATTGCGTGAGACCGCGGCCGGTGGCGGGCGGACCGCCGCCCGGGCGGGGTGTCCGCCGAGGGCGCGAAAAGTCGAGCCCGCCTCCGTATTGCGTGAGACCGCGGCCGGTGGCGGGCGGATCACCGCCCGGGCGGGGTGTCCGCCGAGGGCGCGAAAAGTCGAGCCCGCCTCCGTATCGCCGTCCGCGTGTTGCGCGTGATGTGGGGGAGCCCCCGGGGGGAGAAGCGCCCTGGACCCGGAATCTCGCGGGAGCGGGTACAATTGCCGGGTCGGATGGGGCCGGCGTCGCGGAGGGTCGGGATGTTCCATCGGTCGATCGTGGTCCTCGCGTTGCTCCTCGCCGCCGCGCCGGCGCCGGCGAGCCCGCCGGACCCGGGGGCGGGGGTGGGCTTCGACCCCGCCTCCCGGCTCGTCCGCCGCCTGTCCGCGCCGCCCCGCCCGCTCGACGCCGTGCCGCGGCCCGGATGGGCCGGACCGGAGGGCGGGCCCGGCGACCTCGCTCCCGCCCCCCGCGAGAAGATCTTCGGCGCCGACGACCGCTACCTCATCAACGACACCACCGTCTTCCCGTGGCGGACCGCCTGCAAGGTCTTCGTCTCCTTCCCCAACGGGGCGGACTACATCGGCAGCGCCGTCCTCATCGACGATTCCCACGCCCTCACCGCCGCCCACGTCGTCTACGCGGACCTGGACGGCGGCTGGGCCGATTCCGTGGAGGTGATCCCCGGCTACGACTTCGGGTACCGGCCGTACGGCACCACCTACGCCTCCTACATGTGGACCTTCGCGGGGTGGATCGAGGACGAGGACCCGAACTGGGACCTCGCCCTCCTCGAACTGTCCTCCCCGGTCGGGAACCAGACGGGATGGCTCGGCCTGAAGTCCGCGAGCGACGGCGAACTCGAGGGGGAGGTCATCAACACCGCGGGGTATCCCGGCGACCTCTCGGGAGGGCGCGGCCTCTACGCCACCGACGCCGTCTGCGACTACGTCACCGCCCACCAGATCATGGCCAACGGCACCTTCGACGTGATGGGGGGGCAGAGCGGCAGCGGAGTGTGGCTCCTGACGGGCACGGAACGCCACGTGGTCGGGGTGGTGGCCTACGAGAGCACGTCCTACAACAAGGCCACCCGCATCACCGCGGCCAAGTACGACTCGATCCTCTCATGGATGGAGCAGAGCGGCGGCGCGGCGGAACTCGGCATCGAGAGCGGCGACACCGACCTGCCCGCGGAGGTCGAAGACCAGTCCTCGGGCACCGTCCACGTCGTCGTCCGCAACAACGGGGAAGTCGCGGCGGCGACGGAGGTCGACGTCCGCGCGAGCGGGCAGTCCGCGAACGGCGTCGTCCTCGGGACGAAGACGGTCACGGTGCCGGCCGGCGGGACCTCCGACGTGGACATCCCCGTCACCCTCGATGGCTCCGTCCTCGGCGGCGGCGAGGTGGTGCTGTCCGTCCACGTGAACGCGAACCACGCCGTGTACGAGACCGACTACACCGACAACACCGCGGTCATCGCCACTCTCACGATGCTGCCGCCGCCGAGCGACGTCGCGCTGGGGGGCAAGGTGGCGGCCTGGCTCAACGCCGGGGAGCTCGTCCGCTACCGCTTCACCGTGCCGGCGGGCGGTGAGCGGCTCCGCGTCACCTTCAAGGGCAGCCGCTACGGGGAGTACGAAGTCATCGACGCCAACGGGGTCCCGCGCGCCGTCTACTCTCGGAAGTGCACGGTGTACTCCCCGGCCGCCGGCGAGTGGGAAGTGCGGATGCAGCGCCCGTCCTTCGACCGCAAGAGCGCCTACGGCTTCACGACGCGCTGGAAGTAGCCAGCCGGTGCCTGGACACGATCGGCTGGCATGAGGCGGGGGCTACTCGCCCGGCGCGTCCTCGAACCCGATCGAGATCTGGCCCTTCACCGCCTGCCCGCCGTAGGGTCCGTTGACCATGGTCCCGGCGAAGGACACCTTGTACCGGCCCGCGCCGACGTTCTCGTCCGCGTCGCCGGCGCCCTTGCCGGACGCCTTCGCGTCGAGGATCTCGACCAGCCCGCCGAGGTACAGGACGGTGCTCGTCTTGTAGACCTTCGGAACCGTCAGGTTCTGCAGCGGCGCGTCGAGCAGGTGCACGAAGCCCGCCAGCGCGGAGTGGAAGGACGCCCGCGTCATCGAGTCCGCCTTCCGGCTGCTGAAGGCGTACTTGCCGCCGTAGTCACCGGCCTTGCCGCTCACGGCGGGGATCCACAGCATCGCCGACAGGGTCGGCTGCTGGGGACAGAGCGGCGAATAGGAGCCCATGAACCGCGTCTGGGAGGAGTTGAACTCCACGACCACCGGGCGCGGGAAGTAGAAGGCCCCTCCGGACGGGCCGCCCATGACCTTGTACTTCGTCACGACGAAGGGCTGCGTCGTGGAGTTCACGGTCCACGAGGTTCCGGTGGGCACATAGGCGACGGCGACGGCCCCGGCAGTTCCCAGGACGGCCAGGGCGAGCGCGAGGTGGGTGGCGATCCGCATGGGCTCCCTCCGCGGCAGGTGCGTTCCCTCGGGAAAGAGGCTATCACCGCTCCGGTTCGGTGTCCACCCCCCGGGGGGGGCGAAGGCCGTCCGCGGCCCGGCGCGAGGCGCGGCAGCATGCCCTCCCTCTCGGCGGTGCGGGTCGCTCCCGTCGCCGGCCGGCGCCCGGTCACCCGGCGCCGGCCGCGCCGGCAGGGCCGGGGAACGCTAGTCGGGCAGGGCGTGCTCGAAGCTGATCGCGATCCGGCCCTTGACGGACTTGCCCGCGCGGGGGCCGTTGAGGAGTGTCCCCGCGAGCGAGATCTTGTACTTGCCCTCCGCCACGTAGAGCTCGGGGTCGTGTCCGGCCTTGCCCGAGGCCTTCGCGTCGAGGATCTCCAGCGTGCCGCCGAGGTACGGGACCGACGTCGAGTCGCGCAAGGCACTGTCGAGCAGGTCGGCGAAGGCGGAGAGCGCGGAGTGGAAAGACGACCGCAGCGCGGGGTCGGCCTTCTTGCTGCTGAAGGCGTACTTGCCGCCGTATTCGCCGGCCTTTCCGACGACTCCGGGGATCGACAGGAACGCCGACTGGGTGGGGTTGGTGGGGGAGAGCGGGGCGTAGGAGCCCATGAACCGCGTCTCCGTGACGGTGAACTGCACGGTGACCGGTCGGGCGTAGTAGGGCGCCATGACCTGCCAGCCGTCGCTGACCTTGTACTTCGTCTGGAGGAACACCTGGGTCGAGGAGTTCACGACCCACAGGGTGCCCGACGGAGTGTAGGCCCCGGCGATGGAGCCGGCGATCCCGACGAGCGCCAGGGCCAGGGCGATGTGCAGGGCAGAGCGCATGGGTTCCCTCCCGGGATCAGTGTTCCCCGGGGAAGGAGACTATCACCGCTCCTGCCGGGCGCCCAACTGAGGCGGAGCGAATGCCGCACGCAGCACCCCGGCGAGGTGCGGTCCGATGCCCTCGGTCTCCGCGAGGTCGGCCTCGCCGGCGCAGGCGACGGCCTGCACCGACCCGAAGTCGGCGAGCAGCCGCCGCGCCCGCTCGTCGCCGATCCCGGGGATGGCCGCGAGGACGTCGAGCGCCCGCCGCGCCGGCGTCGGGCGTGGCGGCCGGGGCCGCCCGGCGAGCCGCCTCCGCTCCTGCCGGGCGATGCGGGCCAGCGTCAGCGCCGTCTCCTCCACGGACGACGTCCGCAGCAGCGGAAGCCGGAATCCCACGAGCAGCGCGAGCAGGACGCCGCGCAGCGCGCGGGGCTCGAGGCCCGTCGCGGCCAGGGCATCCTCGCCCTCGACGACGAGCAGCGGCCGGACGGCGACCCGCGCCAGCGCCGCCGCCTGCCGGAAGAGCCGCCGGTCGGCAAGCGAGGCCGCGAAGTCGGCCACCGTCTTCCGCTCGACGATGACCCGCGGTCCGACTTCCGCGTCGCCGACGGGGAGGCGGCCGACGAGCGTCGGGCGCCACAGCGCCGCCAGCGTCCGGGGTAGCCCGGCGTTCCGCTCCCGGTCGTCGACGACGATCCGGAGGACGGGCACGGCGACGGGAGGGGCCCGCGCGGTCATGCCACGAGGCTACCTCCGGGCGGTGACAGCGGGGCCGGGGCGTGATAGTCTTCGGGGAACGCCGCCAGAGGGGAGCCGACCATGGGAAAGGGACTCCGCGCCGTCACCGTCGCAGCCGCCGCCGCGCTCCTCACGCTCTCCGCCGCCGCCACCGTGGGCCCCGTGGGCACGGCATGGGAGACCGAAGGGCTCACGACGATCAAGGTCGGGAAGACGATCGACACCAACAGCGGTATGGGGGCATACGTCGTCCTCGGCCCGGAAGGGATGGTGCCCGCGGGTCGCTTCTACATCGAGTTCCCGACCGGTCTGGGCATCTTCACTGTCACCGGCTCGTACACGGCGGACCCGCGCGGCCGTATCGCCTGCGTGCCGGACACGCTATCGATCGCGCAGGACCTCCGGGACCGGATCGGCGACATCCTCGAGTCGTCCATGGAGACCGAGCTCGGCGGGCCGCTCGACTCCTTCGGGGTGGAGGTCACCGCCGCGGCCGTGAAGGCCAGGGTGAAGGACGACGAACCCGCGCCCATCCTCTCCTTCGCCTGCAGGTGCCGGATGGTCTGGACCGGGCGGGTCGGCGGGGAGTACGCGGTCCGCAAGGGCCTGTTCTCCAGCAAGGGCCGGGGGCCCCTGGATCTCTGAGATGAGCCGCACGCTCCGCGACGCGCTGCTCGGCATTCCGGACGCCTTCGAGCGGGAGGTGCGGGAAGCCGTGGCCCGGCACGAGCGGCCGCTCCGCGAGGCCGTGCGGGCGGAGATGGAGCTCCGCTTCGCCCGCGGCAACGTCAAGGGCGAGGACCCGGTCCGTCGCGTGCCGGTGTCCGTGGAGGCCGCCATCCCCCGCTGCCTCGAGGAGGCCCAGTTCCCGGAAGAGGACGTCCTCGCCCTGCTCCTCGCGCCCCACGCGGAGGCATTGAGGCAGTTCGCCCGCCGGGCCGACGACCTCGACGCCGCGCTCCACGAGCCCCTGCGCCTCCAGGTCGGCCCGGACGGCCCACCCGGCGCGGCCCGGCGTTTCCGGGAGGCCGCGGAGTTCGCCCGTCGCCTGCTCCTCCTCGCCTGCCGCGAGGACGGCCCGGTCCCCCGCATCCTCGCTTTCGACGAGGACGTGCTCGGGATCTACGAGTTCGTTCCGCCCGGGGGCCTCTTCCCGAACGACCCGTTCGAGGGGCGCGTGGTGCTCTACTGGCGGGTCATCGCCATCGTCGCCAACGTGTTCGAACTCTCCACGGAGAGCATCACCGGCGTCGTGCTCGCCCACGAACTCGCCCACGCCTACTCGCACCTCGGGCTCGACATCGACGACCGCCGCTGGCCGACCCTCGGCATGGCCCGGAGCGACCGCCACGTCGTCGAGGGCCTCGCGCAGTACTACACGCACCGGGCGCTCCGCCGCTTCCCGGGGACGCACGGCGGCATGTTCACGGCGTTCTCGGAGCTCTGGCCGAAGCAGGCGGCCCCCTACCGGATCCACGCCGAGTGGGTCCGGCGGTACTCCCCGGAGGCGGTGCGGCGGGCGTTCACCGAGCTCCGCCGCGGCGGCGAGATCCGCCTCGCGACCTTCGAGAAGGCGCTCGACGAGGCGGCCACGGCGCTGGCGCCGGAGGAGGGGGGGCGGCCGTGAAGGAGGAGAAGCACCCCGTCACGCCGGCCGTGCGGTTCCTGCGGGAGCACGGCGTCGAGTTCACCCACCACCCGTACCGCTACGAGGAGCACGGCGGGACCCGTGTGTCCTCGCGCGAGCTCTCCGTCCCCGAGCACGAGGTCGTGAAGACGCTCGTCATGGAGGGGGACGGGGGGCAGCCGCTCCTCGTCCTCATGCACGGCGACCGCGAGGTCAGCACGAAGGACCTGGCGCGCCAGATCGGCGCAAGGCGCGTCGCCCCCTGCCGCGCGGAGGACGCCGCCCGCCACACGGGCTACGTCGTCGGCGGCACGTCGCCGTTCGGGACGCGGCGGCCGCTGCCGGTGTACGTGGAGCGGACGATCCTCGACCTCCGGAAGGTCTACGTGAACGGCGGCCACCGGGGCTACCTCGTGGGGCTCGCCCCGGAGGTCTTCGTCCGGCTGCTCTCGGCCACGCCCGTCTCCGTGGCGATCGAGCACGGTCGCCGCTGATGGGCGGCGCGGGCTTTGCGCCGGTCTCCCCCGAGGGCCCGGCGCCGCCCGCGGGCGCGGCCCGCCGTTACCGAGGCGTAACCGCCCGCGCCCCGGGGTGACGGCCGGGCCCGGGAGGCGCGGATGGACGTGCGGCGCGGGGCGAGGACGGCGACGGGACCGCCGCTGCCGCGCTCGCGGCGGAGCTCGCCGACCCGCGCGACGCCGTCGGCGTCCTCGTCGACCGCGACGTCGGCGAGGAGGACGCGCTCCTCCTTCCCCTCCTCCGGGCGGCGGCGGGGGAGGTCGCCGCCGAGTTCCGCTACGCCGCTGCCTGGCGCCTGTCCGACGTGGGCGACGAGGAGGCGTGGCTCGCCACGCTGGAGGAGGTCGTCCGCGACGAGGGGGGCGTCCCCGAGGACCGGCTCCGCGCCGCGGCGGACCTGCTCGTCGAGGACCCGCACGTCCCGGCGATCCGGCCGCTCGTGGCGGCGGGGCTGGCCGCGACGGACTCCGACGTCGTCGCGGCGGCACTCGACGCGGCCGCGTGCCTCGGGCCCGCCGGCGCGGAGTACCTCCCCGCCGTCCGCGCGATGACCCTGAGCCCCGAGCGCGGCGTCCGCGAACGGGCGCGCGCGGCCCTCCGCGCGATCGAAGGTCGGGAGTGATCGCGGCGCTCCGCGCGCGGCCGTCCGACAGCGGGCGCGCCCCGCCCTCCGCGCGATCGAGGGCCGGGAGTGACCGCGGCCCTACTTCGCGCTGCCGGCCTTGTCGGCCGCCGTCTTGTAGTAGGCGTGCGCGGTGCCGAGGTAGCGGACGACGGCGGGGATCTCGACCTCGACCGGGATCGCCACCCCGTACTCCTCGTTGCGGTTGAGGAGCGCGCCCTCCGTCGCGAACGCGTCGGTGTACTCGCCCGAGAGCTTCACGGTCACCGTCCACACGCCGTCCTTCAACTTCGACTTGAAGGAGGACTTGCCGGCCTTGGCCGCCCCCTTCGCGTCCAGCGTGAACTGCTGCGTCGCCCCGGAGATGAAGACGTCCACGCCGAGGCCGTCGAGGGTGAAGCCGGGCGGCAGGTCCGTGATCGTCCCCGTGAAGGACGCGGAGTCGGGCTTCCCCGCGGGGTAGAGGTTCTTCACGGACTTCTTCGTCACCGTGAGCGGGTATGCGTCCTCGAGGATGGCGATGCCGTGCTCCTCGGAGATGCGGGCCGCCGAGGCGCCGGTGTAGATGCTCGGCACGTTGTTGACCCCGGAGAGGTCGTAGCCCCACGCGGCGATCGTGTGGTCGCTCTTCAGCGCCACGGAGTTGTACTGGCCGCCGTCGAACGACAGCGGCCCCGAGATGCCGAGGACGTTCGTGCCCTGCCCGTGATTGTCCCAGCCCCACAGGACGAAGGTGCCGTTGTCCTGCTTCGCCAGGGAGTGGCTGTCGCCGGCGGCGATGTCGTTGACGTACTTGAGGCCGGCCGGGACGGTGGACTCGCCGTAGAAGTCCGTGCCCCAGCAGACGACCGTCTGGTCGCTCTTCAGGGCCACCGTGTGGGACCACCCCGCCACGATCTTCGCGACGCCGGTGAGGCCCGGGGGCACGGCGGTCTCGTCGTACTCGTTGCGGCCCCACGCGGTCACCGTGCCGCCTTCGTGCAGGATCGCCGAGAAGAAGCCGCCCGCGGCGACGCCGATGGCGTCGTTGACGCCGGCGGGTACCTCGCCCTGCCCGTAGGTGCCCTCGCCGCCCCAGCCGACGACGGTCTTGTCGCTCTTCAGGGCCAGCGTGTGATAGGCGCCCGCGGCGATGGCCGTGACGCCGGTGAGGCCGGCGGGAACCTCCTGCTGGCCGTAGCCGTTGTGGCCCCACACGACCACCGTGCCGTCGGCGAGGAGCGCGACGCCGTGGGCGGCGCCGGTGTCGATCATGATGGCGTTGCGGATGGCGGGCGGCGACGCCTGGAAGAGGTTGTCACGCCCCCAGCCGACGACGACGCTCGGGGAGGTGCTCGGGCGGCCGGCGACGGGGACGGCGCCGGTGGCCGCAAGGGCGAGGACGAGCAATGGGACGGCGATGGGGCGGGCGCGGTCGCGCATGGGATTCCTCCTTCGCGGATCCATTTTCCCACGCGTGGAGGGCGGGCGCCAGCGCTACTTCGCCTCCTCCCAGACCTGGCCCTCGGCGTCGCCGGCCAGGCGGACCGTGCGGGCGGCACCGGCGGGGGCGTCCACCCGGTAGCCGAACGCGCTGACCGTGCCGTCCTCCCACACGAGGTACAGCCGGCCGTCGGCGGCGGAGAAGCGGCCCTTCTCCTCGGTGCGCTGCTCGCCGCTGTCCACCCACACGCCGCCGGCCCCGGCGATCGTGTGGCGGATCTCGGCCCGCTTGAAGGTCCCGTCGGCGCCGAGCCACATCCGGACCCGGCGGTCCGAGGCCATCCTCGCCCGGCTCCAGTCGTTCTCGAACGGCGAGTCGTTGCGGATCGAGACCGTGGAGAGGAAGTCCCAGACGCCGACGAGCGCGGGATCGACCTTGCCCTGCGAGAAGCCGAAGGAGGCGGCGATCCGCCCGAGGACGCCCTCGCGCGCCAGGACGCGGTCGCGGACGCCGATGGCGAGGAGCGCGAGGCCGTAGCCCTCGACGAGCGCGACATAGGCGCGGGCGCGGACGACCGCGCCGCCCGCGCCCGCCGCCTCGTAGTCGTGGATCGCCACCGGCCGCTCCGCGCCGCGGAGCGCGGACGGCGGCCCGAGGCGGCGGAAGGCGGCGCCCAGCGCGGCGACCTGCTGGTCGAGGTAGGCGCCGACGGCGGGGTCGGTGACGGAGGAGATCGCGGTCCCCGCGAGGCTCTCGGCGGTGATGAGGTAGGTCTCCTCGCCGGTCCTGGCGTCCGGCGGAGTCAGGACGAGGGCCTGGCCGCCGTCCGCGACCGCCCAGTCCGCCGGGTGCCAGAACGTGGCGCCGAGGGGGTGGCGGTACGTGCGGCCCGTGGGGCCGCGGCCGGCGCCGGCGGGGGGCGGAGCGGCGGGGCGCAGCGGGAGCGGCGTGGAGTAGAGGCGCCCTCCGGCGTCCCGGCGGAGGACGAGCAGCGACGTCTCGGCGGCGGGCTTCGCGAGTTCCGCCTCCACGCCCGCCGCGGAGTCGACGCCCTGCTTCCCCACGGCGCCGATGACGTCGCCGGCGCGGAGGCCCGCGGCCGCGGCCGGGGAGCCGGGCTGCACGGCGGTGACCAGCACCCCGATGCGATAGCCCGCTTCGGCCTTCAGCGCGTCGAGCTGGGCCGGCGCGAGGTCGGCGAGCGTGAGGCCGGCGGCGTCCACGGCGGGTCCGGCGGCGGCGGGGGCCGCGAGTACGGCGAAGAGGGCAACGGCGACGATGCGGGGCATGGGCGTCTACCTCCACCCGGAAGTTACCACCGCGGGTGGAGGCCGGGAAGGTCCGGCATCCGGCGGGGCCGCGCTACAATCGTGCATTGGCCCGGAGGTCCGGAAGATGCGTCGATGCGCACTGAGACCCGTTCGCAGCGTCCTGCTGCTGGTCCTCGCCGCCGGTCTCGCCGCCGCCGGCCCGGAGGACGACGAGTGGATCTCCTTCCGGGACAACTTCAAGTTCGTGTTCGGAGGATCGGGCAGCCCGCCGCCGTCCTCCGCCGACCGCCTCGCCGCGGTGAAGGCCGTCTCGACCTTCAAGCACGAGGAGTCCACGAAACTCCTCATCTCGGTGATCCCGGGCACGAAGGACCGCATCACGGCGCTCCTCGCGCGCCGGGAGGCCATCCGTCTCGGCAAGGACAAGGAGGTTCGCGGCCGCGATGCGGAGGCGTACCTGAAGGCGCTGAAGCGCGAACTCGACGAGGAGTACCAGGTCCTCGAGGCCATCGAGGAGTCGTTCGTGGGGCTCGAGGACGATGACGCCATCGCGTATCTCGGCCGGGACGCCCTGTTGCGGCACGCCGACTCCCGCGTCCGCGAGTTCGCGGGGCGGGTCCTCGGGAGGATCGGGGACCGGAAGCAGGTCGGGAACCTCGCCAAGGCGCTGAAGGACAAGGAGGCGGCGGTCCGGACCTCGGCGTTGCTCGCCCTCGCGGCGATGCGCGGAGAGGAGGCCTACGACGACGTCGTGAAGGAACTCGAGGACAAGGACTGGATGGTGCGTTCGGCGGCCATCGAGGCGCTGTCGAAGATCTGTCTCGTCAAGGCCGTGGAGCCGCTGCTCGCGAGGATGAAGATGGAGGAGGAGCGGCTCGCCGAGGACTGCGCGGAGGCGCTGGAGAAGATCACGGCGCAGAAGTTCGGGCGGTCGGTGGAGGCGTGGGAGAAGTGGTGGGCGAGCGTGCGGGAGCGGGCGCTCGCGGGGGAGCGGCTCGACCTGCCGAAGGAGGAGCCGAAGCCCGAGGAGACGATGGGGGATCGGTACTACCACGGGGTGCCCGTGAAGTCCGACCGGACGATCTTCATCCTCGACGTCTCCGAGTCGATGTCCTACTCGACGACGGAGTTCCAGGAGAAGCCGCAGCCGGGCGAGCTCAGCCGCCTCGACCTGGCGAAACGGGAGCTCCTCAAGGCGATCACGAACTACGACCCGAAGGGCACGTTCCTGCTCATCGCTTTCCACTCGGTGATCGTGGAGTGGCGGCCGCGGCTCGTGCCGGCCACACCGCAGATGAAAACGGACGCGAAGGAGTGGGTGGTTCCCCTGCAGCCGACGGGGACGACGAACATCTACGGCGCGCTGGAGACGGCGTTCCGCATCGCGGGGTTCGGCGCCACGGACAAGTACTACGAGCCCGTGGCGGACACGATCTTCCTGCTGTCCGACGGCGCGCCGACGAACGAGGACCTGACGGACGACAACCCGGAGCGGATCCTGCGCGCGGTCCGCGACTGGAACCGCCTCGGCCGCGTGAAGATCCACACCATCGGCATGAAGGGCCACAGCGCGGAGTTCATGTCCGCCCTGGCGCGCGAGAACAACGGCACCTACGCCCCCCGCGACCAGTAACCACACCCCCCCCAAGCCCTCACACCGGTGCCAGGTCAAATTCTGAGCCCTTACGCCGGTGCCAACCCTTACGCCGGTGCCAGGTCAGATTCTAAGGACCTCCGTGCGGCCCCGCCCAAGGCGACGAAGTCCTTAGAAACTGACCTGGCACCGGTGTGAGGGGTCAGCGGGGGGGAATTCGGACCAGAGGCGGTCGAACTCGCGGGTGTGGGCGGACACCAGGCGCGGGTCGTCGGTGATGATCAGGTTCTCGCGGTTGGATTCCGCCGCGGAGCGCGTCCAGTTGTAAGAGCCGGTGGCCAGCACCACCCCGTCCACCACCGCGAACTTGTGGTGCATGTGGGCCTCGGAGTCGTCGGTGACGACGGGGATGCCGGCGGCGCGGAGGCGGGCGATGTCCGAGCCTTCGTCCGCGGCCTTCTCGTCGTCGGTGACGATCCGGACGCGGACGCCTCGCCGGTGGGCGTCGAGCAGCGCGGACGTCAGGCGGTCATCGGTGATCGTGAAGACGCAGACGTCCACCGTGGTCGCGGCACCGCGCAGGAGCGCGACGAGGGAGGCCGGACCCGCGGATCCGGGGGAGAAGTATGCCTCCGCGCGGGGGGCGGAGGATGCGGCGGGGCGCAGTCCGTCGAGGAGGCGCACGATCTCCGCGAGCCAGTCGAGGGCCGCCGCGCCGGGCCCCGCCGGGAGCTCCTCCCGCGCGAGCGCAAACGCCCGGTCCCGCACCAGGTCGAGGTCCGCGGCCCCGGTGGTGAGGTCGAGGAGGACCTGCCGCAGGGCGCCGCGCTCCCCGCGCGTGAGCCGTCGGTCCTCGAGGGTGGGGGCGAGAAGCGCATCGATGTGTCGGGCGTCCATCCCCGCATGATCGCCGACTTCCCGGGGCGGGTCACCGAGTTCCTCCGCCCGCCCCAGGCCCCTGCGATCTGCCCAGGGACAGGTTGCTGAACCGCTCACGGGATCGGGGCCAGTTTCTCTGGCGGCAGCGGAGTGTCCCGCGGTGGTTCGCGCCAGTCGTCACCCACGGGGTCGAGGGCGACGAACCCGAGGAGGAAGTCGCCGAACTCGGCAAGGTCGAAGCGTAGCCCGAAACCGAAGCCCCAGCCGATGTCGATCCCGATCGACGCAAGCGCAGGATCCCACCGGCGATAGGGCGGCGGCTCCAGGGGCCGGTGCTCGTTCGGGTAGCCGGCGCGCCGCTCGGATCGTGTCTCGGCGAGGCAGAACGGGTACAGCAGTCCGACGATGCTCCCACCCACGTTACGCCAAGCCCCGCCGCCGGGACCGAGTTCGAACTGGACCGTCGGCTCATCCGAGCCGCACAGGGCGCCGAGGGTCAGCGGACCGACGTTCGCGACCAGTCCGGCACTCATCCAGAGCGCCTCGACGTGCAGGAAGTCGGTGGCATCCGACAGCCTGTCCCGCAGGGACGTTGCCGAGCAGCCGCCGAGGAGGGCCATGAGGAGTCCGGCACCGAAGGCGGCAAGCCGCTGCATGGCTTCAGCTCCGACAGGCATGCTCTGAGCACTGCGCACCCGGGCGTCCCCCGTCACGCGTCCGATCATGCCCCGGGCCGCCCCAAGCACATTGTCCCAAGGCCAGAGCGCCGTGACAATCCATGCAATCTGTCCCTGGGACAAGTTGCGGGGACTGTCAGCGGTAGGCCATCACGAGGGGGGAGGTCGCCACGTCGACGAGGTTCGCCTCCAGGTAGCCGGCGTTCGGATCCATGTAGTAGAAGGTGCGCTGCCCGATCGAGTAGACGAGCACCACGTGCGAGGCCTGCCCGGGGATGACCTGGTAGACGGCCAGCGCGTGGCTCACGCGCAGCGTGTCGCGCAGCTGGCTCAGCGAGGGAGAGCCCACGCCGGCGACGCCGGTGTTCCAGGCGCTCATCCGCAGCCCGTACCGCGTGCAGAGATAGGGGATGCCGGTGCGGATGTTCAGGCCCTTCGTCACCGGGTGGAGATGCGGCTGCAGCGCGGCATCGGCGATCCACTGCGCCTGCCGGACGACCCCGCCCCAGCGCCGGTCGACCCGCGTCCACGCCTCGAGCGACGCCGCCCAGCACCAGTTCAGGTCCCGCTGGTGGATGCAGGGCGGACGCATCCGGTCCACGCGTTCGTCGTTGATAGCCATTCTCACCTCCAGGCCCGGAAGCCGCCGGTTCGGACCCGCCGAACACGACGGGGCCGATGATATCCGCGGTCTCCCGTGGGCCCAAGCGGCCTGGTTCTCGCGGCCCCGGGGCACTGCCCCAGCCTGGCGCGAGGACGTGGACGACTGGCGTCGAGATTCCCCGCCGGGCCCGAAGACTCCCCCGGCTGCGAGCGTCGCAGGCGCCCGCCGCCTGCAGGGCGAGGAAGTGGGGGAGACCGGGGCACGCTGTGCCCCGGCGACGCGGGGACGGACCTGCCCCCCGCCGGACTTGGGCAACGCGAGCCGCGCCCGGCTCCCGGCGCCGGTCCAGCCCGCCCTCCTCTTCCACCGGACCTGACTCCCCCCCCTGCCCCTCCTTTCGCCGGGGGCGATCGCCTGGCCGCCCCTGCCACCACGAGTACCACATCGCGAAGGTGGGGGGAGGTGCTCACCGGTGAGATGGGGGGTGCCCGACGACAGTGCCCACACCCGGCACCCTCTCCCCGTGGGCTGTGGGCGCGGGCCGCGCCGTGGGGTCCTGATGGGCACCGGCGTGGCGGAGGCTGCGCGGGACGGCGGCGTCTCACTGCCCTGAGTGGTCGGGCGGCCCGGCGGCAAGTCGTGATCGGAGGCTCCCTCGCACGGACCCCTCAGACGCTCGAGGAAAGGCGTCGACTCCCGCAGCCCTGCGTGGGAGCGGATCACCCGACCGCGACCCCGCGGGACTCTGTCGAGGGCGGACGGGGCTCAGTCACTCCGATGGCGGATCCCCTTCAAGGGCACGGCGCTGCATTTCGTCGTAGTAGGCGTCGGCCTCTTCCACGCTGGCGAAGATGGCCTCTTTCGGCAGCGTGGCGGCGATGTCGAAGACCTTCCGGATCTGAGGCTGCAGGTTCGTCATCTGGAACAGGCGCTGCTTGGCCCGGAGCTCCTTGGCGACCTTGAGGACGACTCTGAGCCCCATGCTGCTGATGTAGGCCAGTTTCGCCATCTCCAGGCGGATGGCGCGCGGGTTCTGCGCGAGGACCTTCCCCGCCGCGGTCTCGAACTCGGCGTAGGTCTCGGTGTCAAGGCGCCCGCCGAGGGCGATTTCGAAGCAGCCCGGCATCTTCTCCACGACACTCGTCTTCAGCATGCGTGTCTCCTTCGCCAGGTCCCGGGCGACCGACTCACGGCCGAGGGGCGTCTCCCGGGGCCGTCGGCTCCCGACGGATCGTCACCGTCAATTCGTTCTGCCCCCCGACTCGCTGGTACTCGAGGCTCTCCGCCATCGTTCGGATCAGGTGGATGCCCATCCCCCCGACCGCCTTCCGCTCCAGCGGCGCGTCGAGATCCGGGACTGGCGCCACCCGCGGATCGAACTCCCTCCCATCGTCGCACACGCGCACCACGACTCGCTCCGGCGCCACCAGGATCGAGACATCGATCAAGTGGCCCCCCGGGTCGGTGTAGGCGTACTTGATGACGTTCGTGACGACCTCCTCCACAGCCAGACGGACCGTGAAGGCGGCGCCCGCATCGACATCGTGACCCGCGAGAAACGCGTCGAGGGTCTCCAGCGCGGCGCACAGCGCCTGCACTTCGCCGGCCACGGAGAGGCGAAGGGTGGTGCCGTCGGCATGCCCCTCCGTACCGCGTCCGGTCCCGGCGACTCCCATCGCCAGAGCGTAGCAGACCGGAAGGCATCGCGGCCCGGAACGAACCGGGGACGGTCCTTTGTGCCGGCAGGGGCCTTGATCTGCGATCATCTGACCTCGTCGGCGCGACCGATGGGAGCACGGACCATGAGAGAGCTGTCCGAGTGCCGGGTGCTCATCGTCGACGACGCGAGGACGAACGTCGACATCCTCGTCGAGGCGCTCCGCGGCGACCACAGACTCTCCGTCGCGCTGGATGGCGAGGCCGCGCTTCGGCTTGCCGAGAAGTCCGCCCCGGACCTGATACTCCTCGACATCATCATGCCGGGGATCGACGGCTACGAGGTGTGCCGGCGGCTGCGCGCCTCACCGAAGACCAACGAGATCCCCGTCATGTTCCTCAGTTCCCTCGAAGACGTGGCGAACAAGGCGCGCGGATTCGAAGTTGGCGGCAACGACTACCTGACGAAGCCCTTCGATGTCATCGAGGTGAAGGCGCGAGTGCGGTCTTTGCTGAAGGCCAAGGCCTACTCGGACGCGGTGAAGGAGAAGATCGCGAGCGAACTGAGAATCGCCCGCGAGATCCAGCTCGGCATACTCCCTTCGGACATCCGGTCGACCACACGGGGCAGCGGGCTCGCGATCGAGGCGGTCCTCGAGCCGGCGCGCGAGGTAGGCGGCGATCTCTACGAGGTGCTCCGGACCGAGGACGGCCGGATCGTGACCGCGCTCGGAGACGTCTCCGGCAAGGGGATCCCCGCCGCCCTGTTCATGGCGGTCACCACGACGCTCATCCGCACGCTCGCCCGTCAGTTCCGCGGGCCCGACGAGATCATCCGCCAGGTCAGTGAGGCCCTCGTGCTGCACAACCCGCGCGGCTTGTTCGTCACGCTGTTCTGCGCGATCTACGACCCGCGGACCGGCCTTCTCACCTGCGCCAGCGCCGGCCATCCCCCGCCCGTCCTCCTGTCCCCCGGCAAGCCTCCCGCCCTGACCCTCGAGCCGACCGGCGGACTCGCCGGGCTCGAGCCGGGGCTCGCGCTGACCACCCGCACCACCCCGCTCGAGCCCGGCGAGATGCTCCTCCTCTACACCGACGGCGTCACGGAAGCGTTCAACGCGCGGGACGAGGCTTTCGGCGAGGAGGGGCTCCTGTCGCACCTGGCGGCCTCGTCCGGGCGGCCGGCCGGCGAGGCGGTCTCCGGTCTGCTCGCCGCCGTCCGCGGCTTTGCGGGCGACCACCCGCAGTCCGACGACATCGCCATCGTCGCTCTCCGGAGGGAACCGGGCCGGTGACGCCGCCGCCGGCCGCGCTCTCCCCCGGGCTCCCGCTCACAGTCCTTTCGCGCCGGCGACACGCTCCAGGAACTCCGAGGCCTCGTCGAAGGAGAAGGCCTGGACCTGCTTCTCGAACGCCGCGTACTCCCCGGGCGGAAACAGCGACATGAATGCGTCGCGGTGGGATTCGAGGCAATCTCCCGCCGCGGCGTCGAACTCCGAAAGGTGCTTCCGCATCTCCTCGACCGCCGTCTTCAGCATCGCCGGGGTCACCGGCGCCGACGTAGCCGCGGGTGTCGAAGGCGCCGCACCGAGCGCCGAACGCAATTCGACCACGATCGGCGCCAGCACCTCCGCCAGCCGCCGCCGCAGCGGCTCAGTCCGCTCCGGGCTCGCACCTTCCCGGACCGCCTTCTCCAGATCGGCCGCGGCCCCCTGCACCGCCACGAGCCCGAGATTCCCCGCCACCCCCTTGACCGTGTGCGCGAGCCGCTCGGCGAGGGAGCGATCGCCGGCCTGCATCGCCTCCGCCACCTGGTCCGCGGCATCCGACTGCTGTTCCACGAACTGCCGCAGGAGTCTCTGGTAGAGGGTCCGGTTGCCGGCCACGCGCGTCAGCCCGCCGGCCGCGTCGAGGCCGTCGATCGCGGACAGGCCCGGACCGGCCTCCCCGGAGACGGTGCGCTGCGGTCCCCCCGCCGGCCCCTCGGACGGCGCGGAGGGCCCGGTTGGCGTCGCTCGCTCCGCGGGCTTCCAGTGCCGCGCGACCGTCTCGAACAGCGCCGCCGGGTCGATGGGCTTCGAGATGTGATCGAGCATCCCCGCCGCGAGACAGCGTTGCCGCTCCTCGACGGTCGCGTGCGCCGTCATCGCGATCACCGGCAGACTCGAGAACCGCGTGTCTGCACGGATTCTCGCCGTGGCCTGATAGCCGTCCATCTCCGGCATCTGCAGGTCCATCAGCACGAGGTCGTACCCTCCCGGCGAGGAGACGAGTCTCTCCACGGCCTCGCATCCGTTGCTCGCCACCGTAACGACGGCGCCCGCACCCTCGAGCAGCTCGGTGGCGATCTGCTGGTTGATCTCGTTGTCCTCGGCCAGCAGGATCCGCGCCCCGGAGAGACGGACCGATGGCTGCTCGGCACCGCCGGCGGCGGACCCCGCGGACTCCGCCACGGGGGCGAAGACCTCGACCAGAGTGTCCACGAGCATGGACTTCGTGACGGGCTTGACGAGGAACCCGTCCATGCCAACCTCCTCCGCCTCCTCGCGAACCTCCTCGCGCCCGAACGCAGTGACCATGACGATGGCGGGCTGCCGGCGCAGACTCCTGTCCTGTCGGATCTCGCGCGTCGCCTGCAGCCCGTCCATCCCCGGCATCCGCCAGTCCATGAAGACGACGTCGTAGGGATCGGCCCCATCGTGCTGTCGCACGGCCGCGATCGCCTCGGGCCCCGACGCCACCGCATCCACCGAACTCGCGAGGTCCCGGAAGTGCTCCACGAGGATGTCCCGCGCGGCGGCGTTGTCGTCCACGACCAGCACACGGAGTGTGCGGAGCACCTCGGGCACCACCCCCTTGCCGCGCACGTCCGACCCGACACCCAGCCACACCGTGAAGTGGAACGTGCTGCCGACGCCCGGCTCGCTGTCGAGCCAGATCCGCCCACCCATCATCTCCACGAGGCGGCGGCAGATCGTCAGCCCGAGCCCCGTGCCGCCGTGCTTCCGCGTGGTGGACATGTCGGCCTGGGTGAACGGCTGGAACAGCTTCGCTGCCTGCTCCCGGGTCATGCCGGATCCGGTGTCCTGAACCGAGAGCTTGAGATGGGCTTTCTCGCCCGTTCGCTCGAGCATCTCCACCCGGACCCGGATCTCACCCCGCTCGGTGAACTTGACCGCGTTGTTGACCAGGTTGGTGACGATCTGGCCCATGCGGAGGGGATCCCCGACGAGGCCGGCGGGGATGTCCGGCGACACGGACACCAGGAACTCCAGCCCCTTCTCGTGCGCCTTCTGGCCCACGATGGTGCTGACGGACGCGATCACATCGTCGAGTCGGAAGTCGGTGGACTCGAGGTCGAGCCTGCCGGCCTCGATCTTCGAGAAGTCGAGGATGTCGTTGATGATGGCCAGGAGCGACGTGCCGGCATTGTGGATCTTCGCCACGTAGTCCCGCTGCTTGGCGGAGAGCGGCGTCTTCAGCGCGAGGTGTGACAGCCCGATGATCGCGTTCATCGGCGTGCGGATCTCGTGGCTCATGTTCGCGAGGAACATGGACTTCATCTGCGTGGCTTCCTCGGCCTTCCCCTTGGCCACGGCGAGTTCCGCCGTACGTTCCTCGACGAGCTTCTCGAGGTTGTCCTTGTACGCGGTGACCTCCGCCCGGGAACGCTCCGCGTCCTCCGCCAGGCCGATGGCCGCGGCGCGCTGGCGTTGCTGTGTGGCCGCCTGATCCCGGAGGCTCCGCTCGGCCTGTTGGGCTCGCCACTGGTCCACGGCGAAGGACCCCAGCAGGCGGGAGAAGCGGGTCAGGAACCCCAGGATCGCCGGCAGTCGGGCCTCCTCCAGGACCGGGGCCTCGTGAACCGCCTTCAGGTAGGCAGCGCGGTCGAACCCCAGTTCGTCAGCCTGGGCGGTGAAGAACGAGTCGTCCGGAGGGGCCAGGAGGAACTGGCCGATGAAGACGTTGGCGACGTGGTGGCCCGCGACACGGACGGGGGAGGCGCAGTCCGTCAAGCCGTTCCGGCAACGGTAGACGGCGTAGTCCTTGCCTTCCTGGAGGTTCAGGGCCAGGCCCGTGTCGCTCTCGATGCAGCGCGCACAGCTCTTCTGGTTGACGCGGTGGAAGTCGGTGCAGATGCGCTGCCAGCGCGCCGCGGCGACGATGTTCCCGTCGAGATCGAGGATGGCGGCGGCGACACCCACCGCCTCGCAGAAGTCCGCCAGCAGCTTCTGCAGCTCGTTCTCCTTCACCAGCTCGGCGAACCGCGCCCTGACCGTGGCGTCGTCCAGGACGGCCAGCGGCGCCGCGGCCGCCTCCGGTTCCGGCTCGGCCGTCTCGCCCTGGTCCACGGACGGGAAGGGCGTACCGCGCCCGAGTTCGGCGGCCAGCGAATTCACCTGCCGCTTGAGCTCGCCGATCCGCTGTTCGCGTCCCAGCGCCAGGCGGTTGAAGCGCTCGATCTCCTCGACCTTCTTGCGGTCGGAGACGTCCACCAGCGTGCCGATCAGCCCGCCCGGAGACCCATCGGCCTTATGGAAGCTGGACACCGTGTAGAGCACGTCGTGCGCGCGCCCATCCGCCATCGGGATCGAGAACTCCCTCTCCACCGACCCGGCCGAGGCGACCAGAGACTCGTCTTCCGCCTGGAACGCCCGGCGGTCCGCCTCCGGCAGGTAGTCCAGATCGAGCACGCGCTTCCCGATGACTCCGTCGCGCCGGATGCCGAAGGCGACCTCGTAGGCGCGATTGCAGCCCAGGAAACGGGTGTCGGGCCCCTTGTAGAAGACCGGGTAGGGGATGGTGTCCACCAGGGCCCGCTGGAAGGCCAGCCGGTCCTGCAGTTCCGCCTCGGCGAGCTTGCGCTCGGTGATGTCGGAGAAGCTGATCACCGCTCCGACGACCGCGCCGTCCTTGCGCATGGGCGTGGCGCCGTACTCGACCGGAACGCCCGTTCCGTCCTTGCGCCACAGGAACTCATCGTCGATCCGGCTCGCCTCGCCGTGAGCGTAGGCGGCGAACATCGGACACTCTTCCTTCAAGTAGGCGCTGCCGTCCGGCCGACGCTGGTGGAAGGCGGCATGCGACGGCTGGCCGATCAGCTCCTCGGCGGTGAAGCCGAGCATCCGGCAGGCGGCGGGGTTCACGAAGGTGACACGGCCCTCGATGTCCACACCGAAGATGCCTTCGGCGCTGGACTCGAGGATGAGGCGGGAGCGCTCCTCGGCCTGCCGGCGCTCATCGCTCTCCAGTGCGATGCGGAGCGCTCCGGCGACGGCCTCGCACGCCTTGTCCAGCCAACGGGTCTGAGCCGGCGTCAGGGGGGCGAACAGACAGAGCTCCAGGACCCCCACCAGCGCGTCGCCGGCCAGGAGCGGCCAGGCGGCGATGTGCGTAGGAGGGACGGCGCCGAAGCCGAAGTGGACGCGGAGGCCCTCCTCGCCCGGCGTGCTGACGATGGGCCGGCGGGACTGCGCCGCCTGGCCGACGATGCCGCTGCCCGGGGCGAAGGACGTCGGCAGGTCGGCGCGTTCCGGATACGCCTGCGCGGCCAGGCGGTGGAGACGTCCGGCCGCACCAGCCACGAACACCGCGCCGGCCGGCGCCGCCAGGAAGTCCACCGCGCCCTCGAGGGCGCGCTCCGCGACCCGGGTCAGGGCCAGATCTCCGTGGAGCCGGGTGTTCAGCGCGGACAGCGCGCTCTCCTCGAGCACCCGGTCCTGCGACTCCCGGGTCAACCGCTCCAGTTCGCCGGCTCGCTCCGTCAGCTCCGCGGTGCGACGCTCGACCGTGCGCTCCAGGTTCTGGTTGAGTTCGGCCAGGTTCTGTTCGCGCGTGCGGATCTCCCACGCCATCTTCTGGAAGCTGCGCGCCAACCCGCCCAGTTCGTCGCTGCGTCGCGGCAGATCCCCCAGCATCTCCTCGCGGAAACTGCCCTGCTCGATCGCCGTGGCCGTGCGGGCGAGGTCCAGGAGCGGACGCCCGAAACGCCGCGCGATGATCGCCACGATGAGGACCAGGACCACGAGGCCGGCGGCGCCGATGCCGAGCGAGCGCAGAGTCAGTTCGCGCACGGGAACGAGGATCTCGTCTTCGGGGATGTTCAGAACGATCTTCCAGCCGGTCGCGGGCGACGTCGCCCAGTAGACGCGTCGGTTGTCGTCCGCGGCGACTTCCGCGGCCCCCTCCGGACGGACGGCAATGTCACCTCCTCCCGGCTGACTCATGAGGTCTGCGCCGGGGGAGCCCTTGCGGAGCATCAGTTCCTCGTTCGGGTGCACGACGATCTTCCCCGTACGGCTGACGAGGAAGGCGAACTCGTTCGCGCCGCTGCGGCCGCTCTCCTGCGCCCCGCGGAAGTTGACCGCCTCCACCATCTCGCGGAGGCGATCCAGGGCCAGGTCCGTCGTGGCGACGCCGATGAAGTTCGACGTGGCATCGAACATGGGCACCGAGAGGGTCACCATCGTGATCTCGGAGCCGCCCTCGTCGAAATAGGGATCCGTGACGTAGAAGGCCCGGGAAGCCTTGGGGCCGCTGTACCACTCCCATTTCGGATCGTGGTAGTCGTATTCCAGGCGGACCTTGTTCGGCCAGCTCTTGCGGTCCACCCAGGGCATCGAGTCCTCTTCCTGCCACCGCTTGTGCTCGAAGGCCATGGCCAGACCGTAGATCTCGTCCTTCGGCACCTGGGCGAGGAGCTGGGCCATGAAGGGCACCATGGCGGGATCCGGATCTCGCCCGTAGGCCTGCTGGCGGCTGGCGGTGCTGCGGGGCAGCATGCCGGCGCGCGCGATGAAGTCGTCCACCCGGCGTGCCGCGGCACGGACCTCGGAGAGGGCCTTCCGGTTGGTCTGCTCTTCCAGTTGGGCGCGACTGGCCTGGTAATTGAGCCAGACGGTCAGGCCGAGAACCAGGCCGGCGGCAACCCCCACGCCCAGCGACAGCTTGCCGGAGATGCTCCGGCTGGACAGGGACGTTCTCATGCCAGAGACCTCTCTTGCCATGCGGGCGGCCCGCAGCCCTGGACGGCTGTCGGGAACACGGTCAACACGCCTTCTCCGGCCTGTTTCGCGAGTCCGCGCCACCGGTCAGCGGCGCCCAGCATGACGCCCGCCAGAGGCATCGTCCGGGTCGCCCGGAGGATCATAGCACCTCGTAGTGTGGGTCCCGGGCCCGCGTCGAGTCGGGCAGGCGGGAAAGAACCGGGTCGGGCCGTCTGCACTGGTGCAGCGCAGCGGGCGCTGTGCCCGAGGAGCCGGGCGGCGACGACACCGAGTCGCCGCTGCGTGGCAGGTGGTCCCCATCCTGCCAGACGGCAAGGTGTCGTCGGAGACGGGGGACGCCGGAGCCCTGCCGCCACAGGGCGGAGGCCCCCTCGAGAGCCGGCTGTCCCACTGACCCCCGTCCACGCGACTCGCAGGAACGCGAAGCCCCGCGCGGCCACAATCCCGCGCGGGGCTTTGGTTTGCATCTGGAGGCGGCACCCGGATTCGAACCGGGGGATAACGGATTTGCAATCCACCTGTTTGACTTTCCGGCTTCTTCCTCTATACTTCCTCTGTCGCCTTCAAACCCAGTAACGGCGCGGCATCAGAGGCGACTGGAGGAAGCGGATGAAGATGGAAGAGGAAAGACGAGAGGGACAGGGGTCATTTGACCCCTGTTTTGACCCCTGTTCCGAGGCCCCTGCGGTCGGAACGCCGGAAGAGGGGGGCGCGGAGGCTCCCGCGGCCCACGAGAGCGAGTATCGGCTCCTCTACGTCGCCGGGCGCGTTCGCCTCTTCGAGAGGACGCGCGCGGGCGGCCGCGAGCTCCCGAAGCAGGGGCGCCGGCTCCGCGAGCTCGACGAGGAGACAACCGTCATCGTGGCGCGCTACGTGGACCCCGCGACCGGGCGCGTGAAGACAGAGAGCCTGACCAAGCGCGGCCGGAAGGAGGACCTCTCGACGGGCGAGAAGCGCAAGGCATGGGCTCGCCGGCGGAATGAGGACCTCGCGAAGACGGCGCGCGAGATCGCCTCCGGGCGGCTCTCCGCGCCGGAGAGCATCGCCTCGGCCGCTGCGGACTTCCTCAAGCGGTGCGGGCAGGAACTCCGCCCGAAGACCGCGGAGACATACGGAGCCGGCATCGACCTCTTCCTCGAGTGGCTCGCTGGTCAGAAGATCACCGCGACCTCGGCCCTCCGGCCCGCGGTGCTCTCGCGTTTCCGCGCTTGGCTCGTCTCCCGGCCCCGGCAGCGCGTCCCGAAGGCGAGGAGGGGGAAGGCGAAGGCGGAGGCCGAGCGGCTCTCCCCGTTCTACATCAACAAGGACCTCCGCTCCGTCTCCGCGCTGCTCCACGACCTCCGCCGGAACGGACTTGTTCCGCTCCACGACGACGAGATAGCCGATGCGATCCGGCCGATGAAGACCCCGAAGCCTCTCCCCGTGTTCCTCGAGGCCCGCGAGGTCCGGCAGCTTCTCGAGGCCGCCCTCCGCCACGACCGGCAGCGGTTCGCCGGGACACGGGCGGAGCTCGCCGGCAAGGGAGAGCCGGGCTCGACGCCGAGGCATGGGCCCGCGGGCCCCCTCGTGCTCGCGGCCCTCCTGACCGGCGCCCGATGGAACGAGCTCGCGGCCCTCCGGTGGTCGGAAGTGGACCTCGACGCCGGCGCGATCTTCCTCGAGGCCGAGCGCGTGAAGACGGGCGCGGCCCGCAAGATCCCGCTCGACGTGACCCCGGCCCTCGCGAGCCTGCTCAAGAAGATGAAGCTACGCGCGGGCGAGTCCGAATACGTGTTCCGCGGCGATCATGCCATGACGGTTCGCGAGGGGCAGAGGCTCATCGCCCGGCTCAAGAAGTACGGCGCGCCCGAGTCCTTCACGTGGCAGACCGCGCGCCGGACGTGCGGATGTTTCGCGGTCTGCGCCCCCGGCGTCTACGGTGGCGCTTCGGCGTTCATGGCCGCGCGGCGCCTCGGGCATTCCGTCCTCGTCGCCGAGCGGTACTACCTCGGCACGATCTCCGACATTCCGGCGGAGGCGAAGACCCTCGAGGACGCGATGGGCGCCGCAGACCTCGCCGCGAGCATCGCCCTCACCGTCTCCGGCGCCGAGGACGAGGCGGAGGCGGAAGCGGCGGAGGCCGGGCGCTGACCGCGACCTCCGCGGCGATGCTCCGGGGACCGCGCAAGCCGGGGCTCTGCGGGCTCCGGCAGCGCATCGCGCGGGTGCTGAGGCTCTCCGGTACGGGGCCATCCTCCGCGCGGTCCTGGGGCATCCTGCGCGCGGCTCTGGCAGCGCCCCCGGCGAGCACCCCCCGGCCCCCGGCGGGGGGAGAGGGGAAGACCCCCCGGCCTCTCTCCCATAGATGGGGCCCCATCCGTCACATGCGGGGCTCCGGGGCTTTTCAGACTCATCGAATCTTGTTTCTATCGCTCGGCCCGCGGCGTGCCAGCGGCAGCGGGGACAAGGAACGGGTCACGCGCTCCGCACTCCACGCCGGGGCCGGGCCAGTGGCCCGATGGCTCAAGGGTCCAAGGGCCCGCAGGCGGGGCGGAAGCCGGGGTAGTCCCTGCGGCCGACGGGGAGGGGACTGCCGCGGCAGGCGGAACGGCAGTCGACGGCCTGCCTGTTCCAGTCCCCGCCGCGGAAGACCCGGAGCGGCGAGGTGCCCGCCGTCCACGCCGTCGCGTCCTCCGAGGCGCCCTGATAGTTGGAGTGCCAGAGATCCTCGCACCACTCCATCGCGTTTCCGTGAAGGTCGAAGAGCCCCCATGCGTTCGGACACTTCGTCTTCACCGCGTGCGTCCGGCCGTCGGAGTTCGCGGCGAACCACGCGTACCCCCCGAGCAGCTTCTCGTCGTCCCCGAAACAGTACTCCCCCTTTGAGCCCGCCCGGCACGCGTTCTCCCACTCCGCCTCGCTCGGTAGCCGCACCTCAAGCCCGCTCCGCGCCGCCAGCCACTTGCAGTACGCCTGAGCGTCCGCCCAGCTCACCTCGGCCACTGGATCATCGTTCCCCTTCGAGGACTCGCTCCGCTCGTGCTTCGGATCGAACCGCTCGTATTGGAGGTTCGTGAGCTCGCAGTCCGCGATCCAGTAGGGCTGCCGGATCTCCACCCACCGCACCGGCACCTCGTCGCCGTCCTCCTTCGGCTGCTTGCCCCACGGCAGCCCGAACGCCTTGCAGATCCGCCCCAGCGCGTCCCCTCGCTGGCACTTGAACCACGAACCCATTCGGGAATAGATAGGGGAAGGCAGCTCCCCGGCGGTCAGTGTAGGA
>JADHED010000290.1_pt1 | contig 68373 bp, 50 predicted proteins | sample 8952041 | NCBI WGS metagenome assembly JADHED01 (sample SAMN16124423, study PRJNA663239) | bioreactor sludge metagenome | isolation source: sludge (control) | place: India:Bengaluru | collected 2018-09-08 | reverse complement strand
AAACCGGACAGATCTCGCGCTACAAACTCCGGACAGATCTCGCGCTTACTACAAAAACCGAATTGCCCCTTGCCGCGGGCCGCCGTTGCCACCATCCTGCTGTCCCAGGCGATCGTCGGGCCGCCCGGCTCGCGATCCCAACATCAGGGATTCAACCCTCGTCTTGCCTGCCGGAGCTTCATAGAGAATGAACGTCGTTGTGGTCGAGTCGCCCGCGAAGGCCAAAACGATCACCAAGTACCTCGGTCCCGGGTACACCGTTCTCGCCAGCTACGGCCATGTCCGCGACCTCTCCGCCAAGGATGGCTCGGTCCGTCCCGAGGAGGGATTCGCCATGACCTGGGAGGTTGACCCCAAGGCCCGCAAGCACGTCGACGCCATCGCCAGCGCTCTCAAGGGTGCCGATCGCTTGTTCCTCGCGACCGACCCCGACCGCGAGGGCGAGGCGATTTCCTGGCACGTCTGCGAGCTCTTGCAGCAGAAGAAGGCGCTCGCCGGCGTCGACGTCAAACGGGTGGTGTTCAATTCGATCACCCGCGGCGCCATCCTCGACGCCTTCAGCCAGCCGCGGGCGCTGAACGAGGAACTGGTTGCCGCCTACCTCGCGAGAAGGGCGCTCGATTACCTGGTCGGCTTCACGTTGTCGCCGGTCTTGTGGCGGAAGCTGCCGGGCAGCCGGTCGGCCGGCCGGGTGCAGTCGGTCGCGCTGCGCCTCATCTGCGAGCGCGAGACCGAGATCGAGACCTTCCGCCAGCAGGAATACTGGACGGTTAAGGGCCTGTTCGAGACCGTGCGCGGGGAGACGTTCCCGGCGCAGCTGACGCACCTCGACGGCCGCAAGCTCGACAAGATGGCGCTCGGCGACAAGGCCGCGGCAGATGCCGCCGTTGCCGCCGCCAACGCGCGCACCTACAGCGTCGGCAAGGTCGAGCGCAAGCAGACTCGGCGCCACCCGGCGCCACCCTTCATCACCTCGACGCTGCAGCAGGAGGCCTCGCGCAAGCTTTCGCTCAGCGCCACGACCACGATGCGGATCGCGCAGCGGCTCTACGAAGGGATCGCGATCGGCGGCGAGACTGTCGGCCTGATCACCTACATGCGTACGGACGGCGTGCAGATGGCTGCGGACGCCATCCAGGGCTGCCGCGCGCTGATCGAGAACGACTTCGGCCAGCGCTATCTGCCGGCACAGCCGCGGATCTACAAGACCAAGGCGAAGAACGCCCAGGAAGCGCATGAGGCGATCCGGCCGACCGATCTGATGCGAAGGCCTTCGGACGTCGCCGCCTACCTCGACGCCGACCAGCTCAAGCTCTACACGCTGATCTGGAAGCGGACGGTCGCAAGCCAGATGGAATCGGCCGTGCTCGACCAGGTGGCAGCCGATATCGTCGCCGACGATCGGCAGGTCATTTTTCGCGCCAACGGCTCGGTGATCGCCTTTGACGGCTTTCTCAAGCTCTACCGGGAGAGCGACGACGAGCCGGAACGCGCCGGCGCCGGCGACGGTGACGACGCGGCAAGCCGCGTCCTGCCGCAGATGAACACGGATGAGGCCGCCAACCGCAAGCACGTCGAGGCGGAGCAGCATTTCACCCAACCGCCGCCCCGCTACACCGAGGCGAGCCTGGTGAAGCGGCTGGAAGAGCTCGGAATCGGCCGGCCCTCGACCTATGCAACGATCCTGCAGGTGTTGCAGGACCGAACGTATGTCCGCCTTGAAAGCCGGCGCTTCGTACCGGAAGACCGCGGCCGGCTGGTGACCGCGTTCCTATCGAGTTTCTTCGATCGTTACGTCGCCTACGGCTTCACCGCCGACATGGAGGCAAAGCTCGACGATGTTTCGGGCGGACGCTGTGAGTGGCAGACGGTGCTCGACGACTTCTGGCGCGAGTTCAGTACGGCCGTCGAGGACATCAAAGGCTTACGGATCAAGGAGGTCTTGGACGCGCTCGATCGCATCTTGGGCCCGCACTTCTTCCGCCAGGAGGGTGAGGGCGATCCGCGCGTCTGCCCCGGCTGCGGCAGTGGCCGGTTGAGCCTCAAGCTCGGCCGTTTCGGCGCCTTCATCGGCTGTTCGGAGTATCCAAACTGCCGCTACACGCGGCCCCTGGTGCCGATGAACGCGGATGACCAGGCCAAGGCGGGCGCCCAAGGCAACGGCGCCGGCCGCAGCCTCGGGCCCGACCCCGCGACCGGCCTTGAGGTCAGCATCCGCAAGGGACCTTACGGCTGGTACGTTCAGCGCGACAGCGCCGACAACGGCGACGGCAAGGACAAGGCTGCCAAGCCGAAGCGGGTGTCGCTGGCCGCGGGCGTTGATCCGGAGACCGTTGACCTCGACCAGGCGCTTGCCCACCTGGCATTGCCGCGGCTGATCGGCCTCCATCCAGAAAGTGGCGAGGAGATCGTCGCCGGCATCGGCCGCTTCGGGCCGTTCCTCAAGATGGCGGACCGTTACGTCTCCTTGAAGCGCGACGACGACGTGCTCAGCATCGGCCTCAACCGCGCCGTCGATCTGCTCGCGCGCAGCCGCCCGGCCGCGGCCGCAGGACGTACGATCGGTGCGCATCCGGCAGACGGCAAGCCAATCACTTTGAAGGACGGCCGCTACGGCGCCTATGTCCAGCACGGCGCAATCCGGGCGACCTTGCCGGCGGGGACTGCCGCGGAAGCCCTCGACCTGGAAACAGCCGTGGCGCTGCTGGCAAAGAAGGCGGGCGCCACGCCTGCGGCCAAGGGGAGGGCCCGCGGCGCGACGAAGGGGCCCACGAAGAAGACAGCGGCAAAGGCAGGTGCGGGCAAGGTCGGGGCCAAGAGTGCGGCCGCGGGCAAGCCCGTCGCGGCAGATGAGAAAGCCTCCGCTGCAACGAAGAAGGCAAAGTCGCCGCGCAAGCCTTCGGCGAAGGGGCGGAAAGGCAGCGAAACGCAAACGGATGCCGGCCCCCTTTCCGACGCGTGACCAGCTCATCGCCTTCATTCGTTCCGCCGGTCCGCGCGTCGGCAAGCGCGAGATTGCGCGCGCGTTTCATCTCGACGCCGAGCAGAAGGTCGAACTGCGCGCGTTGTTGAAGGACCTGGAGAGCGAGGGGCTCTTGGAACGCGGACGGGGGCGCCGCTACGGCGAGCCGGGCCAACTGCCGAGCGTCGCCGTCATCGAGATCACCGGCGTCGATACCGACGGCGAGACGACCGCACGCCCCTTCGGCTGGACGGACGGCATGCCGCCCATGATTAACGTTGCCCCGGAACGGCGCAGCCGCGGCGCGTATGCGGCCGGCGAGAAGGTTTTGGCGCGCCTCAAGAAGGTCGGGCCATCGCGTTACGAGGCGCTGGTCATCCGCCGCTTGAGTGCCGCACCGCCGCGCACCTTGGGCATCCTCGGCCGCGTCGGCGAGAGCTTGCGGATCGTCCCGATCGACCGCCGCGCCCGCGAGGAGTTCGTCGTCCCCGCGGCCGAGACCGGCGGCGCGGAAGTGGGCGAACTGGTGTGGGCAGAGGTGCGGGGGGTGCGGCCGCTTGGCCTAAAGGAGGCGCGCGTCGTCGAACGCATCGGGCCGACCGAAGGTACGCGCTCGATCACGCTGATCACCCTGCACGACCACGACATCCCGGCCCGCTTTCCCGATGCTGCGCTGCGCGAGGCGGACGGTGCCGCCGCGGCGCCGCTTGCGGAGCGCTACGACCTGCGCGCACTTCCCCTCGTCACCATCGACGGCGCGGATGCGCGCGACTTCGATGACGCAGTGTGGGCAGAACCGGACCCCGCCCCTGGCAATGCCGGCGGCTGGCGGGTGATCGTCGCCATTGCTGACGTCGCCTGGTACGTGCGGCCGGGGACTGCCCTTGATCGCGCTGCGGTGGAGCGCGGCAATTCGGTCTACTTTCCGGACCGGGTGGTGCCGATGCTACCCGAGCCGCTCTCCAACGGCTGGTGCTCGTTGAAGCCGGGCGAGGACCGCCCGTGCCTTACCGCTCACTTGAGGATCGATCGCGACGGCCGGCTGCTCGACCACGACTTCCGCCGGGCGATGATGCGCTCGCGGGCGCGCCTGACCTACGCCCAAGTCCAAGATGCGCACGACGGCCGGTTCGACGAGGTGACGAGCGGCCTGAATGAGAGCGTGATTACGCCGCTTTACGGCGCCTATGAGGCACTTGCCCGCGCGCGCGCGACCCGCGGTGTGCTTGAGCTCGACGTGCCGGAGCGCCGGGTGCTGATCGACGCTGCCGGCGATGTTGCCGGGATTGCGGTCCGCGAGCGCTTTGATAGCCATCGGCTGATCGAGGAGTTCATGATCCTCGCCAACGTTGCTGCCGCGGAGACGCTGGAGGCACGCAAGGTTCCCTGCATGTACCGGGTGCACGACCAGCCGACGCCGGAGAAGCTCGCAAGCTTGCGCGAGTTCCTTGAAACACTGGGCCTCAAGCTGCCGCGCGGTAACCTGATGAAGCCCCACGATTTCAACCGCGTGCTTGAGCGCGCGGCCCAGATGCCGGAAGCACGCCTCGTCAACGAGGTCGTGCTGCGCGCCCAGGCGCAGGCGCAATACGATCCGCACAACGTCGGTCACTTCGGTCTGGCGCTGAAGCGCTACTGCCATTTCACCTCGCCGATCCGCCGCTATGCCGATCTGGTTGTGCATCGCGCGTTGATCACCGCGCTCAAACACGGAGACGGCGGCTTGGCCGCGGTTGACGGCGACCTCGAACCCTTGGCGCAGCACATCTCCGCGACAGAGCGCCGGGCGGCAGCGGCTGAGCGCGATGCCGTCGACCGCTTCACGGCCGCATTCCTCGCCGAACGGCGCGGCAGCCAGTTCACCGGCAGGATCAATGGTGTCACCCGCTTCGGCCTGTTCGTCACCTTGGATGAAACCGCAGCCGACGGGCTGATTCCGATCCGCACCCTGCCCGATGACTATTACGTCCACGACGAACGCGCGCACCAGTTGGTCGGACGCGCTTCCGGCCTGACGTTTCGCCTAGGGGATCGGGTCGAAGTCCGCCTTGTCGAGGCCAACCCGCTCACCGGCGGCATCCTGTTCGAGATCGTTGCCGGCCTGCCCGCCGCCGGGGGCCGCAGGCGATCGAGCCGGCTTGCGCGTACCGCCTCGGCGCGACCGCGCGCCGGCCGCCGCGGCTGAGCGTCAGAGCCTTCCGGAGACGCTGGATGCAGCAGGCGTTCATTTTCGACACGGCACCGTTCGCAGCCGCCCATGCCTCGACGATCGCCGAAACGCCAGATGGCCTCGTCGTCGCCTGGTTCGGCGGAACGCGGGAGGGGCATGGCGACGTCCGCATCTGGCTTTCACGCCGGCGCGATGGCCAGTGGTCCACACCTGAGCCGGTTGCCGACGGCATCGCCTCCCGCTTGAAGCGTTTTCCGTGCTGGAACCCGGTGCTGTTCCAGGTCCCGGGCGGCCCGCTCCTGCTGTTCTACAAGGTAGGCCCCAGCCCCAGCCGCTGGTGGGGAATGATGATGCGCTCCACGGACGGCGGCAGCACCTGGTCCGAGCCTGAGAAGCTGCCGGAAGGCATCTACGGCCCGATCAAGAACAAGCCGGTGCTGCGCGCCGACGGTGTGCTGCTCTGCCCGTCGTCATGCGAACGCCACGGCTGGCGCGTGCACATGGAATACACAGGCGATCTCGGCAAAACCTGGCGGCGCGGACCGCCGCTCAACCAACGTGAGGCCTTTGCTGCGATCCAGCCGACGATCCTCAACCATGCCGACGGCGGCATCCAACTGTTGTGCCGCTCCCGTCAAGGCGCAATCACCGAGTGCTGGTCCTCGGACGGCGGCGAGACATGGAGCAAAATGCAGCCGACCGAGCTGCCCAACCCGGACAGCGGCATCGACGGCGTCAACCTCGCCGACGGCCGCGGGCTGCTGGTCTATAATCATGCGGCCGCCAGCCGCTCGCCGCTCAACGTCATTGTCTCCGATGACGGCGTGCACTGGCATGCGTTGGCAGTGCTGGAAGAAGTGCCGGGCGAGTTCTCCTACCCGGCGGTGATCGCGGGCAGCTGCGGCCGCATCCACATCACCTACACCTGGAACCGGCGACGCATCCGCCACGTCGTGCTGGACCCGGCCGATGTTGAACACCGGCCGATCGAAAGCGGCCTGTGGCCAGCCTGATGAGCCACGGGCTGCGGGTTCAGACCTCGCTGAAGCGCGCGAGCCGGCAGCCGTGCGCACTGAGCAGGGCCGGAAACGCGTCTGAAGCGAGGAAGGCGAATTCCTCCTCGCGTGCCGTCGTCACCGGATCGATGGCGGCGAGTGCGGCGTCGGCAATGCCGGGGTGGCACATGATCAGGCCGCCGCGGCCGAGGCTCTTGAGGAACCGCGCCATCAGTCGGGGATAGGCCGCCTCGTTTGCGAACCGGCGTACACCGCGAAAGCCGGTATTGCCGGAAAAACCACGCGTACGGCAGTGGCGGCGAAAACCGAGCCCCAGCGCGTTGATCGCAAGCGCCCGGACGAAGGCGATCCTGTGCGCCAAGAGATCGACGGCCGGGACGGTTGGAAAACGCATCCAGGCGCCCACCGGTTGCAGGCGGCGGCCGAATACGTCGACGACGGCGGCGCGAACCACTGGAAGCTGGTGGACATGCTGATGGCCGTCGAGAAACGCGGGTTCGCACCCCATCAAGGCGACGAAGCGGTCGATCTGGCGCTCCAGTTCGCGGGCAATCTCGCCCGCATCGAGGCGGCCCAGGAGCGCGCGGCGGATCAGGGGCCGGAGCGCCGGCAAGCGGCCGGAGGGTGCCAAGCCCGGCATCGGCCCCAGCGGCGCAAGGTCCGTCAGCGTGAAATGCAGACCGATATCGACGCTGCCCTTAAACGGCAGCAGCCGCGCCGCCTCCTCCTCCCACCAAGCACCGACGACCATGCAACTGGTCGCCGAGAGCCGTCTCGCCGCGATGAGCGTCCGGATCGCCGTACTGACACCCGGCGCGATGCCGTAATCATCGGCACAGATCAGGATCGGCTTGTCACCCGCAACCGAGCCGGTCATTGCCGCACCTCGACAGAACGTGGAAAAACGGCTATTAAACTCAGGCTAGAACTGCCGGGATAACCGGCGTGGAGGGCACTCACGTTTGCCGGTCGATCAGGGAGGCGTTAAGCGCGGCCGTGCGGGGCATGGGCGTCTCCCCTCACGCGCAGCCGTGAGAACTGGGCATCATGTCAGTCGACTTGTCGATCATTGTACCGCTCAAGAACGAAGAAGCCAACCTGTCGAACCTGTGGGCGCGGCTGGAACCGGTCCTGCGCGGCTTGGGGCTAGGCTTCGAGGTCTTGCTCATTAATGACGGCAGCACCGATCGAACGCTTGCGCGGGCGCTCGAGATGGCGCAAGCCATCCCCGAACTCAAGATCATCGACCTGTCCCGCAACTTCGGCAAGGAGGCTGCGCTCGCCTGCGGCTTCTCGCACGCCAGAGGCGCCGCGGTCGTCAGCATGGACGGCGACCTGCAGCATCCGCCGGAAATGCTACCCGAGATGGTAGCGCGTTGGCGAGAGGGCTACGAGATGGTTTACGCTGTCCGCCGCTCGCGCGAATACCAGGGCCTGCTCGACCGCGCGTTCACGCGCGCTTTCTATTGGCTTTTCGAGCATTTCTCGGCGGTCAAGCTGCCACCGGAGGCGGGCGATTTCCGTTTGCTCGACCGTAAGGTCGTCGATGCGCTCAATGCCTTGCCGGAGCGAAACCGGTTCATGAAGGGAATGTACGCCTGGGTCGGCTTTCGCACGCTCGGCATTCCGTTTACCGTTGAGCACCGTTCGGGCGGAGCGAGCAAGTTCTCGCCATTGAAAAAACTCGGCTTTGCGTTCGACGCGCTGACGGCGTTTTCGAACCTGCCGCTGCGTGTATGGAGCGTGATCGGCGCCGGGATTTCGCTTGCGGCCTTCTTCTACATCGTTGTCCGGATTATCCGCGTCATGGTTTACGGTCTCGATGTCCCTGGATATGAATCCCTGCTCGCGGTTATGCTGTTCCTGGGCGGGATGCAGCTGTTGAGCCTCGGCATTCTCGGCGATTATCTTGCCCGCGTGTTCGAGGAGGCGAAGGGACGGCCGCTTTACGTGGTGCGCGAGCGGTTTGGCTTTCCTGAGGATAAGCAGAAAAGAGCGACACGGCGCGTGCGCAAGGTCGCGTAAACACGGACGATGCCAAGCGCATAGAAGGACCGGATTTGCGGGAACAGACATAACCGGGCTTGGTCCAAGAGGCGAGGGCGCATGCAGCGGCTGGTTCAGCGGTTGACGGTCTGGGATTGGGGGGCGATCGCCGTACTCATCGCCATCGCAAGCGTGGCTGCGGCGACGGCCGCCGATTATGGCGTCTCCAACGACGAGTATGTTCAGCAGCTCTACGGGGAGAAGTTGCTGAAATTTTACGCCAGTGGCTTTGCCGACTGGTCCGCCTTTCAGTTTAAGGATCTTTTTTACTATGGCGGCCTGTTCGACCTGACCGCCACCTTACTGGCGCCGCACCTGCCCTACGATCTGTACGAGACGCGCCATCTGCTCTGTGCCGCAATTGGAATTCTCGGTCTTGCCGGCGTGTGCAGGCTCGGCCGCTTCCTCGCTGGCCCGCGGGCCAGCTTTTTCGCCCTCCTCCTGCTTGCGCTGACCGGCCCCTGGTATGGCGGCATGTTCAATCATACCAAAGACATCCCCTTTGCGGTCGGGATGATCTGGGGGGTCTATTACTTGTGCCGGATCGGCGCCGCGCTGCCGCGGCCGAAGCTCTCGGACGTGCTTCTGTTCGGCGTAAGCCTGGGCTTGAGCCTGGGTTTGAGGGTCGGCGCCGTGCTCCTGCTGGCCTATCTGGGCTTGAGTGTCGCGGCATGGTTGGCCATGGCGGTGCGCGTCAGCGGCTGGCGCGGCCACGCGATGGACCTTGCCCGCGTCGCTGCCATGATGGCGCCAGCGCTGGTGATCGCCTACGCCCTGATGGCGGTGTTCTGGCCGTGGGCGGTGCTGGACCCCCTGAATCCGGTGCAGGCGCTCAAGCACTTCTCAAGCCTCGACATGGGCATCCAGACCATCCTCGATGGCGAGGTCGTCGCCGTCTCGAAGGTTCCGCCGCTGTACCTTCCCATCTACCTGATGATCAAGCTGCCGATCGTACTTCTGGTCGGTTTGGCAGCCGCTGGTATCAGCTTCCTCATGCGGTTACGCGGGCGGCGGCAGAACCGCCCGATCCCCGGCCGCAATCGAGCGATGGCCGTCACTGTGACGGCGGCGCTGCTGCCGGTGGCTTACTTCGTCGTTGCACGGCCTACGGCTTACGACGGCATCCGCCATTTCCTCTTTGTCGTGCCGCCGCTAGCGGTCCTCGCCGGCGTGGGGCTCGACCGGCTGCTGGCACGCACCGTTCGTCGAGGGCCGGTGGTAGCGACGGCTGCTACGAGCGCGATCGCGCTGTTCGTCGCGGTGCAAGCCTCGTCACTGGTGATGCTGCATCCCAACCAGTATGTCGACTACAACCTCTTCGTCGGCGGGCCTGACGGTGCGGAGGAGCTCTACGTCATGGACTACTGGGGGAACTCGGTGCCGGAAGCGACCGAATGGCTGGCCGAGTTCATCCAGAAGCAGTATCCGGGCCGGCCGGTCCCGCGCACCTTCAAGGTGTTCGCCGTCTGTGCCGAACGGGTGACGTTCGAGGAAGCGGCACCACCGTTTCTCATCTGGACTGGAGACCGCGAGCGTGCTGACTTTCTCATCGCGCCGATGCACATGAACTGCGCCAACTATGTCGACCGGCCGCCCCGCGGTACCTTAATCCATGAGGTCAAGCGCTTGGGTGCGGTTTTGTCGGTGGTCAAGGACTGGCGTCGCCTCCGCGACCACTCGTCCTGAGAAGGGAAGAGCCTCATTCCGTCTTCAACGTCTGGAGCGGCTGCAGCGCCTCAACGACCGAAGCGCGGCCTGGCCGCCCGCTTTCTCCGTTTCACCGGCGTCGGAGCGATTGCGACCGCAGCGCACTACGCGGTCCTGGTCGCGCTGGTGCAGGCGGACGCCGTGGGTGCTGTTGCGGCTTCCGCCGCCGGCTGTCTTGTCGGCGCGGTCGTCAGCTACGTGCTCAACTACCGCTTCACGTTTTTCTCCGCCCAGCGGCACGTAATCGCGGTGCCGATCTTCTTTCTGTTTGCAGGCCTCAGCCTGATCCTTAACACGCTCTTGATGGCGGGACTGACCACCGGCCTGGGCTTCCACTACCTGCCGGCGCAGGTCCTGGTAACCGGCGTCTTGTTGGTGTGGAACTTCTTTGCCCACCAGCGCTGGACCTTCCGCGAGCGCGGCGCACGACACCGGTTGTCCGACAGGCCGGCCGCTTAAGGAGCTACGGGCTCGGTCCGGCCTTGACTTCCGTGCCCGCGGCGGCAACACTCCGCCTCCCTTTGCGTAGCCTTTCGGAGTCCCTGGCGCGATGGCGAAGCCGACGACGGTCCTGATCAAGCTGGCGAGCAGCGCCGGCACCGGCTATTTCTACATAGCGAAAAAAAATCCGCGCACCTCGACGGAGAAGCTTGAGTTCCGCAAGTACGATCCCGTAGCGCGCAAGCACGTCGTCTTTAAAGAGACGAAGCTTAAGTAGGCTCGGCACCATTGCCTGCGGGCGCGGCCCCGCTTTCGTCAGCCGCGCACATCTTCGACCATCTGCTTCAGCTTCTGCATGTCGTGGATCATGAGCGCATCGCGCTTGCGCTCGACGATTCCTTGCCGCGCCAAATCGTTGAGCACGCGCGCGACCGTCTCGCGCGTCGTACTGACCCGGCTCGCGAAATCGCTATGGGTCGGGATCGGTTCGATCACCGCGGCATTGCGGTCACCACCCTCGGCGCGGGCTTGGCGAAGGAGTTCGGCCTGAACGCGGTTGATCGCCGCAAGCGTGCTCAGATCCATGATGCGGTCATCGGCCGCCCGAACCATTCCGGCGAGGCGCAACAGGAGCCGCTGCGCGAGCGGAGGCGTCTCGAGCACGAGGTCGAGGAAAACCCGCGCCTTCAGCGAAACAATCAGCGAATCCTCGGTCGCGATGACGGTGGCCGAGCGCGGCCGGCCGTCAAGCGCTGATAACTCGCCAAAGAACTGCCCCTCGTGCAGGTCGTCGAAAGTGATTTCTTTGCCGGAAAGCGAGTAATTGACGACCCTGGCGCTGCCGCGGACGAGGAAGAACACATCCGTCGACACACTGTCGCGTTCGATGATCGTTTCGTGCGCCGAAAAGCGCCGGTATCGGCTCGCGACCTCAAGGGCGGTCAGTTGCCCTGCGCTTAAGCCCTCGAACAGCTTGATGTTCGAGAGCAGGCTGCGCTCGCCGCCTGCGGGTGCTGGCCTTCTGGCCTCCCCGTCGGCTCTTGTGTTCAGCATCCTGCTGATCCCTTATAAAGAGCACAAACATGACGTGGTGCAATTTATAGCAGGACAAGCGCATACCCGCAAAAGGTGTATTTACGATCTTTTTACATCCAAAACGAAAGCAAGTGCCGAAGGGTTGAGCGCCCGTACCGGTCAGCCCACGGACGACGGTCCGCTCGCTGGTGATCGCCGTGCGATCCTCGATGGGAAAGCGCAGCGCCTGGACGGCTGTTTCAGCCGAAGGCGACCGCGCCGCCGCGGCGGTCGTCGCCGATGCCCTCGACACTGCCATCGCGCCGCCGCCGAGCGGCATGGACGCCGCCAAAGAACATGCTTTGGCTAGCCCAGCGCCGGGTCTGTGGAAATGCCGCCGTCAGTGCGGCGACGGCGCCCTCGGCATAGCCCGGCTCGATCGCAATCTCGTCGCCTTCGCCATGCAGGCGCGGGGCCGCCACCGCGTCGGCGACGCTCATCCGGAACACCAGGAGGTTAAGCAACACCTGCAGAACGGCCGAACGGATGCGGTTGGCACCACCGGTGCCAAGTGCGATCAGCGCGCCCGACGACGCTTGCGAGATCGTTGGCGCCATCATCGAGCCGAGCCGGGTGTCGACCGGCCAGTGATGGAAGCCGGCCGGCGCCAGGTCTTCTTCACCCAGCATGTTGTTCAGCATGATGTCGGTGCCGGGGATGACGTAGGCCGACCCCTCGCCGTTGGAGAGTGACAGGCTGGCAGCGGTGCCCCAGCGGTCGATCACGCTCACGTGCGTGGTGCCGCGCGCCGTTGCCGGCCGGCCGAGGATCTCGGCGCGGTAGCGGGCGAGGAGATCCGGCGCCAACATGGCTTCGGCCACGGTTTCCGCCGGCTGCGCATGCAGGGCATGCTCGATCCGGGCCTGATTGGTGACCCGCATCGCTTCTGCCAGTGCCTTGAGGTAGGCGCCGCTGCCGAAGCCGAGATCCTCCGGCCGCAATGCCTCGATCAGGGCCAGTGCGAAGGCGATCAGGAGGCCCCCCATCGAAGGCGGCGGATTGAGCAGGATGCGGGCACCGAAGGCCTCGCGCACCAGCGGCCGGCGCACCTCGCAGCGATACGCTTTCAGGTCGGCAAGTGTCAGATGGCCGCCGTGCGCGGCGCAGTCCTGGACCAGCCGCTGCCCGATCTCGCCGCGATAGAACAGGTCCTCGCCCTCGATCGCGAGTGTCTCCAGCGCATCCGCCAGCGCCGGCAGCCGCAGCACCTCACCGGCACCGATCAGCGCCGCCGGTCGGGACGGGCTTGCGAACAGGGCGCGGGCGGCCGGCGTGGCGCCGAGAATAGCGGCAATGATGGTGATGATGTCTGCCTGTACGGGACTGACCGGCACGCCTTGGCGCGCCAGCGCCGCTGCCGGTGCGACGAGCGCGGTGAGCGGCAGCCGGCCGAGGTGGCGATGGGCTGCGAACAGTCCCTTGACGACACCGGGCGTCGCGATCGCGCCCAGGCCGATGTGAAACTCCTGCCGTGCACCACCGAAATCGGCATGCACGGAGGAAAAGTCGATCGCCGTCTCGGGACGTTTGGTGATTGGCGTGTGAGCGAAAAAGTCGAACACAACCGGCTGGCCGGCCTGCGCGCCCGTCGCCGGCAAGACCATCAGGAAGCCGCCACCGCCGAGTGAGCACAGGGCGGGTTCAACCACCGTTGCCGCGCACATCGCTGCCAACGCCGCGTCGACGGCGGTGCCGCCTTCGCTCAGGATCGCTGCAGCGACGCGCGCCGTCTCCGGGTGTCCGGCGGCGACGATCCCTTGCGGACGCATCGGCAGCCTCGGCTCGATTATTGTCGTTGCTCCGTCCCTATCGGCGGCTGACGACAGAGTCAACCGCCCGCATCTGTCGGGCCGGCTGCCCTTTTTCCTTCGCCTCGCCGCGTGCAGCGGCTAGAAAGCCGGCATGACGATGCCCTTGCCCGATCAGCCCGAGCGCGCCCTCCTGCCCGCAGGGTTCATGGATGTGCTGCCGCCCCACGCCACTTGCGAGGCGCAGACGGTTGAGCGCCTGATGCAGGTATTCGCCGCCTATGGTTACGACCGCGTCAAGCCGCCGCTGATTGAGTTCGAGGAAACGATGCTGGCCGGCTCCGGCGCGGCGCTGACCAAGGCGACGTTCCGCCTGATGGACCCGGTTTCCCAGCGCATGCTGGCGCTGCGCTCGGACATGACGACGCAGATCGCCCGCATTGCCGAGACACGGCTCGGCCACCGGCCGCGGCCGCTTCGGCTCAGTTACGCCGGCCAGGTCTTGCGTGTGCGCGGCACCGAGCTGCGGCCCGAGCGCCAGTTCGGCCAGGTCGGCGCCGAGCTGGTCGGCGCGCCGTCCCGATCGGCGGATGTCGAAGTGATCGTCATGGCCGCAGAAGCGCTGGCCGCGGTCGGCATCGGCGGCCTGTGCGTCGATCTCGGCGCGCCGAGCCTGGTCCCGGCAATCCTCGCCCAGCGCGGCCTCGATGCGGCAACGGCGGCGCGGCTTGCCGATGCGCTCGACCGCAAGGATGCGTCTGCGGTGACGGCGCTCGCGCCCGCCGTCGGCGCCGCTACGGCTGACTTGTTGGTCCGGCTGTTGGCGGCCGCCGGTCCGGCGCAACCGGCACTCGAAAAGCTGACCGCCGCCGAATTGCCGGCAGCAGCCGCTTCCGTCCGTAGCGATCTCATCGCGGTCGCAGACGGCCTCGCGGCAACCGGGGCGGAGCTGACGCTGAGCGTCGATCCGGTTGAGGGGCGCGGCTTCGAATATCATTCCGGCGTCACCTTCTCGCTGTTCGCCAGCGGCGCCCCCGGTGAGCTTGGCCGCGGCGGTCGCTACCAGACTGGAGCCGGCGAGGAAGCAACCGGCGTCAGCCTGTTCATGGACGCAGTCCTGAAAGCACTGCCGCCGCCGGTGCGGCTGCGACGCGTGCTCCTTCCGGCCGGCACGCCTGCAGCCGAGGGCCGGCGCTTGCGCAACGAAGGCTGGGTTACGGTCGCTGCGCTCGATCGCGCGGCAGATCCTGCCGCCGAAGCACGCCGCCTGGGCTGCAGCCACGCGCTGATCGATGGCACCGTGGTCGCAGTCGCCGCCGAGCAAAACTCCTTGACCCCATAAGGACGCGAGGGAACGAAACCGTCATGGCGAACGTCGTCGTCATCGGCGCCCAATGGGGCGATGAAGGCAAGGGCAAGATCGTCGACTGCCTGAGCGAGAAGGCGGACGTCGTCGTCCGCTTCCAGGGCGGTCACAACGCCGGCCACACCTTGGTTATTGACGGCGTCACCTACAAGCTGAGCCTGCTGCCGGCCGGCGTCGTCCGCCCGAGCAAGCTCTCGGTGATCGGCAATGGCGTCGTCCTCGATCCGTGGGCGCTGCTGGCGGAAATCGACGGTTTGCGCCAGCAAGGCGTCGACGTTGGTCCCGACCGGCTCCGGATTGCCGACACCGCGCCCCTGATCCTGCCGTTGCATCGGACGCTCGACAGGGCGCGCGAAGGCGCGCTCGGCAAGGCGCGCATCGGCACCACCGGCCGCGGCATCGGCCCCGCGTACGAGGACAAGGTCGCCCGCCGCGCCATCCGCTTAGGCGATCTCGCCGATGCCGACGTCATCACCCGCAAGCTCGATGTGCTGCTCGTTCACCACAACGCGCTTCTGCGCGGCCTCGGCCTCGACGAGATCGAGCGGGCGCCGTTGTTGGCCGAGCTCATGGCGGTAGCCCCCAGGGTGCTGCCCTACGCCGATACGGTGTGGCTGATCCTCGATAAGGCACGCCGGGCCGGCAAGCGGATCCTGTTCGAGGGTGCGCAGGGCACGATGCTCGATATCGACCACGGCACCTATCCGTTCGTCACCTCATCGACGACGCTGGCGAGCCAGGCGGCCGCCGGCTCCGGCATGGGCCCGGCGGTGCTCGACTACATCCTCGGCATCAGCAAGGCCTACACGACCCGGGTCGGCGCCGGCCCGTTTCCAACCGAACAGGCGAATGAGATCGGCCGCACGCTGGGCGAGCGCGGGCGTGAGTTCGGCACCGTCACCGGCCGCGCGCGCCGCTGCGGCTGGTTCGATGCCGTCCTCGTGCGCCAGGCGGTCACCGTCAACTCGGTCTCCGGCATCGCGCTCACCAAGCTCGACGTGCTGGACGGCTTCGAGGAAATCAAGGTCTGCACCGGCTACCGCCTGGACGGCGAGCTGCTCGACCACCTGCCGGCGTCCTCGGTGCGCCAGGACCGGGTCGAGCCGGTCTACGAGACGATGGCCGGCTGGCGTGAGAGCACGCAAGGGGCGCGTTCGTGGGCGGAACTGCCGGCGACGGCGGTCAAGTACATCCGCCGCATCGAAGAGCTGATCGGCGCGCCCGTGCATCTGCTCTCGACCAGCCCCGAGCGCGACGACACCATCATGGTCCGCGACCCGTTCTTGGGCTAGCGGGCAACGAGCCGTAGCAGACCGCGGCCCGGAACCAGCGGAGCGAATTCCGGGAAGGTGCTACGCGCCCAAGCCGACGCCGGCCGGACCGTAAGGGTTATCGAGGACCAGGAGCCAGGTCCCGTCCGTCTGCCGGCGGGCGACATCGGAGGTGATGCCGGTCATGCTGATCGCGCTGCCATCCGTCGCCGTCGCTTGAAGCGTCCAAGGCGCATACAACAGCGCCAGATCCGCCGCCCGCACCACCGTGGCCGCCGCGAGCGTGAAGGTCCCGCCCATCGCCAGGAACTGGGCGAGCGCGTCGTGGATGGCGCCCAGCCCCTGCACCGGGTTCCCTGGCGAAGGGATCAGCACGGCGTCCGGTTCGTAAAGGGCGACGAGCTGATCGAGCGCACCGGCGCTGAAATGCTGCGCAAACTGGAGATGGATTTCCTCAGGGCTATGGGCGGGCATGGCGGCCTCCTCCTGACCAGGGGCTCATGACCGCGAATACGAGACGATCGCAGAGCCTGGATCATCGCCGCAAACCGGCTGCGGCGGAAACGAGGGGCGCGGCGGCTCAATGAAGCCGGTGGCGAAAAATGCATGGACCGTCGTCAGCGCGCGGCTATAACCGCTTGCGCCGGACCGGCCGCCCCGTCGGACGCGCGGCGCCGGCGGCAATTGAAATCCTCCCGACGCCCCAGTCAGCTAAACGCGATGACCCCTTCTATTGCAGAAACGATGGAGTACCTCCGCCGCAGCAGCCCGGCGCAGGCCGAATTCTATCAGGCGGCAGAGGAAGTGCTCGGCTCCTTGAAGTCTCTCCTCGATCGCGACAAGAGGTACGAGCAACACAACATCATTCAGCGGATCATCGAACCGGAACGACAGATCTTCTTCCGCGTCGCCTGGGTTGATGATCGCGGCTGCGTGCAGGTCAACAAGGGCTACCGGATCGAGTTCAATTCCGCGCTCGGCCCTTACAAGGGCGGTTTGCGGTTCCACCCGAACGTGACAGCCGGCGTCGTCAAGTTCCTCGGCTTCGAGCAGATCTTCAAGAACGCGCTGACCGGCCTGCAGCTCGGCGCTGCCAAGGGCGGGGCAAATTTTGACCCCAAAGGCAAGTCCGACAACGAGATCATGCGCTTCTGCCAGTCGTTCATGAACGAGCTGTTCCGCCATATCGGCGCCACCATCGATGTTCCGGCCGGAGATATCGGCGTCGGCCGCCGCGAGATCGGCTACCTCTACGGCCAGTACAAGCGCCTGACCGGCCGCCACGAAGGGACGTTGACCGGCAAGGGGCTAAGCTGGGGTGGTTCGCGCGGCCGCACCGAGGCGACCGGCTATGGCGTCGTTTACTTCGCCGAGAACATGCTGGCCGAGCGCGGCGAGACCCTCGCGGGCAAGATCTGCACCGTGTCTGGCGCCGGCAAGGTCTCCATCTATGCCGTTGAAAAGCTCTATCAGATGGGCGCCAAGCCGGTCACGGTCAGCGATTCCAACGGCATGATCTACGACGGGCGCGGCATCGATCTTGAGCTCTTGAAGCGCATCAAGGAGGTCGAGCGCGGCCGGCTTGCCCGCTACGTCGAGGAGCATCGCGGCGCCGTTTATACGCGGGCGGAGGACTACCCCCTGGGCCGCAACAGCGTCTGGTCGGTTCCGTGCCAGTGCGCCTTCCCGTGCGCCACCGAGAACGAACTGAGCGACGAGGACGCGCGAACCCTGCTGAACGGCGGCTGCCTGTGCGTCTGTGAAGGCGCCAACATGCCTTCGACCCAAGCGGCGGCCGATGCTTTGCTCGCCGCCGGCATTGCCTACGGGCCCGCCAAGGCGGCAAACGCCGGCGGCGTTGCCGCCAGCCAGCTCGAAATGGCGCAGAACGCGAGCATGCTGCAGTGGAGCTTCGAGGAGGTCGACAGCCGGCTAAAGAACATCATGCAGACCATCTTCCGCACCGCCAGCGAAACGGCCAAGGAGTTTGGCGAGCCAGGCAATCTCGTGCTTGGCGCCAACATCGCCGGCTTTCGCAAGGTTGCGGACGCGATGATCGACCAGGGCGTCGTGTAGCCGGTTTGTGGCGACGGCGCCCCGCCGCACCCCCGTTCGGCGGGGCCGCCTGCCCGGCGCGTGCGCTTAAGGAAACGGGCCGCCGCCGTTGGGTCAGACGAGCAGGGTCTGTGGGTCCGTCCCCAACACCTGGATTTCGGCCAAGCCGATGTTGGAAGTGGTCGCCGCCACCTGATCGAAGGTGATGCGGAGGCTGTCGGTCGTCACCGGCGCAAAGCCGCTGATGGTCTTGCCCGCGCCGCCGTTATCGAGCGCCGTGACCGGAACGATCGTCCCATCGCCGAATTCCAGGGTGGCGGCGAGCACTTGGTCGTTGAGGTTCGGGCGGTCGAACAGCTTCACCTGGTCAATGACCTTGGCGGTGGGCCACGTCAGCTCCAGCCAGGCGCCGGTCCCTTCGCCCTGCGTCGCCCATTCCTTGGTATGATCACCGGGATAGCCGTCGGCGACGCCGTCGATCGCCTTCACCGCCAGCTGCTCGGTGCCGACGTTCTGGCTGGATGCCGTAACGGTGGCAGTCCGGGCAATGTTGGGACTTGTCGGCGAATCGATCCCGAGCACCTGGACCTCTGCCAAGCCGACGCTGGCGGTCGTCGTCGCCACCTGATCGAAGGTGATCTTGAGGCTGTCGGTCGTAACCGGTGTGAAGTCCTTGATGATCTTGGCCGCACCACCGTTGTCGAGCGCGCTGACCGGAATGGTGGTCCCGTCGCCGAATTGCAGGGTGGCGGCGAGAACGTGGTCATCGGCGTTGGGGCGGTCGAACAGCCTCACTTGGTCGATGATCTTGGCCGTGGGCCAGCTCAGCTTCAGCCAGGCTCCGCTACCCTCGCCCAGCGTCGCCCACTCCTTGGTGTAATCACCGGGATAGCCGTCGGCAACGCCGTCGATCGCCTTCACCGCCAGCTGATCGGTGCCGGCGTTCTGCGACGATGCGCTCACCGTCGCTTGTGGAGCAACGTTAGGGTTCGGCGGCGGCTCTGTCCCCAGCACCTCGATCTCGGCCAAGCCGATGCTGGCGGTCGTTGCCGCCACCTGATCGAAGGTGATCTTGAGGCTGTCGGTCGTAACCGGCGCAAACCCGCTGATGGTCGTCGCCGCGCCGGCATTGTTGAGCGCAGGAACAGGAATGGTCGTGCCGTCGCCGAAGTGCAAGGTGGCAGCGAGGACATGGTCATCCAGGTTTGGCCGATCGAACAGCGTCACCTCGCTGATGAGCTTCGCAGAGGGCCACTTGAGCCGCAGCCAGGCGCCGACGCCCTCGCCCAGCGTCGCCCATTCCTTCGTGAAATCGCCCGGGTAGCCGTCAGCGATGCCGTCGACAGCCTTGATCGCGAGCTGACCGGTGCCCGCGTCCTGGGTGGAGGCGCTCACGGTGGCAAGCGCTGCAATGTTGGGCGTAGGGGCCTTTCTGCCGAACACCTCGATTTCGGCGAGACCGATGCTAGCGGTCGTCGCCGCCACCTGATCGAAGGTGACCCGCAGGCTATCGGTCGTGACCGGCGCAAAGCCCCGGATCGAGGTGCCACCACCGAGATTGTCGAGCGCGGTAAAGGGGATGGTGGTCCCATCGCCGAAAGTCAGTGTCCCTGCGAGCGCGTGGTCGTCAAGGTTCGGCCGGTCGTGCAGGACCACTTCCTCGATGAGCTTCGCTTCAGGCCAGGTCAGCTGCAGCCAAGCCCCGGCCCCTTCGCCGTCCGTCGACCATTCCTTGCTGGAATCGTTGGGATAGCCGTCGACAAAGCCATCCACCGCGCGTGCCGCCAACTGCCCATCGGCCGTGTTGGCGGACGATGCGGTGGCCGTCGCCTGGCCTGCGATGTTGCTGATCACGACGCTGCCGCCTGGCGTCGTCGTTACCAACAGCGAGTCGGTCGCCGAGACGAAGGTGCCGTCGCTGATCTTGAGCTCGAAGCGCAAGACAGTTTCCCGTGTGACAGCCGGCGCGACGAAGCTGGGGGAGAGCGTGTCAGCGCCGGTAATCTGCACGGTGGGTCCGGAGGCTTGGCGCCAGGAATATTGCAGCGGATCACCGTCGGGATCGGTGCTGGCAGCGCCACTCAGCGTCACGGTGGTCCCGGCAACGACGGTCTGATCCGCCCCCGCCTCGACGTGCGGCGGTTGATTGGTGCCGTGCGCCTGCTCGACCCAGAAGAACTCGTCCTTGTGCACGAACGATTGCAGGTATCCTTGCGGCTCCTGGCCGCCCTGCGATTCATGCGAATAGAGGGCGCGAACCTTAAGGTTGTCGAAAAAGTCGGGATCCTGCAGCTGCTCGGCAACGTTGACGCTCACGTGATTGAGCCACTGGAGCGCCGGCAACAGGTTCATGTTGGGCGGCTCCGGCGTGAGCGCCTGCGGATCGGCCTCAGCCCAGCCGCTCTGCGGCGCCTGCTCACCTTCGACGTGGACAAGTGTCTTGTAGATCGACGGCAGGTAGGCGGGAGACGTCGCTGCGAGCTGGTCGAGCGCGTCTTTCAGGAAGCGATAGCTATAGGCGTGGTCAAGGTGCGTGTCTTCCTCGGCGGTAACGAAGATCTGGCCGGGTTGATAGGTCTCAAGGACGCGCACCAAGTCGGCGACAACGTTGGGCGCATTGTAGGTGGCATGAGCACCAAAGGCGTAGTTGTGATAATCGGTATTGCCAAGACCTTGATTCGCATAAGTCTGGGAGATACCGTGCGTTGATGTATAAACTGAACCTGGTGTCTGATAATCGGCGTGAAGGATATCCAATGCGCCGTCTGGGTAGCCGAGAAAGATGAGGTTGGACTCGGTCAGGCCCAGTTGCGCGACGCTCGAAACCGTCTCCTGCTGACGCAGGTATCCCTTGGTAGCGCCGCCGAACAAATCGCCATTGGTCATGTAAACAACTTTGACGTCATCTCCACGCGCGACCGCTGCGTGGATAATGCCGGCCGACGTAATTACATCGTCATCAGGGTGGGGAGCAATGACAAGGAGCTTTTGAGCACTCGAAAGGCTGGGGGTCATGAGTCAATAAATCTCCCTGGCGAGCTGTTTCCCGTGTCCACTTAAATAAGCTACGCCACGCGCAGCTTGCTGCTTGCTGTTGATTGGGCCGTAGTTCCTCTTTCAGCTTTCTTTACGCTCAAAGAGTTCGCCGGCACGGCCAGTCCGGTTCCCGTTGCCAAACGGCTAGCTTCCTCTGGTCGCGCGCTAGATTCACTTCGGCAATTACGGAAGGAAATTGCCACCCCTGAAGCGCTCTCCCCTGCTCGCTAGCGGCTCGCGCGACGCCGAGAACGATCGCAAACCTAGCCGTGGCCCAAGGAGTGCCAAACACCCATGCGGGGTGATTGCCGCTATTTTGCCGGCAAATCCGGATATTGCTTCAGTGCGCGCTGCACGAGCAGAAGCAGGGAACCGGCGTTCAGCGTCGAGCCGGCGCAGATCGCAAGCACGACGCCGAGCGCGCCTTGCGAGGGGACAAGAAGCAGCGCCAAGCCGACCGACCCGGCCGCCGCGAGGACCGAAGCGAAAAAAATGCCGCGGGCGTGCCCCAGCGAGCGCAGCACGAACGACGCCATAACCTGGACGAACAGCGGCACGAAGTTGATCGCCGCAAACACGAGGATGGCGGCGTTGCCGGCGAACTGGGCGCCGTAAACGAGCTGCAACCAGAAGTCCGCAGCACCGGCAAAGACAGCAGCAAGGCCAACAATGCAGGCGCCGCTGAGGATGCCCGTCCGCAGCATGTAGCGCTTCAGGGCCGGACCTCCCCCCTGCACAAGCTTGGCGCTGGCCTGATGCGGGACCATGTTCTCCAGCGCCTGAAGGATGACCAGCAGCACGCCGACCAGATTTTGCGCCGCGCGGATTACGCCCAAGGGGCCAGGGCCGATCCAGTTGCCGGCCAGGACCAGAAGCCCGGAACTCACCACCCAGGACATGATATTGGCGCCGAGCAGCCACTTGCCCAAATGCCACTGCTGCACGGAAACCCAGGCCGAGCGGATGAGCAACCGCACCGCCGCCATAGGACGCGGCAGCGCCAGCCATTTGAGCGCGAGCGCGATCGCAAGCGCGGAAGCGCCGCCGATCACCCACAGGGCGGCTCCAACGCTGACCTCACCAGCGAGGCTCAAGCCGGCGAGAACAGCCAGCCGCAGCGTACAGTTGACGCCATCAAACGCGAGTGCGTGGACCGTCCGTCCATCCGTGAAAAACAGCCGACGGATGAAATCTTGAAGGACAAAGCCGGCGCTGCAGAACACGAATGCCCAACGCACCTCGACAAAGCCGCCTTCATCAATAATTGTCTGCAAGATGTCAGGACAAAAGATTGCGCCGCCGGCGATGAGAAAGGAAAATAGAAGGGCGTGCAGCGTCACCACGCTCAAGTACGTCTTCTTTTCCGCATTTTCGAACTTTGGGCCCAGGCTCATCATCGGTGCGATGATCAGTCCAAGCTGCAAGGCGACGGCGAACAGGAGAACGGTGTAGAGAAGGGCGAAGCGGCCGAAATCATCGAGCGGCATCGAGCGCGCGAGGATAACGTTGGTGAGGAAATTGGTTGCGCTAACAAGGGCCTGGTCGGCCACCGTGACCGACATCCCGCGCAGCCGCCGCACCGCTCTCAGCAAGGTTCGCCCCCCCTCGGCCGCGCCCGCGTGTGCCGGCACGAAACGATCGCTGCCGGTGCAGCCGGCGCCACGCCGCTAACCGGAAAACGTGGGTGAGCGGGCCGCCCGAGCGCAGGGCCTCTCGCGGCGTGCGGCTGCCGGATCACCGGGCCGCACCGGGCTGCGCTTTCACGTCAGCCGCGACTTGCCCGTGCGAAAGGCCACCCGAGGCTCCTCCCGCTGCAAGCCCAAGGCTTTGATGGTAGCCTTCGGGTCCTTGAGCAGGCGCCCGCTGGCACCGCCGCCCCGCCACAGGTCGCAGGCGATATAGGTGAGCCCGCGGACCAGCAGCACGAATGGCCACAGCCAGGGGAACCAGCGGCGGTAGAAAGTGACAACGCCGGCAAGATCAAAGGTGCGAACACGATCGGCCATGGTCCAGTCGACCGCGCGCGAGATATGCCGGATGACGCTGCCGGTCACGACCGCACACTGCCGGCCCGTTGCCGCCCGGAGAAGATAGGACAGATCGACGTCCCCCCAGTAGACGAAAAAGCTCTCGCAGAAGCCGCCGACGCGCATGAAGTCCCGGATCGAGACCAAGGCCGAGGCGCCGCACACCCAGTCGGTCGGCAGAACCGATCCTCGCGCCTGGACCGCCTTGATTGGCTCGCCGCGGTGAAGCGGGCGGCACCAGCCGATCGACCGGACGAGTTTGCCACCGGCCTCCTGGACGACCGTAGGTTGCTCCATCTCGGCGATCAGCGAGCCGACGAGGCAGAGGTCGTCCCGGCGGGCAAGTGTCTCGACGAGCGCGTTGAGGCTGCTTGGCTCGATGATGACGTCGTTGTTGAGGATCCAGAAGTAGCCGTCATCCGTATTCGCCGCAACGAAGCGCGCCAACACGTTGATCGCCCGGCCGAAGCCGATGTTGACCTCATTGCGGACGAGGAGAACGCGAAACCCTTCCGCAAACACCGATGCATCGAGCGCATCGGCGGACGCTGTCTTCAGTCCCGCCGCCGGCACGTGAGCCTCAAGCCCCTCCCGAATGACCTCGAATGAGTTATCCGGCGAGCCGTTCTCGATGACCAGGATTCGCACGCGATCGCTGCAAAGCGGGAGGAGAGAGGTAATGCATTCGATCGTGGTTCGTGGCAAACGGTAGGTGACGACGAGAATGTATACGTTTGCGCTTGCCATGACTGGTGGGCGTGTCCTGATGAACCGATCATTGATGATCGTAATGCTGTGGCGACGACCTCGCCAGACCCAAAAGGGTCAGTAACCGCTGCCCCGATATTTGCGATTACCCTATGGGCGCGGACGCCGTGGACAAGTCTCGCGGCGACCGCGAAAGGCACATCAGAAGAAGCGCTGTTTGATCTCGATGGTATCGCCCGGGCGGACGCGGGTCGCCTGGTTTGCGGCCGACGTTCGGCCGTCCTCGCTGGTGACGACGAGTTCGTTCTGCAAGGCGCGGTACGTATAGCCGCCGGCAAAGGCGATCGCTTTTGCTGCCGTCATGCCGTAAACGTACTCGAAGCATCCTGGATTATTGACTTCGCCCAAGACGCAGAACGGCCGTGACTTGACGAGGTCGATGCTGACCCGCGGCTCGGCGATATATCGTTCCGCAAGCTTCTTCGTGACCTCGCTTTCGAGTTGCGCCAGCGTGAGGCCGGCGGCATCGACGCGCGCGATCAGAGGCATCGCGATCCGTCCCGCACTGTCGACCTCAAACGGCCCCGAGAGCTGCTCATGCCCCAGCACCGTAATGCGCAGCTTGTCACCGGGGCCAAGCGTGTAGGCGGCCACCGGCGCCTCCAGCGCCGTCGCGTCTGCTTTCTCAGGCGTCGTTCCGCTCCCCGTCGCACAACCGCCAACGAGGAACGCGAGGACCAGTGCGCGCCCCGCCCGACGCCAGGGCGCGGGCGTACGGCGGCCGGAATGGCCGCTCGGCAGGTGTCTGGTCGAATGCTGACTGGCATCGCTCATCGGCCCGATTGTCCTGCATCGTGAAGGGTTGCGGCGACCCCCCGGCGGGGCAGTCCGGGCACAGTCTGCCAGTTCGGGAGAATCATTGCCAGCCGGGCGCACCAGCGCGCAGTGAGTGAAGGTGCTCAGGCGGTTGGCTTCCCTATGCGGGGGTTCCGAGCGCCGACGCCCGCATGATACATCGCAGCTCGTGTTCAGCGGCTCCGGCGCATTCGCGTACGGAATTGACGAAATTCCAGCGGCACGGAGCCTGGAATCTGGCGGCGGGAGACGCCGTCGTTCAAGCCTGAACGGCTCGTGACGCCGCTTCATGCGGGCCGAGCGACACACCAGGGGGACCACCCGAGGGCTTAAGGGAACGATGAGACCCTTGCTTGACGACAGCATTCTTCGTGCCGAGCACGCGCCCGCGACGCCATTCACGCCTCGACGGGAGCGTGCATTGATCGATGTCCTGGCAGCCATGTGGCGCCGCCGCTGGCTGGTTCTCGGCTTCGCCGCCGCTGGCCTGGTGCTGGCCCTGGTCGCCCTCATGCTCATCCGTCCCCTCTATCGGGCCGAAAGCGTGATCCAGCTTGACTTGCGGACGGTCGAACTCGGAGAGCTCAAGCCCGTCTTCTTGAGCCCGCTCGCCGATCAGCCGAACGTCCGCCTGCGCAGCGAGGTCGATCTGATCCGCTCGGCAGCCATCGCCCGCGACGTTGTCTCCCATCTCGACCTTACCGCCGATCCCGAGTTCAACCCGTTCATGGGCAGCCGCATTGTCTCTCTGGACGGTCTGTCGCAGCTCCTGTACCGGTTGCAGGCGGCAAGACGCACCGCGACAGCGCCGGGAGCGACCGACCCTGACAACCCGGACCCGCAACAAGTCGAAGCGGCGGTTGTGAAGGCCGTGCTGCGCCGGCTGAGCGTCGAGAATGACGGCAAATCGTACACCATCGTCGTCCGCTTCGCCTCCGCCGATCCGGCGAAGGCGGCAACGATTGCGAATACTTTCGCCCAGCGTTACCTGGAACAGCAGGTGCAGGCAAATACGCGGACGAGCCAGGACGTGACCGAGTGGCTGCGCCGGCAAATGTTCAGTGCGCGCGAACAGGTCCGCGAAGCCGAGGCGGCGATCCAGGCCTATCGCACCGAGAGCGGCCTGGTCGGCCCCGCCGGCACCGATCTGGGCGATGCCGGCCAGCGGCTGGCCGAAATCAACCGCCAGCTGGCAGATGCGGCCGCCACCCGCGTCGCCCTCGAAGCGCGCGTCAAGCTAGTGAACGAGAAGGCAGCCGCCGGCACCGATGGTGCGATTTCGGAGGTGCTGGCGTCGCCCGCGATCCAGAACTTGCAGCAGGCGCAAGTGGCGCTGATACGCCAGCGGGCGGAGCTTGCCGTCCTTTACGCCGATGGCCATCCGGCGCTCAAACGCCTCGATGCCGAAGCGCAGGAGATCGAGCGCCGCATTCGCCAGGAGACGCAGCGGATCAACGGCGCGATCAGCGGCGAACTGCGCATCGCCGTCGAGCGCGAGCGGCGGCTGAAGGCGCAGCAGGAAAACCTGCGCGCCAGCCTTGACGACATGGACCGCCGGCAAGCGCGCCTGCGCGAGCTTGAACTGGAAGCGGAGTCGAAGCGAGCGCTGTTCCGCAGCATCGCCACCAGCCACCAGCAGACCCAGGCGATGCTCGACATCAACCGCGTGAGCGGGCGCCTGGTCGCAGACGCGACCGTGCCCCTCTACCCGGACTCGCCCCAGCCTGCCCTCGTGCTGGCGATTGCGATCGCGGGCGCGCTGCTGGCCGCCGCGGTCGTTGCTGCACGGCTCGAACGCGACGACGGCTTCGCCTCCTCACAAGAAGTTGAAACCCTGCTCGAAGTGCCGTGCCTCGCCACCGTGCCCAGCGTCGGCTCCAGTGAGCCGCGGGTCAGCTTTGGCCGAAGGCCCCAGGCCGACCACGTACGAGCCCTGTTCGCAGAAGCGATGCGCACGGCCTGCACCCGCATCCTCACGCTGATGCCGTCGCAGCAACCACGCGTGCTGACGGTGACCTCGTCGCTTGGCGACGAAGGCAAGTCGGTCTGTGCCGTCTCGCTCGCCTGCGCGTTCGCCGGCCTCGGCATGAAGACGCTGGTGATCGATGCCGACTTCCGCCGCCCAACCGTGAGCAAGCTGATCGGCAGCGGCAACGGTCCGTCGCTCGCCGAGGCTTTGAGCGACAAGGTCTCGTTTGCGAGCGCCCTGCAGCCCGCCGCCGAGAAGAACCTCTATGTTCTCGGCAACCGGCGGCCGATCGAGAGCGGCAACGGTCTGCTCTCGTCGGCAGCGGTTGAACGGCTGATACGCTGGGCCGGCGAGGCCTTCGACATCGTGATCGTCGATACGCCGCCGGTCATGCTGGCAGCAGACGCCTTGGCGGTCGCGCCTCTCAGCGGCGCCGTTTTATACGCGGTGCACTGGAAAAAGACGCCGAAGGAAGCGGTCCGCGCCGGCTTCTTGCGTCTTGACGATGCCAATGCGCGCGTGTTGGGCGTGATGCTGACGCGCGTCGACGTCGGCCACGCCGCCGACCCGGTGCAGACGCGCCGCCGGGCCCTCGACCTGATCCCGCAGCCGGTGCGGCGGGCGGCGTGAGTCCGGCCCGCAGGCATCGTCGGCCGGCCGGCCGTTGGCGTTGCCGCTGTTGTTTCGACAGCCCCACATGACAACGTTGCATGCGGCTGCCCCAGGCTGGGGCAAGGCGCGAGACTTGAACGACAGCTACTTGACGCTGCTGTTCTTGGCCCTGTGGGGATACGCGCTGATGGGCCGCGGCTTCGCCTATGCCGGCATCCCGCCAATCTTCGTTGGCGAGATGGTGCTGGTCTTAGGCGCGCTGGCAGTGCTCCGGGCAGGCACGCTCCCGACGGTGCTAGCGAACCTGCCCAGCCTTGCTTTGGCCGCGCTCATCGCCTGGGTCACAATCCGCACGCTGCCTTACCTTTCCGCCTATGGCTTCGATGCCCTGCGCGACTCGGTGATCGCGATCTACGGTGCCTTCGCCTTCATCATCGCCGCCCTGCTCGTCGAGCGCCGCGACCGGCTCATCGCATTCATCAACAGCTACCACGGCTTGAGTTCGATCTTCCCGTACCTGTTCTTCGTCGCATTTCCCACCTCGCGTCTGGCGAGCGAGGGGCTGCCGGCGTGGCCGATTTCCGAAATGCCGCTGATCGCCCTCCGCGCCGGTGATTCATGCGTCCATATCGCAGGCCTCGCGGCATTCGCGCTGTTAGGCTTTCGCCGCGTGAGCCTCTTGTGGGGTGCGGTCATGTTCATCGGCGCGATGATGGCTTTCTCGCAGAACCGGGGCGGCATGCTGAGTGTCCTGGTCGCATGCGCAATCGTTATCGCGCTGATGCCGCTCTCACGAAAGCTGATCAGCCTCGGCTGTGCAGCGCTGCTGGTCATTGTCATCGGGCTCACCGCCGACATCAGCGTGCCCTTGGGCACCGATCGCGACCTTTCGTTCCGGCAAGTGGCGAACAACGTCGTCACGATTGTTGCCCCTGCCGATGACCAACGCGAGCAGGGGACCAAGGAATGGCGGATGCAGTGGTGGAACGACATCATCGATTACACGCTTCACGGTCCCTACTTCTGGACCGGCAAAGGGTTCGGGCTCAACCTCGCGATCGATGACGGCTATCAGGTCAACGATCCGGACCTGCCGCCGCTGCGCAGTCCGCACAACGGCCACCTGACGTTTCTCGCCCGCGGCGGCGTTCCTGGCCTCGCACTGTGGATCATGGTCTGCGTTTCCTGGGCGGCGACGGTGATGCGCCTGTTCTTCGTCGCCCGCACACGCGACGACCGTACCTGGTCACGCTTCTTCTTGTTCTTGTTCGCCTACTGGATTGCCGCCCTGATCAACTCCAGTTTCGATGTCGCGCTCGAAGGGCCAATGTTGGGCATCTGGTTCTGGTGTCTGCACGGCCTTGGCATCGGCGCCGCAATCCTCTACCGCGCTGAGCTCAATGCCCAGCCGGCGCCGCACCTCCGCCAGCGCGCTTATTAGGCGTTAGGCGGCGTACCCGTCGCCGAAGGGGACAACCTTGTTGTCGATGTCGTGGCCGATGTCGGCGCGGCCGAGATAGGCGATGCCGGCGCGCGCGCACCAGGTTCGCGCCACCTCCTCCTCCGTCTGGGCGAAATCGGGGAGGTTGGCGGGGATGTTGCTGCAGCGACCGAGCCGGATGCCGGCAACGCGGCGGATGGCAGGGTTGCTGGTGATGTGAAAGAAGTAGCGGTCGATCCGGTACATGTGCTCGCATTCCTCTTCGAGCATGAGGACATGATCGCTGAGATCGGGTTCGATCGGCGTGCCGAGCATCTGGCTTAGGATTGTGAGGTTGAACGCCGCCGCTTTGGTGCCCGCCACCACGTGCGGCTCCAGCGCCGACGGCGCGCGCTCGATCAGGTAGGCGAGGCCGCGCGCAACGGCCGCTTCGCCGCCGGGGCGCAGGATATCGGCCGGCATCGGGCCGTGGGCGACGCGAAAGCCGTGCCGGTAAAGCGCCGCCAAGAGGCTGCCGGCATCGCTGTAGCCCATGTAGAGCTTGTCGCGCGCCGGCGCCGCAAGCTGCTCAATCACCGCCTCGGCGATGCGGCACGACCCGTAGCCGCCGCGGCCGATCCACACCACATCGAAGTGCGGGTCGTTAGCGACCGCGATGAACGCATCCCCGCGCGCCGTGTCGTCGCCGGCAAAATGGCCGGACGTCAGAAAGCACTGCGGGTGAAAGAAGAGTTCCGCCAACCGTTGCGGATAGAGCTGCGCTGCGAGTGCACCGACGCGAGCCGCGATCTCGTCGCTGATGCGCGCGGCTGGGGCGACGACGGCTATTCTCAAGCGGCTGTCCCGCAATCGGTCGGTCCTTGGTTCAAGGCAGCTTGCCAGAGCGGAGGCGGCGTTATACGGATCCGGCGATGGCAGGCAACGAAGACTATTTCTTCTGTGGCATCGGCGGCAGCGGCATGATGCCGCTGGCGTTGCTGCTGCACGCCCGCGGCGCAACCGTTGCCGGTTCGGACCGCAGCTTAGACCAGGGGCGAACGGCAGAGAAGTTCCGTTTCCTCGCCGCCCAGGGCATCGACCTCTACCCGCAGGACGGCAGCGGCGTGACGCGCGCGCAGCAGACCCTGGTCACCTCAGCGGCGGTTGAGGCAACCGTGCCGGACGTGCAGGCGGCCTGCCGGCTGGGTGCGCGGCAGATGACGCGTGCGGCCCTGCTGGCGGACCTCTTCAACGCCACCCCGTGCGGTATCGGCGTCGCCGGTACCAGCGGCAAGTCGACGACGACGGCGATGATCGGCTGGATCGTGCACGCAGCCGGGCGCCGACCCAGCATCGTCAACGGCGCGGTGATGAAGAATTTCATTGCTGCCGAGGCCCCGTTCGCCAGCGCCCTGGTCGGCGATCCCGCACTCTTGGTGAGCGAGGTCGACGAGAGCGACGGCTCGATCGCTCTCTACACCCCGGCGGTGGCCGTGCTCACCAACATCGCGCTCGACCACAAGGCGCTGCCGGAGCTGCGCGCGTTGTTCGGCTCCTTCCTCGGCCGGGCGGTCACGGCCGTTGTCAACATCGATAACGATGAGGCGGCGGCGGTTGCCGCCGATGCGACACGGCAACGGTTCGTGCGGGTCGGCATCAACAACGGCGCCGCGGATCTCTGCGCTGGCGATCTCGCATTGGCGCCGGATGGAGTCCGCTTCCGGGTCCATGAACGGGCGAGCGACACGCACGCCATCGTCGAGCTGCCGCTTCCCGGCCGGCACAATGTCGAGAATGCGCTCTGCGCCTTGGGCGCGGCACGGGCCTTAAGCGTGCCGCTGGTAACGGCGGCGGCAGCGCTCGCGCGCTTCCAGGGTCTGAAGCGCCGCCTGGAGGTCATCGGCACGGCTGCAGGCGTCACCGTTATCGACGACTTCGCCCACAACCCGGACAAGATTGCCGCGACGCTGACGACCCTCAGGGCCGTACCGGGGCGGCTCCTGGTCCTGTTCCAGCCACACGGGTTTGGCCCCTTGCGGCTCTTGAAGGACACGCTGATCGCCTGCTTCGCCCGCCATCTCGGCCCGGATGACCACCTCTTCATGCCGGATCCGGTCTACTTCGGCGGCACCGTTGAGCGTAGCGTTACGAGCCGTGACATCGTCGAGGCCCTCAAGGCGTACGGCCGCCGCGCCGACAGTTGGCCGGAGCGTGCCGTTTGCGGCGATCACATCCTCCGTTTGGCCCAGCCGGGCGACAGGATCGTCGTCATGGGAGCGCGCGACGACACGCTCGCCGATTTCGCTGCTCTGTTGCTGGCACGGCTGCAGCAACGTGGCGGCGGAACCGCGCTGCCGTAGACGAACGCCCGCACAGATTTTCTCCGCGGCGAAGGCCATTGAAGGGTGTTGCTGGGGATCGCTTTGGTGTATCATAAGAGAACAAAGCGTGATCATGCGCGCCCGCCGGAGGGTGCCCGGCGTGGCCAAGGGGAGAGGGAGCGAGCCATGCCCAAGCCGAAAATCAGCATCGAGGAGCTGGAGCGAAAGTTCTCCGATCCGGATGTGCCGGAATCCGACCTGGTGCCCTATCTCGACTTTGACCGCGAAGCCTCGCGCGCCTTTGCCCCCACCCTCGTCCCCGACCCGGACATGGTCGTGCGGGCGGACGAAAGGCGCGGCGTCATGGACTGGGCGAATGGCCTGGCGCGCACGCGCCGCCATCTGCGCTTCAACCACCGCCTCAACACGGGCGTGAATTTGCCGGTCCTCGTCTCCGAGGGCGACTCGTGGTTCCAGTTTCCCGTCTTCCTCGAAGACGTGATCGACTGCTTAGGCGATGACTACCTGATCTGGAGCGTCGATGCCGCCGGCGACACGCTGCAGAACATGGTCATCGACAATCCGGAGTACTTGGACGCCCTCGATACGCAGCAAGATCGGGTGCGGGCTTTCCTGTTCTCGGGTGCCGGCAACGATATCGTCGGCGAGGATAGCGACGGCGTGCCGGTCATCGAGAAGATCGTGCGCGACTTTTCACCCGGCCAGCCGCCCGAGTTCTACGTCGACACGCCCGCGTTCGACGCCCAGATCGCCTTCATCGACGGTGCCTATCGTGAAGTGTTTAACGCCGTCGCGGCGGATTTCCCGACGCTGCCGATCGTCATCCACGGCTACGACTACAGCCTCCCCGGCGGGCAGACGGGCGACAACCGGCATCCGAAATGGGCGGATCAGGACGAATGGCTGGGCGCGCCGCTGCGCAAGAAGGGCATCGTCGATTTCGACCTCCAGTGCGCGATCGTGCGGGTAATGGTCGATCGTCTCAACAACCTGCAGAAGTCGCTTGCCGGCGGTAACAATCCGGCCGGCGCGTTCGCCAACGTCCATCATGTCGATGTCCGCGGCCTGTTGCAGACCGACGAATGGGCGGACGAACTGCACCCGACCAACCGCGGTTACCGCAAGGTCGCCCGCCTGTTCGCCGAAACTTTGCGGCAAGCCTTGCCGATCGCTTAAGGCGCGGGCAGACGCGAACAGCGGCAGCGCAGGACGCGCGACCACGCGTGAGGGAGGATCGATGAAGACGCTTGGCGCCTATGGCACACCGGATGCCGCGCTGCGTGATGCACCGATCTTAAGCAAGCCGTTTGCGGACGTTTTCGCGGGCGCGGCGACTGCGCCCAGGGTTGAAAGCGCGCTGCTGCTTGGCCGTTCGCGCGCGGCGGCGGCGCCGGTGCCGGTCGACATCGGTGGCAAGATCGCCGAAGTCACGCTCGAAGGCGGGGTGAAGCTCTATCTGCCCGCAGAAGATCTGCCGGCACTCGCGCGGGAAGCGCGCGGCGAACAGGGCGACGGTCCGACTCTGGAGCTGGCGCCAGGCCTGCCGGAAGGCGATGAGGAACGCGGCCTCGGCGAATGGCTGTTTCGCAGCCTGCGCACCCTCGACATTGACCTCGGCACGCTGACTGCGCGGGAGATCGCGAAGCGGCTGGAAGACCGTGCCGTGCCACAGCCCGGACTTTACCGCTGGAGCACAAACGCAGGCACCGCGCTGGAACCGTTCAGACCGCGGGTGGTGGCGGACGGCAATGCACCCTGGCTGGTATTCGTCCATGGCACGTTTTCCAACACCGACGGCAGCTTCGGCGCGCTGCTTCAACCGGAGCGGCGGGACGAATGGCGTCGGCTGCGCGCCCGCTACGACGACCGCATCCTCGCCTTTGAGCATCCAACGCTGACCGAAAGCCCGATCGCCAACGCGATCGATCTTCTGGAGGCGTTGAGCGCGTCCGGGCGGGAGATCCACCTCGTCACCCACAGTCGCGGCGGCCTGGTGGGCGAACTCTTGAGCCGCGGCATGCGCGCCGATGGCAAGGAACCCTTCGACGCCCGCGATATCGCTCTCTGCCGGCAAGAGGCCGGCGGCGGGAACGGCGATCTTGAGCGCCTGAATGCGCTCCTAAGGGAGATTCGCCCCAACATCACCCGCTTTGTCCGCGTTGCCTGCCCGGCGCGCGGCACCACCTTGGCCTCCGACCGCCTGGATAAGTATCTCAACGTCGTCCTCAATGGCATCGGCCTCCTCCTCGGCGCAGCGCGCCTGCCGGTGCTTGGTGAGATCTACGACTTCGTCAAGGCACTGCTGCTCGCCGTCGTCGCCGAGCGGAAGAAGCCGGCCGGCGCTTCGGCGCTGCCGGGACTGGAGGCGATGCGCCCCGAAAGCCCCTTCATCCGCATGCTGAATCGGGCCGACGTGACAAGCCGCGCGCCGCTTACCGTTATCCGCGGCGACGTCGAGGCAGCGGGCGTCATCCGCCGGCTGAAGGTGTGGGCAGCGGACGCATTCTATACCGAGGATCACGATTTCGTCGTCAACAGCGCCGCGATGGCGGGTGGTGTTGCGCGCGCTGATGCCGTTGCCGACTCCTTTGATCGAGGCCCGGACGTCAACCATTTCAGCTACTTCCGCAACGATCGGACGGCCCAGCAGGTGGTCGCCGGGATCACGCTCAGCGGGCCTGCCCTCAAGCAGGCTCTCCCTCCCAGCGCCGAGCCGGCTCCGTCGTGGCAGCCGGCGCAGCGGGGTGGGAATCGCCGGCCGGTTGTATTTGTCGTCCCCGGATTTGCCGGCAGCAACTTGAGTGCCGACGGCGTTCCCATCTGGCCGGACCTCAGATGCCTGGCGGCCGGCGGCTTTTCCCGGCTGGGGAGCGATACCGCAGGCGTGGTGGCGGGAGAGCTGCTCGATCGAACATACGGCGCGCTCTGCCGAACCCTCGAACAAACGCACGACGTCCGGCCCTTCGCCTACGACTGGCGGCTGTCGATCGAGGACACGGCGGCAGCGCTCGCCCGCGCTCTTGATCAGGCACTCGGCAGCGGCAAGGAGCCGGTCCGCATCGTCGCGCACGGCATGGGCGGGCTCATCGCCCGGACCGCGCTTGCGACCGATAGCGCTCTCTGGGATGCGTTCCGCAACCGCGCCGGCTGCCGGCTGATCATGCTGGGCGGTCCCAATGACGGCGCGCATACGAGCGCGATGATGCTGATGCGGCGCGACCGGTTGATGCGGATGCTGGCGATGATCGACGTCAGCTCCAGCGCGCTCGACCACGCGCAGGTCATCGCCCGTTTCCCGAGCGTCTTGCAGCTCCTGCCGCGCGATGCCGGCTTCGATCTGTTCTCCGCCGATGGTTGGCAGCGTCTGCACGCCCTCGACGCCGAGCGCTCGTCCTGGGTGGTTCCGCGCGCCGGTGACCTTGAGAAGGCGAAGGCTTTCCGCGAGCGCTATCGCGAGATGCCGTTCGATGCGGAGCGCATGCTCTACATCGCCGGTCATGCGGCAACGCCGTGCGCGATTGAGATCGAGACACCGCCCGCCGCGCCTCCTCAGATCGGCTTCGCCCAGACGTGGGAAGGCGACGGCCAGGTGCCGTGGAGCACCGGCATCGTGGCGGGCGCGACGCGGCGCTGGTACGCCCCCTGCCGCCACGGCGATCTGCCACGCGATAGCGTCGTTCTCGCGGCCTTGGGCGAGATCCTCGACCAGGGGACAACCGCCAGGCTTGCCGCGCAGCCCGGCTCCGCGCGGGAACGCGGAAAGCCGCAGCCGGTTACCCGCGAAACCGTGGCACTGTTCCCTGCCGCCGCCGATATCGAGGCAGCCGCCGCGGGCGGTACGGTGCAGCCGGCGGCGCGCCCCGACCTCCCGCCGCTTACCATCACGGTCTCGCACGGCAACCTCGCCTTCGCTGCCTATCCGGTGCTGGTGGGGCACTACAACGGCGACACCCTGAATGGCGCGGAAGGGCACCTCAACCGCCTGCTCGACGGCCGGCTGGAAACGCGGCGTACGCTCGGCCTTTACCCGGGCGTGATCGGCACTGCCGAAGTCGTCCTCGACGACAACACGCGGCCCGCGGGCGCCGTCGTCGTCGGTTTGGGCGATCCCGGCAGCCTAGACCCGGCAGACCTTGAGCAAACACTCGTCCACGGTCTGTTGCGCTATGCCGTCGCCCAGACCGAGCGCTGCCGCGGCCAGGCTGGGAATGGCACGTCGCCAGCGCCGCTGCGCTTGAGCCTGCTGCTGGTCGGCGCTGGCGAAGGCGGCCTCACGGTCGAGACTTGCGTCAAGGCGCTGAGCGAGGCCGTCGTGCGGACGCATAAGGCGCTCACCGAGAGTCATCCGGTCGGCCGCGTCTACGACGGCATCGAGATCATCGAACTCTACGAACATCGCGCGATCGACATCTGGCACGCGCTGAACAGTCTGCTTTCGGCCGATGCCAGCGCCGACGATGCCAGCGGCAGGCGACCTTTGCGGCTGGCACCGGAGATCAACCGCCGCGATGGCGGCCGCAGGCGCGTCCGCAGCGAGCTGGACCGCTCCTGGTGGCAGCCCGTGCAGGTGAGCATGGATGTCGTGGCAGGCGAATACCTGTTAAAGGTGACGACCGCCGCCGGCCGCGCGCGCGTCGAAGCGACAACCGTGTACGGGACCGTCGAGATGGCGCGCCGCCTGTCGGAACAGGCGAAGCGGGATAAGGTTGGCGGGCCTTCGGTCGAGACGCCGGGGCGCGCGCTCTACGAACTCCTGTGGCCCAACCGTCTGAAGAGCGAAGGCTTCGGGGATCGCAATTTGAGGCTGATCCTCGACGAGCGGGCGGCCTCCCTGCCGTGGGAGCTCTTGGACGATCGCCGCTCTTGGGAAACTGCGCTGGCGAGCAAAGCCGATCCGCCGGCCATCCGCGCCGGTCTTGTTCGCCAGCTCGTGCAGCAGCGGTACCGCGAACAGACCGGCAGCACCGCCGGCCGCCGGCAGGCGCTTGTCATCGGCGACCCGCGCGGCGATCCGGCCCGCGAATACAAGCCGCTCCAAGGCGCGATCGAGGAGGCGACCGACGTCGCGACGCTTCTGCAGAGCAACGGCTATGCAGTGACACGCCTGATCGGCGATCAGGTCTTTTCCGAGCAGGTCATCAGCGCGCTGTTGTCCGAGCGCTGGCAGATCGTGCACATCGCCGCCCATGGCGACGTCGAGCACGACATCGCTGTGAACACGCCGATCGCTGGCGATGCCGCTGCCGGCAGCCTGCAGCGGACCCGCAAAGCGACCGGCATCGTCCTGGGCCGGAACCTGTTTCTCGAGCCCAGCATGCTCGAACAGATGCCGGTGGCGCCGGACCTGTTTTTCGTCAACTGCTGCCACGTCGGCGAGGTCGACGCCGAGCGGGAGGCGGCACTGGCGGCGCGCCGGCCCGAACTCGCCGCTTCCATCGCCGTGCAGCTGATCCGCATGGGCGTGCGCGGCGTGGTGGCCGCCGGCTGGTCCGTCAACGACCGCCTCGCGCGAGCCTTTGCGACCCAGTTCTACCAAGGCTTCCTTTCCAAGCAGGAGTTCGGCCGGGCGGTGCGCACAGCCCGCGAGGCTGCCTATCGGCAGTCACCTGCGGACCCGACCTGGGGGGCCTATCAGTGCTATGGCGAGCCGGACTGGCGCTTGAGCACCGCACCGGCGGAGGGACGCAACGACGAACCGCCCACCTTCGCTGCGCCAGCGGAAGCCCTGACCGAGATCGAACGCATCCGCGAGGACGCGCAGACGCTGGGCGAGCGCGATCGCGGCGCCCTCAAACAGAGGCTCGATGCGATCCGGAACGATGCCATCGCCGCGGACGGGGCGCGCCGGCCGTGGCTGGCACGTGCCGAGATTGTGTCCGCTTGCGCCCAAGCGTATGCCGAGCTTGGCGCGATCGATCAGGCTATCGCCGATTACGAGTGCGCGCTCAATGCCAATCGCGGCTCGGCCGCGGTCCGCGACATCGAGCAGTTGGCCGACCTGCGGGGCCGCAAAGCCGTGCGCGCTGCAGCCGCTAGCGATGGGACGGCGGGCGATGGCCCGGCGCGCGCCGCTGCCAAGGAAATCCGCGCGGCGATCCACGCCCTCAACCGACTGACCACGCTCGGCAGCACGGCGGAGCGGCACGGCCTGATCGGCGCGGCTTACAGGCGCTTGGTCACGATCGCAGGCGCGGAGGAGGTCGAGCCAGCATTGAACGCGATGCAGAAGGCATACGAGAAGGCCTGGGCGTGCGAGCAGAGAGACGCTCCAGCGGATAGCAGCCGCCCCGTGCAACGGGTCGATCGGTTGCTGATGGTGCAGGCTGCACGTGTCGCCCGCGCTTTGCACCGGGGCGAACCGGTTGCGCCGGAGGTCGTCGACGCCATCGACGACTGCCGCCACGATGCGGAGAGCGCTGGCCGCGAACAGCCGTGCTTCTGGTATGACGTTGCCTGCGCGGATGCGGCGCTGCTGACCGCGCTGGCAGCAGCGGTGGCAAAGGCTGCTGAAACGGACGCGCATGCGCCGCTGCCGGAAACTGAGGCCGACGCCGTTGCCGCCCTTTACGGCAAGGCCCGCCGGCATGGCGGCTCGCCCTTGAAACTGAGCACAGCGGACGAACAGCTCGACTTTTTCATCGCCATCGTCGGCCACAGCCAGATCGCTGGCGAGGCGCAGCGCGACCTCGTCCAAGCGCTCGCCCGCATCCGCGACCGCCTGCTTGTCATAGCATGAACACACGCGGCCTCGCCGCCGAAACCGCTCCCCTGCGATTGGGCGGGGCAGCCACAATTGTGATTGCGCTCGCGGGCGGTCCATCCGAGAGTGCAGCGATCGCTGCAGAAAGGGCAGCCGATGGACGTTGGTCGACCGCTTCGCGCTCACGCCACGTGGCTCGCCCACCTGCGCGAAACCCTCTACGGGCACGGACCGCTGACGGCAGGGATGGCGATCGCCGACACCGAGTGTGAACTGGGGCAGTGGCTGCAGCGGCGCGAGGCCGCCTACGGTCATCTGCGTGCGTTCAAGGAGTTGGCGCAGATCCACACCCGCTTTCATCGCCGGGCCGCCTATTGCCTGCAGCTTGTAGCGGACGGCCGGCGCGGCGAGGCAATCGCCGAGGCCGAGGAACGCGGGGAACTGCGCCGGCTGTCGCGCCTCCTCGTGAGCACGTTTCACACCCTCCAGCTCGAAGCCGTCGCCGATCCCGGCCAGCGGCGGGCCTTCCGCTCGCTGGTCGACGTCGGCGAGCGCTGATCCCGAGACGTCAGGAAGCGCCGTTGCCGCCTTCGAGCGGGGCCGCCCACTTCGGTAGCGCCGCGGTCGCACGGACCGAAAGCGGACCATAATCGGTTTCGAGGCGGCCGATATACTCGTCGATTGTCTTGCCCAGCACGCGGTAGCCGGCCGGATTCATGTGCAGCGGATCGTGGGTGAAATAGTCCTGCCAGAGATGGTAGCCGCGGCCGGTCAAGCGCCTTGTGAAATCGACGAACGCAGCGTCCTCGGCATCGGCGAGCAGCCGTTCGGCGAGCTTGTTGGTATAGCCGATGGTGTGCATGAAGTGCAGCCGCTGCCGGCTGACCTTGATCGAGACATAGCCCAGCGGCACCGCGCCCAGACAGGCCCGTTTGCGCGCAAGGAAGCCCTTGAGCAGCGCGATGACCGCCTCCGGGCTGGCGCCGTTGTCGAGGTCGTTGTCACCGGCGTAGAGGACGATCGCTGACGGCCGGAAAGGCGTCACCAGGCGATCGAAATACTCGAGACAATCGGCAAGCGTCGCCCCGCCGAAACCGTGGTTGAGGACGTTGTGGGCCGGAAAGTGGGCCTCGATGTCCGACCACAGGGTGAACGTCGAACTCCCATAAAAAAGGATGAGCTTGTCCTCACCCTGGCGCGCTCGCGTGCGGTGCGCAAGCGCAGCAACTTCGTCGTCAAACCAGGAAGGCATCGCCGCCGGTGGTCCCTGCTGTGCGGGAGGGCGACACTGTCTCCAGAATCACCGCGTCCGACAATTTCACAAAAAAGAAACAACTTCGCAACAAATGCTGCACAAGCACAGCGTTTGAGACTAGTGGCGTGCGCGCGGTTTTGCAATAGAGAAGTTACCTTTAGTAAGATCAATACTTATGGTAAACGGAGCCAGCCTCGATTGTGCTCTTTATTGACGCGACTCTCATTGTAAGAGATCTTTCACAATACTGAAACGTCCATGAAGCGCGAGTATCACAAGTGGTATTGCCAGGACCTCGGCCGGGACATGGAGACGCTCGTGTTCGGCCATGCAGGCGCGCGCGTGCTGGTGTTTCCGACCCGAGTCGGCCGCTTCTACGATTATGAGAACATGGGGATGGTGGGCGCCGTCGCCCAGCACGTGGAGGCGGGCTGGCTGCAGCTCTACTGCGTCGATTCGATCGACGGCGAGACGTTCTACTGCAACTGGTGCCATCCGCGCGACCGCATCCTCCGCCACATGGCCTATGAGCGCTATATCCTCAACGAAGTGCTGCCGCTCTCACATTCGCTCAATGCGAACCCATTCGTGATCGCGCATGGCTGCAGCTTCGGCGCCTACCACGCGATCAACATCGCGCTGCGCCACCCGCACCGGTTCGGCCGGGTGGTCGCCTTCAGCGGCCGCTACGATTTGACAACCGCGCCCGATGGCTTTCGCGATCTGTTTGACGGCTATTACGACCAGGACGTCTACTTCAATATGCCGAATCACTACATGGCAAACATGACCAACGGCGTCCTCGACCAGATCCGCCGGATCGACATCAAGCTTGTTGTGGGCGAGCACGATCCGTTCCTGGACGACAACCGGCGCTTGAGCCAGATCCTGTGGGACAAGGGCATCTGGCACCAGTTCAAGATCTGGCATGGCCGCGCGCACGGCTACCGCCGCTGGCGGGAGATGGCGCCCTGGTTCCTGTGAGCTAGGCTCGCCAACGGGCGGTGCGAGGTCGCTAACAAACCTCGCCCAATCCCGGTGTTGCCGGCAGGTGCGCGCTCAGGCACCCTACTGGCAGCGCAACCACGAACGCAGGAAGCCATGCAGATCCCCCGCATCGGCATCACGCTGGGCGATGCCGCCGGCATCGGGCCTGAGATCCTGGCCAAGCTCCTGGCGCACGAGAAGCTCGACGAGCTCTGCATCCCGGTCATCGTCGGCGACCGCCGTGTGGTCGAGCAGGCGCTGGCACTGATCGGTGCCACGCTGCCGCTGCGCACGGTCGAGGATCCGCGCCAGGCCGCCGAAACAGGGACCGCTTACCTCGTCGATCTGCACAACCTCGCGCCGGAGGACTATCGCTTCGCCGAGGTTTCGGCGGCCACCGGACGGGCCGCGGGAGAATGGATCGAGCGGGCGACCGCGCTCGCGCTCGAAGGCGCACTCGACGCCATCGTCACCAACCCGATCCACAAGGAATCGTTCGTCCTTGGCGGCTACGGCCGCCGCTATGCCGGCCACACCGAGATGCTGGCGGCGCTGACCGGCACCAAGAGCTACTGCATGATGCTGGCCTGCGGCGCGCTGCGCGTCTGCCATGTCACCACGCATGTCTCGCTGCTGGACGCATTGACGCGCGACATCAAGCGCGAGCGGATCCTGCAGGTCATCCGCCTGGCCGATGATGCCTGCCGCCGCCTCGGCATCGAGAGCCCGGCGATCGGCGTTGCCGGCGTCAATCCGCACGCGAGCGAGGATGGGCTGTTCGGCACCGAGGAGCAGCGCGAGATCATTCCGGCGATTGCCGAGGCGCAAGCCGCAGGCATCGCGGCGGAGGGGCCGGTGCCGGCCGACACCCTGTTCTCAAAGGCCAAGGGCGGCATGTATGACGCCGTGGTCGCCATGTACCACGACCAGGGCCACATTCCGGTCAAGCTGGCCGGCTTTCTCTACGACCACACCAGCGGTGCCTGGGAGATGCACGGCGTCAACGTCACCTTAGGCCTGCCGATCATTCGCACCTCGGTCGACCATGGCACCGCCTTCGACAAGGCGGGCAAGGGCATCGCCAACCACCGCAGCCTGCTCGAAGCGCTCCAATACGCGGCGGCGCTCACCGGCCATCGCGCGCCTTAGAGCCGCCGCCGCGACGGGCCTTACGCCACGGACGCGACGGGACTGCGGATGCCAAGCCGCGGGACGACCGCGTTGGCGAGATCGAAGAAGCGGTTGACCGAGTTCTCGGTATCGAAGTAGCCGGCCAGGTAGACGCTATCGCCGCGAACCTTGATGCCGTCGGCCACCAGCACGGCGGAAGCCCACGTGCACTGATGCGCCTCTGGCCCCTGATCATGCGGCACCAGCCGGTACAAGCCTTCAAGGCCCCCGCCGGCAAAGGCTTCGGCGAGTGCGGCTTCGATCTGCTCGCGACTGGCCGGCCGCGCCAGGCGGAAGCGGAAGTCGATCATCGAGACCCCTGCCCACGGCACGACGCTATAGGTGACGATGAAGTTGCGGCTCTCGTCAAGGAAGGGCAGCAGCAGCGGCGCCGAGCGCTCCAGCGTGCAGAATTTGCGCTGCAGCGTGTTGTGCTGGGAAAGCCGGTGCAGGACGATGTTGTGGACGACGTTGACATCGCTGTCGACGATGCCGAAGCGGTCGTTCACCCACTGCGCCAACGGCACGTAGGCATTCACTGTGCAGGAGCCGTAGGAGACGATCCGATGCCGGTCGGGGGTGAAGGCATCGTGATTGAAGCCGTACACCAGCGTCGCGTCCGCATCCCAGGAGGTGGCGGAAATCAGAACCAACTGCGTCCGGCCGGTGAGGTAGGTTCGGCAGCGCGTGGCCTCGGTCGCCTTGCCGGAGCACTCGAACACGACATCCGGCTCGCCTCGCCACGGGATCGTCGCCAGCGGCGCGTTGGTGTAAGCAACCGTATGGGTTGCGCCGTTCGCGTCGGTAAACAGGAGCGCGTCCGCCGATCGCCTGACCTGGTAGGCGTCGAAGCGAACGTAAGGGTCGCTGGTGATGATCTCGCACGCCTGCTCCAGCGAGAGCACGTCGTCGTTGATGAATTCGATTGAGAAGTTTGAGGTGTTACGCCGATCGAGCCACCACTTCAGGAGGTGCAAGCTGAAGCGACCAAAGCCGTTGATGCCGGTAACAGCCATGGCGAACCCTCCGCGGTTGATACAACCTTAATTGTCAATCAGAAGGGGATCGGCCGTCAAGAGGGTCCCTCCTACGCATCCTAGCTTGCAGTCTCTCAGGTTTTTCGCTAAATCGTAGCGAAAGCAGCAGAGCTGCGCACGGGCTTATGGCGTTGCGGGTTGTTTCGGCCTTGACACACAGGGCGCATTTCCCGGAAAGCAGAGGGCTGCCGTTTGTGTCGCGCGTCCCGCGCTGGGTGGTCTTCTGACGATGAATCTTGATCTTGCTCGACCGCAGCTGGCGGCTGCGAAGCTCGCGTGGATCTACGATCGGATGTCGCTGATCCGCGCCTTCGAGGAACGGCTTAAGTGGCTCGTCGGGACGGGCGTCCCCGTCGGCGCGGTGCATTTCTACACTGGCCAGGAGGCGGTCGCGGCCGGCGTCTGTGCCGCGCTCGATCCGGACGACTGGATCGCCTCGACGCACCGCGGGCATGGCCACTGCATCGCCCGCGAGGTGGACGTTGCGCCGATGATGGCCGAGCTGTTTGGCAAGCGCACCGGTTCCAATCGGGCCAAGGGTGGCTCGATGCACATCACTGACATCACGAAGGGCGTCCTTGGCGTTAACCCGATCGTGGGTGCAGGCGTTGCGCATGCCGTCGGCGCGGCCCTTTCGGCCCGCGTGCGCGGCTCGCGCGCTGTCGCCGTCGCTTTCTTCGGCGATGGGGCCGCCAGCATCGGCACCCTGCATGAGTCGATGAATCTTGCTGCCATCTGGAAGCTTCCGATCGTGTTCGTCTGCGAGAACAATGGGTACGCCCAGGCAACGCCGGTCGAATACGCGGTGCCGTTGCGCGATATCGCCGATCGCGCGCCCGCGTACGCCATGCCGGGCAGCGTCATCGATGGCCAGGATGCGATCGCCGTCTGGCAGGCGACAGAGGGCGCCGTGCAGGCGGCGCGCGCCGGCTACGGTCCGTCGCTGATCGAGTGCAAGACCTATCGCTACTACGGCCATCACCAAAGCGACGATACACTCCGCTACCGCACCGCGGAGGAGGAACAGGCGGCCCGGGCGCGCGACTGCCTTGCTCTTTTCCGTTCCCGCATGCAGGCGGAGGGCCCGCTCTCGGTCGCTGAACTCGACGCCATCGACGCGCGCAACCGTGAGCGGATGGACGAGGCGGTCGCATTCGCCAAGGAAAGTCCGCTGCCGGAACCGCACGAGCTGTTGACCGACGTCTACGCCCCTGATCCTGCCCGGCTCGAAGCGCCTTCAGTCATCACCCGCGGCGACCGTGTGCTGGGCTTCGGCCAGGCGATCAACGAGGCGCTGCGCCAGGAGATGCAGCGCGATCCGAGCGTCATCTTGTTGGGCGAGGACATCGCAGGTGCCGCCGGCCGGGCGCACCTGGGCCTCGTCGATGCCTGGGGCGGGCCGATGCGCGCGACCCGTGGCCTGATCCAGGAGTTCGGCCCGCAGCGGGTCCTCGATACGCCGATCTCGGAGATGGCCTTCGTCGGCGCTGCCGTCGGTGCCGCCATGACCGGCTTGCGGCCGGTGGTCGAAATCATGTTCGTCGACCTGATCGGCGTCTGCTACGACCAGATCCTCAATCAAGCCGCCAAGATGCACTACATGATGGGCGGCCACGTGACCGTGCCGATGGTGCTGCGCACGGCCTACGGGACGAGGCGCGATCAGCGCAGCTATGGCGGCGGCGCGGCGGCGCAACACTCGCAGACGCTCTATTCCGTTCTTGCCCATATCCCAGGCCTGAAGGTGGTGGTGCCGAGCACAGCCTATAACGCCAAGGGCTTGACGATGGCTGCCATCCGCGATCCCAACCCGGTCGTGATCCTCGAGCACAAGTTCTTGGGCGGTGCGGCCAGGAGCGCGGTGCCGGAGGAGCCCTACACGCTTGCCATCGGCAAGGCGGAGATTGTGCGGCCGGGCAGCGACATCACGCTGATCGGCATTGGCTGCACCACCCACACCTGCCTCGAGGCGGCGGCCATCCTGGCAGCCGAGCAGATCGAGGCAGAGGTGATCGACCTCTTGACTCTTGCCCCCTTGGACGAGGAAACTGTTTTCGCTTCCGTCCGCCGCACGCATCGCTTGGTCATCGTCGATGAGGATACGCCAGTCGCCTCGATCGGGCGCGATATTGCTGCTCGCGTTGCCGACCGCTGCTTCGACTACCTCGACGGGCCGATCAAGTGCGTGAGTGCGCCCGACACACCGGTGCCCTTCTCGGCCGTGCTCGAAGCGCTGTACACGCCGGGTGTCGATCAGGTCGTTGCCGCCGTTCACGACGTCATGGGTTGATGCCACCTTGGCCGAACCGATCGTCATGCCGAGCTTCGGGATGTACACGGCTGAGGGCGTCCTGGTCGGATGGCTGCAGCCGAGCGGCGCGCGAGTCACGGCCGGTGATCCCATCCTGCTAATCGAGACCGAGAAGGCGACGCAAGAGGTTGTGGCGCCTGCGGACGGCATCCTGCATCAAGCGGCCAGGATCGGCGAACGCCTGACGGAGCAGGAGGTGGTGGGCTTCATCCTGGCCGACGGCGAGGCGCCGCCGCTTTTCGAAGCCGAACTCGTCGCGGCGACGGGCCAGCCGTTCGCCACGCGGCGCTTAGCCACCCGCGGCCAGCCTGCGGCCGAGAAGGCGTTGTCGGAGAGACCGCCCGGCGGGGTGATCGCCACGCCTGCCGCCCGCAAGCTGGCCAGGACCGCCAATATCGATCTGACGCGGCTGACCGGCAGTGGCCCGGGCGGTCGCATCGTCGAGGCCGATGTCGAAGCGGCGATTCACAGCGCAACCGCGCCCGCCGCTACGCCTGCGCGCGGCTGGTCGCCTCTGATCCCGGCTACGATCTCGCCCGAAGCGCAGGCGTTCCTCGCCACCTTCCCGGAGCCAGCCGCGAAGCCGCCTTCCCCTGCCGCCGACGACATCGCCGGCTGGGCGCGCGCCCACGCCGGCAACGAGGCGGAAGTGCGCCGGCTGAACGCCGACATCGAAGCGCTCTACAAACCCCAGCTCGTGGAAACGCACCTGGGCGGCGTGCCGGTGCTCGATATCCGGCCGCAGAATTGGAGCGAGAGCCGCCGAATCCTCGTCTACGTGCACGGCGGTGCCTACGTCCTGCACAGTGCCGCCTCGAGCCTGACTTCGAGCGTGCCGGTGGCGGACGACACCGGCCTTCGTATCTGCGCGGTCGATTACACCTGCGCGCCCGCGGCCGGCTATCGGGAGGTCGTGGGCCAGGTCGCGGCTGTCTTAACGGCGCTGCGCGCAGCCGGCCACGACTGGGCCGACATCGCCCTGTTCGGTGATTCCGCCGGCGCCGCGATTGCGTGCGCAGCGATCCTGAAGCTGCGCGATGAGGGCCTCGGCCTGCCGGCAGCGGCCGTCTTGTGGTCGCCGTGGGCGGACATCGCCGAGATCGGCGACAGTTACGCGACACTGCGCGATGCCGACCTCGTCTTTCGCTACGAGCAGCACCTCAAGAGCGCCGCACTCGCGTACGCGCCCGCCACCGAACACCGGCACCCCTGGGTTTCCCCGGTTTACGCTGACTACCGGGCCGGCTTTCCGCCGACCCTGATCCAGGGCGGCACCAAGGAGATCTTCTTGAGCAACTGCGTACGCCTCTATCAGGCGCTCGATACGGCAGGGCAGACGGCGAAACTCGATCTTTACGAGGGGATGCCGCACGTGTTCCAAGCGTTCAACCCGGACCTGCCGGAATCAAAGCTGGCGCGGCAGAAGATGAAGGCCTTTCTCAATCGATACTTGAGCGGCGGCCACTGATGGCAACACCCTTCGGGTCGGTACCATGAACGACAAAACGAGACCAATGAACCCCTTGCCCACGAAGCAGCGGCAATCGAGTGTCGACCTCGCCCTGCAGATCCGGCGCACCACGGTGGAAATGACCAGCCGCGCCAACGCCTCGCACATCGCTTCGTGCTTCTCGGTGACGGACATCCTGGCCGTGCTGTACAGCCGGGTCCTTGTTTTCGATCCGCAGCAGCCGCGCTGGCGGGACCGCGACCGCTTCATCCTCAGCAAGGGCCATGCCTGCGCGGCGCTCTACGCGGTGCTCGCCGAGTTCGGCTTCTTCCCGAAGGAATGGCTGGAGACATATTACCTGGACGGCAGTCGCTTGGCCGGCCACGCGACCCACAAGGGCGTCCCCGGCATCGAAGTCTCGACCGGTGCCCTTGGCCACGGCCTGCCGCTTGCGACCGGCATGGCGCTCGCCGGCAAGCGGGACGAACGCGCGCATCGCGTTTTCTGCGTCTTGAGTGACGGCGAATGCGATGAAGGCTCGAACTGGGAGGCGGCGCTGTTCGCCCCCCACCACCGTCTCGACAACCTGACGGTGATCATCGACTACAACAAGATCCAGAGTCTCGGCTGGGTCAAGGATGTGATCGACCTCGATCCGCTGGCGGACAAGTGGCGCGCCTTTGGCTGGGCTGCGCGCGAGGTCGACGGCCACGACCATGCGGCGCTGGAAGCGCTCCTGACCGGCGTCCCGTTCGAAGCCGGCCGGCCAAGCTGCATCGTCGCGCACACCGTCAAGGGCAAGGGCGTCAGCTTCATGGAGAACAACCTTCAGTATCACTACACCCCGCCGCGCGGGGAAGAGCTGCCGCGCGCCCTAGCCGAGCTGGGGGTGAAATGAGAAACGCCTTTTTCAACGCCGTCTTTGCGCTGGCGCGCGAGGACGAGCGGATCGTGCTGATGGTCGGCGATCTCGGCTTTCGCATCGTCGAGGGCTTCATGGCCGAACGGCCGAAGCAGTTCCTCAATGCCGGCATCGCCGAACAGAACATGATGAGCATGGCGGCCGGTATGGCGCTCGAAGGCAAGATCGTCTTCGCGTACTCGATCGCCAACTTCCCAACCCTGCGCTGCCTGGAGCAGGTGCGCAACGACGTTTGCTATCACGGCGCCCGGGTGGCGATCTTCTGTTCCGGCGGCGGCTTTACCTACGGCTCCATGGGGGTCACCCACCACGTCACCGAGGATCTGGCCGTCACGCGGGCGATGCCTGGCCTCACCGTCATCGCACCGGGCGATCCGATCGAGGCGGCTTGCGTGCCGGCGGCGATCATCGCCCACGACGGGCCGTTCTACGTCCGCCTCGGCAAGGCGGGCGAGCCCAACATCCACGCCGGCCCGATCGACTTCCAGCGTGGCCGCGCGATCACGGTGCGCGAAGGCGACGATGTCAGCCTGATCGCCACCGGCAGCATGCTGCTGGTCGCCACCCGCGCCGCCGATCGCTTGAAGGCGGACGGCATCAACGCCCGCGTCTTGAGCATGCACACGGTCAAGCCGCTCGATCTGGATGCGGTCGAGGCCGCGGCCGCCCAGACCGGCGTCATCCTGACGATCGAGGAGCACAGCATCATCGGCGGCCTCGGTGCCGCGGTTGCCGAGTACCTGGCCGAGCGCCCCGGCGCCGGTCCGCGCTTCAAGCGGATGGGGGTGCCGTCGGCGTTCGCGAGCGAGATCGGCAGCCAGGACCACCTGCTCGCCCACTTCGGTCTGACCGAGGCAGGCGTGGCGCAGACAGCGAAACAGATGCTGGCGTCGTAACGGCAACGGCGACCGATGATGGCGCTTGGAACGCGCGGCCGGTCCGGGATTGCGCGATCAGCCGCCGGCGTAGTCGCGCACGGCCTGGACCAGCGTCGACGGCCGGCCGATGTCGCGCAGCGTGCCGTGCGGAAACAGGTGCGCGCGGATGCTCAGGCCTTGATCGATCGCGGCCCGCATGATGTCGGCGATCTGGATCTCCTGCGCGGTCCCATCCGCCGTACGCTGGACCACGTCCGGGCGCATCTGGGCGAGCTGCTCGTGCATGAACCGGGTAAACGACGGTGCCCAAACCGCCGCGCCCCAGGTGTGGGTCATGTGCGTCCGCCCCGGCTTTTCGGCCAGGTGACGGACCTGCAGATGCTCATCAAAGTCGATCATGCCCCAGTTGTCGGGATCAGCCATCGGAAACGCGGCCAGCACGACATCGGCCCCGCTCTCGGCCTGGACGGTGTTGATGGTGGCGATGACGTCATCCTGCTCGATGATGATGTCGGGATAGCCGAAGGCGACGCGGGCGCCCTGAAGGTGGGCGGAAGCGCGGTCAACGGTGTAGGGAACACCGTATCCGTAGGGCATGACCAGATAGGCGAGGTCGATGCCGACCAGCGCGCCATCTTGCAGGTAGGCCGGGATGTCCCATTTGCCGGGGCGCAGCACCAGGAACGCGCGGCGCACGCCGCCGCGGCGCATCTGTTCGAGCAGATAGAGGCAAACCGGCTTGGCGCGCGGCTCGCCATCCGGCCCGGCCGGGTGGAAGCCGATCGGGAACAGCTCCTTGCTCAGCGGCAACGGCGAGATGCGATTGGCCGATCCTGCAAGCGGCATTACCCCGACCAGTTCTCCCGCGTCGTGCCGCGTCGTAGCTGCCATCGCCGGGTCCCTCCGCGGCCCCCTGCGCCGCCGTTTTCTGGCCCCTTCTAGCACCAGCGTTAAAAAAGTGATAGGTTATCCGGTGCTACACTCGATGTGAGGAACTGCCCGCGGCGACGTTCCAACAATACTCCCACAAAAACCCCAGTAAAATTCTCTGAAGTATGAATGAACCCCTCCACGAGGAGAAACGATGAAACAGGTGCAGCTGCAGACCCCGAAATATCTCTACATGGGTGGCAAGATCCGCCCATGGGACGAGGGCGTGATTCATGTCGGGGCGGAAGCCGTTGTCCGCGGCCTTAACGTGTTCGAGGGCGTAAAGGGCTACTGGCAGCAGAATGGCGATTTCGGCATCGTCCTGCTCGAGAAACATTACCAACGCCTGCAGCACTCGGCCAAGCTGCTGCACATCCCGTGCCCGTGGACCTACGAGCAGTACCGCGATGCGACCTGCGGCTTGATGGCGACCATGGTCGAGCCCGGCCGCGACATGTGGGCGCGCACCACGCTCCTCGTCACCGAAGGCTACTGGGGCATCGGTACCGTCGCCGATTTGGTGATCACGGCCTATCACCAGGAGCAGAAGATCCCCGATCCGATCGATCTCGGGCTCAGCACCTGGCAGCGGCCGGCGGACGTCGCCTTGCCAGCGCGGATCAAGACCAGCACCAATTACCAGGCCGGCCGGCTCGCGCGCATCGAGGGCCGGGCGCGCGGCTGCTCGGAGATGATTCTCCTCAATTCGCAGAGCCGCGTTGGCGAGGCGAGCGGCGCGTGTGTGCTCATCGTCCGCGACGGCACGATCATCACGCCGACGCCGGCCGAGGGCGCGCTTGAGAGCATCACGCTCGACGCGGTCGAAGCGATCGCCCGATCGTACGGCATTCCGTTCGTTCGCCGTCCCGTCGAGCGGACCGAACTCCTGATCGCGGACGAGATGGCACTGTGCGGGACGCTGTGCGAGGTGGCCCTCATCAATTCGTACGAGGGCCAGCCGCTGCCTGCCGACCAGCCCATCCTCGGCAAGCTGCAGGCCGCCTACTTCGATGCCGTGCGCCAGGTGAAGCCGCATCCGTTCATTACCGCGGTGCCGGTCCAACCCGGCGGCGTGGAGGATGTTCGGCGGGCTGTGAGCGCCTGAACGCCCATTCGGGCATGCGTTTGGCGGGGTGCGGATGAGTGTGCGACCAGATCCTCAACCAATCCGGTGTCGGTCCCTGGTCCTTCGCTTGCGCGGCGCCATCAGCAAGGCCGCCCGCACCCTTCCGTTCGCGCACGCGCTACGGTTGCGCCTTCGCTCGCGTCAGCAAATTTACGCCTCGGCTTATGAGAGAAGGGTGTGGCGCAGCGACGAGAGCGGCTCCGGCACCGGCTGGGAGCTGCGGGCGACGGCCGAGCTGCGGGCGCGCCTGCCCAAACTCCTGCGCCGGCTTGGCGTGCGCATCTTCCTCGACGCACCGTGCGGGGATTGGAACTGGATGCGCATCGTCGACCTGCCGGTCGATCGCTACATCGGCATCGACATTGTGCCGGCGGTGATCGATGATAACCAGAAGCGCTACGGCAGCGACAAGGTCTGCTTTGCGTGCCTCGACCTCACGACCGACCCGCTGCCGGCAGCGGACTTGGTTCTCTGCCGTGCCTGTCTGTTTCACCTCTCGTTTGCCGACGGCCGGGCGGTGCTGAACAATCTCAAGAAAACCGGAGCCACATACCTGCTCACCAACTACTTCACCGACGTTGCCCGCAACGTCGACCAGTTCACCGGCGTACCGTGGCGGCCCCTTGATTTGCGCCAGCCTCCCTTCGCGTTCCCGGAGCCGATTGAGAGCTTCCATGATCACGGTGACGTGGTGCCTACCCTCGTGCTGGGCTTGTGGCGGTTCGCAGATCTCCGCCTATGAGCCTTCCTCACCCGATCGGCTGCGGAACCCTCCGCCGCCCGCGCAAAACGCGGTGACAATAAAGCCCCCAATCCAAAAGGGGGAAGACGTCGTCGTTCATTGAACTGTATGGTACGAATCATGACTCAAAGCTCGACCCCTCGCGTCGCGGTCGGTTTGCCGGTCTACAATGGCGAGAATTACCTCCGTATCGCGATTGAAAGCGTTCTGGCTCAGACGTTTCGCGATTTCGAACTGATCATCTGCGACAACGTCTCGACCGACTCGACGCCCGCAATCTGCGCCGCCTATGCCGAGCGCGATTCGCGCGTCCGTTATCACCGGAACCCGCGCAACCTCGGCGCGGCGCCCAATTTCAACATGACCTTCAAGCTGATCTCGCCGTCGGTCGAGTACTTCCGCTGGATCTCGCATGACGATACGATGTCGCCCGACAGCTTGGAGAAAAGCGTGCGCGCGCTCGATGCCCACCCAGAGCGGGTCCTGTGCACGTCGCTCATCGGCATGATCGATGCGGACGGCACGCAGACGTCCGTCTACGACAGCGGGCTGCAAGCGGCACGAAATTCGGACCAGCCGTCTGAGCGCTTTTTTGATACAGCGCTGAGAAAGCACAACAATTACGACACCTACGGCCTCATCCGGCGCAGCGCGCTGGAAAACAGCCTGATGATGCCGAGCTACTACGCTGGCGAGAAAACAACTCTGGTCGAACTCAGCGTGCGCGGCAAGTTCTTCCACATCCCCGAGGTCCTGTTCTCGGTCCGCGAGCATGCGCAGCGAGCGACGAGCGCCATCAGCCGGCTCAACTGGCTGAGCAATGAGGACACGAGTGCCTCGCGCTGGCTGCAGATCGGCACGCTGATGATGTTTCTGGACTACTGCCGCATCGTCAACCGGCATGTCAAAGCGCCCGCCGAGCGGCTGCGCTGCTACCGGATGCTGGTGCAGTGGTGGTTCCGCCATAGCCATGCGGCTGAGTTCGCGAGCGATGCTGTCGCGTTCGTGAGCCCGAAAGCCTATCTCGCGCTGCAGAGCCTGAAGCACCGCCTGGTCGGTGCCGACAGGCGCGCCCATGCTTAAGGTAGCGTACGACTGACGAAGCGAACCGGTCGGCAAGACTGCCCGCGGGGGGCTCAAGGACCGTTGAGCAGGTCAATTTCCGGCCGATACAACCGAAACGAATACCACAGGACGATTGGTGTCGACCATGCGGGACTGGTTGTTGGAGTTGCTGCGGTGTCCGTTCTGTGCCGGCGCGGTGCAGGCGGCGGCAAAGGTGGCGGGAGAGGGCGATGTCTGCACGGACGGGCTCTTGCGTTGCCCCACGTGTTGCTTCGATTTCCCTGTCGTCGGCGGCGTGCCAATCCTGCGCCATCCCGACGACACGCTTGACGCGCAGAACGAGACGACGGAGCGGGTTATTGTCCCGGGGCCGCGCGTCCGCGATATCGCCCAAGCGCTCAAGGAGGGCGACCGCAGCCGGGCGTTCGAACTCGTCCTCAATCCGTTCACCCTCGGCGGACCGGTCATTCCGACGTCGCTTGACCGCTGGAAACCCAAGGGGCTGCAGCGAGGCGAGTCCCCGACGGTGCCTGCCGGTCTCGCGAAAGGCAGCAAGGCGCCCGGCATCAAGGCCGCCATCATCAATCGGATCCGGAAGAACGACCTTCTCGCCACTGCAAAGGCGAACGCGAAAAAAGCTATGCTGCCGCTCTGGCGCAAGGGCCTCGCGCGCTACTTGACGGAGCGGCTTGATCGGCTGAGCGCGCTGGAGATCATCGAGCTCTATTACGGGTTCTATTCCAACAGCGAGATCAGCAATTACTTCTCCTACCGCTACACCCAGCCGCGCCATCTGGCGGCGTTGTGCGTCGCCTCTGTCCTGCGCGAATCCAAGGAAGCCGTGCTCGACCTCGCCTGCGGCGTCGGCCACCTGGCCCACTACCTCTCCTACGGCCAGCCGGATAAACGGGTCGTCGGCATCGATCGCGATTTCTTCCGCCTGTTTATCGCCCAAAACTTCATCGCGCCGCAGGCCTCATTCATCTGCGGTGAAGCCGATACGTCGCTTCCCTTCGCCGATCGCACATTCGGTTCCGTCTTCTGTTCCGATGCATTTTTCTGCTTCCTGCAGCGCGCTTCCGCCGCGCGCGAGATGGTGCGCGTCATCGGACCAGATGGAAACATCGTCCTCACCCGGACGCGCAATTTCGCGGTCGAGCCGCGCCAAGGCTACGAACTCACGGCCGACGGCTACCGCCGGCTGTTCGCCGGCTGCGGCCTGAAGTCGGTGCTGTTCAGCGAGGATACCCTCGTCCGTCAGTATCTAACGCGCCAGGGCCTCGATCTGACCGTCGACGACGGGGCAAACCTCGATCGATCAGAATGGTTGTCCATCTTTGCGAGCCAGTCGGACGAGCCCTTCAAGCACCACCCCGCCTGGGCTGAATGGCCGCACGCTGTCGGCCGGCTGGGCGTCAACCCGCTCTATGAACGCACGCCGCGCGACGGCCAGGTTGACCTGAAGGTGCGCTTTCCTTCAGGCTGGTACCGCTACCAGAACGAGAAGTTTCTCGAATACGCGGAGGCGGAATGCTCGGTCCCGGCCGCTCTGATCAACGCGCTCGGCGCTGGCGAGGCTGCCGCCGATGATGTTCAGCGCTACATCGACCGCTTCGTCGTCATCGGCATGCCGGACCGCTACCTCCCCGTCGCTGCCGCCGGTGCGCGCTCGGCGCGGGCGACACCCTAGACGGCGGGTGCGCGGATGCCGTCGGCGAGGGGCACAGCGACGCGACGGCTTCTCCGTGGAGCGTTGACCGGCGCTCTCATCGTCGTCGTCGCGTGCGTCATGTTCGACGTCGCCGCCTGGTTCCTGGCGCCGGCGCGGGTGGAGTACCACTTCCCCGGCTATCGCTTCCGGCCCTATGCACAACGGGGCAGCGACTTCGGTTGGCATTTCCCGCGCTATTACTTCGAGGCGCACCCGACCCGCGGCATCGATCTCACGCCCGGCGGTCGGGGCACCGCGTTCGCCTTTGCGCCGTTCACCTTCGAGCTCGCCACCAACAGCCTCGGCTGCCGGGATGACGAGTTCGTGCCCGATGGCCGCCCGTTCCTCTACGCCGCCGGCGACAGCCAGACCATGGGCTACGTCGCCAAGGAGCAGCGCTGGCCCGACCTGCTGGCACAAGAGACGTCGCTGCGGCTGCTGAACTGCGGCGTCGCTGGCACCGCGCAATGGCACCAGCGCGACAAGTTCCTCGATATCGTCGGCCGCCTGGGCGCGGTGCCGGAACTTGTCCTGGTCGGCTATGTCAACAACGACGCCGCGGACGATCGCGACTTTCCGGCGCAGACGGTGATCGAGGGCTATCCCGTTCACCGGCTTCGTGCCGAGGACGATCCCGCAGGCCTTGCCAGCCGCATCCGTGCAGCGCAGGACAACCTCGACCATCCATCAGTGTCGACACGGCTCAAGTGGTTCTTGAAGGAACACTCGCTGATCACGAACATGGCGTACCGCTTGTCCATGTTGGGCTCCAGTGATGGTCCTGTGCGCAGGGACGTTTACCCCTTCAACGACGCCGAGGCCGGCGAAAACAAGAAGGCGGTTGCCGCGTTCAAGGCGTCTGCTTGTGCCATCGGCAGCCGCTTTGCCATGATTCTGCTGCCGAATGCACCCAGCATGAGTTGGCCCGACTACTATCGGGAGGTTCGGCTGTTTCTCGATGAAAACCAGATCTATCATCTCGATCTGCACCAGGCATTCGCGGGCGCCGGGATCACGGGCACCGAGATTGCCCAGCCGACCGATCCCCACCTGTCGATCGAGGGCAACGCCCGCGTAGCCGCGGCGATTGCAGACCGGTTGGCAGAGGAAGGGACACGTTTTGGCGCCTGCGAGCCCCCCGCAGGGACCAACAAGGGTTGAACCGCCGCGGTTGCCGCGTCCGGTTGCAGGCCCGAGGCCGAGGAAGGGAGGGATCACGATGAGCAGAACCGCCCCCGAGAGCGGCACCCACGAGGAACTTCGCGCGCACACCGAAGTCAAGGGCAGCTCGGATCGTGCCTTTGGCCTTACCGTCGGCGGCATCCTCGCCGTCATCGGCCTCATCCGTGGCCTGTTCGGTACCGGCCTCGACCTCTGGGCGATCGTGCTGATGGGCGTCGGCAGCGCGCTGGTCGCGCTCGGGCTCGTCGCCGCCAGCACGCTGGCACCGCTCAACCGCGCGTGGACGAAGCTCGGCCTGGTCCTGTTCAAGGTCGTCAACCCGGTGGTTCTGTTCCTCATCTTCATTCTCACCGTGGTGCCGACCGGCCTCATCATGCGCTGGATGGGCCGCGATCCGTTGCGCCTGCGCCGCGATCCGACGGCGGCCAGCTACTGGATCGAACGCCAGCCGCCGGGACCGAACGCCGAGGGACTGCGCAATCAATTCTAATCAAAATCAAGCAACAACAAACTAACCGAAGCGGGACTGACGGAGGAGGACATGGATTTCCTGAAGGAGTTGTGGCGCTTTTTGCGCGCGCGCAAGAAATTTTGGCTGCTGCCGATCCTGGTCGTCGTTGGCCTTTTCGGCGGCTTGATTATGCTTACCCAGGGAACGGCGATCGCGCCCTTCATCTATACCCTGTTTTAGCAACGACGTGAGGGAGGGATCGGCGATGCGCATTCTCGGCATCTCAGCCTTCTATCACGACAGCGCCGCCGCCCTGGTCGAGGATGGCCGCGTCGTCGCCGCCGCGCAGGAGGAGCGCTTCACGCGCAAGAAGCACGACAGCGCCTTTCCCCACCACGCGGCTGCCTTTTGTCTCCGCGAGGCAGGCACGGACCTGAGCGGCATCGATCATGTCGTCTTTTACGACAAGCCGTTCTTGAAGTTCGAGCGCCTGCTCGAGACCTACGTCGCCATGGCACCCAAGGGCTTCAAGTCGTTCCGGATGGCGATGCCGGTGTGGATGAAGGAGAAGCTGTTCCAGAAAAGCATGCTGCGCGACGAGCTCAAGACACTGCCGGGCGGCACTGCCTGGAACGGCGAGCTTCTGTTCGCCGAGCACCACCAGAGCCACGCCGCCTCGGCGTTCTTTCCGTCACCGTTCAGCGAAGCGGCAATCCTGACCATGGACGGCGTCGGCGAATGGTGCACGACCAGCGTCGGCATCGGCCGCGGCAACGAGCTCAAGATCCTGAAGGAGATCCATTTCCCGCACTCGCTCGGGCTGCTCTATTCCGCCTTCACCTACTACACCGGCTTCAAGGTGAACTCGGGCGAGTACAAGGTGATGGGGCTCGCGCCTTACGGCGAGCCGAAGTTCGTTCAGACCATCCTCGATCATCTGATCGACCTCAAGCCGGATGGCAGCTTCCGCCTCGATCAGAGCTACTTCGACTACTGCACCGGTCTGACGATGACGAACGAACGGTTCGCCACCCTGTTCGGCGGCCCGCCGCGGCGGCCGGAACAGCGGCTGACGCAGCGGGAGATGGATCTTGCCGCCTCGATCCAGGTGGTGACCGAGGAGGCGGTGTTGCGGTTGGCCCGCTCGATTGCGGCCGAGACGGGGCAGCGTAACCTGTGCCTTGCCGGCGGCGTCGCGCTCAACTGCGTTGCCAACGGCAAGCTGTTGCGCGCGGGCATGTTCGAGCGGATCTGGATCCAGCCGGCGGCGGGCGATGCCGGCGGCGCGCTGGGTGCCGCGCTGGCCGCCTGCCACCAGTTCAAGGACCAGCCGCGGCTGCCCTTGAACGGGCGCATCGACCAGATGGCTGGCTCCTACCTCGGCCCAGCGTTCAGCCAGGCCGAAACCGAGGCCGACCTGCAGGCGGCCGGCGCCCGCTTCGCCGTCGTGAGCGATGACGAGGTGACCACCCGCACGGCCGATGCGCTCGCGGCCGGCCGCGCGGTTGGCTGGATGCAGGGCCGCATGGAGTTCGGCCCCCGCGCGCTCGGGGCGCGCTCGATCATCGCCGATGCGCGTTCGCCGGCGATGCAGAAGCTCCTCAACCTCAAGGTGAAGTACCGGGAGAGTTTCCGCCCCTTTGCGCCCTCGGTGTTGCGCGAGGACGTGGCCGACTGGTTCGAACTCGCGACCGACAGCCCCTACATGCTGCTCGTTGCCGATGTCGTGGCAGGGCGAAGGCGGCAGATGACGGCCGAGGAAGAGGCCCTGTTTGGCATCGACAAGCTCAACGTGCAGCGCTCGGAGATCCCGGCGGTGACCCACGTCGACTACTCGGCCCGCGTGCAGACCGTGCACAAGGAGACCAACCCGCGCTACCATGCGCTGATCTCCGCCTTCAAGGCGCGCACGGGCTGCCCGGTCATCGTCAATACCAGCTTCAACGTCCGCGGCGAGCCGATCGTATGCACGCCCGCCGATGCCTTCCGCTGCTTCATGGGCACCGAGATCGAAGTTCTGGTCGCCGGCAACTGCGTCTTGGCGAAGGAAGATCAGGATCCGGCCTTGAAGCGCGATTACAAGGACGCCTTCGAGCTGGATTGACGCGCTGTCTGCAGACGTGCGGGCGCTCAGGCGCGCCAGAAGGTGCGGGTCAGCGGCAGGATGACGATCAGGATCTCCAGCCGGCCGGCGAACATGCCAAACGTGAGCAACCACTTCGCCACGTCTGAAATCGGCTGGAACGTGCAGCACGGGCCGATCACCGGCCCGAAGCCCGGGCCGACGCCACTGAGCGCGGTCGCGGATGCGCTCAAGCTCTCCTCGAAGCTGAGGCCGGCAGCGCCCAAAAGAAGGGCAAGCACGAAGAAGGTGGACATAAAAACGAAGAAGTAACTGGTGACGCCAATCCGCACGACATCTGGAACCGGTTCTTTATTGTACCGAATGGTTATGGTTGCGTTCGGATAAACCTGCCGCTTCAGTTGCCCGCGCAAGGATTCAAACAAGATGTAAATTCTGAACATCTTGATGCCGCCTGCGGTTGAGCCGGTGCACCCCCCCATCAACATCATCGTCAGCAGCAGGATCAGCGCGAATCCGCCCCAATGGCTGAAGTCTTGCGAGGTAAAGCCAGTGCAGCTGATCAGCGTGGCGATGTTGAACGTCGCACCCCGCACCGACTCCGCGAAGCTGAGCCCCTTGGCGGTCGCGAGCCAGACGGTCAGAACGGCGATTGATGTGACGACAATGGCGATAAAGAGCCGCACCTGCGAATCGCCGGTAAGCTCGCGCATCTGCCCGCGCGCGGCGTGCACCAGCAAATAGAACGGCAGCGCGGAAAGCAGCATGAACCCGGAGGCCGCGTATTCGATTGGCGCGCTCTGAAAAAAGCCGAAGCTCGCATCGTGGGACGAGAAGCCGCCGGTCGCCACCGTCGACATCGCGTGGCCGATGGCATCGAAGGGCGTCATGCCCAATGCCCGGTAAACGCTGCCGCACAGCACCGTGATGCCGAGATAGACAAGGGCGATGCGCGAGATGACCGTGGTGATGCGCGGTACGAAACGCCCGGCCTGCGCCGACAGATCGAGGCTGAACATCTGCATGCCGCCGATGCGCAGGAACGGCAGGATGAGGAGCGCCAGCGTCACCATCCCGAAGCCGCCGAACCAGACCACCTGAAAACGCCACATCAAGATGCCTGGCGGCGCGCTGTCGAGACCGACGATGACTGTCGAGCCGGTTGCCGTCAATCCCGACATGGTCTCGAAGACAGCATCGGTAAGCGAAAGCCGCAGCTCCGAGAACATGAATGGCAGACTGGCAAAGGCATCGACAAAGATCCATGTCGTCGGTACCGCCAGCAGAACCTCGCGCGACCTCATCCGCGCACCGATGCGGTACGTCGAAGCCGCCATGCAGGCGCCCGAAAACGACGTTATGCCGGCGCAGGCCAAGAAGACCTTGTAGTCGTCGCTGCCGGAGGCGAGATCGACGGCCGCCGGAACCAGCATGCCGCCGCCCATGAAGGTCAGGATGACACCAGCAAAGAAGATGATCGGCGCCGGATCGAAGCGCGCCGAGCGGAATGTATCTGCTGCCGAAGAGATCGCCATGGTTGATGCCGGTCCTCAACAACAGGAGGGGAAACAGGGGGAAGCAGTGGCGCTGCCCGTATCATCAATGGGTTCGCCTGCGCGCGCAAGTCACTCCTGAAGGACGGATAGCGTTAGAAAATGGGTTGCACACGAGATGCAGGGATCGAAGTTGTGGATCGTCTGCTCGCACCGCCACTGCAGTGCGTCCGCCGGCAGGTTGAGGCTGGCGGCAACGACTTGGGCCAGGTCGGCCTCGATCTGGCGCTGGTTTTGCGCCGTCGGCGGCACGATCCGCGCGGCCGTAATAAAGCCGCCTTCGTCCATGCGGTAATGGTGGTAGCACAGGCCGCGCGGCGCCTCGGTCGCACCGTGGCCCTCGCCCGCCCGAGGCTGGATCGGGACTGCGGCTGGCACCGGCGGTTGGTAGCGCTCGCACAAGGCAAGTGCCTCCTCGCAGGCAAAGACGGTCTCGACCATCCGCACCAGGATGCTCTTGAACGGGTTGCGGCAGACGGGACCGAGCCCGAGCGCCGCGGCGAAGTCGCGCACCGTTGTCGTCAACTGTGGGTAATTGTTGGCATAGCGCGCCAGTGGCCCGACGACATAAGATGCACCCGCTGCGGTCAGCCCGCGCAGCGCGGTTGAATACTCAACTTGTTCTTCGCGGAAATGGACGCCAAACGCCGCAACGTCGGCGTCAAGCCCGCGATTGGAGACGATCCGGCCCCGCTCGATCGCGTAAGCCGCGGGATCGTGCAGCGAGACGAAGGTGTAATCGACCTCGGTGGCGGGGAAATCGAAGCGGGCAAAGGCGTGGCCCAGTTCCATCGCTTGGGCCATCCCTTCGCGCAACGGGCCGCATAACGCCCGCACGGTATCCGCCGCTGGCGCACGGTAGAAGCCGCCCAGGCGGAGATTGACCGGATGGATGGCGCGGCCGCCTGCGACCTCCATGATCTTGTTGCCCAAGCCTTTGAGAGCGAGCGCGGTCTTGACCAGCGCCGGATCGCGCCGCGCCAGCGCGAACGCATCGGCCGCACCGAGAAAGTCCGGCGCGTGCAGGAACGCCGCATGCAGGACGTGGCTGGCGATCCACTCGCCGCAGTAGATCAACCGCCGCAGCCGCCGCACCGGCTCGCTCACCGCAACATCGAGCGCGTGCTCGAGCGCCTGGCTCGAACTCAGCATGTAGGCGATCGGGCAGATGCCACAGATGCGCGCCGTGATGTCAGGCACTTCCGTGAACTGGCGGCCGACCAGGAACGCCTCGAACAGCCGCGCCGGCTCACCGATGCGGAATGCGACCGACGTGACGACACCGTCCCGGATGGTGACGTCGAGCGCACCCTCGCCCTCGACGCGGGCCAGCGCGTCGACCTTGATCCGCCGCGTTCCCGCCTCAGTCATGGTCGTTGCTGGCGGCCCGGAAGGCAGCCGCCCCGGCATTGAAGGTGCGATAGAGCCGCGCGATGGCTTCCGCATCGAGGCCCGAGCGACGCAGCCACGGCCGCAAGGCGGCCGGGTTCGGCGCCTCCATCGGCCCGAAGCAGCCGTAGCAGCCACGCCCCACCGACGGGCACAAGACGCCGCAGCCGGCCTGCGTGACCGGGCCGAGGCAGGCCTGGCCGCCCGCCACCATCACGCATACGAAGCCGGCACGCTTGCAGTCGAGGCACAGGCTGTGGGTCGGGATGTTCGGCTTGCGGCCTTCAAGGAAGGCAGCGATCACCTCGATCAGCTGCTTGCGGTCGATCGGGCAGCCGTGCAGCGCGAAATCGACAGGAACGTGATCGGCGATCGGCGTCACGGTCGCGAGCGCGTCGATATAGTCCGGGCGCGGGTAGACGGCCTTGACCATATCCGCGATCGCAGCGCCGTTGCGCAGCGCCTGGATGCCGCCGGCAGTGGCGCAGGCGCCGATACTCACGAGCCAGCGCGACTGCCTGCGGACGGCCTGAATGCGCTTCACGTCGGCCGCAGTCGCGATCGAGCCCTCGACCAGCGACAGATCATAAGGGCCGCGGATCACCGTCTGCGAGGCTTCCGTGAAGCGCGCGACCTCAAACCGGACGCCGATCGCGAGCAGTTCCTCTCCGCAGTCGAGGAGCGACAGTTGGCAGCCGTCGCACGACGCGAACTTCCACACCGCGAGCTTGGGGGGTGAGGACCGCGCCATCGCTCACAGTTCCCGCACTTGAAACACGTTGGGGATGCGATCGAGCCGAAACACCGGCCCGTCGCGGCAGACAAAATGGCCAGCCAGCTGACAGCGCCCGCACAGGCCAACGCCGCACTTCATGTTGCGTTCCAACGAGAGATAGGTGCGGCTGGCCTCGACGCCGCGCTTGGCGAGCGCGCCCACGGCAAAGCGCATCATCGCTTCCGGTCCGCAGAGAAAGGCAACCGTGTGTTCCGCCTCCAGTCCGACGCGGGCGATCAGGGCCGTCACCAAGCCGACATTGCCGCGCCAGGCGCCGGCAGCGCGGTCGACCGTGACATCGACAAAGGTATCGAGGCGGCTGCTCCAGCGCCCAAGATCGCGCGCGAACAAGATGTCCTCCGGAGACCGGGCGCCATAGAGAACAATGAACCGGCCGTAGCGTTCGCGCGCGTGCACGATGGCCTCGACCGCGGGGCGCAACGGGGCAAGGCCGATACCGCCCGCGACAATGACGACATCGCTCCCCGCAGCGTCGTCAATCGGCCAGCCGGCACCAAACGGCCCCCGCACGCCGACGACGTCGCCTGCACGCAGCCGCTGCAGCGCGCCGGTGACGGCGCCGACGGCACGGATGGTGTGCTTGAGCCGCCCGCCTTCGCCAGCCGTACCGCTGATGCTGACCGGCACCTCGCCGCAGCCAAAAACGTACAGCATGTTGAACTGGCCGGGCTGGAACGCGGCGGCGGCATCAGCGGCATCGGCCGGCGGATCGAGGGTCAGCGTGAAGGTGTCTGCTAGCTCGCGGCGGAAATGACTGATGCGCCACGGGCTGGTTTGCCACGGGTTGGAAGCGGGCAGCGGCAAAGGCGCCGTTATCGCCATGCCTGGCTCCGGCCCGCCGGCTGGCCGTACAGGTCCATCAGCTGCCGACGCGCCTCGGCGAGGCGCCCGACGATCACCGGAACGAGGCGCTCATAGATCGCACAGGCAAAGCGCGGGTCGTCTGCCATTTTGCGCCTAAGGCAGGCAGCGTCGAACCGGATCAGGCGCGTCAGCTCAAGCGCCTTGGCATCGAACTGCAGGCGATAGGGCGGCACCAGCCACGACCAGCCGAGGGGATCCCCGGCACCGAGGCTGTCAACGATACAAGGCGGCCGGCCCGGCACATGCGCTTCCAGCCGGACCCGGCCGCGACGGATGACGTAAAACGAATCGGCCGCCGCCCCTTCGCGATAGATGGTCTCGCCGCTCTGGAACACGCTGAGCGCGCCGCAGCCGGCGACGAGCTGGTGATAATCAGCGCTCAAGTCGGCAAAGACCGGCACCTGCTGCAGGGACCGGCCGATGGCATCAATGATTTGCATCCGTACGCCCCTCCCGTTCCGCGAGCGCCCGCGCCTCCGCCGTGATATCGATGCCGACCGGACACCAGGTGATGCAGCGGCCGCAGCCGACGCAGCCCGAACGGCCGAACTGCTCCCACCAGTGGGCGAGCTTGTGCGCCAGCCACTGGCGGTAGCGGGCGGCGCCGCTGCTGCGGATCGGCCCACCGTGCAGGGTGCTGAAATCGAGCGTGAAGCAGGAATCCCAGCGCCGCCGGCGCTCGGCCGTAGTTCCCGCAAGGTCGGTCGAGTCCTCAACGGTGCTGCAAAAGCAGGTCGGGCAGACCGCCGTGCAGGTGCCGCAGCCCAGGCAGCGGGCCGCAACATCCGCCCAACGGGGGTGATCGAGCGAACGGCCGACGAGGGTTGCGACATCGGCCGGCATCTGGCGGCCCATCGACCTGGCTGCGCTCTTCACCGCCTCTGCAGCCGCTTCGCAATCGGCGGCGGCGGCGCGCCGGCCCGGCACGCCGGCGAGCAGCTCGGCGCCACGCGCGCTTGCCTGCCGCGCGAGCAGCAGTGGGCCAGCATCGACGAGAAACTCGGTGAGAATGATGTCGGCGCCGCTGTTCGCATCGTCGTCGATGTGCGGCCCGGCGTCCATCGAGGCGCAGAAGCAGGTGCCGCCGGCCTGCGTGCATTCAACGGCGATGATGAGGGCGGCAGCGCGGCGGGCCTGATAGCGCGGATCGACCACGCCAGAGCGCGTGAACACCTGATCGAGAATGTCCACGGCGCGGAGATCGCATGGGCGGACGCCGAGCAATGCGGTGCGGCCGATCGCAGGCGGCTCCTCCTCGCAGCGAAAGCCGCCGTCGGTCCGCACCGCCCGCCACAGCGTTTCATCAGGCGCAAACAGGAATCGCTTCCAGCCTTGGGCGGGGGCCGCGTAGCCAAACAGTGCCTGAGGAGTTCCCTGCCTTAAGCGGTAGCGCCCCGGCTCCTGGTCGTCCGTGATGCCTGCGGGAAGATCGCCCGCGCCTGCGATCGTGCCCAGCACGATCGCCCCGTCGGTGACTTGCGGTCCAACGACGCGGTAGCCATCCGCACGCAAAAGCTCGATCAGCTGCTCCAGGGCGCCCGTATCGAGCACGCAAGCGCCGTCGTCCGGCCGGGTTGCGCCTGCCACTGGCCTTCACTCCCGGGCGCGCCGCCCATCACCCACGTCCGCGCCGCCGTCCTTCACCAACTATGCAGCAAGTGATCGCGGCGAGAAAGAGGCTTGGCAGCACGCGCTAACCGCCTCACGTGCACGGAATCCCAGCCGAAGGATCGTCCGCTTCAAGGGACGCATGGCCGGCACGACGTAGCCCTGCTTGTCCCGACCGCCCCCGCTGGGCCGTAGGTGAAGAAGCGAAAAAAGGAATTGTGGGCTCGGCGCGGTGGGCGTAATTGTCCCTGTAACCATTGTGGTTCGAGGTTACCACGCCCCTACCATCAACAGCCTCCGGAGCGCCAACGGCTTTGCGACGCGTCTTCGCCCACCCGCAGCACCACCGAGACCGGTTCCGGCGGGTCCGTGGCAGGGCAGGCGCATTCTTGAGGCAAGGCTTCGAGAGAACAAACGCGGGCGCGACCCGGCGCAGCTCGGGGCGGTGCCAGGGCTGGTATCTCTGCCGTTTTTGGCTAAACTGAAGTCGGGAAAACACCCGGTGGGGAAACAGGGAATGTCGCATCACGATCAAAGCCAGATTGAAAAACGTGCTCACGAGATTTGGGAACGCGAAGGGCGTCCGGATGGCAGGGCGGAGGAGCATTGGCAGCGCGCCGTTGCCGAGCTTGACGACGAAGCCGCTGCCGCTGCGGAAAAGGCCGCTGCAGAGAAGGCCGCTGCGGAAAAGGCCACTAAGGCCGCGTCCGTAGCGCCCGCGCCAGAAGTGCGCGCGCCGGAGGTGACGGCCGCCAAGGCCAAGAAGGACGTAGCCGAGCCACCGAGCGCGCCTGCAGCAAAGACGAAGCCGGCCGCCGCCAAGAAAACGGCGGCGCCTGAAAAGGCCGTAGCCGAGCCGAAGAAGCCTGCTGGAAAAAAGAAGGCTTAGCACGACGACTTGAGCGGAAAACATCAGCTTCCGTTAGATTTCACTAAGGCATGCTTGGCTAAACATAACGAGCAAAGGGGCGATCGATCGGTCGGCGAGAACGAGATCTCATAGACTCGTTTTTTGGTGGCAGCCTTTTCAACAATCAAATCCGGACGCGGGACTGATGCAATCATGACAAACAAGAACCTGGAAGCTGAGATCGACCGCATTCTCAATGCCGATCACGGGGATCCTTTCTCGATCCTTGGGATGCACAAGGACCCCGCCGGCGGGGCGGACGTTGTCGTGCGCACGTTCCAACCCCACGCGCGGCGGGTCAGCGTCGTCGACTCTGCAACGGCCAAGGTGGTCGCGGAATTGCCGAAGGTGCGTGAGGAGGGGTTTTTTGCTGGTTCCGTCAAGGGCCGTACGACCCCGTTCCGCTACAAGCTGCGCCTGCTGCCGCACGGTTCGGACGAGGAGTACGACGTCGAGGATGCGTATCGTTTCGGTCCGGTGCTGGGTGAACTTGACATCCATCTCCTCGTTGAGGGGACGCATTTGCGGATCTTCGAGAAGCTCGGCTCGCATCTGATGACCGTCGACGGCGTGCCGGGTGCGGGCTTCGCCGTCTGGGCGCCGAATGCGCGTCGCGTCAGCGTGGTCGGCGACTTCAACGGCTGGGACGGGCGCCGGCATCCGATGCGGTGCCGGCTCGAGTGCGGCGTTTGGGAAATGTTCATCCCCCACGCTGCCGCTGGCACACCCTACAAGTATGAGATCAAGGATCGGTTCGGCAATCTGATGGCGCAGAAGGCCGACCCGTTCGGCCAGGAGGCGGAGATACCCCCCAAGACCGCCTCGCTCGTGCCGGCCGAGCAATCCTATGCGTGGGACGATGCGGAATGGATGCGGACGCGGGCGCACCGCAACGATCGCGACGCAGCGGTTTCGATCTACGAGGTGCACCTGGGCTCCTGGCGGCGCAAGCCCGAGGAGGAGAACCGCTTCCTCACCTACCACGAGCTTGCCGACGAACTGGTGCCGTACGCCAAGGACCTCGGATTCACCCACATTGAGCTGATGCCGATCCATGAGCACCCATTCGACGGTTCATGGGGCTACCAGCCGGTGGGGCTGTTCGCGCCCACCAGCCGCTTCGGCAGTCCGAACGACTTCAAGTATTTCATCGATCGCTGCCACCAGGAGGGGATCGCGGTCCTGATCGACTGGGTGGCGGGTCACTTCCCAGGCGACCCGCACGGCCTCAACTACTTCGACGGCACCCATCTCTATGAGCATGCCGACCCGCGCAAGGGCAAGCACATGGACTGGGACACGCTGATCTTCAACTACGGTCGCCGCGAGGTCAGCAACTTCCTGCTTTCCAACGCGCTCTACTGGATGGAAGAGTTCCACATCGACGGCTTGAGGGTCGATGCGGTGGCGTCAATGCTCTACCTCGACTACAGCCGCAAGGAAGGCGAGTGGATCCCGAACGTCTTCGGCGGCCGGGAGAACCTGGAAGCCATCGATTTCCTCAAGCGCATGAACGAGCTGGTTTACGGCCACCACGAGGGTGTGATGACCGTGGCCGAGGAATCGACGGCGTGGCCGATGGTCTCGCGGCCGACCTATCTGGGCGGCCTCGGCTTCGGCTACAAGTGGAACATGGGCTGGATGAACGACACCTTGCGCTACATGTGCAAGGAACCGGTGCACCGTAAGTATCACCACAATCTCCTGACGTTCGGCCTGCTGTATGCGTTCACCGAGAACTTCGTGCTGCCGATTTCCCATGACGAAGTCGTGCACGGCAAGGGCTCGCTGTTGAGCAAGATGCCGGGCGACTCCTGGCAGCAGTTTGCGAACCTTCGCTCGTACCTCACGTTCATGTGGACGATGTCGGGCAAGAAGCTCCTGTTCATGGGCTGTGAGTTTGCCCAAGGCGATGAATGGAATCATAACAAGAGCCTCGATTGGCACTTGCTCGCGTATCCGTTCCAGCAAGGGGTGCAGAACCTCGTGCGCGACCTGAACCGGGTCTACCGCGACAACCCGGCGCTGCATGAGCTCGACTGCATGTCCGAGGGTTTCCAGTGGATCGACTGCCACGACTCCGATAACAGCGTCATCTCGTTCCTCCGCATTGGCAAGAACCCGGACGACTTCGTGGTCGTGGTCTGTAACTTCACCCCGGTGCCGCGGACCGGTTACGCGTTTGGCGTGCCGCGCGGCGGCGAGTACGACGAAATCCTGAATACGGATGCCGACTGCTATGCGGGCAGCGGCTTCGGCAACGGCGGCCGCGTCATGGCCGAGGAGCGCAGCTCGCACGGGCGGCCGTTTACGTTGAACCTGAATGTGCCGCCGCTCGGCGCGCTGATCCTGAAGCCGATCGCCCTGCCGGTCGTCGAGAGCGTCGAGCCGGCCGCCGAGGCGGCGCCGGAGGACACAAGCCCCGTCGAAGAGAGTGTTGTGTCTGAAAGCGTCGCGGAGGAGGCCACGCCAAATGCCACCGAGCAAGGTTCAGGCCGGTAGTCCCTCGCCGCTCGGCGCCACCTGGGACGGCCGCGGCGTCAACTTCGCGCTGTTCTCCGAGCACGCCGAGCGGGTCGATCTATGCCTGTTCGACGCTACGGGCCGCAAGGAAACCGAGCGCGTCACGCTGCCGGAGTACACCAACCAGGTCTGGCACGGCTCGATCGTGGGCCTGCATCCCGGCCAGCTCTATGGCTATCGGGTGCACGGCCCCTACGAGCCGCGCAGCGGGCACCGCTTCAACCCGAACAAGCTGCTGCTGGATCCGTACGCGACCGCGATCGAGGGGCCGATCGTGCTCGCCGATGCCCACTTCGGCTTCCGTCGTGACAGTTCGCGCGGCGATCTGTCGTTCGACCGCCGCGACAGCGCCCGGGTCACGCCGAAGTGCCGGGTGGTCGAGACCGCCTTCACCTGGGGGGCCGAGCGGCTGCCTAATCTGCCGTGGTCGCAGACGGTCATCTACGAGCTGCACGTCAAGGGCTTTACGAAGCTGCACCCGGACGTCCCGGAGCCGCAGCGGGGCACGTTCGCCGGCCTGGGCTCGCCCGCGGTCATCGATCACCTGGTCAAGCTGGGGGTGACCGCGGTCGAACTGTTGCCGATCCACCCGATCGTCGATGAGCCGCATCTCGCGCACAAGCAGCTCCGCAACTACTGGGGCTACAGCCCCATTACCTACTTCGCCCCCGACGTCCGCTTCCTCGGCCGCGGGCAGGTGCGCGAGTTCAAGACCATGGTCGCGAACCTGCACGCCGCCGGCATCGAGGTGATCCTCGACGTCGTCTACAACCACACCGGCGAGGGCAACGAGTTCGGCCCGACCTTGTGCTTCCGCGGCATCGACAACAAGGCCTACTACGTCCTGCAGGCGGACCAGCGCCACTATGTCGACGTCACCGGCTGCGGCAACACGCTCAACGTCGCCCACCCGCGCGTGCTGCAGATGGTGATGGACTCGTTGCGCTTCTGGGTCCAGGAGATGCACGTCGACGGCTTCCGCTTCGATCTGACGACGACGGTCGCCCGCGAAGCACACGGTTACGATCCGTCGTCGGCCTTTCTCGATGCGATCGTGCAGGACCCGGTGCTCTCAAGGGTGAAGCTGATCGCCGAGCCGTGGGACATCGGCTACGGCGGCTATCAGCTCGGCAACTACCCGCCTGGTTGGGCGGAGTGGAACGACCGCTTCCGCGACAGCGTGCGCAGGTTCTGGCGCGGCGACTCCGGCATCATCGGCGATCTCGCCGGGCGCATCAGCGGCTCGGCGCAGTTCTTCCACCGCCACGGCCGCAGGCCGTGGTCGAGCATCAACTTCGTGACCGCGCACGACGGCTTCACCCTGCACGACCTTGTGAGTTACAACCACAAGCATAATCATGCGAACGGCGAGGACAACCGGGACGGCACCGACAACAACTTGAGCTGGAACTGCGGCACCGAAGGGCCGACCAGCGATGCCGCCATCCTCGCCCTACGCGCCCGGCAAAAGCGCAACCTGCTGGCGACGCTGATCCTCTCGATGGGAACGCCGATGCTGGTCGCGGGCGACGAATTCAGCCGCACCCAGCAGGGCAACAACAACGCCTACTGCCAGGACAACGAGATCAGCTGGGTCAACTGGGACGATCGCCAGCCCGAGGACCGGGCGCTGACCGCGTTCGTCCGCCACCTGCTGGCGCTGCGCCGCGACGCGCTGGTATTCCGCCGCAGCCATTTCCTCACTGGCGAGACCATCGACGAGACCGGCCTCAAGGACGTAACGTGGCTCGCACCGCACGGCCAAGAAATGCGCGACGGCGACTGGAACCAGGCCAATTCCCGGTTCCTCGGCGCGCAGCTCTATGCCACCGCCAACGCCGGCGGGCCGGCTCGGCAGGAACTCTACCTGGTGCTGATGAACGGCGGCAACGATGCGCTGTCGTT
>JADHED010000289.1_pt1 | contig 68497 bp, 56 predicted proteins | sample 8952041 | NCBI WGS metagenome assembly JADHED01 (sample SAMN16124423, study PRJNA663239) | bioreactor sludge metagenome | isolation source: sludge (control) | place: India:Bengaluru | collected 2018-09-08 | reverse complement strand
CGCTGCAGCCGGCTACTTACCCACAGCTCCTACACCACGTCCAGGGACGTGACCACACCCCGAAACCCATCAGCCTGTTTTACTGCTATTCGCAGGACGATAAGCGGCATCGCAGGAATCTGGAAACGCAGCTGAGGATCCTAGAGCGCCAGTGTGAAATCGACGGCTGGCATCCTGGCAAGATCGGCGCCGGCAAGGAACTAGCGTCCGAAACCCATCTTCACCTGGAGGCGGCAGACATCATTTTGCTGCTGGTCAGCGCCAACTTCCTCGCCTGCGATGAACTCTACAGCGACGCGATGACGCGAGCGCTCGAGCGCCACGAGAACGGAAGCGCTCGCGTCATCCCGATCATCCTCAGTCACTGCCTCTGGAAACAAGCGCCTTTTGCGAAGCTGCAGGCACTGCCGCGTGGTGACATACCGGTCACGCGCTGGCGCGACCGTGCGGAGGCGTACACGGATATTGCCATCGGCGTCCGCGAGGCGGCAAGGGAGCTGCGCGTGCGCGAAGTCCCTCACCCCAGCTATCGTCCGCCAGCGGACGAGAAGGCGAAAGGAGCGGGGATGGCCGCGGACGGTGGGGTTAAGGGTGGGGTTAAGAAGGACTTCTTTATCAGCTACACGGGCGCCGACCAGACCTGGGCGGAGTGGGTCGCCTGGGTGCTGGAGGACGCCGGTTATGGGGTGCTGATCCAGAAGTGGGACTTCCACTTCGGCGACAATTTCGTCGCCAACATGCACAAGGCGCTGGAGGGCAGCGAGCGCACCATCGCCATCCTGTCGGAAGCCTACTTCGCGTCCAAGTTCTGCCAGGATGAATGGACGGCGGCAATCGCCAACAGCGCGCACGATGACCGGCGCCTACTGCCGATCCGCATCGCCGATGTCGAGCGCAAGGGCCTGTTCGCGCCGATCGCATCGCTCGACCTGTTCGATGTGGACGAAGCTGCAGCCAAGGATCGACTCTTGACCGCGCTCAGGAAAACCCGCGCCAAGCCGTTCGTAAAGCCCAGCTACCCCAGGCGGCCGCCCGCGGCATCGATACCGCCGACTCCCCCCTTCCCCGGCGCGCTGCCGAAGGTGTGGAACCTCGTGGGCCGCAATCCCGTCTTCACCGGCCGGGTTGCACAGCTCGAAGCGCTGCGGGCGCATCTCACTGGCGGCAGCACGGCGGCGGTAACGCAAGCCGCCAGCATCCGCGGCCTAGGCGGCATCGGCAAATCCCAGCTCGCGATCGAGTATGCCTATCGCTACCGCTCCAATTACGACCTCGTCTGGTGGCTGCGCGCCGGGGAGCCGGCGACGCTCGCCGCGGATTACTCCGCCCTCGCCCGCGCCCTCGATCTGCCGGAGCAGGACGCACGGGAGCAAGCGGTGGTGCTGGCCGCCGTGCGCGTCTGGCTGGAAGCGCACCCGCGCTGGCTACTGATCTTCGATGACGCCGAAGCCCCGGGGCCACTTGAAGCGCTGCTGCCGCGCGGTGACATGGGCGACGTCATTATTACGAGCCGCAACGCCAACTTCGGCGGCCGCCTCAAGGTGGTGTCCCTCGATATATGGCCGCGCGCCGAATCGATTGCGTTCCTTGCGCAGCGGACCAAGACCAGTGGCGCCGACGCAGATGCGCTAGCCGAGGCTCTGGGGGATCTGCCCTTGGCACTCGAACAGGCGGCTGCTTATTGCCAGGCGACGGGGATGAGCGTCGCCGGCTACACCGGTCTGCTGACGCAAGGCCATGCGGTCGGACTCTTGACCAAGGAGCGAGATCTCCAGCGCACGGTGGCAGCCATGTTGGCGCTTGCTCTTGCCCGCGTCGAGGCGGAGTCGCGGGCGGGGGCGGCGCTCCTAAAGCTGATCAGCTTCATGGCACCCGATGCGATTCCCCTGGAAGTGATCAGCGGCGGGGCGGAGCACTTGCCTGAGTCGCTGCGCGCAGCGCTTACCAGCTTGGTTCACCGCAACAAGGCGGTGGCCGCACTCCTGCGCTATTCCCTGATCCGCCGCGATGGCGATGACCTCTCCGCGCATCACTTGGTGCAGGCGGTCACCCGCCAGCGGCTGGCAGACGACGAACACAAGGCGTGGGCCGCGGCAGCAGTGACGCTGATGAATGATGCCGTGCCGGATTTTCCCTACGACGCATTTGATGCCGGCGTCGCCGCTATACATGACCGGCTGGGGGCGCACGCGCTGGCGGCAGCGGCGCATGCTGCAGCCACGAACGTCGCGCCGGAAGCCGCCGCCCGCCTGCTCAACCAGATCGGCGTCTACCGCCATATGCGGGCCGACTTCGTCGGCGCCAAGGCAGCATTCGAGCGCGCGCTCGCCATCGATGAGAAGGCGTTCGCACCCGACCATCCGCACGTCGCCGTCGCCATCAACAACTTAGGGATGGTGTTGCAAGACGAGGGCGATCTTGCAGGCGCCAAGGCGGCTTTTGAGCGCGCGCTCGCCATCGATGAGCGGGCGTTCGGACCGGAGCATCCGAACGTCGCGATCCGCGTCGACAACTTGGGGGCCGTGCTGCGCCAGGAAGGCAATCTTGCGGGCGCCAAGGCAGCATTCGAGCGCGCTCTTAGCCTAGCTGAGAAGGCGTTCGGGCCAGACCATCCGATAGCCGCCATCCGCGTCAACAACCTTGGCCTCGTGCTACGAGAGGAGGGTGATCTCGCCGGTGCCAAGGCGGCTTTTGAGCGCGCGCTTGCAATCGATGAGCAGGCGTTCGGGCCCGAGCATCCGAACGTTGCACGCGGCTTCAACAACTTAGGGCTGGTACTGCGGCTTGAGGGCGATCTGGGGGGCGCCGAGGCGGCCTTTGAGCGCGCACTCGCCATCGATGAGAAGGCGTTCGGGCCCGAGCATCCGAACGTCGCTACCGGCGTCAACAACTTAGGGGGTGTGCTGGAGGACCAGGGCGATCTGGTGGGCGCCAAGGCAGCGTACGGTCGCGCACTGGCAATCTGGGATAAATGCTTCGGCCCAGAGCATCCGCTTACCAAGAAGGCCCGCGCCAACCTCGCCAGGGTGAGCGGCGGTCACGACCGTGGCGGCTGAGGATCAGGGGCGCGCCAGTAAGGAGAGGTGCGGCTGCGCGGTCGGATCCGCGATCAGCTCGGCGACGAGGCCGGCCTCGACCTCACCACCAAACGCCAAGTGCTCGACCACCAGCACGTCCGCGAGATCGGACGCCGATGCCGCAACGATATTCATCAGGAAGCGCTGAAACGCACGTTATTGCGAGCGCAGCGAAGCAATCCAGTTTTCATAACACAACAAAACATGTGGATTGCTTCGTCTCTCACGCTCCTCGCAATGACGCATTAATGCGTTTTCCGAGGCGTCCCTCAGGGACCCCGGCCGAGCTCCAGCCGTTCCCTCGCAGCAGCGCTAATAGCAGGGGTTGCGGTAGTCGATCTTCTCCCAGGCACCGATGCGGTAGATCTCGACCGGATTGACCTCAGGATCGAGGCGCACGCCCTGCGTGCCGCTACGCCAGAGATGGCGCCGGCCGGTGAGCAGTTCTTCGACCTGGAACGTATCGCCCGCCTTCATTCCCATCTCCTCGAGCGGGAACTTGAGCTCGGCGACGTGCGGGTCAAACGGATCGACGTTGACGGCAAAGAACACCATATTGGCGCGGTCCTTGGTCATCTTGCCGTAGAACAAGATGTTATCGTCGTCCGATGGGTAGAAGCGCAGGTTTTCGAGCTCGTGCAGGGCAGGGTTCTCGCGCCGGATGGCGTTGATCTTGGTGATGAAGTCCTTGATGTTGCCCGGCCGGTCCCAATCCCAGACCTTGTACTCGTATTTCTCCGAGTGGAGAAACTCCTCCTTGCCGGGGATTGGCGTCGCCTCGCATAACTCGAAACCGTTGTAGATGCCGTAGACGCTCGACAAAGTCGCCGCCAGCACCAGGCGGATCTGGTGTGCCGGCCGGCCGCCGGTCTGAAGATAGGGCGGGTTGATGTCGGGCGTGTTGACAAAGAAGTTCGGCCGCATGAACTCCTTCGCGTCCGATTGCGTCAGCTCGGTCAGATAATCAATGAGCTCGTGCTTGAAGTTGCGCCACGTGAAATAGGTGTAGGACTGCTGGTAGCCGACTTTCGCCAGCATCTTCATGACCGGTGGCCGGGTGAATGCTTCGGCAAGAAAGATCACTTCCGGATCACGCGCGCGCACTTCGCCAATCATCCATTCCCAGAACGGCACCGGCTTCGTGTGCGGATTGTCGACACGGAAGATCTTGACGCCCTGTTCGACCCAGAACAGCACCACTGACAACAGCTCGTTCCACAGCGCTTCCTGATGCGGGCCATAGAAGTTGAGGTTGACGATATCCTGATACTTCTTGGGCGGGTTCTCGGCGTACTTGATGGTGCCGTCGGGGCGGAAGATGAACCACTCCGGATGTTCCTTGACCCACGGATGGTCCGGTGCGCATTGGATCGCGAAGTCCAGCGCAACCTCCATGCCCTGCATGTGGCAGGCGCGCACGAAGCGGCGGAACTCATCGAGCGTGCCGAGGTCCGGATGGACCGCCTTGTGGCCGCCCTCTTCGGAGCCGATCGCGTAAGGACTGCCGGGATCGCCCGGCTTGGCAACGAGCGTGTTGTCCGGCCCCTTGCGGTGGATGCGGCCGATCGGGTGAATCGGCACGAAATAGATGACATCGAACCCCATGGCGCGGATTTCCGGCAGGCGCTCCTCGCAGTCGGCGAAGGTGGCGCTCTTACCGGGCACGCGGCCTTGCGAGCGATGGAACATCTCGTACCAGGCGGCGTAGCGGGCCTCGATACGGTCGACCACCACTTCCAGCTCGCGGTCGTAACGGACTGCGAGTGCGCGGTCGGGCCAGCGCGCCATCAGCAGCCGCGTGGTCGAGTCGAGTGCCCATTCGATCCGGCGCGGATCGGTCGCGGCATCGAAGCGGGTCAGGATCTCGTTCAGCCGGGTCTTGTCTTCGCCGGTTGCGCGCGTGGCCGCATCGGCGAGCAACGCGCGGCCCTCCTGCAGCTCGACCGCGACCTGCTGGCCGTCGGCGACTTTCTTTTCCAGCTCCGAGCACCAAGACGCGTAGACATCGGTCCACGCCTCAACGGTGAACACGTAGGTCGTGTTGACGTCGAGGGTAAACGCGCCGCGCCAGCGATCGAGGCCGGCATTGACGACTTCGAGCGGGACCTCCCGCCATGCGCTCGCGCTCTTCTCCCGGTAGAGGGCAACGGCGGTCAACTTGTCGTGGCCCTCGCGGAAGATGGTCGCGCCCACCTCCATCTCGTCGCCGACTTCCCGCTTGACCGGATAGCGACCGCAATCGAGCTGCGGCACGACATCCTGGATGACGATCGGCCGGCTCTGCAGCCGCGCCGCGATCGATGCGACAATACGGGTATCACCGTGGCGGATGGTCGGGGTCGCGAGCGTTGTCATAGCCCCCTCCTTTCTGGGGTGTTCTTATCAGGCGCGGGCGAAAACGCGGACATCACCTGGATCGAGCGACACCTCCATGCCGCGCTGGAACGGGGTCGCCTGGCGACCCGGCGTCAGCTCCCGGCCGCCCTGGAAATCGCCGCCGAAGCCGTCGACACGGACCCGAACCCCGTTGTGCTGATCGGGGTTGACGATCGTCACCGCCCAGCCCGGCCCGCGCATTGCCCGGCGGACAAGGCAGACCGCCCGGCCATCGCCGATGAAGTGAGCCTGCTGCGGGCCTTCCTCGTTCAGAACCGGAACCGAGGCCTTCATCCGGTTGACCTCGCCGATGAAGCGGGTGAGGTCGAAGGCCGGCTTCTCCCAATGCTCGGCGCGCGTGTCGACGACATGCAGGCGGCGGCGGAAGCCGTACTCGTAACCGATCGGGATCATGACGCCGGTCGAAAATGCGGCTGCGAACAGGTAGGCCTGGCGGTAGCGGCGATCGAGCTGGGCCGGATCGTTCACGCCGGCGCGGCCCAGGTCGGCGGCCAAGCGCTCGGTATCGTGCGTTTCCGGAAAGGCGATGGAGGGCGCGATCGAGCGGAACTTCTCGTACTGCTCCAGGAGCCAGGGCGCGCGGAAGTCCCACCACTTCGAGCTGTTGAACAGGTAGTCAAAGCCGGAACCGCGCAGAGCCTCGACCTGCTCCATCATGCCGCCCAGGTTCTCGGCGATAAAAAGGACTTGGCCGTCCGCCGCGCGGCCGGCGCGGATCAGCTCGCGCCAGACATCCTTCGGCACCATGTAGGCGGCATCGCAGCGGAAGCCGCGGACGCCCAGCTGCACACACTCGCGGACGTATTTTGAGAAGTAGGCGATAATTTCCGCCCGCTGCGGCCGGTCGTGGTAGCTGATCTCGGCCAAATCGGCCCAGACGGTTTTCTTGCTCGGATCGCCGGGATCAAGGGCGAACGGCGAGTGCAGACTGCCGTCCGGTTCATGCTCGAACCAATCGGGGTGCTGTTCCGCCAGCAAAGAGTCCTTGCTCGTGTGGTTGACCACGAGGTCCATCATCACGGAAATACCGCGGTCGGCGGCGGCGCTGGTGAAGCCGCGCACGAGCTTGTCCACCGACTCCTGCGAAGTGCCGCGCAGCAGCGGATTGACGCTGTAGTAGTCCTTGACGGCGTAGAGGCTGCCAGAGAAACCCGGCGCCGTGATGGGATTGAGAAAGATCCAGTTGAAGCCCATGCCGGCGACGCGATCGAGGTGCTTGACCCAGTCCGCAATCGTTCCCGCAAGCGTCGGGAACAGGTTGTAAATCCTCGCACCTTCGCTCAAGACGGCCTCCTTGTTGTCGCTGATCCGGCTCCCCTTCGCCGGCTCCGGGCACGCCGCCGCGCCTTGAATGGCGCAGCGTTCAGTCGGTCAGCGCGTTGTAAAGTTCGAGCGTTTGCTTGGCAATGCTCTGCCAGCTGAAGCTCTCCACCACGCGCTTGCGGCCGGCTTCTCCCATGCGCGCCCGCAAGCTTGGATCGGCGGCGAAGCGGCTGATCGCCTCGGCAAGACCCCGTGAGAACGCTTGCGCGTCGGTCGGATCGTGCGGCGGCTGGTCGGACAGCTTGGCGTCGACGAGGAAACCGGTCACGCCGTCGACGACGACTTCCGGGATGCCGCCGACCGCGCTGCCGACCACCGGTGTGCCGCAGGCCATCGCTTCGAGGTTGATGATGCCGAACGGCTCATAGATCGAAGGGCAGCAGAACACGGTCGCGTGCGAGTAGAGCGCGATCGTCTCCTCACGGTCGATCATCGCCGGGATCCAGACGACGCCCGGACGCCGCTCGCGCAGCGCGTGCACCATCGCTTCCAGCTCCGCCTGCAACTCGGGCGTGTCGGACTCGCCAGCGCATAAGACGATCTGCAGCCGCGGATCGATGTGCTCGGCGGCTTCGAGCAGGTAGCGCACCCCCTTCTGCCGTGTCATGCGGCCAATGAACAGAACGAAGGCGGCGTTGGGATCGACGCCGAACTTGGTCAGCACGTCCGGCCGGTGCACCGCCTGGTACTGCTCGGTGTCGATGCCGTTGGCAATGACCCGGAGCCGCTCCGGCTTGACATCGAACAGGCGCAGCACGTCATCGCGCGTGCTGCGCGAGACCGCGATCACGACATCGGCCATCTCGAGGGCGGTCTTTTCCACCCAGTTCGAGAGGTCATAGCCACGGCCGATCTGCTCCCGCTTCCACGGCCGCAGCGGTTCCAGCGAATGGACCGTGATGACGAGGGGAATTCCGTACAGGATCTTGGCCAGGACGCCGCCGAAATGGGTGTACCAGGTATGGCAGTGAACGATGTCGGCCTGCACCCCCTGGCCATTGAAGGCGATGCAGGTCGCAAGGGCGCGCAGCGGCGAGACCAGCGACACCGGGCAGCCGGCAAACGGCGCGCTGCTGAGCTTGGTGCCGCGGACCGAAAGCCTGCCATCGACGTATGCCTGCTCGTGGAAGCTCCGCACCTCGACATCGACGAGCCGCGCCAGCTCCCGGGAGAGGTACTCGACGTGCACGCCTGCGCCTCCGTAGATGTGCGGCGGATACTCGTTGGTGAGCAGGAGGACGCGCATGGTGGGAAACTCCCTGAGCGGCGATGATGGCTTTGTCTTCTACCTCATGGACAGAGTAAATCAATCGCTTTGCAGTTGAAACTCTCCGAGGATTTTGACCCACATGGGTCAGTGGCGGCCGGACACAGATCGCCGGTACCGCCCTCGGGTCAGGCGGCAGGCGCAACGCCCCGGGTCGTGCGGTGACTCTTCAGTCGCGGGTCGAGAGGAACCGCCGCCGGCTGCCTTCCAGAACCAGGCAGGAGAGCCGATTGCTGAACACCGCGCCGGTATCGACGCCGATGCGGTTGTCGCGCACTTCCGGCAGGTCGGTGACGGAATGCCCGTGCACCACCACCTTGCCGAGGTCGGCATCCGACTCCAAGAACTCTTCGCGAATCCACAGCATGTCGTCGACGCTCTGATCTTCCATCCGCTTTTCCGGATGAATGCCGGCATGGACGAACAGGTAATCGCCGGCCTGGTATGTCAACTTCAGTCCTTGAAAGAAGGCGAGGTGGCGCTCAGGGATGATCTCGCGCAGCTGATCGCTCATCAGCTTCAAGTGGAACGCGCGCGGCTGGTCCTTGGGAAAGCGGACGCCGTAGCTGTAGAGCGTCGCATCGCCGCCATAGCGCATCCAGTTGGCGCCGCTCGCCGGCGTCGCGAGGAAATCCAGCAACTGCTGATCGTGATTGCCCTTGAGATAATGCGTCTCGAATCCCGCCAGCGGCTGATCGAGCAGCAGATCGATCACTTCGCGGCTGTGCAGGCCGCGATCGACGTAGTCGCCCAGATAAACGACGATCGGCCGCACGCCGGCAGCGAGCGACCGCGCATCCCCCGCGATGCGGTCGTGCAAGCGCTCCAACAGATCGTTGCGCCCATGAATGTCGCCGACAGCGTAAACCCGGACGCCATCGGGGGCCTGAGCGTTATCGACGGTGACGCGCTGGCGCGGTCCAAACAGCTGCCTGATCTTGTGTCGTGCAAACATCTCTTCAATCACTCATCCGCCGCCCCGCCGCGGGCGACACGAAAGGCCCTTCCACTGAGCGCGTCGGCTCCACCACGCTGACGACGCCCGCCCTGAAGTTACATAGGGCTGGGTTATGCACAGGAAAATGGCTTCTCGTCGACTCGCTTCCCGCGGTGGCTCGCCCGTCCGTGATCCTGGCACCGCCGAGCCCATAATTGCTGTAACCCATCTGGACCGGCGGGCAGGCGCGCCGGTTATGCCAGCGCGATTGCTTGAGCCCATGCATAAAGCAGATTACAGCCGCCGGCAAATGCCGGCTATGACGTAAGTCATACCCTCACTTAGGGTATATCAAACTGTTATACAACTATTCATTGCTTTTTCCCGCATCTTGGCTTATCTTCGAGAGCAATTAGCCACCGATCGAGGCAATGACAGGTGGCGGGGAATGGCGAGGGCTCCGTGTCTTGCGCGAACGGAGTAACCAACGGATGCTCGACAAGCGCGGCCCGCGTTGGATGGGCGCAGCATTCCTCGCTGGCTTGGTGATGATGCCGCTGGCGGCCGGCGCCGACGACCCCCCCCTGCCGGCGCGCCTGCAGAACCTGGTCATGCGCGAAATGGATGCGGCCGTCGCTCGCAATGAAGCCTGTCCGGCCATGCCAACAATGACCGAAATCGCAGCAGCAAACGGCGGCTTGGCCGTCGCGCTCGCCTCCTACACGTCTGATCTGGTGGCCCGCCGCCCCGATCGGCGCGCAGCCGACCCGTGCGCGTGCCTGCAAAACGTCGCCGCGGCCATGATCCGGGCGCAACCGGACCAGGCTTCGCCGGTGCATCGGGCGCTGCGGGCGCGGTTTCCACAGTGCAGCGAGGCGGTCCTGGGGGCGGCCGAGCGGACGCTAGGCACACTCTCGGTTGCAGACAGCGCGCCCAACGAACGCCTTCAGGAGGCATGGCCGGTCGGGCGCGGCCCACTCGCCTGCCCCCAGCCGGCTTTGTGCATCAGCATCGAGCCGGGCCCCGCCGACGTGGCGAGCACAACACAGCGCCGCTATTAAGTGCACCAAAGCGCACGCGAGCGCGGAGCGTCAGGTTGCGCGCGCTAGGCGTTCACGGTAGGAACGTGAGCAAATTTCACCCGTGCATCCTGATGCGTGCGACCAAAGCGGCGCACCCGCCAACAAGGGGAAGGGGAAGAGCATGACCCGAACCAGCCTAGGAACTGGCCTGTTATTCGTTGCCGCGGCCCTGATGAGCGCCGGCGTTGCGGAGGCTCAAACGACTAGCCAAGCGAAACCAACTGGCCAAACGAAATCAAAGCGCGGCGAGACCGTGCTGACGCGCCCTCGGCCCGAGGTCGACCCGCTCGGCATCCGCGTCGGATCCTTCCTCCTGTTCCCAAAACTTACGCTGGAAGAGAGCTACAACGATAACATCTACGCGACCGACGATAACGAGACGGATGACTTCATCACCAACATCCGGCCCGAGGTCTCGCTCCAATCCGATTGGACGAACCACGCCCTGACCCTCGCCGCTGGTCTCGATCAGGGCCTCTATTTCAGTAACGACGAAGCGAATTACACGGACTGGTTCACGCGGGCCACTGGCCGCCTCGATGTCACCCGGGATATCAATGTCGAAGGCGGCGCCGGCTTCAAGCGCGCACATGAGGACCCGGACGATCCGAACTTCGGCGGCAGCGAGTATCCCGAGTATTTCTACCAGACGGATGCTTTCCTCCGCTATAATCAGCAGTTTGGGCGCTTCTTGGCGACCGTCGACGGTTCATTCGCACGCCTTGACTACGAAAATGCCAAGGGCGGTGTGCAGAACCAGGATCGCGATATCAACGTTTTCCAGGGCGGCGTCCGCGTCGGCTACGAATTCCAGCCCAACTACCAGGCGTTCGTGCGGGCCAGCGGCAACCGACGGGTTTATGACACGACGCCGGACGATGCCGGCCGCACCCGCGACTCGTCGGGCTATGCCGTCGTTACCGGGCTCGCGGTCGACCTCACCGGCGTCCTGTTCGGCGATGTCTTTGTCGGCTATCGCGAGCAATTCTACGACAACAGCGCGGAAGATGATTTCAGCGGTCCGACCTTCGGCCTCTCCTTGGGCTGGAACGTAACGCCACTCACGACGATCACCGCGCGCGTTGAGCAGACTGTGCAGGAGACGACCGACAACAACGCTTCCGCCTACGTGCTGACGGTAGGCTCACTGTCGGTCGATCATGAGCTGTTGCGCAACCTGCTCTTGAACGCCAACGGCTCCATCGGCCAGGAGGATTACGAGGGCGACTCGCGGACAGACATGATCTACACGGCCGGATTCGGCATTCGCTATCTTATGAACCGGCACTTCTATGCCTCACTGGCCTACCGTTTCTCGGAACGCGATGGCGACAACTCGACCGACGATTACAGCCAGAACATCGTCCGGCTTGGTCTTGAGGGCCAGTTCTAAACCCTACAAAGGTCGCGGCCGTCAGACTATAATAGGGTGGTTCCGTTCGGGATCGGAGTGGGGAGCACCGGCACGCAGGAGTGCCTGCTGAAAATTGCCTGATGCTGAAGGAGTATACCCAGTTGCGGAAGTGGCTTGTTGGTGTGGTATCGGCGATCAGTGTCGTCGCGCTTGCCGCGTTGGCGTTGGTTGCCAACCCCGTCCCTGCAGCGGCCGATACCTTGGGGTATCGGCTGGGGTCGGGCGACAAAATACGCGTCCAGGTGTTCGGGCACGAGGACTTGGGAGGAGAGTTCGCAGTTGATGGCTCGGGCAATATTTCGTTGCCGATGATCCGATCGGTCAAAGCCGAAGGCCTGACCGTTTCCGAGCTTGAGGATGAGATCGAAAACAAGCTCAAGCCTGAATATCTCCTCAACCCCCGCGTCAGCGTGGAGGTCTTGAACTATCGGCCGTTCTACATTCATGGCGAGGTCAACCAGCCAGGCGAATATCCGTATGCCGATGGCATGACGGTCATCAAGGCAGTCGCGCTTGCGGGCGGCTACACCTACCGAGCCCGCCAGAGCAAAGTGCGCATCACCAGCGTCGGCAGCAAAGGCGGCGCGCGCGATGCGGAGCCAACCGCCCCGGTACTGCCTGGCGACGTCATCGAAGTCCCTGAGCGCTACTTCTAGGCTAGGAACGGCGGGCCCGTCCCGTGCCGGGCCTTGCTTGTGGTTGCGCACTCGTTGCTTTACTTTGCGACGCGCACGTGACCATTCGTGGTGCGCGTCGCAAGGTTCTTTGAACCGAGCGGTGGCGCGCCCTGAGAGGAGGTCTTGCCGTGGCGAGGATCAATCTCGTTGGCCGACGCTCGCTCGCGGTGGGCATGGGCGCAGTGCTCGCCACCGTGCTGCTTGTCCTGTCCTTGCCGCGGACACTCGCCGCGCTGGTAACCATTCCGTCGGCGCTGGTATTGGAGCGCCTGCAGCATCAGCAGCCGGTTACATTCGCCGACCTCGAGACCGTCGCCGCGGCGCAAGCGCGCGGCCTCATCTTCGTCAACGATGGACGGCTTTCGACCGATCTCGGTCTCGCGCACCTGTTGATGGCGGAGCGGCTGCCGGCCGATGAGCCGCGGGTCGGCAACGATTTGGCGCTGGCCGTTCAGGCGCTGACCGATGGCCTGGTGGTCGCCCCCGGCAATCCTTACGCCTGGGCGCGGCTGTCCTATGCCGAAGCCCGCAAGCGCGGGTGGTCGCCGCTCGCCCTGTCCGCCCTGCGCTTGGCGCTGTTGACGGCGTCCTATGAACCACGCCTGTTGTGGTCGCGGCTGCGCTTGAGCCTGCTCGCCTGGCCGCACATGCCGCCGGAGGACCGGGAAATCGTCTACCAGCAGATCCGCATCGGCTGGGAAGAGAACCGAGTCGAGATGGCGCAGCTCGCCAACGACCTCGATCGCGTCAATGTCGTTCGCGCAGCGCTCTTACGCGATTCCGAGGCGGCCGCCGCTTTCGAAAAGATGGTGCGTCCGCCGGCGCGGTGACAGACGGTCTTCGGTCCGCGCAAGACGTCCGTGCCTGCGCCCCTGGCCCCCTTCTTGCTTTTCGATCACGGTGCCGTCGATAACGCGGCTGGGGCTTGCACATCCCCCCCTTGAGAGTCCACCTTAAGGTCGGGAGAAGAGTGATGAAAATGCCGATCAAAGATGCCAAGTTCCGCATCGGCGAAGTTGTTCGCCACCGCTTTTTCCCGTTCCGCGGCGTGATCTTCGACGTCGATCCGGAATTTTCCAACACCGAGGAATGGTGGCTCGCCATCCCGGAAAACATCCGCCCGCGCAAGGACCAGCCGTTCTACCACCTGTTGGCGGAGAACGCGGAGGCAGCCTACGTCGCCTACGTATCCGAACAGAACTTGGTGCCGGATGATTCGGAGGAGCCGATCACCCATCCCCAAGTCGATGAGCTGTTCACCGGACGCAAGGACGGCCGCTACATCAGCCGCCGCAGCCAAACCCATTAAGCACGCGGATGCCGGCGTCGAGGCTCAAACTGATACGCCGGCAGCACAGCTCCTGACGCCGCGGTGCCGGCACCGCTGCAGCCAGCGCTGATAAGCCGAGCCGTAATCGATATCCTCCAGGAGATCGAGAGCGGCGACCGTCTGGCGCGGCAGGTTGGCAAGTGTATCGCTGAGCGCATACCGGGTTGACCAGCGGACCTGCTCGAACAGCGGCAGCCGGCGAGCCTTCGATTGCAGGCCGACGAGCCAGAAGCCGCCGTCAACCGCCGGACCGAACACCGCATCGCAGCGGTGCAGGGCCGTAAACGCCTTCTCGATGTGGGCGGGCACGAGGTCTGGCACGTCGCTGCCGATGATGACCACCGGCCCCGGCGGCAATATGCGCAGCACCCGCCCCATCCGCTGGCCGAGGTCGCCGCGGCCCTGCTCCAGGCGCGTCCACCCGCGGCTGGCAAGGCCGCAGTAGCCACCGCGCTCGCCCCAACGTTCGAGCGCGAGCCAGCAGCACCAGCGTCGGGGTGCAGCCAGCCCCTGCAGCAGCGACCGGATCACGGTGCGGCAGAAGCACCACGCCGGCACCAGGCCGATATCGGCCGCAAGCCGGCTCTTCACGCGGCCGATTCGTGGCAGCTTGACGAACATGACTAGGTGCCGGGTGACCGAACCCGCCCGCCTCCCTCGGACCATGGACCTGGCCACCGAGAGCGATGGGCGAAGATCGCCCACCCCGCGATGGCACGGCTGCATGCTCACCCGATCACCCGCTCCTGGAGGCGCGCTTTGGTGTTGACGTGGGGGATTACCGATACCGGGAGGCCAAGAAGCGCGGCGAGACGCCAACACTGTAGAGGCTCAAGCACACCAAGTTCGCCAGCGGCCGCATGAGATAGCCGTCGCGCCGATACCGTGCAGCCGATGTCAGCGCTACTGCGTTGAGCCGACGCAGGTTGCGGCGGCCGATGCGGCCCACGATGTCCACGTCCTCCATCAAGGGGATGCGCTTGTAGCCGCCCAGCGCCTCGTAGTGGGCGCGGTTGATCAGGAGCCCTTGATCGCCGTAAGGCAGTCTGAACAGCCGGCAGCGCAGCGCCACCACCACCTCGACCAGACGCGCGGCGCGGGCATCATCATCCAGGGCGAACCGGAAGTAGCCGGCCTTCGCCGTATTGGCGGGATCGGTGATGAACGCCCGCACTGCCTGGCCCCAGCCGCTGCCAAGCCGCGTGTCCGCATGCAGGAAAAGCAGCCATTCGCCAGACGTCTCCGGCACCGCTGCTGCCAGTTGAGCACCGCGACCGCGCGGCGCTTCGAGGAAGATCGCGCCCATCTTCGCGGCGATCAGCGCCGTATTGTCGATCGAGCCGCCATCAACAACGACGATTTCGCACGGAAGATCGTCCTGCGACGCCGCGATGCCATCGATGGTCGACCCGAGGACAGCGCCTGCGTTCAGGGTTGGAATAACGACACTGAGCAAAATCCGGTCCAGTCCCTCCGTGACGCAGACAATATAGGGCTCTGCTGCCACTGCGAGAAGGGCAAGGCGCCAACCCGGCGCTGGAGTGTTGCTGCACGGTCACACTTGTTCGGCGTTTCGAGCCGAAGTGCTTGTTTGCGCCGCATTCCCGCCCAGCCGGATCAGTGCGAAGGGCGGTCCTCCGCGGCCCGCTCCTCGTCGGCGCGTGCGCCGAGCACGCCCGCGATTGCATGCGCGAGCTCAGCCCAGGCATAGGGCTTGGCGAGTACCGCGGCATCGTCCGGCTTGGCAGAGATCGCCTCGGTGGCGTGTCCGGTGGCATAGATAACCGCGATGTCGGGCCTCTGTGTCCGCAGCCGTGCCGCCAGTTCAATGCCGTTCATACCGCCGGGCAGTTCGATGTCGGTGAACAGCACATCGATCGGGCCAGCCGCAGCGCAATGCGCCAGCGCCGCCGCAGCCGTGCCGACCCCGACCACCTCACAGCCCAACTGCCGCAGCATGGTGACCGCAACCTTGCGCAGCTTCGCCTCGTCCTCGACGACCAGCACCGCCCGGCCGCGGCACCGCCCGCTGCCCCACTCGATCGACGCCGCGGCAGACCGCTTGCGATCGGTCAGGTTGGAGGCTCGCGGCAGAAACAGCTTGACCGTCGTGCCATGCTCCGGCGTGCTTTCGAGCAGCACATGGCCGCCCGACTGCTTGGCAAAGCCGTAAACCATGCTGAGGCCGAGGCCGCTGCCTTCGCCGACGTCCTTGGTCGTGAAGAATGGCTCGAAAGCTTTCTTGACGACGTCGGTCGTCATCCCGGTGCCGGTATCGATGACCTCCAGCAGCGTGTAGTCGCCCGGCTCGGTCTCCTCCAGCGCGGCCGCGGCAGCCGCGCCGAGAATGACGTTGCGGGTCGCGATCGTCAGTACGCCGCCGCCCGGCATGGCATCGCGCGCGTTGAGCGCAAGGTTGATCAATGCTCGCTCCAGTTCTCCTGGATCAACCAGCGCGTGTGCCAGATCGGGGGCGAGCCGCTCGCGGACCTCGATACCGGCGCCGAGGGTCCGCCGCAGCAGCTGCGTCATGTTGCGCACAGCGTTGTTGAGATTGACCACCTCGGGGTTCAGCGCCTGCCGGCGGGCAAAGGCGAGCAGGCGGTGCGTCAGCTCCGCGCCGCGCTTGGCCGACCAGACCGCATCGGCGAGCAGATCCTTGACGTCGTTGCTGCCGCTCAGCCGCTCCTGCAAGAGCTGCAGATTACCCACGATGATCGCCAGGAGGTTATTGAAATCATGCGCGATTCCGCCAGTCAGTTGGCCGATCGCCTGCAGCTTCTGCGATTGCCGCAGCTGTTCTTCGGTCCGCTTGCGCTCGGTGATCTCGCGGGCGTAGAGCGCCACTTCCTCCACCGAGCGACCGGGCTGGCCGACCGGCACGAACCAGAATTCGAACCAGCGCTGGCGGATCTGCTCCTCGAAGTGCGCCACTTTCGCCGTCGTGACGACGTCGTGGAGCACCGCCAGACGGGAGCGGGCGGCACCGGCGGGAAGAACCTGATCGAACTTGGCGCCGAGCGGATCGACGCCGCCCGTCCGCCGCTCGAGCCGTACCCGCGCGGCTTCGTTGATGGCGAGGATGACGCCGGTCTTGGACAACAAGAGAATCTCATCCCGGCTCGCATCGAGCAGGGTGCGGACCCGGAGTTCGCTCTGCCGGCGCGCGCGCGTCGCTGCCACCCGCTCCGAAACGTCCGTAAAGACGACCACAACCTCGCCCGTGGTGAGCTTGTAGACGTAGCATTCGCGCCAGCCTTCGAACCGCTGATCACGGTAATAGCGGTCGGGGATGCTGGCCGGCCGCCCGGTCCGCCACACATCACCCATGACCTGCAGCAGTCCGAACGGCTCCGAGCCCGGAAAAGCCTCGCTCAACCGCCGGCCGATCACCGAGCGATCGGCACGGCCGATCTGCTCGCCGGCGGTGTTGAGATCGGTGATGATGAAGTCGCTGCCGCCGTCGATCGCCGTACAGATGGCGGCGCCGCTGCGCATGTTGCGGAAAAATTCCAAGAACCGCAGGCGGTCGCTGGTCTCGATGCCGATCTGCAGCAGCGATCCATCCGGAAACCGGCGCTCCGACCATGCAACCGGCGGCACCGGTCCGGCAGCGTCGTGCCGCCGGTCCGCCATCGCACCAGGCATATGCGCCGCAAAGGCGCGGTTCCTGAAACGCACGCTGCCGTCGGCGCCGCGCCACAAAATCATCGCGGGGATGGCGTCCAGAACCTCCGCCGGCAGTGGCGATAGCCCCTCCTGCCGCAGCAGCCGGAGGAGCGTCCGCGCCGAGCCCGGTGGCGGGCGCCGGCCGGCCTCCCAAGCCTTGAGCGTACTGAAGCTGACGCCCAGTCGTGCCGCCAGCGCCTTCTGGTCGAGCCCGAGGCGGAGCCGGACCGCGCGCAGGGCCAAGCCGAAGATCGTGCCCTTCTCGCGCGCCGCGGGCGGGGTTGTGGTCACGCTGCTACACCTCCGTGGCTGCCACGATAGGGCGCCCATCGGTTTAACTGAAGCCCTTTTGCTTTAACCTAATAGTCCCATTGCCAGCGCAGTCCGACGCGGTTGCGGCCATCGCCCGAGGTCGTCGAGCGTGCCTTCAAGGACTGTGTCAGGTCGATCTCGACGACCACCTCGGTCGAGTTCGCAACCGTCCCCTGCTCAATGCCGACGTAGACACCCTCGCTGACGTAGCGCCCAGCGCCGACGGTCCCGGTGGTCTGGCCATCTGCCGTCGTAGCAGAGCCGACCGTGAGGCGGTCAAGGCCGGTGGCATCGCGCAGCTTGTCGAGAATGCCGGGCTCGCCACTGGCAAGCGCCGCCGCAGCCGCAGCCAGCTGCACGGCCTCGACCGGCCCGAGATCACCGGACGCCTTGTTGAACAGCACCTGCGCCAGGACCTCATCCTGCGGCAGCTCGGGCTCGGACGACAGCCGGATCGAAGGCTTGGCGGCGGTTCCGGTGACGATCAGGAGCGCCTTCAGGTCTGCGCGCTGATAGGCCGCGGTCAGGTTGATGCTGATGTCCTGATCGAGGCCGTCGATGACGATGGCGCCGTCTTCCAGCGTGAACATCTTGCCGAGCAGCGAAAATGTGCCGCGTACCGGGCGCAGCCGGCCCCGCACCCGCGGCTTGTCGGCCGGCCCTTCGACGCTGATCTGCCCTGCCCACTCGGATTCGAGGCCGCGGCCACGCACGAACACGCGCCGCGGCAGATCGACGCGGGCGTCGAGAATGAGCCAGCCCGGCCCCGCGGCGGCCGTCTCGTCGGCGGGGCTCTCTGGCCTGATCTCATCGGCAAAGACGATGTCGATGGTATCGATCGCGGGCGGCAGCCGGTTGACGAGGCGGATCTCCGTCGCTTCATTCTCGATCCGCGCGGTGAGGCGCCCCTGCTCGCCGACAGTGCCGGCCACCGCGACCGTGCCGCTCAGCCGCGACGTCACATCGTCACGGCGGACGAGGGTCGTGTCGCGCGCTTCGAGCTTGAGGTCGAGGCGCGGAGCGCCATCAAGCGCGATGCTGCCCGTGCCCGTCAGCCGACCGCGGCCGGCATCGCCGGCTTCGAGCCGATCGATGCGGAAGGTGCGGCCGTCGGCGGCGATGCGCAGATCGAGCGGCCGCAGGATGGTGCCGGTCTCGAACACCTCCAGGCTGCCGCGAGTCACCGCGATGCTGCCGGAAAGCCGGGGATCGCGCACCGTCCCGCCGATGCCGAGGTTGACATCGGCATCACCCGCGAGTGCCAGCGCGTCAACCGGCAGCATCTGCATGACCGGCGCCAGCGCGCCCTGCCAAACGACGCGACCGCGCACGGCGCCGTCGTCGGGCACCTCGGCCACGAATGGATCAAGAGCGAAGCGCACCGGCGCCGACAGCTCCGCCTCCAGTGGGCGGCGGCCGAGTCCCTCGGCGGTGAGCTTGGCCCGGGCCTGGCCAGCCTCCACCGATGCGTCGAGTTGCGCATTCAGGCGGGCACTCGATGCCGCTTTCTCGTCGCTGAGGCCGAAATCCTGAACCTTCGTCTTGAGCCGCAGCAACGGTTGCCGCGGCGTGCCGGTGAGACGCGCCTCCGCGTTGGCCGTGCCGGCAAGCGCCGTGCCGGGCGCGAACCGCTCGACCACGCCAAGATCAAGGTCGCGCAGCGTCAGCTTGCCGTCAACGCGCGCCGGCGCCTTGACGAGATCGGCCTCTGCCCGCGCTTTGCCGTAGGCAAGCACCAGATCGCGCAGCGTGATCTGTTCCACTTCGGCCGTGAGGCGTGCCGGTTTCACCAGCCGCAGAGCTTCGCCGTGGAGGATGGCATCGAGGCGCTGCAGCGCGACTTCCTGAACGGCCCCAGTGCGCACGCGTGCCTCCGTATCAAGCTGGCTCAGGCCGGCCAGGTCGCCGGCGGTCGAGGCGCGGACCGTGTATGCATCGCGTGCGCCCTCGATCGCGAGCCGGGCCTGCTCCAGCCGGCCGGCGGCAAGCGCCAGGCCGTTCGCCTCGGCGTTCACCGTCAGCCGCCGCTCGGCAGCCGGATCGGTGAGGTCAAGCGCCATATCCACCCGCTCGATTCGCGCCTGCGGTGCCGCCACCTCGCCCGCCGCGCCGTACTCGATCCCGCTTCCCGCAAGGGTCGCCCGCACGCTCTGGCGCCCGCCGGCATCGCCGAGCTCGGCCGTGAGCCCCAGGCTGCCGGCAAGGGCTAAGCCGAACGGGCGGCCGAGAGGGGTGAGCGTGTCAGCGCGCGCCCTCACGCTGCCGACAACGGGGCTGCCGTCGAACGGCACGTTGGCATTTGCGTTGGCGAACAGGGCATCGGCATAGGTGAGCGCCAGGTCCGGCAGCCGCAAGCGCTCGCCGGGCATGAGCGTGAACGGCCCCCGCAGATCGAACGTGCCGAGAGAGCCACCGGCGGTGGCCGTCAGCATGCCTTCGACCCGCTCCGGCACCGCGCCGGCCCCACGCGCGGCGGCGGCCTGGGCCGCTGCGGTGAGCTTGGCGTCGAGCGTCTCGATCCGCTCCGCGCCATAGCCGATGCCGCGGCCGGTGAGATCGAGCGAGCCGGTGAGTGCCTGGACCGGCCCGGCGGCGTTTGCCGCGAGCTTCAGGCTGCCGCCGCCCAGTGCCGGGACCAGCGCTTGCAGACGGCCCAGGTCGTCGGCGGCAACATCGACCGTAACGCCATCGACCGTTGCCAGATCGCTGCTGACAGATCCCTTGGCGTCGGCGCTGACAGCGCCGTCGGCCAAACGGGCCTGGAGCTCGGCCCTGATCGGTGCGCCGGCTTCCGCTCCGTGCCGGACCTCGGCGCTCACAACGGGAGCGGTACCTGCCAACCGGCCGAGCTCCGGCCAGGCGCGGGCGAGATCGGCACCGGCCGCCGTCGCGCGCAGCTTTAGCCAGCCGCTGGTGCCGCCGGTCGCATCCGCAGCAGCAGCAGCAGCAGCGGCAGCGGCAGCGGTTCCGGCCCAGTTGGCTTCGCCCTCGCCCTTCAGGCTGAGCGGCCCGGCGGTGGCATCGAGCGCCTGCAAGCGCGCCTGCTGCCGGCCGGGATCGAGGCGACCGGTGAGCGTTAACCGGGCCGGCTCCGCAAACAGGCGGTTGAGCTCAGCCGATGCGGTTTGCAGCGCGGTCAGGGTCAGCGCGGCGCTAAGATCCAAGGCGTCGCTGCCGTCTTCTACTGTCACGGCCGGCGCAACACGGGCATCGAGATCGAGCCGGCCCAGGCGCAGATCCTCCAGCGCCACCGCTTCGGCGTCGACTGCCAGCCGCGCGTGCGGGCGCTCAAGCGTCCCCTCGACCGTCAGACCAAGCCGCGCCGCCTCGTAGGCAAGGCCGGGAACGAGGTCCGCAAACGCCTCGGCCGGCCCGAGCACGACGTCGAGGCGGCCGTCGAGCGTTGCTTCGGTGCCCTCATAGCTGCCGGTGCCGCTGACGCTGCCGGCGGCGGTCGTCAGGGCCAGCTCGGTGACACCGACGCGGGCACCATCGAGATCCGCCCGCGCACGCAGATCGAGGCCACCCGCGACCAATGGTGCGATTTCGGGCGGCAGGAAAGCCGCGACGTCCGCGCGGGCATCGAGGCGGACCGTCCGCGGCGAATCGCCCGCCAGCGCGATGTCAGCCGTCATGCGGGCGTCGCCGCCGGCACTCGCGTCCAGCCGGCCCTGCCAAGCGGCGAGTGGCCCTTTGCCCGCAAGCGTGACGTCGATCGGCGGCCGGCCCGGCAGGTTGAGGAGACTCGCCACCAGACCATCCGCCGGCTCGTGCAGGTCGAGGTCGAGAGCGAGCCAGGCGCGCGGCCCGTTGTAGTCGGCTGCAAGCCGGAGATCGAGCGGCGGCCCGTCGAGCCGGTGCACGGCAGCGTTCGCGATGAGCTGGCCCCGGCGGTCGAGCGCGAGATCGGCGTCGGCGGTCAGCTCCGCGGCAAGGCCTGCGACCGCGGGACCAAGTGCCAGTGTGCGCAAGTGAAATTGCTTCAGCACGACATCGATCGGGAGCCGCGGCAAGCTCACTTCAGTTTCGGTTTCCGGCTCGGCTTCTTCCTTGCCGGCCGGCAGCCGATCGATCGTGAGCGTGCCCAGCTCGATCGCTTCGATCTCAAGCCGACGCGCCAACAGGGTGAGCGGATGCCAGCGCAGCTCCCCCTCATCGAGGCTGATCAGGAGGCCGTCGGCGTCGCTCATGCGGACATCGCGAAGATGCAGCCGCTCCGGGAACGGCCCTTCGAGGGCGCCGATTTGAAGCGTCATCGCCTCGCTGGATGCGAGCGTCTCGATCAGGGACTTCAGCTGTGCCAAGCCCCAGTCCGTGCGCAAAACCGCGAGCGCTCCGGCCAGGACGAGCAGCAGCACGCCGATGCCGAGGCCGCGGGCCAGCCACCGCCAAGCGCGGCGGCGGCGTGGGCGCTGCGATTGCGGCTCCGGTTCAGCCATCAGAACGCCTGGCCAATCGAGATGTAGAACTGCAGGAGGTCATCGACGTCGCGGCCGTTGAGGGGGAAGGCGATATCGAAGCGCAGCGGCCCAAAGCCCGTGAAGTAGCGGGCGCCGAGCCCCGCCGCCCACTGCAGGTCGTTGTCGAACGTTGGCGCCACCTCATCATAGACTTGGCCGCCGTCGACGAACGTCACAAGGCCCAAGGACTCGGTCAGCCGCGTGCGCAGCTCGGTGTTGAGCTCGACGGCGGACCGGCCACCGAGCGGATTGTTGTCGTCGTCCAGCGGTCCCAGCGTGCGGAAGGCGTACCCACGGACCGAGCCGCCACCGCCGGCGTACAGGCGCATGTTGGCGGGCACGGTGGAGCGGCTGGAGCCCAGGATGCTGCCCAGGCGGCCGCGGCCGGCAAGCACGAACCGTCCGCTCTCGACCAGCCGCTGGTAGCCGGCCAGCGTTGCGTTGGTGGCGACGAACTGGGTCTGCGTGCCGGCAACGCTGACGTACGGTGCGACCGCAAGGGCGGCACGGATCCCCTTGGTCGGATCGAGCTCGTCATCGCGGGTGTCGTAGATCAGCGTGCTCGACAGCCCGACGAGAACATAGCTGTCCTGGTTGCCGTCCTGCTCCAGTTGCGCCAGCACGAGGGCCGGCCCGCTGGTGACCATCCAGTGGTCATAGAAGCGGCGTTCGATGCCGGCGAAGGAGGAGATGCTGAGCTCGTCGAACGCTTCTGAGGATTCACGGCGCAGGCGCGTATCGGCGACGATTGCTTGCTTCCGATTGAGAAAGTAGGGCTTGCGGAACCGCGCATCGACCGATTGGCGGATCATCGAGCCGTCGGCCCGCAAACGCAGCGACTCGCCGCGGCCAAACAGGTTGCGGTGCTCCCACGACAGCTGGCCGCTGAAGCCCTCCTCGTCGGTCGCATAACTGGCACCGACACCGACCGAGCGCCGCTTGCGTTCCTTGAGCGTGAGCCGCACCGGGATCGCCTCGCTGCCTTCGGCCGGCTCCTCGCGCTCGATACTGATGGTGGAGAACAGCTGGGTGCCGGCCAGAACGCTGCGGATGCGGTCCAGCTCGCGGCTGTCGAAGGTGCGGCCCTCGTGCCATTGGACGAGGCGCTCGACGTAGCTCTGCCGCACCCGCTCCAGGCCATCGATGTGCAGGGGGCCGATCTTCATTGCCGGGCCGGCATCGACACGAATGGTGGCACGCACGGTCCGCGCCGCACGATCGGCGACATAGCGGCGTTCGATCAAGCGGGCGTTCGGATGGCCGCGCTCGGACAGGCGGGCGAGCAGGGTGCGCTCGGCCTCGACCAGCGGGGTGGCGGTCGCATGGATGCCGATCTTGAGGCCGACATCACTGGCGCCCAGCGGCGCCTTGGCCGGCGGCGGGCCCGGCTCATAGACGATCTCGTATGCCTCCAGGCGGAAGCGCGGGCCGGGCGTGATGCGCAGCGTGACCTGAGCCGGCTGCACCGCGGTATCGGTGGTGGTGTCGATCCGGGCGTCGTAATAGGCTTCCGACTGCAGCACTTGATTGAAGCGCTGGACATCGTCGGCAACCCGCCTGCGCAGCGCCGCCAGCGAGGCAGGCGGCCGGTCCTTGTTCGCGATCAGGCCCGAGGAAGCCTCCAGGAGCGCCTTGAGGCTGGCCGGCAGCTCGCCCTCGATGCGAACCTCGTAGGGGATTGGCTCGCTCGCGGTCGCGTCGACGTCCTCCAACTCGGCGCCTTCGGCCCGCTCCGATCCGAACAGCCGCTCCCTGATCTGAGTGACCTGGGCGCAGCCTTGCAGCAGGAGGAGGAGAGCGCACAAGAGAGGCGCGAGGCGGGCGAGCGGAAAGCGCGCGCGCGTTGGGCGTTCGGCGACCATTCGTGCGGTTCGCTGCTCCTTTCCTCGCGTCGCGGCAGCGCGCTTGCGTTGCGCGGGGCCGCGGCCAGCACAACCCGAACCACGGCGCGGCGGGAGTTATCGGCGCCTGCGCGGGACTTATCAACAGCGATGTTGCGGTGAGCCACCCGCTGGAAGAGGGAGCCGGGCGCTGGTGTGCGCCCGGCTTCGAGTTGGGAGGCAGGGAGGGATCAGATCAGGATGAAATCTGTGGCATCGAACGCGGCGGGGGCGATCCCTTGGACGACGGCTAGATCCTCGCCGCTCGCGGTGACCTCGATCAGCGTATCGGCCGCACCCGACGCGCTGATCTTCAGTTGCGCGAAGGTAAGCCCGCCGGCGAGGCCGAACTTGTCGTGGCCATCCTGGAAATAGGTGATGAGGTCGGTGCCATCGCCGGCGGCGCAGGCGAAGATATCGCGGTGGTTGCTGCCGGTGAGCGTGTCGTTACCACTGCCGCCGCTCAGGATATTGGCGACGCTCCAAGGATCGCCGCCGGTGAGGGTGAGGAAATCGCCATACGCATCCGAACCGCCGACGGCAACGATGTGGTCGTCGCCGGCATCGCCGTAGAGGAGGTTACGCGCGACGACTTCAAACGAGGCAGCATCGGCCGTGCCGGCGATGGTGTCGTTGTCAGCGCCGCCATGGATCTCGTTGCGAACGGCACCGGGGAAATCGAGCGCGCAGCTTGCCGTAAGGACGTCGGTGCCGCTGCCGCCGTCGAGGACGTTGCTGCCGGCATAAGCCGATGCCTCGATGGTGTCGCTTCCGGCGCCGCCGTCAACGTCGTTCAGCACCGTGAAGCTGAGCGAGGCCGTATCTCCCTCCCCCTTTGCAGAGGCATTGACATAGTCATCGCCATCGCCGCCGGTAGCAGTGTTGGTGGCGTCGGCAACGCCGGAGTTTTTCGTTTCGGCCGTCAGATAGAGGGCATCGTTGCCGGCACCGCCGCCGACGGTGTTAGCTGTGCCGCCGAACCTGTCGCTAAACTCGCCGTGCGCCTCGACGTGAATGATGTCGTTGTCCTCACCCCCTTGAGCGGAGTTCCAGGCGGTGCCTTCGGATCCCCGCGCGGTCGCGATCAGATCGATGCGATCGTGGCCGTTCCCGCCGTCGCCCGTATTGCGCGCGTCGCCGTCAAATACACCAGAGCCGTCAGCGGTTGCGCTCAGGACGTCGTCGCCGGCGCCACCGGTCAGCGTATTCTTGACGACGCCACTCTCGCCGCCCGCTTCACCCGTCGCCGTCAGATGGTCGTTGCCGTCGTCACCGCTGAGGTTTGTCTCAGTCCCACCTCCGCCACCCCCACCCGCCTTCGAACTCGCGGCGATCGTGTCGTTGCCGCTGCCGCCGGCGATGACATGACGGACGCTTCCTCCATTTCCTCCCCCGGCGAATGCGGCAGACTCGATGTGGTCGTCACCTTCATCGCCAAACAGGGTCGTCTCGGTCCTGCCGGCGCCGGCATAGGGCCCAGAATCGCCCGAAGCGTCGCTGCGCGCCCTGATGCTGTCATTGCCGGTGCCGCCGGAGATCGTCAGGGATGCGATACCCGACACCGATCCGCCGGACCCGTCGATACCCTGCGCATTAGCAGTCACCGACACCGTGATCTTGTCCGCGCCGTCGTTGCCCTCGGCGCAATAGGCAGCCGCCGCGTCCGCATCCACTTGCCTGTCTTCGATCACCGCGTCGATGCTGTCGTCACCGGTGCCGCCGAAGGCGCAGCCGTCGCTGCCGCCGTCGTCGCGGATCGCATCGTTGCCGTCACCGCCTTGGAACGTCTCGATGCCAGCGCCGCCGGTCAGCGTGTCATCGCCGCTGCCGCCGTCGAGGGTGCTTCGCAGGATCTCTGTGTCCGGGTGGTCGGTGAGCTGGGAAACGGAGATGTCATCGTTGCCACCGCCACCGGTCACGACGACGTTGCTCTCACCGAACCCATAAGAAGAAGAGGAGACGTTGAACGCCGCATCGACGTTAACGGTATCATCGCCGGCACCGCCGTCGATGAGTGTTTGAAAGCCGAAGTCAACACCGCCCGAAAGCCCGACGCGGATGCTATCCTTGCCCGCCCCGCCGATGACTGTGGTGAACGCGTAGCCAACCACTCCACCCACGGACACGTTGATGTCGACCGTGTCATCTCCGGGGCCGGCATCGACGAGGCTGGTCGCTTCGCCGCCGTATCCGCCGGCGGACAGGCTACCTTGGATGGTATCTTGGCCCTCACCGCCGATCACGGTCGTCTCGGCGTAACCGGCTTCGCCACCGCCCTCCGTCGTTACGGCGATCCAATCGTTGCCCGTGCCGGCATCGATGCTGTTGCGGCCGAATCCGCCACCCTGCGTGTTTCCTTTCGCCGAGGCTTCGATATGGTCGTCGCCGGTGCCGCCAAAAACCGTGTTCTCGGCAGTGGCGAGGCCACTGAAGCTTCCGTAGTCGACCTCGGCGTTGCTGCTCGCCTCGATGGTATCATCGCCGCCGCCGCCGGAAATCCTCAAGGACGCGGTGCCGGTGCCGCCAGCGGGCGGATCGTTGGTAAAGATGGTCCTCGTTGCCACTGCCACCGCTTCTGCCGTGATCTTGTCCGCGCCGTCGTTGCCCTCGGCGCAGTAGGCAGCTGCGGCAGCTTTATTGACCGGCCGGTCCGCGATCGCAGCCTCGATGCTGTCATCACCGGTGCCGCCGAAGGCGCAGCCGTCGCTGCCGCCGTCGTCGCGGATCGCATCATTGCCGGCATCGCCGTAGAGCTTGTCCGTGCCGAGGCCGCCCTGCATCGTATCGTTGCCGTAGTTGCCGTGCGCCCAGTCGTCGCCATCGCCCATGTCGACCAGGTCAGCCCCGGAGCCGGCGAGCGCCTCATCGTTGCCGGAACCACCCAAGATGGTGTTGTTGCCTGCGCCGCCGTAGAGGCGGTCATTGTCCGCGCCGCCGTCGAGGAGGTCGTTGCCATCGTCGCCGAACAGGTCATCGCGACCAGTGCCGCCCAACGCCGTGTCGTCACCGGCGCCGCCGCGAAACGTGTCGTTACCGGTGCTGCCGATCAGCAGATCGGCACCCGGATCGCCGTTGAGCTTGTCGTTGCCGGTGCCACCGTCGACCGTGTCGTCACCGGCCCGCGCGTTGGTCCAGTCGTTGCCGGCCAGAAGGAAAATGGAATCGCTACCCGCGGTGCCGACGAGCGTGTCGCCACCGTTCGTGCCAAAGATCGTCGCCATGGTCAGTGTCCCCTCATCCCCGCGCAGAAGGGCGAGTACCCCGCCCTCGCCTGCAGCTTTCGCTCAAGCGCACACCAAACGCGCGCCCTACTGACGGTAAAGTACTACCGCAAATCTTCGATTCATTGAATATCGTAAAACATGCAGGGAATATTGCACACCCGAGCGCCGTTACCCCTCGTGAGTACTTTATCTATAGATATGGCCGAGATGCCGGCCCGAATAAGGATGCTACTTATAGTGAGAGTTGTTTCGTTTTCGCGGCGCCGCCGACGTCAACCCGCTTTCGCGCCATCCGCTCCCCCAGCGTCGGCAGCCTCTGCCGCAACGGCCGCCGCGGCGGCCCCGCCGAGCGCGGGCACGGCATCGACGATCACGCGCCTGGGCGCGAACTTGATGCCGTTCTGCCGGAACGCTTCCTGCACGCGGCGAAAAACCTCGCGCCGCAGCACGAACTGCTCGCCCGGCCGGGCCATGAACTTGACGCGGACGATGAAGGAGGAATCGTCCATCCGGTGCACGCCTTGCGACTTCAAGGGCTGGATGAAGTGCTGGCCGTATTCGGGATCGGCCATCATCTCCTGGCCGACCTGTTTGACGATTTTGCGCACCTGCTCCAGATCGGCATCGAACGGCACCCGCAACTCAAGCTTCATGATCGCCCAGTCGCGGCTGTAGTTGGTCACCCGGCGGATGACGCCGAAGGGGATGGTGTTGATCTGGCCAAGGTGGTGGCGCAGCATCAAGGCGCGCACCGACATCCGCTCGACCGTCCCCTTGCCCTCGCCGACGTCGATGTACTCGCCGACGCGGAAGGCATCGTCGATGAGGAAGAACACGCCCGAGATGATGTCGCGCACCAGGGTCTGGGCGCCAAAGCCGACGGCGATGCCGACGACACCGGCGCCTGCCAACAGCGGGCCGATGTTGATGCCCATGGCCGAGATGGCGATCAGCGCCACGGTGACCAGGAGCGTGATGAACAGGAACTTGCGCAACAGCGGCAGCAGGGTTTCCAGCCGCGTCAGCCCCGTGCCCACGGCTTCGTCTTCGACCAGCGCCAGGGCACCGAGCCGCTCGTGCGGCAGTTGGCGGTTGATCGCCGTCTTGATGATGCCCCAGCCGGCCGACGCCAGGATCAGCGTGATGATGATGTCGAACAGGGAGTTGGCGATCCGCGCGCCGAGGCTGTGCGCCGCGAGCGCGTCAAGGTCGACCGCCCAGATTTCCGCCAGCAGCAGCACGACGACAACGCCAAGCAGGATGTTGCCGTTGCGCATGATGACGCGGCCGTAGCCATCGCTGTCGCCGGCGGCCGTGACGGCCGATGGCTCCGTTTCGACGCGCGATGATCTGCCGGCAACGGCGGCGCCGTCGGTGAAGAAGCGATCCACCGCCATCCGCAACAGGCCGTGGACGATCGGAACGGCGATCAGCACCGCGAGCGTCGGCACGGTGTGGGCGGTCTGTGCTTCGCCGGTCAAGAGGCGGTTCGCGGTCGCGGATAGGGCCATCGCAACCACGTAGCAGATGGCGAACACATACCAGTGGCCGGCGATCAGCCCGCCCAAGCCGGTTGCCCGCGCGACACCGTCGGCGGAGTGAATGCCGACGAGGCGGCCGATGCCATCGTGGTGGGCACCGATGACGGCGACGATGGCGACGAAATTGAGAACCAGGACCAACTGGCCAAAAGCCAGCAAGAGCGTGGGATCGACACCGATATGGTCGAGAAACATTCCGCTCAGTACGGTGGCGGTACCGAGCGCGGCAAGGAAGAGGAAGCTCCAGTAGAGTTGCCGTGCCGTGGCATCGTCGATCGCGGGAAGGCGCAAGCCGCCCTGATCGGGGGCGAGCAGCAGGCGCAAGAACGCCGCGCTGGTTCGCACGCAGAGAACGAAGGCGAGGATCGTCCAGAAGGCCAGCCGCGCCGCCTCATGCCCCTGATACACCAAGAAGAACATTGCAATCGCGATCAGGGCGAAGGCCGCTAATTCGATCATGCTGACGATAAGACGGAGCGCCAGAACACCGAGCTTGCCAAAGTCAGATCGGGTATCGAGCGCCGGCAGGCGGATCAGGAGCGGCCGGAACAGCCGGCGCGCTATCCCCTCGCCGGCCCAGGCGACCGCCAGGATCACCAGTGTCGAGGCCACCAGTTGCCAAACGTGCTCGGCCCCGTAACCCTTGGTAATGCGCCTCAGGATGAAGGGGCCGAGCGACGGCAATTCAGCCACGGCGGTGAGCATCTCCTTAAGCCGCCCGTGCAGCGTGTACATGTCGGCCTGGATGCGAAACAGCAGGCTGTCCGGCTCGGCAGCCGCAATGTCGGCGTCGGCTGCAGGCTCCGCCGCCCACCCGCTCGCAGCAAGCACGATCGAGACGAGGACGACAACGGCAAGGCTCACGAGCAGGGCCGGTACCGGCTCCACCCCGCGCTCATGCGCACCGTCGCTGTCTGATCCCCGAAGCCTCATCATCGCCCCTTCCCTTCGCCCGCCCGGCGGACGCGGCACAACGGTTGCCGTCAGTGCCGCGCTCAATTTCGACCGACGGCGCGACATTGCCCGTAATCGGGTGCGGTGTCATGTCCTCAGCCGTTCATGATCTTGAGCTGCAGTTGGCCCTGCCGGCGGTCAGCGCTTTCCGTTTGACGGCAACGCGGGCTGCCGAATATGAAACCAGTTCGCATGCGCGCCGTTGTGGACGTTAAGCGGGTCCTCGGTGTGCGTGCCCAGGGGCGAAGAAGCTCGAACCCGCCAACCACCACAATTGGTTCCGGGTAATCTGGGTCGCTGTGTTCCGGCAACGGGGAGGGGCCATGCAAGTGAGGCAGGTTGAGCAGTGCTCCCTGCTGCGCGCCGTTCGCCGGCGTCCGCTTGCGCGCCTGGGCGTTGTCCTCGCGCTGTTCGCCTATATCTTCGTCGGCCTGTCGCCGCTCTGGGTCCCGGCCGCCGAACGGAATGGCATTGAGGTCTGCACCGCCAACGGCCTCCGGATTATTGCCGCGGATCTCCCGTCTTCGGACACGCCCTCAGGCAAACAAACCGCAAAGAACGACTGCCCGCTTTGCAGGATTCTCACTGGCTTTGTGCTGCCGTCAGCGGTTGACGCCGTTCATTCGGTTGCATTCATCGAACAAGCGGTCGCATGGCCGGATTTCAGTTGTGAAATCGGGGCCCGCTTTACTGGTTTCGACCGCCTTTCCCGCGCGCCGCCCGTCCTCTCCTGAAGACCTCCTAACACTTCAGCTCAATTCTTGGCCTTTCGAAAGGAGAGGACATGCGCAGTCTCACTGCGTCCATGTCGGCGGGATGGCTTTGCCTGTTTTGCGTACAAGCCGCCATCGCCGACGACGATCTCGTGGCTCAGTCCACCTCTGGGACCAATGCGGCCCCCGCAAGCCCCAGTCCAATGATGATGATGATGCCGGCAATACCGCCGATCGGGATCGGCGGTGGCCGTGTCATCAAGCCGGGTCAGCTCATGCTCAGTTACCGTTACATGCTCTCGCAGAAGAACCAACTCGCCAAGGGCGACGACAGCGTGAGCACGACCGATGTTGCCACCATGCGCAATCACTTCGCCGGCCGGCCCGGGCAGCCGGCGACCTATCGCAGCGCGCCGGAGAACATGACCGTGCAGGTCCATGCCTTCGGGGCGCAGGTCGGCATCACGGATGAGCTTTCGGCAATGATCGGTATTCCGTATGTGATCAAGGAGAGAACGGCCGTTACCTTCCAAGGACCATCCGGAACCACGAAGCTCGGCACATTCGAGAACGAAACCTCGGGCATTGGCGATATCGCGGTCAGCGGGCTCTACAAGCTCTATGACGACCCGGTGCATCACCTTCACCTGATGGCCGGCCTCAGCTTCCCAACCGGATCGATCCGCGAAGATGGCAAGACGCTGCAGCCGAACGGGACGACGAGCAGACGGCGGCTTGCGTATGGCCTGCAGCTCGGCAGCGGCACCTACGGCCTGTTACCGGGACTGACGTACTGGGGCGCAAGCGGGGATTGGAACTGGGGCATCCAGGCGCAGGGCCAGATCAACCTCGGCGAAAACGATGAAGGCTACACGTTTGGCGACCGCGCCTACGTCACGGCGTGGGGCGGCTACACGTTGGGGTACGGCTTCACCGCGTCGCTGCGCTTGAGCCAAGAGTACCTGGGCGACATCGACGGCAATGACAACAGCATCACCGGCGCCAGCCCGACCTCGGATCCGAACAATTACGGCGGCTGGAAAACCCTGGCCTCGTTCGGGCTCGATTATCGCGTCCCCGAAGGTCTGCTTAAGGGCGTGACCCCCGGCATCGAGTTTACGGTCCCGCTGTACCAGGACCTCAACGGTCCGCAGCTCGAGGACGCGTGGACCCTGTTTGTCGGCGTTCGGAAAGTATTCACCTTCTAGGCCCGGGGTGATCGAGCAGTCGCTCGTTGCGGGCCCTTAATCCAAGCAGGAGATAGACAATGCTTCGCAAGTTCTTTCTTGCCTTCGCTCTGATCGGCGTGCTGGCGGCAATGCCGGCAGCACTGCCTGCAGTCGCTGACAGCCCAGATCCGCTTTTTGTCAACCTGACCAGCGACGATGACCATCGTGCGAATATGGCGATCACGTTCTCCAAGAGCCAATTGGAACGTGGCCACCCGGTGACCATCTTTCTGAATGATCGCGGCGTTTTCGTCGGCGCCAAATCAAGTGCCGAGAAGTTCAAGGGCCAGCAGCAGGCGCTGGCAGAAATGATGGCCAAAGGTGCCGTCGTGATCGTCTGCCCATTCTGTGCCAAGCACTACGGCATCGATACGGCCAACCTCATTGACGGCGCCAAGCTTGGCAACCCGGATCTGACGGGCAGCCTTCTGTTCAAAGATGACACCAAGACAATGAGCTGGTGAGCTGACTTTGGCGGGCCGCCGGGCTTGAACAACATCAAGCCCGGCCGGTTCGGGGAAGTTGCAACTGATGCACGACACGCATTCATGAAAGGCGGACTTCCGGCCCTTGCGCTGGAACCACCCGATCGTCAGAAACTCCGCCACCTTCGTTCGCTCTCCCCTGCCTTCCAAGCCTCGTCGCCGCTCCCTTCGCCCGGCTGGCAATCTGGCCTGAAAGGCGGGCACGGAGCATGGTATACACGACGGGCGATTTCGTTTCTGCTGTTGGCAAAGAGCCATTCCGAGTCCATGTAACGCCCGAATGAATGACACCTCCACGCACGCGATCTGGAACCCCAAGACCGGTATAACGGACCTCGAAGCCGATCCGCACGAGCTGCGGGCCTCTGAGATCCCCGGCATCAAGGCGGTCTGGACAGATCAGCGGGAGCGGCTGAAGGGCACGGCCCAGCTGTCCGACTTCACCGAGAAACTGAGCCGTGAGTGGGCGATCGAGACGGGCGTCATCGAGAACCTCTACGAGATCGAACGCGGCGTTACGCAAACGCTTATCGAGCAGGGTTTCCGGGCGGAACTGCTGAGCCACGGCTCAACGAATAAGCCGCGAGACTACGTGCTTCAGTTGCTGCGCGACCAGAAGGACGTCTTGGATGGCGTGTTCGATTTTGTGAAGAGCAATCGCAGTCTTTCTGCATCATACTTCAAGGAACTCCACGCCGCCTTGCTGAGAAGTCAGGAAACTACGGACGGCCTCGATGCGCTCGGGCACCCGGTGAGGATCCGTCTTATCAAGGGCGCCTGGAAGGCGCAGGCAAACTATCCTGTGCGCAACGGCGTCACCTACACCTATTGCCCGCCCGAGCACGTGAGCTCGGAGATGGACCGCCTGATTGAGATGCACGCCAACCACGTCAGCCAGAACATCCCGACCGAGATCCAAGCTGCGTGGTTGCACCACCGCTTCGCCCAGATCCACCCCTTCCAAGATGGAAACGGGCGGGTCGCCCGCGCGATCGCCTCACTTGTCCTTGTGAAAGACGGCCTCTTCCCGCTTGTCGTGACGCGCAACGATCGGACCATGTATCTCGACGCACTGGAGGCGGCGGACAACGGAAACCTTAAGCCGTTGATCGACCTGATCGCAAAGCTGCAGATCACCCAATTCCGCAAGGCAACCGACATCTCTCAGGCGTTGCTGGTGGAGGAAGACGTGCACGCGGCTCTCGGCAGGTTGCTCAAGGCGGCCGACAAGATTGCCGCCGAAAAGCTCGCCGCGCTCAAGGGAGTATTCGATCTCGCACGCCTCATTGAGGACGACCTCAACTCCCGCTTAAGCGCGATCAAACCGACTGTTGAGGAAGCGCTTCAGCGAGTTAGGGCCAATGCGACCGCTTTCGTCACACGATCCAACGCGCAGACCGACCACTACTTCCGGGCGCAGATCATCGAGATCGCCAAGAAACACATCGACTACTTCGCAGACACCTCGGAGTACCGGTCCTGGATCGCCTTGAACATGCGCTGGTCGCGTCGGGGCCAGCTTGTCTTCGCGATTCACGGGATCGGAAAGCCTTTCAACGGCAGTCTCATCTGCGCTCCATTCCTTGAATTTGGGGATACAGACGAGGACGGGCAGACGAGGTCGGCACTGGTTCCGGTCGCAGAAGACGGGTTTGTATTCTTTTACAACGAGAAAGGAGACAGTTTGCTCGCGCGTTTCAAGCCGTGGCGCGAGAATGCGCTCAAGGTCGCGCTAAAGGAACTGACGCAGAACCTGTAGACAGGGCTCTCGTTGATTGTCGCCGCGAAAAGCGGAACACCAATGTCCGCAGCCTTCCGCCAGCGATTCAGTCGTCCTGCCGGAAACGGTTCTGTTGCGGGTCACAAACGTCCGCAACATGGTCGCTGATCCATGCGGCGAAGGCCGCTTCCGATCGAGAACCGGCGGCGATTTCGAGGATCACCAGGACACATGCCTCGTCGTCGGCGGTTAGGCGGAGGCCATTCAGCGCGAGGAAGAGTTCGACGACCACCAACGCCGTCCGCTTGTTGCCATCAACGAAGGGATGGTTGCGGGCGAGGCCGTAGCCGTATGCGGCGGCAAACGAAGGCAGATCCGAGGCGGCCTCGTAAACCTGCAGGGTTTGCGGGCGGGCCAAAGTCGATTTCAGCAGACCGGCATCGCGGAGCCCCGGAGAACCTCCATGCTCAGCGAGCTGCTCGTCGTGGATGGCCAACACGACGGCCTCGCCAACCCAGACGATGGGCACCTATTTTGCCAACTCACGCAACGCCGCGCGCCGCTCCTTCATGATGCGGCGGGCCTCTGCCATGTGCTCGTCGAACTCCGGGTTGTACGGTGTCAGCCTGTATCCATCAGGCGCTTCGGTCAAGAAAAGGGTATCGACCTTTGCCAGATTCAGTCGTGCCAACGACTCCTTCGGCAAGACGACGCCGACCGAATTGCCGATTGCCGTGAGCTTGAGTGTCACGACCGAGCTCAAGGTTTTCTCCTCGCGTTACAACATCCGTACGAACAAGGTAGGCGATGCCGCACGCCGCCACAACCATGTTCACTGGCCACGGCTGGCGGGAACGAAAACCGTCGCTACGGGAGCGTTATTGCCGGTGGCTGGGGGACCTGGATTCGAACCAGGGCCGCTCGGTCCAGAGCCGAGAATTCTACCGCTAAACTATCCCCCATGCGTCCGGCGGCGAAGAGGGGAAATGCCACTCAGGCAACGCCTCTCCGCCCGCCGGCGATGGATCGCCAAGCCACGCCAAGGTATCGCCATCGCAGCGCCGCCGCAAGGGGACCCTTTGCGCCGGCGGACCTGATGGCGCGCGCTCGTCATCACGGCCGGTTGGGGTCCTGCCGCGGTCCCGGCACCGGCTTCTTGCTCAAGAACGCCGCGCGGATGGTGTCGGTCTCGGCCTGCGACCAGTTGTTCAACGGATCGTTGGCGGGATACTGCTGGGCGAGATAGTACGCGCGCACGCTGACGTGGTCGCGCAGCGCCACGACAATATCCTCGCGGCAGCCGTGGAAGGCCTCCCACGATGGTTCGGCCGCCGGGCGAACACGGCGGATGAAGGTGAGCGCTTCCTCGGGCGGCATCAGCTCGACAAAGGCCAAGTAGGCGAGCACGGCCAGCGGTGCGCGGTTGAGGCCGGCGGTACAGTGCACATAGACGCGGTGACTGGTGGCCAACAGGATCGCCAGTGCGCGCACCGCCTGCGGCAGGTTGATGCGCTGATCGGGCGGATTGAAGTCGAGCATCGGCGTGTTCAGCATCAGCGCGCCACGCGCGACGCCGTGCTCCCGGTGGCTCTCGTAATCGATGCCGAAGGCGGCGCGGCACTCCTCACTCTGCAGCGACAACAGCGCCGTCGCTCCGGCTTCCTCGCAAATGCGGTCGATGTCCTCGATGATCATCGGGCAGGAGCCGATGACCATGTCGGTGCGGACCTCGTCCCAGTTCAGACTCCACTGCCAGTTCATCGTGCCCTTCGCTTCTGGGGAAGAGGGGCGGCTCCCCGGTTGATGAGAGGAGACGAACCCTTATGCCGGACCTGCCGTCCCGATGCCAGTGTGGCGGTCGGCCGCCTCGGCGAGCGCGCGCAAGGCGGGGGCGACCTGCACAGGGCAGGTACCACTGCCACCCAGCCGTCGCAAGGCCGCCGGCAGGTGGTCCAGCTGCGCGGCGGCGTGCGCGCGGATGGCATCGAGCGTCGGCAGCGGCGCGACGCGGCAGCCGGCGCGGACGACGGGCGCGAGAAGGGGCTCGCCGGTCTGGGCGTCGCCTTCGGCGGTCAGGATGTCACTTACGAGCGTGCAGTCGTCCGCATAGCGGCGGAAAACCTGCTTGCGCCCGGGCCAGGTCGCCTTGCCCTCCGAACGCTTGCGCCGCGGGATGCCCGCATACTCCTGCAGCTTGTAAGCACAGTCGAGCGCCGGCGCGTCCTCCGAGGTGACCAGGCTGGTGCCGATGCCGAAGCCATCGATCGGCACGCCATCGGCAGTGAAGGCGGCGAGCCGATCCTCGTCAAGGCCGCCGCTGGCAAAGATCTTGACCTCGGCCAAGCCGCCGGCATCGAGGATCGCGCGCACGGCGCGGGCGTGGCTGGCAAGATCACCGGAATCGAGGCGAACGCCCCGGAGCGCGATGCCGGCTGCCTTGAGCCGCGGCGCGAGTGCCACCACCTTCCGTGCCCCAGCTTCGGTGTCGTAGGTGTCGATCAGGAGAACGAGGTTGTCCGGACGAGAGCGGGCGAAGCGCTCGAACGCCAGCGTTTCGTCGTCGTGTGCCTGGATGAACGCGTGCGCCATGGTGCCGAAGATGGGAATGCCGAACATCTTTCCGGCGAGCACGGTGGCGGTGCCGGCAAAGCCCGCAATATAGGCCGCGCGCGCCGCCAGCAGCCCCGCCTCGGCGCCGTGTGCGCGCCTGAGCCCGAAATCGATCAGGGTTCGGTTCGGCGCCGCCAGCACCATGCGCGCCGCTTTTGACGCCACCACCGTCTGCAGCTGCATGAGGTTGATCAGCCGCGTTTCCATGAACTGCGCTTCCGGCAGCGGCGCGATGATGCGCAACAGCGGCTCGTCCGGAAAGAACACCGTTCCTTCCGCCATCGCATCGGCATCGCCGGTGAAGCGGAATCCTTCGAGATAGCGGAGGAAATCGGCGGAGAAGCGGCCCGTCCCGCACAGCCAGTCGAGATCGGCGGCGGAAAAGCGCACGGTTTGCAGGAACTCGACCGCCTGCGCCAGGCCCGCCGCCATCAGGAAGTTACGCCGCGGCGGCAGCTTGCGGCAGAAGAACTCGAACACCGCCGTCCCGCTCATGCCATGCTCCAGGTACGACTGCATCATGTTGAGCTGGTAGAGGTCGGTCAGCAGCGGGTTCGCAAACAGGTCCATCAGGTGTCTCGGCGGCGGCGCGGCGCGAGGAGGGCCTAGCCCTTGATGCAGATCAGCGGTTCGAGCCGCGCCACTTTGGTCGCGAGCCGGGCGCGATGGGCGGCAGCGACGACCGCATCGACGTCCTTGTAGGCGCCGGGCGCCTCCTCCGCCACCCCCTTGGCGGAGCGGCTGCGGACGATGATACCGCGCTCGGCGAGCGAGTCGATGACGGCACGGCCCTGCCAGCGCTGGCGGGCGGCGTGGCGGGAGAGGCTGCGGCCGGCGCCGTGACAGGCGGACCCGAACGCACGCGTCATCCCCTCCGCGGTGCCGCGCAGGATCCACGAGCTGGTGCCCATGGTGCCGCCGATCAGCACCGGCTGGCCGACGGCGCGCAGATCAGGCGGTAGCGCCGGATGGCCGGGGCCGAGCGCGCGAGTCGCCCCCTTGCGGTGGACGTAAAGGGTGCGCACACGCCCCGCGACCGTGTGCGTCTCCTCCTTGCACGTGTTGTGCGAGACATCGTAGAGGAGCTTGAGCTGCGCCCGTGGCAGGATCGCGGCAAAGACGCTGCGGGCGAGGTGGGTGAGGATCTGCCGGTTGGCGAGCGCGCAGTTGATCGCCGCGCGCATGGCGCCCAGGTAGCGCTGGCCGGTCTCGGATGCGATCGGCGCGCAGGCGAGCTCCCGGTCCGGCAACGCAATCCCATGGCGGGCGGCGGTGAGCGCCATCTCCCGCAGCGCCTCGGTGCCGATCTGATGGCCGAGACCGCGCGAGCCGCAGTGGATGCTGACGACGGCATCGCCCGCCTTGAGCCCGTAGGTGCGCGCGGCGTCTTCATCGAAGACCGCAGCGACGCGCTGCACCTCGAGATAGTGGTTGCCGGAGCCGAGCGTACCCATTTCCCCCTTCTGCCGTTCCTTCGCCTTCGCGGAGATGAATTCCGGGCAAGCGCCGGCGACGCAGCCGTAATCCTCCGTGCGAGTCAGGTCGTCCGCCTCGCCCCAGCCGCGTCCCACCGCCCAGGCGGCGCCACCTCGCAGCATCGCATCCATGTCCTTGGGTGTAAGTGAGATCTCACCGTGCGAGCCGACGCCGGCGGGGATGCGCTGAAACAGTGCGTCCGCCAGCCGTTCGCGCTGGGCGGTGATCGCATCGGCACCGATGCCGGTCAGGAGCGTGCGCACGCCGCACGAAATATCGAAGCCGACGCCACCGGCGGAAATCACACCACCTTCTTCCGGATCGAACGCGGCCACGCCGCCGATCGGAAAGCCGTAACCCCAGTGTGCGTCCGGCATGGCGTACGATGCCTCGACGATCCCCGGCAGCATGGCGACATTCGCCGCCTGTTCGAGGACCTTGTCATCAAGGCCTGCGATCAGATCGGCACTGGCAAAGATCCGCGCCGGCACCCGCATCGCGCCTTCCCGTGCGATCTCCCATTCGTCGTCGCCGATGCGGTTCAAGCGTCGTTCAGGCATGGTACCGAGGTCCTCAGCGGTACGCGTGCGGCCCGCCTAAACCGCGACCTTGAGGTTGACGCTGGCGGGATCAGGCATTGATTTCGATGCGTCGAGGATCTCAATGCCGACCAACCGCCCGTCTGCGTCGTAATCGAGGATGACGCCCGGCTTGTCCTCGCTGCTCTCAGCGACAGCACGCGGTGCCAGCACGATCGAAAGCGTATCGGTGTGCGGATCGTAGGTAACGTTCATTCAGGCGCTCCGATACTTTGCGAGCTTACTCGTACGATAGGCGGTAACAATCTCGGGCGGCACCCGGTCAATATCGACAAACACACGCACCAAAGTGTCACGCGCCGGTTCACCAATGTGAAGGATTTTCTGGGCGACGACACGCCCCGGTCGGACTTGCCGAACCGCGTCAGGCGCTGCGAGAGCTTGCTCCACGTGGCGCTCGGCAAGACCGCGCCGCGCCATTTGCCGTAAGGCGTGGTCGGTGAAGACAGCGTTGGCCAAGTCGATCAAGTGTGTGCGCCCTCCCAGGGCAGCGACGGCCGGAATGATCGGGCGAGGAGCATCGCTTGCCTTATCCCCTCACACGTCGACGACGCATTGCGCGCACCAGCGGCCGTAGGCCAGCTGCTCGACCTTGAGTGCGGTCATGGTCGCGCCTTTGACCTCGACCGCGGCTTCATGGCGGCCGGCATCGAATGGCTCGCCCTTGGCTTCCGCCCGCAACCGGGTGCCGTCGATGGTGACGTGAAACGCGGCGAACAGCAGGCCCGATGTTGCCATTTCGTAGATAATGGCGTTCAAGAAATCGACGAGCAGGATATCAAGGGCCGGCGCCTCGCAGGCAATGGCAATGCTCTGAAGCGGCTTCACCGTGCCCGGATCGGCGACGACCGCGGCCAACGCGGTCGCTGCCTCCTCAAAACTGGCTTCGAGGGTTGGTCCGCAGCCGCGCACGCCGATATCGGCGCCATGCTCGAAGTGCTCCCAGCCGCGCGTCGTCATCCTTGCCTTCGCGCCCCCTTTCGATGCTAACGATACGCCGCGAAACGGCAGCGCGAAAGCGGCGCAGGAGGGCTGGAATGCGGACACGGACCGGCGGGCGGATCGTCGTCGATGCGCTGCGGGCGCATGGCTGCGAGCGGATCTTCACCGTGCCCGGGGAGAGCTTCCTCGGCCTGTTGGACGCACTCTACGACGTGCGCGAGACCATCGATGTCGTCACCTGCCGTCATGAAGGCGGCGCCGGCTTCATGGCCGAGGCTTCGGCCAAGCTCACCGGCCGGCCCGGTGTTTGCGTGGTGAGCCGCGGTCCCGGCGCCTGCAATGCCGCCATTGCGGTGCACACGGCACGGCAGGATTCGACCCCGATGCTGCTGCTGATCGGCCAGGTTTCGCGGCCCTTGCGCGGCCGGGAGGCGTTCCAGGAGGTCGACCACGCGCGCTTCTTCGCGCCGCTCGCCAAGCATGCCGAGGAGGTGAGCCGCGCCGAGGATCTGCCGGCCGCGATCGCGCGCGCCTTCTTCACCGCCGAACAAGGGCGCGCCGGCCCGGTCGTGCTGGCGCTGCCGGAGGATCTGTTGCGTGAAGAGGCGGCGGTTGCCGATGTCGACACGCTGCCCGTCGACCTGCCCGAGCCCGATCCCGGGCTGATGGAGCGCCTGCACACGATGCTGGGCGATGCCGAGCGGCCGCTCGTGATCACCGGCGGCGGCGGCTGGACGGAGCGAGCGCGCGCAGACCTCGCCCAATTTGCCGACGTCAACGGGCTCGCCGTCACCTGCACCTTCCGGCGCAACGACATTCTCGATAACGACCACCCGAGCTTTGTCGGCGCGCTCGGCATCGCGCCTGATCCGTTACTGGTCAACCGCATCCGCGCCGCCGACCTTGTCATCGCCATCGGCACCCGTCTGGGAGAAGTCCCGACCCAAGGCTACACGCTGTTTGGCCCGCCCGGCCCGACACTGGTGCACGTGTACCCGGACGGCCGGGAGATCGGCCGCGTGTTCCCAGCCGAACTTGCGATCGAGGCGGCAGTGGCGCCATTCATGGCCTACCTCGCGCGGTTAGCCCCCATCGGTGGCCACCGCTGGCACGACTGGACCGCGGCGGCGCGCGCCGACTATCTCGCCGACCGGAAGCCGCCTATCGGCAGCGAGCCCGCAGCCGGCGTCGACCTTGGTCAGGCGATGGCGGTTCTTGATCGCTTCCTTTCCGAGGACGCGATCATCACCGTCGATGCCGGCAATTTCTCCGGCTGGCCGCACCGCTTCCTCCGCCACGGCGGCGGCCGAAGGTTGCTGGGCGCCTGCAACGGGGCGATGGGCTACGGCATCCCGGCGGCGCTCGCGGCCAAGCGCGCCTTTCCCCAGCGCGAGGTGATCGCCTTTGTCGGTGATGGCGGTTTCGGCATGACCGGTGCGGAACTGCTGACCGCGCTGCAGATCGGCGCCGGGATCACCGTGCTGGTCTGCAACAACAGCATGTACGGTACCATCCGCATGCACCAGGAGCGGCGCTATCCCGGCCGGCCGGTGGCGACCGCGCTCACCAACCCCAGCTTCGCCGATATCGCCCGCACCTTCGGCGCCGAGGGTTTCTTGGTCAAGGACACGGCCGCGTTTGCACCAGCGCTGGAGGCGGCGCGCCAGAGCGGCCGGCCGGCGGTGATCGAGATCATCCCCAATCCGGAGCAGGTCTCGACACGCGCCGCGCTCGCTTCCCAGCGCGCGACAAGGTAGCCTGATGGGAGGTTGGTGAAGGGCCGGAAAGGCAAGCGGCAATGGCGGAGCCGGCACGAATGCAGGCGATGGTGCTCGACGCACCCAGCCAGGCGCTGCAGCTGCGCAGCCTGAAGGTGCCCGAGCCTCGGCCGGGCCAAGTGCTGGTGCGTGTTGCGGCGTGCGCGGTGTGCCGCACCGACCTTCATGTCGTCGACGGCGACCTGAAAGAACCGAAGCTGCCGATCATCCCCGGACACGAGATCGTCGGCCGCATCGAGGCCTTGGGCACCGGCGTCACCCAGTTCGCGGTCGGAACCCGCGTCGGCATTCCCTGGCTGGGCTGGACCTGCGGTGTCTGCACGTATTGCCGCAACGGCCAGGAGAACCTGTGCCCCAGCGCGCGGTTCACCGGCTACCAGATCGACGGCGGCTTCGCGACCCACACGGTTGCCGACGCCCGCTATTGCTTTCCTATCGCGGGCGATGGCGACGATGCCGAGGCGTCGCCGCTGTTATGCGCCGGCCTGATCGGCTACCGCTGCCTGAAGATGGCGGGCGAAGCGGCGCGGCTCGGCATCTACGGCTTTGGCGCGGCGGCCCATATCGTCGCCCAGGTCGCACGCTTCGAGGGCCGCCAGCTGTTCGCCTTCACCCGGCCCGGCGACTCAGCTGCACAGGATTTCGCCCGCCGGATGGGGGTCGCGTGGACCGGCGGTGCTGACGCCCGCCCGCCCGAGGAACTCGACGCCGCGATCATCTTTGCGCCGGTCGGAGCGCTGGTGCCGGCAGCATTACGCGCGGTGCGTCCGGGCGGCACGGTGGTCTGCGGTGGCATTCACATGAGCGACATCCCTTCGTTTCCGTATGACATTCTATGGCGGGAGAAGAAGGTGGTTTCGGTCGCCAACCTGACCCGCGCCGATGGCGACGAATTCCTGGCGCTGGCACCGAGGGTGCCTGTGCACACCGAGATCGAGCGCTTTCCGCTCACCGCCGCCAACGAGGCCCTCGATCGCTTGCGCCGCGGCGCCTTGAGCGGCGCTGCCGTGCTGGTGACGGACGCGGAAGAGAATTAGGCCCACCATTGCCGCCGGCCGTAGCCCGGTTGGCCGGAACGAGGACCTGGGAGCCATGTCAAAACGCACCATCACCCTCGACGACCGCCTGTACGACTACTTGCACGCCGTTTCGTTGCGCGAGCCTGCGCTGCTTGCGCAGCTGCGGGAGGAGACGGCGGCGCTCCCCGAGGCCCGCATGCAGATTGCGCCTGAGCAAGGCCAGTTCATGGCGATGCTGGTGCGCGTAATGAACGCGCGCGAGATCCTCGAAATCGGCACCTTCACCGGCTACAGCGCGCTCGCCATGGCGCTCGCCCTGCCGCCCGATGGTCACATCGTCGCCTGCGACGTCAGCGCCGAATGGACGGCCATCGGGCGCCGCTATTGGCGCGAGGCCGGCGTTGCCGAACGGATCGAACTGCGCCTGGCACCGGCGATCGAAACGCTCGAAACCCTGCTCGCCGACGGTGGCGAGGATCGCTTCGACTTCGCGTTCATTGACGCCGACAAGTCCGGCTACCACGCCTATTACGAGGCTTGCCTCAAGCTGGTGCGGCCGGGTGGGCTGATCGTGGTCGACAACACCCTGTGGGATGGCCGTGTCGCCGACGACAGCGTGCAGGACGCAAATACCTGCGCCATCCGCGGCTTCAACGCCGCCCTTCACGACGACGTGCGGATCGACTTGAGCCTGGTGCCGATCGGCGACGGCCTGACCCTGGCACGCCGCCGCGGCTAATGCAGCGACCCGATCGGGCGATTCACGCCCGAGCAAGGTTGTCGCCGCACAACATATTCAATCGCGGGCACTTTCGGCACAAACAGGATGTACGCTCTGTTTGTGCCAGTGCACCAGGCCGGCATTACAACCGCTTGCGCACGCTATACTCGTATAACGAGTGACCGCCGTCACTGCCCCATTCGGTCCGTTTGCTAGAGTGGCCGGCGGCGAGAGATCACACGTTGGCGGAGCCTCGGCAGCACCGCATCGCAACCTGAGGGCAGCCGCTCAAACGCTGGCACTCACCGACGCCGCGGACCGGCGGGACCTCTCTGCCGATGATGCAACCAAGCGCTCGTGAGAAGCGCTGACGGCGGCCCACCTTCGGCCGGATCGCGGGAGAGCAAGAAGCCCGCGCCCAACCGCGGCGTCGCCGTCCAGAAAAAGAGGCATGTCAACCGGTTTGCCACGCGTTGCGGCGGCGATCGGGGTGGTGATGGTGTCTGGCGAAGGGCTGCTGTCGATGGATGGAAACGCTGTATTCGTTATTGAGGAGTCGGTCGGCCGGGTAGCGAGTGTCACCGGTTCGCAAATTATCGTTCATGTGAAGCCGGACCCTCAGGACTCGCAGCTGCCGGGCGCAAGCGCGGTGGTCAAAGGAACCCTGGTCAAGATCCGCCGTCAATCGACGTGGGTCTTCGGCCTCGTCACCGCGATCTCGATCCCGCTGCCAAGTCACGAGCAGACGCCTGACGAGCAGCGCTTCGCCGAGGTCTTGCTGTTGGGTGAAGCGGACGTCGGTACTGATCCGGGAACATCAATCCGCTTCGAGCGCGGCGTCTCTTTCTTCCCTTCGGTCGGCGCTCAAGTCTACGTCGCCACAGCCGATGATCTGGCGCTGGTCTATGCTAAGCGCTCGCCGACATCCGTTCGCATCGGCACGATCCACCAGGATCGGTCAATCTTGGCCTACGTCTCGCCAGACCGGTTACTTGGCAAACACTTTGCCGTCCTCGGCACGACCGGAACTGGAAAGTCGTGCGCGGTAGCGCTCATCCTGCGCCGGATTGTGGAAACGCATCGCAACGCCCACATCCTGGTTCTCGATCCCCACAACGAGTATGCAAGTGCGTTCGGCGACTATGCCGAGATTATCGATGCGTCTTCGTTCGAGCTGCCCTACTGGCTGTTCAACTTTGAGGAACTGCGCGGCGTAATCCTCGGCGACGTTTCTCGGGATGAAGATTTGCAGCGGGAAGCGACGGCGCTCGCGGCGCTGATCTGCCGGGCCAAGGAGGCCTTCCACGGCAATACCAAGAAGACGTCGCACATCACTGTCAACACGCCCGTGCCCTACAAGATGTCCGAGCTCCTGTCGCTCCTCGACGCGGAAATGGGCAAGCTCGGCCACAGCCGGAACGTGCTGCCGCTGCAAAACTTGAAGAACAAAATCAACACCTTCAGGAGCGATTCCCGATACGCCTTCATGTTCGGTGGCATTGCCACCTCCGACAACATGAGCAGAATTCTGTCGCGGATCTTCCGCATCCCGGTCGGTGACAAGCCGATCTCGATCCTCGATCTCTCGGCAGTACCGTCGGAGATCCTGAACATCGTTGTCTCAGTGGTGGCCCGGATCACCTTCGATCTCGCGGTGTTCAGCGAGCGCAGCGTGCCGGTCCTGCTCGTCTGCGAGGAGGCGCATCGCTACCTGCCGGCCGACGACCGGCAGGGCTTTGAGCCGACCAAACGCATCCTCTCGCGCATCGCCCGCGAGGGGCGCAAGTATGGCGTTGCGCTCGGCATCATCAGTCAGCGGCCCTCCGACCTCGCGATAAGTGCTTTGTGCCAGTGCAATTCGATCTTCGCGCTCCGGCTCAGCAATACCGCCGACCAGGAGTTCGTGCGCGCGATGCTGCCAGACTGGGGCGGCGGCCTGTTCGATTTCCTGCCGGCGCTGCGCAACGGCGAGGCGATCGTCCTTGGCGAGGCGGTGCCGGTGCCGGCGCGCGTCCGCTTCGATACCTTGCCGCCCGAACACATGCCGTGCAGCAAGACAGCGCCGTTCTCGGAGGCGTGGCAGACGAACGGCGCCGGCAAGGATCTCCTCGAAGGCGTGATCGCACGCTGGCGCGCCGAACACTAGACCGTGCCGGCTCCGTCCGAACGAGGATCTGCCGGACCAAACTGACTCCTTGAAGCCGAAGGCTGAGTGCGATGATCGCCGACTTGAGACCAACTGCGTCGCCCAAGGACTCGTTGCTGGCGCGCTACATGCATCGGTTCCAGGAGATCCGCAACGAGAACGCCGCCGGCGCCGCAATCACCAACGCGCTCCGGCTCAAGCGCGCTGACGCACTGATCAAGGGGGTGTTCGAGAACAGCTTCGATGCGATTGCGATCTTCCGCCGCGAGGGCGGGATCGAAGCGGCGAACAGCGGTCTCGCGCATCTGTTCGGCCACACCCCGGAAACGATCACGTCGTGCTCGTTCTATGATCTGATCGTCGAGGGCCTGGATGGCGTCCGCAACGCGGTCAGCCAGACGGGAGCGAAGCTTGGCTTCCTCGACGGCCAGGGCCGGCGCAAGGACGGCACGCGCTTTCCGGTCGAGATCGCCATCGGCGAGGTCCAGCTCGGTGCGACGCCCAGCTACCTTGCCATCGTGCGCGATATCACCGAGCGCCGCGCGCAGGAGGAACGGGTTCGCCACCAGGCGCTGCACGACGCCTTGACCGACCTGCCGAACCGGGTCCTGTTCAACGATCGGCTTGACCTCGCGCTCGCCAGCGCTGAACGCAGCCGCGAGCCATTCGCCGTTGTCATCATCGATCTCGACCGCTTCAAGGAGGTCAACGACACGCTTGGCCACCACGCCGGCGACGTCGTCCTCAGGGTCGTCTCCGAACGGCTGCAGAGCGCGGTCCGCAAGTGCGACACCGTTGCCCGCCTCGGTGGCGACGAGTTCGCGGTCCTGTTGCCGGCACTCGGGAGTGAGGAGCAAGCGCTCGAACTGACAACCCGGCTGGTCCGCATCGCCGAGCGGCCGTTCGACTACTGCGGTATCTCGATCGACATCGGCGCCAGCGCCGGCATCGCCGTCTATCCCATTCACGCCCAGACCAAGGACAAGCTTCTGCAGTGCGCCGACGTCGCGATGTACGCAGCGAAGGAAGAGCAGAACCGGGTCAGCGTCTATCACGCGTCGAAGGACCGCAACAGCATCCGCAATTTGACCCTTGCCGGCGATTTGCGCTCAGCCATCGAGCAGGGCAAGATATTCTTGGCCTACCAGCCGAAGATCGATCTCGCCAGTGGCGCGCTGTTGGGCGTCGAGGCGCTGGCGCGCTGGAAGCACGATGACCACGGCTGCGTCGCTCCCACGGAGTTCATCGCCCAGGCCGAGCGCAACGGGCTGATCAAGCAGCTGACGCTCTTGACGGTGGCGCTGGGTCTCGGTCAGCTCTCCCAGTGGCGGCGGTCGCACCGCAACCTGACGGTGGCGATCAACCTTTCGGCGCGCAGCCTGCACGATGCCGCTTTGCCCGAAATCCTGTTGCGCGCAATCGAGGAGTGGCGGATCGAGCCGCACTGGCTGACGCTCGAGATCACCGAGAGCGCCTTCATGGTCGATCCGGAGAAGTCGATGGCCGTGGTCGAGCGCTTGGCCGCGGCTGGCATGCGGCTCGCCATCGACGATTTCGGCACCGGCTATTCGTCGCTCGCCTACTTGAGCCGGCTGCCGGTGAACGAACTCAAGATCGACAAGTCGTTCGTGCTGCAGATGCTGGATCGCGACCGCGACGCCAAGATCGTCCAGTCAACCATCGACCTCGCCCACAATCTCGGCCTCAAGGTGGTCGCCGAGGGAGTGGAGAACGAGCAGATCGTCACCCGGCTGCGGGAGATCGGCTGCGATGTGGCGCAAGGGTACTATTTCGGCAAACCGATGGCGGCGCCGCAGATCGACCAACTGCAGAGCCGTTTGGGTGAGAACCGCATCATCCGGCCGCGGGCGCTCGCCGCGCGGCATTAGTGCAGCGACCCAATCGGGCGATTCACGCCCGAGCAAGGTTGTCGCTGCACAACCTATTGAATCGCGTGCACTTTCGGCACAAACAGGATGTACGCTCTGTTTGTGCCAGTGCACTAGGCCGGGCTTCAGACGGCGCGCGAGTGGCGTGCCGCGCCGGTTTCCAGGTAGGCGTCAAAGACGGCTGCCGCCAAGCGCACGAACGGCCGGCCTTCGTCCGTCACCGTGACGCGCGCGCCCGCGATCGTCACCAAGCCGTCGGCTGCGAGCGGCTGCAACCGTTCCAGCTCGGCAGCAAATCGATCGGCGGCGACGCCATGCGCACGGCACACCGCATCGAGATCCACGCTGAGTGCGCACATCAGGCTGTCGATGATGGCCCGCCGCAGCCGGTCCTCGGCATCGAGCGCGATGCCGCGCGCGGTCGGCAGCATGCCTTCGGCAATCGCGGTGCGGTAGGTCTTGAGTGGCGCCGCATTCTGGATGTAGCCCTGCGGCAGGCTGCCGATCGCCGACGCGCCGAAGCCGATGAGAACGTCCGCGCCGTCGGTCGTATAGCCTTGGAAGTTGCGCCGCAGTTGGCCAGCGGCGGCGGCCTCGGCGAGCGGGTCACCCGGCAGCGCGAAATGATCAAGCCCGATCGCGCGGTAGCCGTGGCCAATCAGCACGTCGGCGGCAGCCAGGTACTGCGCCAAGCGCTCATCCACCCCCGGCAGGGCGCTTTCATCGATCAGCTTCTGGTGGCTCTTCATCCACGGCACGTGCGCATAACCGAACAGGGCAACACGCGACGGCGTGAGCTTGACCGCGTGGTCCGCCATCGCGGTGACCCGGGCCACGGTCTGGTGCGGCAGGCCGTACATCAGATCGAGGTTGAGGCGCCCGATGCCGTGCTGGCGCAGCCAGTTCGCGACCTGCTCGACGGTCTCGAACGGTTGCAGGCGGTTGACGGCTGCCTGCACGGTGGCGTCAAAATCCTGCACGCCAATGCTGACGCGGTTGACGCCGGCTGCCGCGAGTGCGGCGACGTACTCCTCGGTCGTATCGCGCGGGTCGACCTCGACCGCGAGCTCGGCATCAGCGGCGATATCGAAGGCCTGGCGCAAGGCTTCCACCAGGCGCAGCCAGTCCTCCGCCTTCAGCATCGTCGGGCTGCCGCCGCCCCAGTGCAGGTGCCGCGCGGTAAAGCGGCCCGGCAAGGCTTGCGCGATCAGTCCGATTTCCCGGTGCAGGGTTTCGAGATAGTCGAGGATCGGCTGGTACTGCTGGACGATCTTGGTGTAGCAGCCGCAGAACCAGCACATGGAATCGCAGAACGGGATATGGAAGTAGAGCGACAGCGGCTGCTGGGGATCAAGCTCCGACAGCCATGTGCGGTAAACGCGGCCATCGACGGCGGCGGAGAAGTGTGGCGCGGTCGGGTAGCTGGTGTAGCGCGGCACCCGCAGGTCGTACTTCGCGGCAAGGGCGGCGGGTGCATTCATGCGGAAACGGCCGCCTTGACCGCGCGCGCGGGCTGCTCGCGGACGATGCTGGTATGGCCGATCGGCCCGATGCCGTTCTCCCACAGGTAAAGCGCAATCGCGCACACCTCCGCGACCGGCTTGAAGCGGCCACCCGGAGCGAGCGTCAGGTTCATCTGGAACACCGGGCTCGGCCCCACCGCCGCCACCGTGCCGGCCCAGTTGACAGCGATGGTGCGGTGGATGTGGCCACAGACGATCTGGCGCACCTGGGCGTGGCGGCGGATCACCGCTTCGAGTTCGGCCGCGCCTTCGAGCGGCGGCGCATCCATGTAGCGGATGCCGGTCGGGAACGGCGGATGGTGCATGAAAATGAGCGTCGGCCGATCGGGCTGCTCGGCGAGCCGGTCCACCAACCAGGCCAGCCGTTCGGAGCACAAACCGCCGCCGATCTCGCCGGGGATGACGGTATCGAGCCCGATCAGCCTGAGCGGCCAAGTCTCCACCGTGTAGTGGAGGAATTCCCCGTCCACCGGCAGATAGCCGCAATCCGCGAACGCCTGACGCAGGTTGGCACGGTCGTCGTGGTTGCCGGGGATCACGTAGGCCGGCATGCGCAGGCGGTCGAGAGCCGCGCGCAGGGCCTGGTATTCCTCCGGCCGGCCGTCGTCGGTGAGGTCGCCGGTCGCGAGCGTCACGTCCGGCAGTGGATCGAGGCCGTTGATGTGGTCGATCGCACGGCCAAGCGCATCCGCGGTATCGAAGCGCTCAAACGTGAGCGCCCCGCCGGCTCGCAGGTGCAAGTCCGAGATCTGGGCAATCAGCATGGGCGCGGCAAATCCTGACGGCCAAAGGTCCAAACCTTTGATTTAGGCACTGGCCGCCCAGGCCACCACCTCTTGCCGCTGCTTGCCCAACCCCTCGACGCCCAGCTCAACGACGTCACCCGGCTTGAGATAGACCGGCGGCGTGCAGCCCATGCCGACGCCGGATGGCGTGCCGGTGGCAATCACATCGCCCGGCATCAGCGTCAGGAACTGGCTCAAGTGGCTGATAAGGAAGGCAACCGAGAAGATCATGTCCGACGTGTTGCCGGTTTGCCGCTGGCTGCCGTTGACCTTCAGCCACAGGTCGAGATCCTGCGGACTGCCGATCTCGTCGGTGGTCACCAGCCAGGGGCCGATCGGTGCAAAGGAATCGCAGCTCTTGCCCTTGATGAACTGGCCGCCGCGCTCCTTCTGAAACTCGCGCTCGGAGACGTCGTTAATGACGGCATAGCCGGCAACGGCGTTGAGCGCGTGCAACTCGTCGACATACTGAGTCTTGGCGCCGATGATCACGCAGAGTTCGCACTCCCAGTCGGTCTTGGTCGAGTTGCGCGGGATGACGATCGGATCGTTGGGGCCGCTCAAGGCCGTGACCGCCTTGGAGAAGACAAGCGGCTCGCTCTGCGGCTTGGCGCCGGTCTCCAGCGCGTGGCTGCGGTAGTTGAGGCCGATGCCGAAGATCGTGCCGACGCCGGCAACCGGTGGGCCGAGCCGGGGCGTGCCTTCGACCAGCGGCAGCGTCTCGGGTCTGATCCCTGCGAGCTGGCGCAGCCGGTCCGGGTGCAGGACATCGCCGCGCAAATCGACGACGTGATTGGAAAGATCGCGAATGTGGCCTTCGGGATCGAGGAGTGCGGGCTTTTCACGGCCTTTCGGCCCGTAGCGGAGGAATTTCATCGAAAGCCTCATGCGGCGGAGGATGCGCCTACACTAACGGCCCCTTCTGGCGCGTCAATGGCCGCTGGTGCCGACCGCGCCGGCCATGGACGGACCCGGCGGCACGCGCAGGCGATAGCGTCAATTTCAATCAAACAAATGGAGAAGTTATGGGCACAACAACATCAAACTACATGAACATTCTTTTCATTTAATAAATTTGAGGTTGTTGTACCGGAATGCTATTATTAGTGCTGGAAAAATAGAGCCGGTGCTAATTTCATCTGTTTCGACATGGCGCATCCCCGCAAAAAGTTTCGAACCCTGTTTCGCCGTAACGAAGGCGGCTCGGCGGTCGAGTTTGCGCTGCTGGCGCCGGTTCTGTTCCTTATCACCTTCGGCATCATCGACATGGGCATCATGCTGTTGACCTGGGTGATGATGGAGGGCGGCTTGCGCGAAGCGGCGCGCTACGCGATCACCGGTGCGCCGCCGACGGAGACGGCCTCGCGGCTCGAAGAGGTGATCAAGATCGTCGAGGACAAGACCTCAGGCTTGATCGATCTGGCGGCGGCGCGGATCGAGGCGCAAGCCTATCCGAGCTTCGATGACGTTGGTAAGGGGGAGAGCTATGTCGATGCCGGCGACATGAATGGCCACTACGACGCCGGCGAGTCGTTCACCGATTGCAACGGCAACGGCAAGTATGACAACGACCGCGGGAAGAAGAACGATGCCGGCGACTCCGCCGATGTCGTGCTCTATACCTTCGAATACGACTATAAGCTGCTGACGCCGGTGCTGAACGATCTGATTGGCACCAACGGCAAGTTTCCCTTGCGAGCCTCGGTGCTGGTCCGCAACGAGCCGTGGGAATCCGGCAAGACCTCGAAGGACAAGAAGAAATGCTGACTTGGTGCAGCGGCCTGAGCTTGCGTCTGCGCAGGCTGTCGCGCGACCAAGCCGCCAGCGTCAGCCTCGAGTTGGCTCTTGTTCTGCCGCTGCTGGTCGCGCTGTTCCTGAGCGGCACCGAGTATGTCCGGTTCGCGATCTTGAACCAGAAGCTTGAGCGCGCCACCGCGATGGTCGCCGACGTGATCGCACAGTCCTCCGCGCTCACGTTGGCCGAGATCGACAGTCTGTTCGCAGTCGTCGACGACACCCTGCAGCCGTTCGCGCTGAACGATGATGGCCGCGTCATCGTCTCCTCTGTCACCGGCACGGCAACCACGCCGGTCGTAAACTGGCAAGAGGACTTCGGCCACGGCAGCGACGGAAGCAAAGTCGGCGCGGTCGGCGGCACCGCCACGCTTCCCAACGGCTTGACCCTGGCCGACGGCGAGAACGTGATCGTCTCGGAAGTCTATTACGAATATCAGCCGATCCTGCTCGACGACGTGTTCCAGGACACTGTCCTTTACCGCGTCTCCGCCAACCGCCCGCGCTTCGGCTCCCTAGCCGAGCCCCCCTCCTAAGGCAGATCCGGGCAGCGCCGGTCGTCCGGAGCAACAGGCCTCTCGTCTCTTCCAGCCTGCAGGACCTCGATCAGCTCCGCGTTCCTCTCGCTGCTTCCTAGGTTCAACCGAAGTCCCCGCAATCCGCTGCCGCTCCGTGCGGGCAACGCTTGCTTCCGCTTGCGCCAACGTGCCGTTCCGCACATATCACCGGCGCCAAGCGGAATTCACCGGATCGCAGCGCCAGAGGGGACCATGGCCCAAGAAACGTTCACCTTTCAGACGGAAGTCGAGCGTCTGCTCGAGATCGTCGCCCACTCCCTTTACTCACATAAAGAGATTTTCCTGCGCGAGCTGATCTCGAACGCCTCGGACGCCTGCGACCGGCTGCGTTACGCGGCGCTGACCGAGGCGCACCTCACCGCCGGCGATACCGACTTCAAGATCCGCATCGTCGTCGACCGCGACGCCCGCACTTTAAGCGTCGTTGACAACGGCATCGGCATGAACAGGGACGACCTGCTGGAGACGCTCGGCACCATCGCCCGCTCCGGCACGCAGGCCTTTCTGGCCAAGCTCAGTGGCGACGCGAAGAAGGACACCTCGCTGATCGGCCAGTTCGGCGTCGGCTTCTATTCGGCCTTCATGGTGGCGGACCGCGTTGACGTCATCACGCGGAAGGCCGGCGAGGAGCACGCCTGGCGTTGGTCGTCCGACGGCCGTGGCCAGTTCACCATCGACGGCGCCGAACGGCCGGGCCGCGGCACGACGGTGACCGTGCACCTGAAGGCGGACGAGAATGAGTTCCTGGAAACGATGCGGCTCAGCGGCATCGTCAAGAAATACTCCGATCACATCGGCTTTCCGATCCTCCTGGGCGAGGGCGAAAAGGCGGAGACGCTGAACGCCGGCTCATCGTTGTGGATGCGACCCAAGAAGGACATCAGCGAGGGCCAGTACAAGGAGTTCTACCGCCACGTCGGCCACGGCTTCGACGATCCGTGGTTAATCCTGCACAACACGGTCGAGGGCGTGGTTTCCTACACCAGCCTGCTGTTCATTCCCGAACAGGCGCCGTTCGATCTGTTCGATGCCGAGCGCAAGGGCCGCGTGCGCCTTTACGTGCGCAAGGTCTTCATCACCGACGACTGCGAGGGCCTGATCCCGCCATACCTGCGTTTCCTGCGCGGCATCGTCGATTCCGAAGACCTGCCGCTCAATATCAGCCGGGAAACCTTCCAGCATGACCCGCGCCTGGCCAAGATCCGCTCGGGGCTGTGCAAGCGCGTGTTTGACGAGTTGGCGAAGAAAGCGGAGGAAGTACCGGCCGAGTATGAGACATTCTGGAACGCTTTTGGCGCGGTGTTGAAGGAAGGGCTCTATGAGGATTTCGAGAACCGCGAGCGGATCCTGCCCTTGTGCCGGTTCCGGTCGAGCGCCGGCAGCGAACTCACCTCGCTCGATGGCTACATCGAGCGAATGAAGCCGGGGCAGGATGCGATCTACACGCTCGCCGGCGATGACGCCGAAACGTTGAAACGCAGCCCGCAGCTGGAAGGCTTCCGTGCCAAGGGCGTCGAGGTACTGCTGCTGACCGACCCGATCGACGAGTTCTGGATCCCTTCAGTGCGGACCTACAAGGACAAGCCGTTCAAGTCGGCGGCGGCAGCCGATGCTCAGCTCGATACGATCGAAGCCGACGAAAAGACGGCCGAGCCCGCGAGCGAGCCGCCGGACGGACTCGAGCAGATGCTGGGCCGGCTCAAGGATGTCCTTAAGGATGCGGTCAAGGATGTGCGCGCGTCCAAGCGCTTGACCGAGAGCGCCGTCTGCCTCGTTGCCGGCGAGGGCGATCTCGACATGCATTTGGAGCGCCTGTTGCGCCGGCACCGCCAGCTCGAGGGCGACGGCGCCACGCCGCGGGTGCTGGAGATCAACCCCACCCATCCCCTCATCCGCCGGCTCGCCGCGGTGGCTGCGGACAGTCCGGAGGCGGTCTTTGCCGACGCGGCGTTCCTGCTGCTCGATCAAGCGCGGATCCAGGAAGGAGAGCGCGTGAGCGACGCGCAGGCCTTCAGCCGCCGGCTCGCAGCATGCCTGGAGCGAAGCCTGACGGCGTAGCCCGGCGCGCTCTTCGCTCGATCCGGGCTGGTGCACTGGCACAAACAGAGCGTCCATCCTTTTGTGCCGAAAGTGCACGCGATTCAATACGTTGTGCAGCGACAACCTTGCTCGGGCGTGAATCGCCCGATTGGGTCGCTGCACGAGGGCCGGCTATGGGCCAGCGGCCGGCCGGCTGCTATGATGCCCGCTTCTGGGCAAGACCGGATGCGGAGCGGCTCAATGAATCCTTGGGAATCGCCGGAGGGGATCGCCTGCTTCGAGCGCTGGATCGCGACGCAAATGGCGAAACTGAATGCCTACCGCGGCGACGATCAGTTCAACGGCCGCAAGCCGTGGACGATCAACAAATACGGTCTGCTCGAAAGCCTGTCCCCTTATGGGCCGCGCTCGGTCGCGGCACCCGATAATTTCCGCGACTATAACTTCAATAAATACTGGTACATGTGGGACAACTGGATCCCGACCGGGCCAGACGTGACTTGGCGCTGGGCACCGCTCAATGGCGCGGGCGTGGAGTCCATTCGCTCCTACATCCAGCGCGAGTGTCCTCAACTTTTTCCCTGAGACTATGGCGCCGCCGAGACCCGTCGCCTTTCCAGCCTACGGTTTGGCACCGAGCTCGGCCGCAAGGCCGCAGTGGGCGGCAATGAAGCGGGCAATCGCCGCTGCGTCGTCGAGCGGCAGCACAGGGACCGCCAAACCCTCGATCACGCTGTCGCTCGCGACCGCGACGATGCTGGGATCCTGCGCGCACAAGAGCGGCCGGCCCAGCGCCGGCCGGTGCACCTCCAGCTTCGGGTGCGGATAGGCCTTGAAGCCTTCCACCAGCAGCAGGTCGACCGGCGTCATCCGCTCCACGAGCGCGTCCAGGGCCGGCTCGTCCTCGCCGCGCAGCTCGTGCATCAGCGTCCAGCGGCTGGCCGAGGCCAGCATCACCTCGCAAGCGCCAGCGGCGCGGTGGCGGTAGCTGTCCTTGCCCGGCTGGTCGAGATCGACGCGCTCGTGCGTGTGCTTCATCGTCGAGACCCGCACCCCGGCGCGAACCAGCAGCGGCAGCACCGCCACCATGAGCGTCGTCTTGCCGCTGCCGCTCCAGCCGGCGAGGCCGAACACCTTCATGGTTCTTGCCGGCATCTGCTTGGCTTCTCCGCTTCCGCCAGGCGTTCCGCCGCCCGCGTCAGGTCTTGCGGCGTGTTGACGTTAAAGAACGGGTCATCGCCGGCTTCGATGGCGAACGGCACGTGGCGGACCGTGTAGCGCGCCGTCCAGGCATCGATCTTGCGGATGTTCTCGACCGTGACGGCGGTCTCCAGGTCGTCAGCCAGGGCGACCGGCCACAGGGCAATGACCGGATGGCTGCGGCCGCCGGAAGCCGCACACGCGATTGCGGCGCCATCCTGGGCGCCATCGTCGGCCACCGCCGCGCGCAGGCGCTCCACCAAGTCACGCGGGAGGAACGGTGTGTCGGCGGCAAAGCTGGCGAGCCAGCGGCACGAAGGCGCGGAGACCTGCGCCCATCGCATCGCCGTCAGGATGCCGGCCAGCGGCCCGGCGAAGCCCGTCACCACGTCGGCAGCGATCGGCAGGCCGAAACGGCTCAGTTCGGCAGCGCTCGCGCTGTCGTTGACGTTGAGCAGCAGTGCCGCGACCTGCGGCCTCGCACGGGCGATCACGTGCGCGATCAGCGGCTGGCCACCGAGCGGGCGCAGGCACTTGTCTCCGTCCCCCATGCGCCGGCCAAGCCCGCCGGCGAGAACGACACCCGCCACATCCGCGGCCGGATCAGGCACCGGCGTCCTCGCCTGCATCGGCATCGAAGATCACCCGCTCAGACCCCGCCAGCACCAGAAAGCGCCGGCCGCGCGCCCGGCCGATCAGCGTGAGGCCGGCCCGCTCGGCGAGTTCGACGCCCCAGGCGGTGACGCCCGAACGCGAGATCAGGATCGGGATCTGCATCTGCACGGTCTTGATCACCATTTCGCTGGTGAGCCGGCCGGTGGTGTAGAAGATCTTGTCGTGCGGCGCGATGCCGTTGAGGAACATGTAGCCGGCGATCTTATCGACGGCATTGTGGCGGCCGACGTCCTCCATGTAGAGGATCACCGCATCGCCCGCGCACAAGGCGCAGCCGTGGATGGCACCGGCCACCAGATAAAGGCTCGGCAGCGTGCCGATTTCGCGGAGGAGCGTCTTCAGCCAGCGGGTATGCAGGACCGCGGTGCGATCGAGCTTGACCTCGCGGAACTTCTCCAGAACATCGCCGAACAGCGTCCCCTGCGCGCAGCCCGAGGTCAGCACCTTGCGGCTGAGCTTCTGCTCGTAATTGGTGACGCGTTCGGTCCGGACGACGACGGTCTCGACCTCCTCGTCGTAATCGATGCCGCTGATGCGGTCGCCAGCAAGCAGCATGTTCTGGTTCAAGAGGTAGCCGACGGCCAGGCACTCGGGATAGTCGCCGATCGTCATCATGGTGACGATCTCCTGGCCGTTCAGGTACAAGGTTAGCGGCCGTTCGACGACGACATCGCTCAACACCGGCTGCCGGTCCTGATCGAGACCCTTCAGGCGCCGTGTCAGGCGCGGATCGTTCGGATTGGGAACCACCAGCGGCCGTTCGGCCATCGTTAAGCCCTCGTCCCGGTGCCGCTTGCCCACCGTTTGCTGCATTTTCCCTGCGCACCGATCCTAGTGCCGGCGCAGCGCCGAAACGAGAGGAATTCTAAGGTGCGGCGCTTGTGTTGTTGCGGCCGCACGGGCAAGATCGGTTTCGGGAGAGAAACACCCGAAAAATGGGTGACTGAGGCGCCAGGAACCATGAGCGACCTTGCGGACGCGTTCGCTGCCGCGGCGATGCTGATCTGGTCGCTCGACCAGGACCTGGTCGGCATCGTCTTGCTGTCGCTGCGCGTAACCCTGACGGCGATGGCGATTGCGGCCGTGATCGGCCTGCCGCTGGGTGGCGCACTGGCGGTGTTCCGCTTCCCCGGCCGGTCGGCGATCCTCATCACCATCAACGCCCTGATGGGCCTGCCGCCGGTGGTCGTGGGCCTGATCGTCTATCTGGTGCTCTCGCGCGCGGGTCCGCTGGGCGCGCTCGGGCTTCTGTTCACGCCCGCCGCCATGATCCTGGCGCAGGCGGTGCTGATCACGCCGATCATCGCGGCCTTGAGTTGCCAGACCATCAGCGGCCTGTGGGAGGAATATCGGGAGCAGCTGCAGTCGTTTGCCGCGCGGCGGGGCGACGCGCTGGCGACGCTGTTGTGGGAGGGCCGCATCGCGCTGCTGACGGCGCTCTTGGCCGGCTTCGGCCGGGCGAGCGCCGAGGTCGGCGCGGTGATGATCGTCGGCGGCAACATCGACCACGTCACCCGGGTCATGACGACGACGATCGCCCTTGAGACCAGCAAGGGTAACCTGTCGCTGGCCTTGGGCCTTGGCATCATCCTGATCTCGCTCGCGATGGGCGTCGCCGGTGGCACCTACGCGCTGAAGGTGGCGGCGGAACGGCAGCGCTCGGCATGACAGGCCTGACCGATCCTGCCTCCGCCGCGCCCGCCATCCTGCCGCTTGGCCTCGAAGGGCTGGTCTTTGCCGCCGGCGGCAAGACACTGATCAAGGGCGTGACCGCCACTCTCAGCGCCGGCAACCGCAGCGTCGTCCTGGGGCCTAACGGCGCCGGCAAGACGCTGTTGCTGAGGCTGTGCCACGGCCTGATCCGGCCGACCGGCGGCCGCATCGTCTGGAGGGGTGCGGCGGGCATCGATCCGGCGCTGCGCCAGGCGATGGTCTTTCAGCGCCCGGTGATGCTGCGCCGCTCGGTCGCCGCCAATGTCGACTACGCGCTCCGCCTGCGCGATCTCGCCCGCGCCGACCGCCAACAGCGGATCGAGGATGTACTGACCGCAACCGGCCTCAGGCGCTTCGCCACCCAGCCGGCGCACCTGCTCTCGGTCGGCGAGCAGCAAAAGCTCGCGCTTGCCCGCGCCTGGGCGCTGCGTCCGGACGTGCTGTTCCTCGATGAGCCGACCGCGAGCCTCGATCCGGCAGCGACCCGCGCGGTCGAGGAGATCATTCTCAGGATCGATGCCGCCGGCACAAAGATCATCATGTCGACGCACGATCTCGCCCAGGCGCGCCGGCTCGCCAACGAGGTGCTGTTCCTGCATCGCGGCCGGCTGTGCGAGCAGACGCCGGCGCCCGTCTTCTTCACCGCACCCCGCACCGCCGAGGCTGGCTATTTCTTGGAAGGGAAGCTGTTCCCACAATTGAGGAGGATCAATCCATGATACGATGGAAACCAGGCGCATGGGCCGCGCACGTAGCGGCCGCTCTTGTCCTTGCGATTGGCATGATCGGGGTCCTCGTCGGGGCCAGCCCGGCGCAGGCCGAAGAGCGCTTCATCACCGTCGCCTCGACGACATCGACCCAGAACTCAGGGCTGTTCGACAAGATCCTGCCCGCCTTCACCGCCGCGAGCGGCATTGAAGTTCGCGTCGTTGCCGTCGGCACCGGCCAGGCGATCCGGCTCGCCGAGCGTGGCGATGCCGACGTGCTCCTGGTCCACCATAAGCCGTCGGAGGAGAAGTTCGTCGCCGACGGCTTCGGCGTCCGTCGCTTTGACGTCATGTACAACGACTTCGTCATCGTCGGCCCGGCGGCCGACCCGGCCGGCATCCGCGGCCTCAACGATGCGCCGGCCGCGCTTGCCCGCATCGCCGCCGCCGGCCAGCCATTCGCCTCGCGCGCCGACGACAGCGGCACCCACAAGCTCGAACTGGAGCTGTGGAAAAAGGCGGGCGTCGATGTCAAGGCCGCGAGCGGCACCTGGTACCGCGAGACCGGCTCCGGCATGGGGGCGACGCTCAATACCGCGAGCGGGCTCGATGCCTACGCAATCACCGACCGCGGCACGTGGCTCTCGTTCAACAACAAGGGCACGCTCGCCATCATGGTTGAAGGCGATAAGGCACTGTTCAATCAGTATGGCGTCATCCTGGTCAACCCGGCGCGCCATCAGCACGTCAAGGCGAAGGACGGTCAAGCATTCGTTGACTGGCTGATTTCGGCGCCGGGCCAGGCCGCGATCAACGCCTACACGATCAATGGCGAGCCGCTGTTCTTTGCCAACGCCGGCAAGCTCGGCAGCTGAGCCTTGATGAGCCCCCGGCGGCGGGTGACGTCAACGGCCGGAGCGCTCAGCCGCCGGTATGGCTCATGAACCGGGCAACGGCGGGCCGCGTGGCACCGCGTTCGACGGCGAACGCGTGCCCCTTCGGCTTGCGCGCGATCGCATCTTCGATCGTGGCCACAAGCGGGATGTCGGACTGGCTGGCTCTCAGCGGCATGCGCAGGTCGGCCGAGTCCTCCTGGCCAAGGCAGAGATAGAGCATACCGGTGCACGTCACCCGGACGCGGTTGCAGCTGGCGCAGAAATTGTGGCTAAGCGGTGTGATGAAGCCGATCCGCCGGCCGGTCTCGGCGATCTCCATGTAGCGCGCCGGGCCATCGGAACGGTGCAGGCTCGGGATCAGGGTCCAGCGCCGCTCGAGATCGGCCTGCACGCCTTTGAGCGGCAAGTAGCGGTCGGCGCGGTCGTGGCCGATCGCGCCCATCGGCATCGTCTCGATCAGGCAGAGATCGAAGCCGCGGGAGCCGCACCAGGCGATCAGCTCATCGAACTCATCGTCGTTGATGCCCTTGAGCGCGACTGTGTTGATCTTGACCTCAAGGCCGGCCTCGCGCGCCGCCGTGATGCCGTCCAGCACCGTCTGCAGGTGGCCGCGCCGGGTAATCGCTTCGAAGCGCCCAGGATCGAGGGAATCGAGCGAAACGTTGATCCGGCGCACGCCGCAGGCGGCGAGTTCACCGGCATAGCGGGCGAGTTGGCTGCCGTTGGTGGTCAGCGTCAGCGTCTGCAGCGCGCCATCCTTGAGCCTGCGGCCAAGCGCGCGAAACAAGAGCATGATGTCGCGGCGCACCAGCGGTTCGCCGCCGGTAATGCGCAGCTTGGTGACGCCCAGGCCGATGAAGGCGTGGCAAACGCGCTCCAGCTCTTCGAGCGTCAGCACCTCAGCCTTCGGCAGGAAGGTCATCGTCTCCGCCATGCAGTAACCGCAGCGGAAGTCACAGCGGTCGGTGACGGACAGCCGCAGATAGGTAATCGCCCGGCCGTAGGGATCGATCACGCCGTGGGCTCCTGCCGCAGAGCGCAGGGCGGCGACAACGTCGGCGCCTCCCCTCTCACCGTGTTCCAACCTCCCGTTCGTCATGGCGGTCTCGCTTTGAGCGGACGCCTTCTTCGTTCTTGTCAGGTGTGGCAGCGTAGGCTCATTTTTGATCGCCTGCAATGCTTGCAGGCCGAGCACATCGCGTTTCGATTCAACAAGGTGAAGGGAGGTCGTCGGTGCCTGAAAACCTCTCGGCTGCCGATGCGCCGGTGATGACGCTCGCCGAGGCTCTGGCTGCGCTGGCCGGCAGTGTGCGCCCCATCGCCGATCACGAGCCGGTGCCCTTGGCGCACGCGCTCGACCGCATCCTGGCGGAGGACGTGCACGCCGGCCACGCGGTGCCGCCGCACGACAACGCTGCCGTCGACGGCTACGCGTTTGCTGCGGCTGATCTGGCGCAGCAAACCGACCGGCGGCTCAGGGTGGTAGATCGCGCCGCCGCCGGCCACCCCATCACCGCGCCGCCGCCGCCCGGCACGGCGGTGCGCATCTTCACCGGCGCGCCGATGCCGCCCGCGCGCGATACCGTCGCCATGCAGGAAGATTGCCGGCTGGAGGAAGGCCACGTGCTGCTGCCGGCAGGCCTCAAGGCCGGCGCCAACCGCAGGCGCGCCGGCGAGGATGTGCGTGAAGGCGCTGTCGTGCTGAAGCCGGGCCGGCGCCTGCGCGCCCAGGACATCGGCTTGGCGGCAGCTGTGGGCGTGGGCAGCGTGCGCGTATATCGCCGCCTGCGCGCGGCCGTGTTCTCGACCGGCGATGAGCTCAAGGAGCCCGGCACGCCGCTTCAAGCGGGCGAGATCCACGACGCCAACCGCTTCGCACTGATGGCGTTGCTGTCGGGCCTCGGCTGCACGGTCGCCGATCTCGGCATCATCGCCGATCGGGAGCGCGCGATCAGGGCTGCGCTGGCGCAAGCCGCGGGCGGTCATGACCTGATCGTCACCTCGGGCGGCATGTCGGTCGGCGAGGAGGATCATGTCAAGGCAGCGGTCCGCGAACTGGGCAGCCTTGCGTTCTGGCGCCTGGCGATCAAGCCGGGCCGGCCAATCGGCATCGGCGCCGTTAGCGGCGTCCCGTTCATCGGCCTGCCGGGCAACCCGGTGGCGATGATCGTCACCTTTCTGCGTATCGCCCGGCCGCTCGTGCTCGGGCTTGCCGGCGCCACCGAAACGGCGCCCACGGCCTGGCGGGTACGGGCGGGTTTCGCTGCGCGGAAAAAAACCGGCCGGCGGGAGTGGGTTCGCGCCCGCCTTGTCCCGAGCGCTGAAGGTGAGCCGGTGGCGCAGCAGTTCCCGCAGCAGGGCTCGGGCATCCTCAGCTCGCTCGTCGAAGCCGACGGCCTGATCGAGCTGCCGGAGGACCTCGAACAAGTCAGCGAAGGCGACCGGGTCGACTTCTATCCCTTCAGCGCCTTCCGCTGACGGGCCTTCCGCTGATGGGGCCGGCCTCAGTTCAGCCGCACCGCCGCACTGGCATAGCGCTCAGCGCTCGAAACACCGAAGCTTTTCAACACCACCGCCGCGCTTAAGGCGATGACGATGATGGTGGCGAACGCCAGTCCCATGGCTTTCATTGGATCACTCCATCGCTGCCGCCGCTGCCGCTGCTGCCGGGCGGCCGGGCGCGCCTACTCTGCCGGCGCACCGGGCACCCCCGCTGGCACTGTGCGCGCGTCCTTCGCCCGCTCGGCCTCGATCTCCTCCAGCCACGCCTTGTGGTGGTCCTTGGCCCAGTTCTCGTCGACGTAGCCGGTCGACATCGAGGTGAAAGCCTCCTCCATGCCGACGGTGCCGATATAGATGTGCGCCACCATCAGCATGCAGACCACCTGCGAGACGGTGCCGTGGATAGCCTGGATCCACTGCATCTGCTGCATGTCGAAGAACACGAACGGGAACAGGAGATTGAGCCCGGTCAAGGAGAGGATGCTGCCGCCGATGATCACGGCCCAGAACATCGTCTTCTGGCCGAAGTTGAACTTTGCCGCCGGCGGATGCTCGGTCTTGAACAACAGCCCGCCGCCCTTCTTGATCCAGCCCCAGTCGTAGCGGTCCCAGAGATTGTCGCGCACCCACAGGAAGAAGATCAGCAGCAAGCCGGCCATGAAGGCAAAGGCGACGTAATTGTGAATGTACTTGCCGAACTGCGTCAGCGTCGCGAACAGATCGCGGCCGATGATCGGCATGATCAGGAAGCGGCCATAGATCATGTTCACGCCGGTGATGGCGAGCACGATGAATGAGCCGGCGGTCAGCCAGTGGGCAAAGCGCTCGATGAAGCTGAAGCGGAGGACCTTCCGCCCCGACCGGCCGTGGCTCAGGCGGACCGGGCCGCGAATGTTGTGGAAGCTGAGGACGACGAAGAACATCACCCAGAACGCGACCGCGCCCACCACGGCGATCGGCCCGTTGCGCCAGGAGCGCCAGTTGTCACCTTCCGACTGGGCCAGCACCGCCGCCTTGGTATCGGGGATGGTGATGCTGCCGGCGACACCCTGGCGTACCTGGCGCCAGATTTCGGCATCGCTGACATTGCCGCTGGCGTTGCCGGGCACGCGGCCTTCCGTCTGCGCCGATGCGCTGCGCTGAAGCAGCGGCACCGCTGCCGCCAGCGCAAAGGCGAAGCACACGGCGAGCAGGGCGCAGGTCAGCCGCGCCGGCCGCCAGCGCTCTCGAATGCGGCTCATCCTTCGTTCCCTCCTTAACACCTCATTCTTGTTGTTCAGCGGCTGCCCGCCCCTTCGCCGATGCGGACGTTCCCACCCTCGGTTTCCATGCCGACCGAGGGCCCCACTTCGCCGTCCGCGGCGGCCTGGTAACCAGCCCGTTGGCGCAGGGCATCGAGTGTTGCCGGCGCCAGAGGCGGTTCGGTCGGCCCTCGGTAGACGCCCTTCTCGTAGTTGAACACGAATCGCCGCTCGCCCATGTTCTTGTTCGAGACGGCAACGAAGAGGAAGCCGGCGCCGATAAAGCTGGCAATGACGATCGCAATCACGGTGTCGCGCATGGCTCACGCACCGCGCTTGCCCTGCGGATAGGCCGGTCCCCACCCCCATGCGCCGGAACCGAAGCCGCGCGCCGCGACCCGTTCGCGATAGATCTGCGACACCACGTCGCCGTCACCGGCCAAGAGCGCCTTGGTCGCGCACATCTCCGCGCACAGCGGCAGCTTGCCCTCGGCGAGCCGGTTGCGGCCATACTTGCGGAACTCGGCCTCGGAGTGATCTTCCTCCGGCCCGCCGGCGCAGAAGGTGCACTTGTCCATCTTGCCACGGCTGCCGAAGTTGCCGGCCTGCGGATACTGCGGCGCCCCGAACGGACAGGCATAGAAGCAGTAGCCGCAGCCGATGCACAGGTCCTTGGAGTGCAGCACGACCCCTTGCTCGGTCTGGTAGATGCAGTCGACCGGGCAGACGGCGATGCACGGCGCGTCGGAGCAGTGCATGCAGGCAACCGAGAGCGAGCGTTCGCCGGCCTTGCCGTCGTTCAAGGTCACCACGCGGCGGCGGTTGATGCCCCACGGCACCTCGTGTTCGTTCTTGCAGGCGGTGACGCAGGCATTGCACTCGATGCAGCGCTCGGCATCACAGAGAAACTTCATTCTTGCCATGACATTGCTCCTCAGGCTCGCTCGATCCGGCACAAGGTGACCTTGGTCTCCTGCATCTGCGTGACCGAGTCATAGCCGTAGGTTGTCACTGTATTGCACGCCTCGCCGAGAACGACCGGATCGGCGCCCTCAGGATACTTGCTCCGGCGATCTTCGCCCTGGAAATAGCCGCCGAAGTGGAACGGCATGAAGGCGACGCCGGGCGCCACCCGCTCGGTGATCAGCGCCATCACCTTGACCTTGCCGCCTTCTGGCCCGGCGACCCAGACCTGCTGGCCGGCCCTGATGCCGAGGTTGTTGGCATCACGCGGGTTGATCTCGCAGAACATGTTCTGCTGCAGCTCGGCCAGCCACGGATTGGACCGCGTCTCGTCGCCGCCGCCCTCGTACTCAACCAGGCGGCCGGAGGTGAGGATGATCGGGAAGTCCTTGACCACGTCCCGGCCCTGGATGCTGGCGTAGAGCGTCGGCAGGCGGAACGCCTTGGTATCCTTGTAGGTCGGATACTTCTCGACCAGGTCGCGCCGGGGCGTGTAGAGCGGCTCGCGGTGGATCGGCACCGGATCGGGGAAGTTCCAGGCAACGCACCGCGCCTTGGCATTGCCGAACGGCGAGAGCCCGTGCTTGATCGCGACCCGCTGGATGCCGCCGGAGAGATCGGTCGCCCAGCTGGTCTTGTCGCCGTCGATCCCTTCGATCACTTTGCGCTCATCCGCCGTCAGGTCGCCGTCCCAGCCGAGCTTCTTCAGCATCGCCATGGTGACTTCCGGATAGCCGTCCTTGAGCTCGGAGCCGGCCGGATAGGAGCCTTCTGCCAACAGGTTCTGGCCGTTGCGCTCGACCCCGAAGCGGGCGCGAAAGCAGCCGCCGCCCTTGGCGACCGGCATCGATGGGTCATAAAGGTTGGCCGAGCCGGGATGGCCGAACTCCGGCGTCCCCCAGCACGGCCACGGCAGGCCGTAGAACTCGCCGTCGCAAGGGCCGCCGTTGGCGCGCAGCGTCGTCTTGTCGAAGGTCTGCTGATGCTGCATGTGCAGGCGCAGGCGCTCCGGCGACTGGCCGGTGTAGCCGGTGCTCCACATGCCGCGGTTGAATTCGCGCGTGATGTCCTCGACCAAAGGCTGGGTGCCGTTGACCGCGATGCGCTTGAACAGCTCCTTCTCGAAGCCGAACTTGCGCGCGAACAGGTACATGATCTCGTGGTCGGTCTTGGCCTCGAACAGCGGCTCGAACACCTTTTCCCGCCACTGCAGCGACCGGTTCGACGCGGTGACCGAGCCGTAGGTCTCGTACTGGGTGGCCGCCGGCAGCAGATAGACGCCGTCGTTGCGGTCATGCATGACCGCGGTCACGGTCGGGTACGGGTCGACGACGACCAGAAGATCGAGCTTCTCCATCGCCCGCTTCATGTCCGGCCCGCGCGTCTGCGAATTGGGGGCGTGGCCCCAGAAGATCATCGCGCGGAGCGCCTCCGGCTGATCCATGTTGGCCTTGGCCTCAAGCACGCCGTCGGTCCAGCGGGAAACCGGGATGCCGGTGCGCTCCATCAGCTCCTTGGAAGCGAAGCGGCCGGCCAGCCAGTTGTAATCGACGTCCCAGACCCGGGCCCAGTGCTTCCAGGCGCCGGCTGCGAGCCCGTAATAGCTCGGCAGCGAGTCGCAGGTGACGCCGAAGTCGGTGGCGCCTTGCACGTTGTCGTGGCCGCGGAAGATGTTGGTCCCGCCGCCGGCAACGCCCATGTTGCCGAGCACGAGCTGCAAAATGCAGTAGGCGCGGGTGTTGTTGTTGCCGATCGTGTGCTGGGTGCCGCCCATGCACCAGATGACGGTGCCGGGCTTGTTGGTGGCCATGGTGTAAGCGACCCGGCGCACCTGCGCCTCCGGAACGCCCGTAACGTGCTCAACCTCCGCCGGTGTCCACTTCGCCACCTCGGCGCGGATGTCTTCGACGCCCCAGACCCGCTGGCGGAGAAACTCCTTGTCCTCCCAGCCGTTCTGGAAGATGTGCCACAGCATGCCCCAGATCAGCGGCACGTCGGTGCCCGGGCGGATGCGCACATACTCGCTCGCATGCGCCGCCGTGCGCGTGAAGCGCGGATCGACGACGATGAGCGCGGCGTTGTTCTGCTCCTTCGCCTTCAGCACGTGCAGGAGCGAAACCGGATGCGCCTCGGCCGGGTTGCCGCCGATGAGAAAAATCGAGCGGCTTAAGTGGATGTCGTTGTAGCTGTTCGTCATGGCGCCGTAGCCCCAGACGTTGGCGACGCCGGCAACCGTGGTCGAGTGGCAGATGCGTGCCTGGTGGTCGACGTTGTTGGTTCCCCACATCGAGGCGAACTTGCGGAACAGATAGGCCTGCTCGTTGGAGAACTTGGCCGAGCCGAGCCAGTACACGGAGTCGGGGCCAGAGGCGTTGCGGATCTCCAGGATCTTGTCGCCGACCTCGGTGATCGCCTGGTCCCAGCTGATGCGCGTCCACTTGCCGCCGACCAGCTTCATCGGGTAGCGCAGGCGGCGGTCGCCGTGCGCATGCTCGCGCACGCTCGCCCCCTTGCAGCAGTGCGCACCAAGATTGAACGGACTGTCGAAGCCCGGCTCCTGGCCGACCCAGACGCCGTTATCGACCTCGGCGATGACCGTGCACCCGACCGAGCAGTGGGTGCAGATCGTCTTCACTTCCGTGAGCCTAGTGGCGGCCGAAGCCGGTTGCGGCGCCGCGGCGGCCTTCTGCACCATCCCGTGCGGCAGCGTGGTGGCGACGGCAGCGCCGCCGGCAATGAGCCCGGAGCGCTTCAGGAAGGCGCGGCGATCGATCGCATCGCCCAGGAGTCCCGCCATCGGTTTCGCGAGCCGCGGCCGGGTGGCACCAGAAGTTTCTTTCTTTATCAACATGGACGTTCCTCAACCCGAAGTGTTCTTGTGCCTCGGCTGACCCTCGCGACGGGATCAGAAGCGGGCAAGTTCGTAAACGCGGCGCACGTGATCACTCTCGCGGTAGCCGCCGGCCTGCGGCTGGGACGCCGGCGCCGTGGGTGCCGCATCCGCGCTCCGCACCAGCGTGGCCGCGGCAGCCGCACCGGCGGCTCCCAGCCCAAGACCACGCAGAACGCCGCGGCGGCTCACTTGCGGTTTTTCCTCTCGTGTGTTGCTCACCATGGCTCCTCCGCTCCCTCTCTCGTCCAAGAACCCTTGCCCGCGTTTGCGCGCGCGTGTTCGCAGCTGGCGGCACGCCCCTAGTCCAAATAGCCGAACCCCTCGCGCTCGATGGCAAGGAAGCTGCGGCCGAGCGTGCCGACCGGGCGATAGAAGGCCGCCGCCGTGGCCGCCTCCAGATCTGCGAAAAAGCGCGCCGCCCAGGGGTCAATGTGCTTGTCGAAAAACGCACGCTGGGCGGCCAGCGCCGCCGGTTCCGCATAGAGGCCGAGGATCTGGCCGTGCATCACCTCGCACAGGAAGGCGATGTGATCCTCCGGCTCGGCAACGCCGTCGGCGCGCGCGATTCCGGCCGCCGCCAGATCCCGGCGCAGATCGGCGAGCGGCTTTTCATTGAGAAAACCGGTCCGATAGTAGGACGCGTACGGCTTGAGCTCCCCGCCGGTCACGCCGATGAACAGGGCCTCGTATTCCTCGGTTACGCCAGCGGTCGTGCAGGCGGCCGCCGCGGTCGCGAGCGCGCCGAAAGCCTCACCGATGGCAGTGCCGTCGGAGCGGATGCCGGCCAGGCGCGCCAGCACGGCCGCGTCCGGCGGCGCCGCCAACAGGTGCGCGAGTAGGCCGTAAAGCCCGGCGCGGCTCCGATCTTCATCGGGAATCGCGCGGACGCGCTGTGCCTCCCAAACCTCCATCCTTTTCCGACCCTTTCCCGGGTCGCCTCTCAACCAAGAGGAACATAGTAAGCTGATGGAGTGCTTATGTATTTTATTGGTTTCGAAGGTAAGCGGGCTTTGCCAGTCTTGTCAATCCACAATTGCCCTGCAAGCGATCACTCCCGAGTTCCCGCCTCCGTGTTAATACTGGTTCTCATTTATTGCCGCAGCTCTTGGCAACCGACGGCAGGTGAGTAGCCTGCCGGGTAGGTCGGATTAGCGTAGCGTAATCCGACGGATGATCTTAGCCGCCGCGTTCACCCGCCTCCACGTCCGCTACCCCATCGCCGCCCCAAGTCTTCGGGTATGCCCCGCGTGCGGCGCACGCCTTGAAGGTGGAGTACGGCCAATCCGCCGCCGCCGCGACCAAGCCGTGCTTCACGGGGTTGAAATGCACGTAATCGACATGGGCAGCGTAATCCGCGTCGTCGCGGATGGCGTGCTCCCAGAAGCGGCGTTGCCAGATGCCACGCTCCCGATCGGCGCGCCGGACGCGCGAGCGCCGCTCCGTCGCTGCCACGCCGCGGGCGAAGAAGGTCTTGATCAGCCGCCACCGGGTCGAGAAGTCGTCATCATCCGGCGGCAACGTCCAGACTGCGTGCATGTGATCGGGAAGGACGGTGAAAGCGTCGATTGCAAACGGGCGGGTGCGCCGGACACGCCGGACAGCATCGCGCAAGAGATCGATGCGATCGGTGAGCAACGCGTTGCCGCGCCGCTCCAGAAGATTGACGGTGAAGAAGAAGCAGCCGCCCGGCACGCGCAACCGACGGAAATCCGGCATGGCTCAGGGATCACCTCGGGGGCGGCAATCGGCGCCCACATCCGTCGGATTACGCCTGAAGGCTAATCCGACCTACAAAATCTGGTCACTTCGGATACGATAGCAGCCCGCGTCGGTCGGATGAACGGAGCGTAATCCGACGGATGATCATAGCCGCCGCGCTCACCCGCCTCCACGTCCGCTACCCCATCGCCGCCCCAAGAGCTCGTAGGTCGGATTAGCGTAGCGTAATCCGACGGATGATCATAGCCGCGGGGTTCACCCGCCTCCAGATCGATCCCTCCATTGCCGCCCCAAGAGCTCGTAGGGCGGATCTAAAGCGAAGCGTGATCCGCCGGACAGTATCCCGTGTGTGGACGGCCCACTGAATGCAAGGGTTGAGGGCGAGAAAATCTGATCT
>JADHED010000286.1_pt1 | contig 68581 bp, 60 predicted proteins | sample 8952041 | NCBI WGS metagenome assembly JADHED01 (sample SAMN16124423, study PRJNA663239) | bioreactor sludge metagenome | isolation source: sludge (control) | place: India:Bengaluru | collected 2018-09-08 | reverse complement strand
TGCGCATCGTTGCGCAAGATGCGCTGCATGATGCGGGTCTTTTCACGGCGGTGCTCAGGCAGCAGTTCGTGCTCCTGGGACTTGAAGCGCAGTTGCTCGATGAGCACAGCGCATGCACCTTCATAGCGCACCACACTATCCCAATCCTTGAGCTTGGCGGCTTCGAGCATCTTGGCGCTACTGTCTTCAATTGCCTTGTAGTAATCAATCAGCATGTGGGACATCGTTCACGCCTCCGCCAGCACCGGCTGGCCTGAGGCGAGCGCATTGGCGGCATCTGGTTGTTTCTTGATTTCGTTCCAGCCCTGGGCGATGGGCTCGATCAGCTTCATCACTTCCGACATCATGGCATCGTCGTTGCGCGCGTTGGCCAAGATCAAACGGTGCATGCAGTAGTCGTACAGATCGCCCAGATTTTGCGCGATCTCGCCACCCTCAGCCCGGTCGAGCGCGGTACTCAGCCCCTCTTCAAGAATCCGGATGGCCTTGGAGATATTGTTGACCTTTCCCAACACATCGCCACGGGCTAGCGCACCACGCGCCGTGGCGATGGCGTTGAGGACACCCTCATACAGCAGTGCGACAAGCTGGTGCTGGTCGATGGTGTGCATGCTGGTTTCAACGTTGATACGCTGATAAGCGTTGGCTGCACGGGGGCTGAAGGCGCTGAACATGCTGGCAATCCTTGCGGTGGGTTTACTTTAGTTATCGGCGTACGCCGCCAAAACTGAAGCTCAAATCAACCCGAAGATTTGTTCCAGGTAGTCACTTGCTGGCTGATATAGGCATTGAGCGCATTCAGCTGGGTCATCTGTTTATCAAGGGCGGTGTAACGTGCCTTCAGGCTCGCCTCCATCCGGTCGGCCTTATCGTTCACACGCTGGATCTCTTCAGCATTCAGCTTGAGAGAGTTCTGAAGCAGCTTGTCTTTGCTGGCAAAAAAACCTGTGGTGGACAACAAGCCCTTTGTGACCGCATTGATCTTTTCGGCCACACCATCGTCGGTGGTTCCGCCCTCTGGCCCACGAAACATCGCCTTGACCGCATCGGGGTTTTCTAGCGCCTTGTTGAGCTTGGCGGTGTCGACCTCCAGGTCTCCCGTGGGCGAGAGGTTCGAAGGCCCTCCAGCGGTCACGATGCCGATATCCGACAGGCTCCGAAACGGACCTGAACCATTGGCAACCGATTGGATCGCGTTGCGCAACGCGTTCTGAAGCCCAATGGCTGTCGAATCGCCCTGGAGCAAGCCGGCCGTTTTGGTTTCCTTGTCGTACTTTGTGATGCTGTTGAGCGCTTGATTGAGCGTGTTGTATGCCTTGACGAAAGCATCCACATTGGCTTTGACCGCACTGTCGTCTTTCGCCACGGTGACTTCAACCGGCGATGTGGTGACCTTGACCGCATTGAAGGTGACGCCAGCCACCGTATTGGCAAACTGATTGGTCGCGGAAGACACGGCGATGCCGTTGACGGTGGCCTGCGCATTGGCGCCGGCTTCAGTGGTCGCCCCGGTAGTAAGACGAGACAGGCCCAGCGCGTCTGCATCGTTGCCGTCCCCATCCGTCACGGTGAGCTTGAAGCTGGCGTCTGCACCCGTCGTTTTGCTGCGCAACAACAAACGCTCTCCCAAAGCATCCGACAGGATGGTCGCTGTAACGCCCACGTTTGCCCCGTTGATTTTCCCCGCCACATCGGACAGCTTGTCCGTTGGACCCACGGTAATGTCGATGGAATTGGCAGTGCCTCCAGCGATCGCCTGAGGCGTGCCCAATTGAAGCTTCAGGGAACCAACACCCATGAATCCACCCACCGGCAGCATGGGAGCGGAAGACATGGTCTGGGCCTTGGCGAGACTCTGCACCTCCACACTGAAGGAGGTCGCGACAGTGCCGCCCGTCGCACTGGCAGTGACGAAATCGGTGTTTGAAGAAGTCGTCGTCACGCCGTTCCATCCCGTGACGCTGTTGAGCTTGCCCACAGCGTCTTGCAAGGCGGACACCATCGATTTGAGCTGACCAAACGAGGATATCTTGGCGCTGACGAAGCTGGCTTGGTCATTCAAGCCGTTGGTCTTCGTGATCGGGATCTTGACCGCATCGACCGACGCCTTGATGAGGCCATTGACGTCCACACTGCCGCCCAGACCAATACCTATCGATGAGAAGCTTGCCATATCGACCTCCTGAAAACGCGCCCAGTTCTTCTACCAGCAGGGATTTTGAGGCAACGAAGCCCAACCATCCCGCCGATAAGCACCTGAGAACAGCATCAATCTACAGCGTTAAAACAGCCGGTGCAAACGAGACAAGGCGGCGGCGAGAAAATCGCCACCGCCTTGCGCTAAGCATCGCTGCCGTACTCGTCGCTGTTGCTACTTATCGCAGCAGGGCCAAGACGCCTTGGGGCAGCTGGTTGGCCTGCGCCACCATCGCCGTACCTGCCTGTTGCAGGATCTGCGAGCGCGACAGATTCGCGGTTTCTGCCGCGAAGTCGGCATCCAGGATACGGCCGCGGGCAGCCGAGGTGTTCTCGGACGTGGTTTGCAGGTTGTTGACGGTGCTTTCAAAGCGAGCTTGCAAAGCACCGTAGCTTGCGCGTTGACCGCTGATGGCAGACAGCGCCGCGTCCACGATGGCCAGCGTACGATTGGCGCCATCCACGGTGCTGACGTCCATGTTTTGCACTGTCTGGATCTGGCTCGCTGTCGATGTGGCAGCCAGCAGGAAGCCGCCGGAAGCGCCGCCGCCAGAATCCACCGCGCTGAAAGACTTGGACGAGTCCAGGGTAATTTGACCCGTGGCCACCAAATCATCCGTACCGAAGGCACCCGTGCCCCCGGCGCCGGCAATGCCCGCACCCGCGCCACCAGCCAATGCAGTGCCGTCTGCGTTGGTCACGTTAATGGTGTTGGCGGCGACCGAATCGTTCACCACCTTGATGTCGTTGCCGGCCGCATTGGTCAGAACAAGGCCCGTGCCCGTGTCATTCACGCGTGCTGTCACACCCGTCTTGGCAGCGGCGTCGTTGAAGGCCTTGGCGGCGTCGCTCAAACCGTCGTTGTTGAGCTGCGCACCGACCGTGAAAGAGATCGTCACGGCGTTGGCATCCGAATTGTCGGATGCCAGCTTCAGCGTATAGGAGTTACCCGCCGTCAAGCCGGACAGGCCGATCTCGGTGCGCGCCGTGGCACTCACGCCGGTCTTCTCGGTCTGGGCGTTTACCAGTGCCGCGACGTCTTTGGCCGAAGCGCCAGCCGCATACGTGATGGTTTCGTTGCCATACGCGCCATTGACATCGAGCGTGCCGCCCCCGATATTAGAGGCACCCACAGCACCCTGTGCGACCACGGCACCCGCCGTGCTGCCCAAAGTCAGGTCACCAGCACCGCCTGTGGTGGCAGCAACCTTGCCGCCAATGCGGTAGTTGCCATAAGCACTGGTGCTGAAGTTCGACGAAGTTGCGGTGATGGTCTGGTTGGCATTGGCGCCGACTTGGAAAGCAGCGCTGGTAAACGAGCCATCGAGCAGCTTGCGGCCGTTGAAGTCGGTGGTCTTGGCGATACGATCCAGCTCCGAGGTGAGCTGATTCACTTCAGCGTTCAGGGCTTGGCGGTCCGAAGCGGAGTTGGTCGCGTTGGCTGACTGCACTGCCAGTTCACGCACACGCTGCAGGATGTTGCCGGACGAAGCCAGCGCGCCTTCAGCGGTTTGCGCCAGCGAGATGCCGTCGTTGGCATTGCGCACGGCTTGGTTCAGGCCGCGGATCTGCGAAGTGAAACGCTCGGAAATGGCAAGACCGGCGGCATCGTCCTTGGCGCTGTTGATGCGCAAGCCCGAAGACAGGCGCTGGATGGAAGTGTTCAGCGAAGCTTGGCTCATTCCCAGGTTGCGCTGGGCGGTCAAGGAGGCGACGTTGGTGTTGATGGTAGCTGCCATGGCAAATCTCCTGAAAAGAACTCTAAATATGGCGTTGCCGCCAACCTGGGTGCCAGGCAAGCACCCGGCCATACGGTTCACAGCGCTAACGGGCCTTCTGTAGAACGGCGGGAGCATTCACGTCCCGTTGCAAATGTTTTCGGTTGTAGTCCCGAAAACTTTAGAGCCTTGCAAGAAGTATTTGGGCAGGCAACGCGAACGGACAGCTTTTCGTACCTCACCGGGGCTCTGGGATCAGGTGATCACGCACCAGTTTCCAGTCCTGATCCGGGCATCCCCGCTCAAGCGGTATGTGAGAATTTTTCGGCCAGAGTAGTATTTTCTGAAGCCTGCCTTTGCCACGCCTGATCGGCATCCCCACCCAAGAACGGCTCCTCCATGAACCGCCTCAGCGCTCTTCACCCTCCATCGGCGAATCCCCATGCAGCCCGCAGCGTGATCGACACAATCGGCGCAGCAGAAGCATTGCTGGCCCAGGGTGCTTCAAAGGACGCGATAGAGCTCTACCGCGATTGGCTGAAACAAGGCCCGTCGCCGATGGACTGGGCCGCGCAGTTCAACCTGGGCATCCTGCTCCAGAACAGCGGGAACCTAGAAGGCGCACGGCAGGCTTTTGCGGCCGCACTGGCGCAGAACCCCGACTTGCCCCAGGCACGCACAGCCTTGGCCCAGGTATCACCGACCGAATCGCCTGGCGTCGGCAGGGTTGAACTGTTCAGCATTGCGTGGTCTCCCGAAACCTTGGTGCAGACGGATCCCGATATCGCCATCCTCGACAACTCGGCGAACCAGCGCCCAGACTGGCGCGAGTACTGGCCCATGCGCCGCTACCTGCTGGAGACGCCCATGGAAGACGACACCTTCTATGGGTTCCTCTCGCCAAAGTTCACCAGCAAGACGGGGCTGTCAGGGGCTGATGTCATTCGGTTCATGGAGGCGCACCCCCAGGCCGATGTGTTCACCTTCAGCCCGCAGGCCGATATGGGTGCGTTTTTTCTCAACGTTTTCATCCAGGGCGAAACCTTCGACCCCGGCTCGCTAAATGCGTGCGAAGAACTGCTCTCGCACATTGGGCAACCCGTTGACTTAAAGTCCCTGGTGATGGACTCCCGGCAAGTGGTTTTCAGCAACTTTATCGTCGCTAAGCCCGCTTTCTGGTACGAGTGGCTGGCGCTGTGCGAGAAGATATTCGCACTGGCCGAAGCGAACGACTCGCCGCTCGCATCCCGAATCAATGCACCCACGACCTACCCTGGCCAGGTGTCACGCAAGGTGTTCATCATCGAGCGCATCGCTTCTCTGCTGCTGGCCCGCGGCAGCTGGCGCTGCGCCCCCTACAGCACCTTTCAGTGCGCTTGGTCGGGCCTGCCCACTGCACGCTTCAGGCAGGAGGCCATTGCCAGCGATGCACTCAAACTGGCTTACAACGAGACGCGGCAAGGCGACTTCCTCAGCGCTTACGCAGAGCTGCAGCAACGCATCTTTCCGGCCGTTCCACCCGACAGCACAGCGCCGCTCGTGCAGGTGGTGCGCGACTACCAAACCACGATTGCGCTGCAAGAAACCCACCTGGCCGTACAAGGTGACTCCGCATCACCCAAGGGGCTTATCTTCCATATCCTCGAAGACAATGCACAACCCACCGAGGTGCTGGATATCGGTTTCGGCGCCGGCAACCTGGGTTTGCAGATTCGCAGCAACCCAGCGACCGCACATTGGGCGGTGGATGGCGTCGATGGTTTTCAGGCCAACTGCCATAACACGGCTCTGATCGGCAAGGCGGTCTATCGCAACCTGTGGCAAGGGCTGGCGCAGGACATCCCCAAAAAGCAGTTCAACCGGTACCGGATCATCTGCCTGCTGGACGTGATCGAGCACCTGCCGCCGGACGCCGCCAAACAGTTGCTGCGGGACCTTCTCACCAGCATGCGCGATGACGCCTTTCTGTTCATCAGCACGCCGCTGTGGTTCTATCCGCAAGACGCCATGCAGCCCGGCGATCTGGAGGAGCACCTGATCGGGGTGCCCGCCACCTCCATGATGGCCCTGCTGCCCAAGATGTATTCCATCGCTCCGCCCCTGGTGGGAGGCTTCGTGCTGGGCAAGCGCAGTCTTGAGTTCGTCGAGTTTTTTCAGCCGACCACTGACAAGGGCTTCTCCTACGAGAAGGGACTGGCGATTGCCCGAGCCATAGGCTGCCACCTGGAGCCAGGCTCCTTCAAGACCATGTGGTGAGAAAGCGCGACTCGCATGCCAAAGACCGGAAAAATCGCGATAGCCTCCATCCAGCGCAATCGCAACAAATACATCGTCGAGTGGATTGCCTTCCATCTGGCCGTGGGCTTCAACCAGTTCTACATCTACTGTCACAAGACCGACGACGGCATGAAGGAGACGTTGCTGGAACTCGCCAAGCGCTGCCCGATTGAGGTCTTTGCGCTGGAGATGGACGATTTCCCGCAGCTCTCGGCCTACCACCATGCGTGGGAGCGCTTCGGAAGCGAGGTCGACTGGATGGCCTTCATCGACGGTGATGAATTTCTCTTTCCCACGCAGGCGCGGTCGATGCAGGAGGCCCTTGCGCCCTATGACGAGCGCGAGCTTTCCGCACTGGGTGTGTTCTGGAAATGCTATGGCAGCAGCGGCCATGTGACGGACCCCGACGGCTTGATCCTGGAGACCCATCCAAGACACAGCACAAACGACTTCCTGCCCAACCGTCACATCAAGTCGATCGTGCGAGGGGGTGAGAAGGTGGCCCCCACGCGGTCGCACCTCTTCGACACGGAACGTGGCACCTTCGATGAAAACATGCGCCCCATCACGCATGGGTGGATGCAGGATCTCGTCCCCAGCTACGACACATTTCGGATCAACCACTATGTTGTGCAAAGCCGGCAGTTCTACTTCGAGGTGAAGAAGGGCATGGGCGCCGCCGATCTCCAGGCCGGCTATGTGCGCACGGACGCCTACTTCGATGAGTACGATCGCAACGAGGAGGCCGACGGAATGTCGCTGCGCTTTCTGGAACAGACGCGGCAGAAGATCGCAGAAATCACCACCACAGCCCTTCCCAGCCCCAATCCACCGCCGCCCATGAAACAGACGCCTGCTCATAATGTGGTCAACACCGACCTGATGGGACTGATACCGGCCGAGACAAGACGCATCGTCGAGGTTGGCTGCATGCATGGCGCCATGGCCTGCGCCTATCGCCAGACGAATCCCGGCGTTCATTACGTTGGTTTTGACATCGACCCTGACTATGCCCGCACTGCAGCGCAGTATTGCGACCGGGCCCTGGGTGCCGACATCGAATCCCTTTCGGCGCAAGAGTTTGCACAGCTGTTTCCCAGCGATTGCTGGATATTCGGCGACTGCCTGGAACACCTGCGCGACCCTTGGCGCATCGTGCGCATGGTGCGTGACCGCATCGACCCCCAGGGTTGCCTGCTGGTGTGCTTGCCCAACGCCCAGCACTGGAGCGTACAGATGCGCCTGGCCACCGGCCAGTTCCGCTACGAGGACTCCGGGCTGCTGGACCGCACGCACATCCGCTGGTTCACACGCACGACCATGCTCGAGATGTTCGCCCAGACGGGCTGGGTCATGGAAACCGGGTTCAGCCGCCAGTTGCCCACCCAGCCACCGCCAGCATTGATGGACGGGATCCGGGCGATTGCGGAGGCCGCGGGCGCGAATGGTGACCAGGCCGTGACTGACGCTCAGGCCTTCCAGTACCTGTTCAGGCTGCGTCCGGGCTGAGCAGGGGCGGCGCAGCCACCAGATTTGCCAGCTCCCGCTCCAGATTGCGCACGAAGCGCGGCGTGTCGAACAGCACCCCATTGGCGCGCTCCATCTCCAGGTGTTCGCGCAGGCGCAGGCAGGCCCCCGGCGTGGTGGCCAGCTCCACCGCCTTGTCTTGGTAGGCCTGCAGGTCGTAGGTGATCAGCTCCGGCAGGCCGGCTGCCGTGAGCAGGGCCCCGGCCATGCGCGCGGCAAAGCTGCGCCCCGAGAGGGTGAGGACGGGCAGCCCCATCCACAAGGCATCGTTGGCCGTAGTGCCGGCATTGAACGGGAAGGTGTCCAGGAAAAGGTCGGCCAGGGCGTAGCGAGCCAGGTAGTTCTCCGGCAGGGCGCGTTCGGCAAACACCAGCCGCTGCGGGTCCAGGCCACTGGCCGCGGCCTCACGCTGAAGGTTGGCCTGTGCCCAGGGGTTGTCCGACAGCAGCCACAGCACGCTGTCGGGCACCCGCCGCAGGATGTTCATCCACGCGGCAAACACCTCGGGCGTGAACTTGTAGTTGTTGTTGAACGAGCAGAACACCGTGCCCTGGGCCGGCAGGCCGCAGCCCTTGCGCGTGGGGATGGGGGCGCACAGGCGCTTGCGGTCGCTCACCTGGTACACGTCGGGCATGTAGATCGGCTTTTCCGAGTAGTTCCCCGCGTACTCCTCAGGGATCAGGAAGCGGTCGGCAATCACGTAGTCGATGCAGGCCATGCCGGTGGTGGCCGGCAGGCCCAGGTACGTTATCTGTACGGGTGCGGGGCGCCACGCCAACATCTGCATGCGGGCCCCGGAGGTCTGGCCCTGCAAATCGATCAGGATGTCGATTTCATGCTCGCGTATCAACCTGGCCGAAGCCTCCTCAGTCAGCAGATGAATGCCGATGTAGTGGTCGAAGGCGTTCACCACGCGCTGGCGCATCGCCGAACCATCGTTGGGCGACCAACAGAAGCCGTATACCTCGAACCTGGAGCGGTCGTGCAACTCCAGCAACTCCACCGTCAGCATGGAGACTGGGTGCAGGCAAAAATCCGAAGAGCAGTACCCGATGCGGATCTTTTCATGCCGGTAGCCTTCTGCTGGAGCCAGCCGCGGCAGGTGGGCCGGCAGTTTGCGCTCGGCATAGCCCCGCGCGGTCGCCAACTGGCGTTGCGGATCGTCCGACAGGCTCAGCAAGGCCAGTGCCGAGGTGGAGTCGCGCAGGAGCTGAGGGTCCACGCCCGCAGGCGCATCGTAAACCGGCCATAGGCATTGCTTCGCCCGGATAAAGATCCAGTGGTGCAGCACATCCGTCTGCCCCGGCTCCAGAGCCAAGCTGCGGTTCAGGCAATCGTAGGCGTCGGCAAACTGCTTGCGCGTTTCCAGGACGCGCGCTTGGTTGTTCAAGGCCGAGATCAGTATCGGGCGCTGGTCGGCTTGGGCGGGGTCAGCGTGTTCCTGCACCTGCTTCCACAAGGCGATGGCGGCATCGATCTGGCCCTGACGCTCGCGCACCAGCCCCAGGTTAAAGCGCGACTGTACAAAGCCCGGTGACAACGCCAGGGATTGTTCATAGGCCTGCCCCGCGCCCTCTAGGTCGCCATCGCTGAACAAAACCACGCCCAGATTAAACCAGGCAAACACGTTGTACGAAGAACCAGGGTGACGTTGCAGCCATGTGCGGTACAGAACCGCCACGAGCCCGCGCAGGCCTGCGACTGCAAGCGAGTCGGTGTAGTGAAGCAGCTGCGGAAACTCGATCTGTCGCTGCCAGACCCGGTTGACGACGTCCGCATAGTCGGTGTATAGGCTGTCGGTCAAGGCACTCCCCCACAAAAATACTCTGCATCCCCTGGCCACGGAATGCCGAGGGGTAGCAGAGCTTATGCGAAAGCCTCAGACCGTAAAGGCCTGTAAAGGCTACTGGGGAATGGCCAATTGCTGGATTTGGTCTGTGGTCATGGCGCCGATCTGGGCTGGCGTCAGCGCGCTGGTCTGGTCTGTCGTCAGGCTCTTGACCTGGGTCGTGGTAAGGCTCTGCACCTGGTCCGTGGTCAGGCTCGAGATCTGGGTGCTGCCCAGGCTTGTGATCTGGTCCGTGGTCAGGTTCTGTACCTGGCCTGTCGTCAACGCCTTGACCTGGTTGGCAGTCAACGCCTGTATGCCAGATGTGCTGACCTTCGCCAGATCCTGGGTTTCCATCGCCTGGATCTGGTTGGCCGAGAGGGACGCGACCTGGGTGGCCGTGAGCGCGGCCGCCTGGCTCGTGGTCAGCGCCTTGATACTGTCGGAGCCCAGATTCTTCAATTGGGCTGCCGTCAGCTCCACCAGATCCTGGGTTTCGATGGCGGCGATCTGGGAGGTAGACAACGCACCCAGTTGGGCCGCTGTCAGCGCCTTGACTTGGTCCGTACTCAGTTGCGCGATTCCGCCCGTAGAGACTTGCGCAATCTGGTCGGTGCTCAGGGCGGCAATCTGCGCGTACTTCATGGCACCGATCTGGCCGGTCGTGAGCGCCTTGACGCCGTCGGTGGTCAGGCCCTTGATCTGGGCAGCCGTCAGCTGCTCCAGGTCCTGCGTTTCAATCGCAGCGATCTGCGACGTGGACATGGCACCCAGTTGGGCGGCCGTCAGCGCCTTGATCTGCGAGGTTTCAAGGTTGGCAATCTGGCCCGTGCCCAACACCTTGATCTGGTCCGTGCTCAGCGCGGTGATTTGCGCGGCCTGGAGACCCTTGACTTGGTCGGTGCTCAGGCTCTGAATCTGTCCGGTGCTCATGGACTTGACCTGGGCCGCACTCAGGGCGGCAATCTGCTCGGTGCCGAGCTTGGCCAGGTCCTGGGTCTCAATCGCTGCGATCTGGGTCGTGCTCATGCCCTTGATCTGCGCTGCGGTCAGCGCGCCAGCCTGACCGGTCGTTAGGGCCTCAATCTGGTCCGTGGTCAAGTTCTTGAGCTGTGCGGCGGTCAGTTGGACCAAGTCCTGCGTTTCAATGGCCGCAATCTGACCGGTGGACATGGCACCCAGTTGCGCGGCTGTCAGGGCCTTAACCTGGTCCGTGCTCAGTTGCGCAATACCGCCCGTGGAGATTTGCGCGATTTGATCAGTGCTCAGCGCGGCAATCTGCGCGTACTTCATGGCGCCGACTTGACCCGTGGTGAGCGCCTTGACGCCGTCGGTTGTCAGACCCTTGATCTGCGCAGCACTGAGCAGTTCAAGATCTTGCGTTTCGATGGCTGCGATCTGGGCGGTGGACATGGCGCCCAATTGGGCGGCTGTCAGCGACTTGATCTGCGAGGTTTCCAGATTGGCAATCTGGCCTGTGCCCATCGCCTTGATCTGGTCCGTGCTCAAGGCTGCAATCTGCGCGCCTTGCAAGCCCTTGACCTGGTCGGTGCTCAGGCTCTGGATCTGCTCGGTGCCCATGGACTTGACCTGTGCGGCACTCAGGGCGGCGATTTGTTCGGTGCCGAGCTTGGCCAGGTCCTGTGTCTCAATCGCCGCGATCTGGGCCGTGCTCATGCCCTTGATCTGGGCGGCGCTCAGGGCGCCGGCCTGGCCGGTGGTCAAGGCCTGGATCTGTGCCGTGTCCAGGTTCTTGATCTGGGCAGCAGTGAGTTGCGCCAGATCCTGTGTCTCGATGGCGGCGATCTGGCCTGTGGCCATGGCGCCCAGCTGGGCAGCCGTCAACGACTTGATCTGTGAAGTTTCCAGGCTGGCGATCTGGCCTGTACCCATCGCCCTGATCTGGTCCGTGCTCAGCGCGGAAATCTGGGCCGCCTGCAGCCCCTTGACCTGGTCGGTGCTCAAGCTCTGAACCTGGTCGGTACTCAACGCCTTGACTTGGGCGGCACTCAGGGCCGCCAGTTGCTCGGTACCAAGCTTGGCCAAATCCTGCGTTTCGAGGGCCGCGATCTGGCCCGTGCTCATGCCCTTGATCTGGGCTGCACTCAGTGCGCTGGCTTGGCCCGTGGTCAGCGCCTGGATTTGCGCCGTGTCCAAGCCCTTGATCTGGACGGCAGACAGCTGCTGCAGATCCTGAGTCTCAAAAGCGGCAATCTGTACCGTGGACATTGCGCCCAGCTGGGCGGCCGTCAACGATTTGATCTGCGAAGTTTCCAGGCTGGCGATCTGGCCCGTGCCCAGCGCCTTGATCTGATCGGTGCTAAAAGCCGCTATTTGCGTGCCTTGCAGGCCCTTGACCTGATCCGTGCCCAGGCTCTGCACCTGTCCCGTGCTCAGGGCCTTGACCTGTGCGGCGCTCAAAGCCGCCAGCTGCTCGGTGCCCAGCTTGACCAGATCCTGGGTTTCGATGGCAGCGATCTGGGCGGTGGTCAAGCCCTTGATCTGGGCGGCGCTCAAGCCTGCGACTTGGTCAGTCGTCAGCGCTTGAATCTGGCTCGTGCCCAAACCCTTGATCTGGGTAGCGCTCAGTACGGTGACATCATCGCCCAGCGCCTGGATCTGGTTGGAGCCCAGCCCTGCCAGCTGCTTGGCGTCCAGCAGCTTGACCTGATCGGACGTCAGCTTCTGAATGGCCTGCGTTCCCAACAAAGACAACTGATCGGTCGTCAGCCCCTTGAGCTGATTGGCTTGAAGTACGTTGGTGTCGTAGGTCAGCATCCCCCCTGCCAGCGCATTGGCATCGAAAGCCTTCATTTGCGCGGCGCTGAAATACACAACATCCCGGGTCTCGATCGCAGCGATCTGCGCAGAAGACAACGCATTGATCTGCGCCGTGTTCATCGCCTTGATGTCTTTGTCCGTCAGATCTCGGATCTGTGTCGTGGTCAACGCCTGAATCTGCGAAGCCGACATCCCGGAAATGATTGTCATGTTGCTGTCCTTTCGTGGCTATGGCTGCGGCCGTACCTGACGCCAGGCTTACAGCGCCACATTCCGCAAACAAATTTGAACCCCTCGATCTGCTGTATCGACCAGCTCATACAAAACTTGAGGAACTATTTGCGCTGCCCAATCCCCCGATGCAGCGGGCCACCGTTTCCGCCGCGCGCCAAATCCGCAGATTGAACGGCATTTGAGCTGCTTATCAAGCCAACACCATGGCAGCGGATCTCCACAATTCCTCCCATCGTTCCCACAAAGTCCGCCGGAGGGGTAACGCTTGAACCGGCAGAAATGTTTGTTTCCAGCCTCGCAGGAGTTACGCAATGGCATCCACCATCAACACCAACATTAGCTCATTGACCGCTCAGCGCAATCTGGGCATGAGCCAAGCATCGCTCAGTACCTCCATCCAACGCCTCTCCTCGGGACTGCGAATCAACAGCGCGAAAGATGACGCTGCGGGCTTGGCGATTTCTGAGCGCTTCACCACCCAAATCCGCGGCATGAACCAGGCCGCACGCAATGCCAACGATGGCATTTCGCTGGCACAGGTCGCTGAAGGCGCCTTGGGTGGGGCCGGCAACATACTGCAACGCATCCGCGAACTGGCGGTTCAATCCGCCAATGCCACCAACTCGGCATCCGACCGGCAGGCGCTCAACGCCGAGGTGAACCAACTCACCTCAGAACTGGACCGTATTGCAAAGACGACCGAATTTAACGGCCGCAAGCTGCTCGATGGGTCGTTCACCAGCGCCGCTTTCCAAGTCGGCGCCAATGCCAACCAGACAATTACGGCCACTTCGTCCAATTTCAGCACCAACGCCTACGGGAACTATCGGATCGGCGGGACCGCTGCGACCACGACAGGCGGCACCGGTGACTTGACGCTGGGAAGCACCCCCAACGCCGTGGTCGCACAGGGCGCATTAGGCGGATCCATCATCGGCGGCAACACGATGACCATCAATGGCGCTTATGGGAATGTCGATATTCCGTATCCCGCCGGCGCGTCCGCCAAGGACATGGCCGCGCTGATCAATGCGCAAACCGAAAAGACCGGCGTCAGCGCCACCGGACGAACGGAAATTGGACTGTCCGGCCTCACCGCCGCCACGTCCTACACCCTCAAACTCGCGTCGGACAATGGGGACGCGCAGGCAGTCACCATTTCGTTCACGGTGGGTAACCCCATCAACAACGACGGATTGAGTGACGCCGCGAAGGCATTCAACGATGCAGCGGCGAAGACCGGCGTCACCGCGCGGGTGAACGATGAGGGGACGGGACTGGTGCTGGTCAACGCAGCCGGTACAGATATCAAGATAGCCAACGAGTCTCTTGCTGCCAACACCATTACCGTCACCGATCCTGCAGGAGGGCCTTTGGTCGGTGGTGCAGGTGTGGCGATTCCGGGAACCGGAGGTCCGGCAACCATTCCTGCGGATGCGCTGGTAGTTACGGGTCAAATTACCCTCGACTCCTCCAAGTCGTTCAGCGCCATTGACGCAGGGGGCGCGGCCGCCGGCGGGGGCTTCTTGAACATCGCCACGGCCGCGGGCAGCCAGATTCAGACGGTGCAAAACATGGATGTGAGCACCGTAGACGGCGCCAACCGTACGCTGGCCATCGTCGATTCGGCCATCGCCGCCATCAGCGGGCAGCGCGCCAACTATGGTGCCTTGCAGGCGCGCTTTGAAACGGCCATTGCCAATTTGAACGTGTCCTCGGAAAACATGTCTGCAGCGCGCGGACGCATCCAAGATGCCGACTTCGCCGCCGAGACGGCCAATCTATCGCGGGCTCAGATCCTGCAGCAGGCCGGCACTGCCATGGTTGCGCAAGCCAACCAGATTCCGCAGGGAGTCTTGGCCCTGCTGAAATAATGACCAAGGTCGCCCCGGAGTTTCCATAAATGAGAGCATCCACCCGTAAGATATATGCATCTGAGGCCAATTTGGCCTCTTTTTTTTACACCCGCTGTATATGGAGTTCATGATCTAACGATAGCAGCCATACGCTGCAATTGCATTTACAGCATTGGTTTTGTCGGCTGCAATCCGATACATTTAGCAGCAGCAAGGTTATCCGGCGTGCCGCCGGTCACCCTGCGTTGTCTCATCCGACCGCATCACACATCTAAAGCATGTTTGTCATCATCGGTTACGTCGTCTGCCTGGGCTGCATCTTTGGTGTGTACATCATGCACGGGGGCAACATCAGCGTGATCCTCAAGGCCCTGCCGTTTGAGATCATCACCATCCTGGGGGGCGCGCTGGGTGCGTTTGTGGTGAACAACCAACCCAAGGTGATCAAGGCCACCATGGCGGCCCTCCCGATGGCGCTCAAGGGCTCCAAGTACACCAAGGAGCGTTACATGGAGCTGATGGCCATGCTCTACGACATCCTGCAGAAGGCCCGCAAGGAAGGCCTGATGGCCATCGAGAAGGATGTGGAAGCGCCCCAAGAGTCCGAGATCTTCAAGAAATACCCCACCGTGGGCAGCGACCACCATGTGATCGAATTCACCACCGACTACCTGCGCATGATGGTGTCGGGTAACCTCAACTCCCACGAGATCGAGGCACTGATGGACAGCGAGATCGACACCCACCACCAGGAGTGCTGTTCTCCAACGTCCGCCCCAGCTTCTCGGAGCTGGAAGGGCATGTGAAGGGCAAGAAGTAGCCACCGCGAATGCAGTAGCTGCGCCACAACGCCCCTATCGCCATGGCAGAAAAGAAGCTCCAGCCCATCATCATCAAGCGCGTCAAGAAAGGGGGCCACGCGGTGCATGGTGGCGCCTGGAAGATCGCTTACGCCGACTTTGTGACGGCGATGATGGCGTTCTTCCTGCTGATGTGGCTGCTGGGCTCCACGGCCAAGGGTGAGCTGCAGGGCATTGCGGCGTATTTCGCGTCGCCGCTCAAAGTGGCGATGACCGGTGGCGATGGGGCGGGCAACAGCTCCAGCGTGATTCCTGGCGGAGGTAACGACCTGACCAAGGTGCATGGACAGGTGCGCCGCTCCGATGTGGAAGAGGCCAAGCAGCGCCGCATGAGCATCGATGCCGCGCGGGCGGAACGCGCCAAGCAGGACCAGGAGCGTCTCAAGGCCCTGGAGGCCAAGATTGATGCGCTGATCACGGAAAACCCGCGCCTGAACGAGTACAAGTCACAGATCCGCATCGACATCACGCCCGACGGGCTGCAGATCCAAATCATTGACGACCAGAACCGCCCCATGTTCGACAGCGGCAGCGCGTTGGTAAAACCCTACATGCGCGATATCCTGCGCGAAATTGGCGCGGCCCTAGGCGGCGTTGAAAACCGCATCAGCCTGGCTGGCCACACCGACGCCGTGCCCTATGGCAACAGCGAAAAGGGGTATAGCAACTGGGAGCTGTCGGCAGACCGGGCCAACGCCTCGCGCCGAGAGCTGGTCTCTGCCGGCATGCCAGACGCTAAACTGGGCCGCGTGGTGGGCTTGGCCGCCAGCGATCTGCTGGACCCCAAGAACCCACGCTCCCCCTCCAACCGGCGCATCACCATCACGGTGTTGACCCGGGAGGCCGAAGAACGGCTCATGGGCAAAGGGATTCCCGAAATCGCGTCCACAGAACTGTTGACTGAAAAGCAGGAAAATCCCCCCCCAAGCAGGTAACAGTTACGATTTGTCACCATACCTGCCGCCCATGACAATGCTTACAGTAAATCTCGACTGAAAGGGTCCCAAGTGACCACAGCCCTTCGTTTTTTGATCGTTGACGACTTCTCCACCATGCGACGCATCGTTCGCAACCTGCTCAAGGAGAGCGGGTTCTCCGACGCTGACGAGGCCGAGGATGGTGTCGCCGCACTCAACAAGCTGCGCAACAGCAAGTTTGATTTTGTGGTGACCGACATCAACATGCCCAACATGAACGGCTTCCAACTGCTGGCCGAGATCAAGAAGGACGACAAGCTCAAGCACCTGCCCGTCCTGATGGTGACCGCCGAAGCGCGCAAGGAAGACATCGTTGCTGCCGCCCAGGGCGGCGCGGCGGGTTACATCGTCAAACCCTTCACCAAGGCGACTCTGGAAGAGAAAGTGACCTTGATTCTGAAGAAGATGGGGCTATGACACCATGGATGAAACACCGGACAACAGCCAGCCGGCCGCCGAAGCCGATGTTCACCACAAGATTGGCCTGCTGACCCGCCAGCTTCACGATTCACTGAATGAACTGGGGTACGCCGACAAGCTGCGCGGCTCCATGGGCGAACTGCCCGACGCCCAGAGCCGCCTGTCATACATCGCCCGGCTGACGGGCGAGGCCGCCGAAAAAGTGCTCAACCGCGTCGAGCAAGCCAAGGCGCAGCACGACTACATTGCGGCGGAAACACGCAGGGTCGTCAATTCGCTGGTCGCCGACCCGGTGGCTGCCGTGGCCAAGGGCGAGATATTCAACTTCCTGAACGACGTGGAGCGTGTGACCAAAGAGGCCGACACGCACCTCACGGAAATCATGATGGCCCAGGATTTCCACGACCTCACCGGCCAGGTGATTGCGCGCGTGGTGAATCTGGCAGCCACCATTGAAGAGCAATTGGTGCAGCTGCTCATCCAGACGGCCCCACCCAACGCCCAGGTACCCGCCGAACCCGTCCGCCCGGCCCACCTGCAAGGTCCGGTGGTGGACCCGGACAACACGCCCGACGTGGTCACCGACCAGTCTCAGGTGGATGATCTGTTGGCCAGCCTGGGCTTCTGACACGCTGTTTTCAGCCCAATGGGCTTCAAGCGCTAGTGCAATATGCCCTAGCCGCTATCATTTTTGAAAATACTGATGGCCATCGGTCGCAGCGGGCAGAAGCCCGCCCGCGACTGAAAACACCCCGGGCCTCACCGAAAAGAGGGGGCGGCAGCCCCCTTATCCACCTTTAGATTTCCAGGTCGCTCACGACAATGGCATGACCCCAGCCGTCATGCCACCATGGAATCCAGTCAAGAAAAAAGCCTCCCCGCGTCAGAGCGCAAGCTGCAAAAAGCGCGCGAAGACGGCCAAGGGGCACGCTCGCGCGACTTGTCGCACCTGGCCATTCTGGGCGCGGGCGCCGCATGCATGCTGCTGCTGGCCCCGCAGCTGATGGACCGCATGCAGTGGGCCATGAGCCAGCAGCTGGCGTTCAATGCGGCCACGGTGATGGCGCCGGGCACCATGCTGTCGCGGCTGCAGGACATGGTCATCGTGGGCGTGATCGCGAGCACAGTGTTCGCCACGCTGACCAGCGCGGCGGCCCTGATCAGCGCCATCGGAGCGGGCGGCTGGATCCTCAGCGCCAAGCCCATCACCCCCCAGTTCAGCCGCCTCAACCCGATCTCGGGGCTGGCCAACCTGTTTTCCAAGCAGCAGATGGCCAACGTGGCCAAGATGGTGCTGATGACGGCCATCCTGACCTATGTGGCCTGGAAGTTCCTGGGCAACAGCATCGAAACCATTGCCATGCTGGTGCTGCAGCCCTCCCCCATGGCCCTTCGCCAGATTGCCGACTGGCTGACTTCGGGCATGAGCCTGTTGCTGCTGGTCGTGTTTCTGGCCGCTTTGGTGGACGTGCCTTTGCAGGCGTTCTTCTTCAAAGAGCGGCTGAAGATGTCGCACGAGGAAGTCAAGCAGGAGCACAAGGAGTCGGACGGCAACCCCCACATCAAGGGCCGCATCCGCCAGAAACAGCGCGAAATCGCCGACCGCGCCAGCGTGAGCGCCGTGCCCAAGGCCGATTTTGTGGTGATGAACCCGACCCACTATGCGGTGGCTCTCAAGTACGACGAGAAGACCATGAGTGCGCCCCAGGTGATCTCGCGCGGCACCGACCTCATCGCCATGAAGATCCGCGACGTGGCCAAAGAGCACAACGTGCCCGTGCTGCAGTCGCCCATGCTGGCCCGCGCGCTGTATGCCCATGCAGAGCTGGACCAGGCCATCCCCGCCACGCTCTACACCGCCGTGGCCCAGGTGCTGGCGTATGTGTACCGCCTCAAGGCCGCGCTGCGTGGCGAAGGCCGCATGCCCGACAGCCTGGTGGAGCCATTTGTGCCGCCTGAACTCGATCCGCTGAACCGCACCATGGTGCAAGGTGCTGCCGTATGAACACCTCCGTAAAGTCTTTGCAGCAATGGGCGGGCACCAACGCCAGCGCCCTGCAGGGCCTGTCGGCCCCACTGCTGGTGGTGGCGATTCTGGCGTTGATGGTGCTGCCCATCCCGCCGTGGCTGCTGGATGCCTTCTTCACGCTCAACATCGCCGTTGCGCTGATGGTGATGATGGTCGCGGCCTACATGCTGCGCCCCCTGGACTTCGCGGCCTTCCCTTCGGTGCTGCTGCTGACCACGCTGATGCGCCTGTCGCTGAACGTGGCCTCTACGCGCGTTGTGCTGCTCGAGGGCCACCAGGGCCCGGGTGCTGCCGGTGCGGTGATCGAGGCCTTCGGCCACTTCTTGATCGGTGGCAATTTCGCGGTCGGTCTGATCGTGTTTGCGATTCTCGTGGTGATCAACTTCGTGGTGATCACCAAGGGTGCGGAGCGCATTGCCGAAGTGTCGGCCCGCTTCACCCTGGACGCCATGCCCGGCAAACAGATGGCGGTGGATGCCGACCTGAACGCCGGCCTGATCGACGAAAAGGAAGCCAAGCGCCGCCGCGCCGAAGTGGCGGAAGAAGCCAACTTCTTCGGCTCCATGGACGGCGCCTCCAAGTTCGTGCGCGGCGACGCCGTGGCGGGCATTCTGATTCTGCTCATCAACATCATTGGCGGCTTCACGATTGGCGTGTTGCAGCACGACCTGTCGGCCAAGCAAGCGGCCGACAGCTACATCCTGCTGGCCATTGGTGATGCGCTGGTGGCGCAGATTCCCGGCCTGCTGATCTCGGTGGCCGCCGCCATGGTGATCTCCCGCGTGGGCAAGGACCACGACATGGGCCGCCAGATCGTGCAGCAGCTGTTCATGTCGCCCCGCGTGCTGGGTGTCACGGCCGGTATCTTGATCCTGCTGGGCCTGATTCCTGGCATGCCGCATGTAGTGTTCCTGACCATGGGCGGCCTGCTGGGGTATGGCGCCTGGATGATGTACGAGCGCCAGAAGGTACCGCCCGTCGTCGAGGCCCCACCGCCACCGGTCACCGACGGCGAAGCCACCTGGGACGACCTGCAGCCCGTGGACCTGCTGGGCCTGGAGCTGGGCTACCGCCTGATCAGCCTGGTGGACAAGAGCCGCCAGGGCGACCTGCTCACCCGCATCAAGGGCGTGCGCCGCAAGTTTGCGCAGGAAGTGGGCTTCCTCCCCCCGGCAGTGCATGTGCGCGACAACCTCGAACTCAAGCCCAGCGGCTACCGCATCACGCTGCGCGGCGTGGTGGCGGGCGAAGGCGAGGCCTTCCCCGGCATGTTCCTGGCGATCAATCCCGGCGGCATCACCACTCCACTGATCGGCACGGCCACCACCGACCCCGCTTTTGGCCTGCCAGCACACTGGATCGACGATCGGCAGAAGGAAGCCGCACAAATGGCGGGTTTTACCGTCGTTGATTCCGAAACCGTGATGGCCACCCATTTGTCACACTTGATGCAAGTGCAAGCCGCCAAGCTCCTCAGCCGCACCGAAACGCAGCAGCTGGTGGAGCACGTGGCCAAGCTGGCTCCCAAGCTCATCGAAGAAGTGGTCCCGAAAATGGTCTCCATCGCAACGTTCCAGAAGGTCCTCCAGCTGCTGCTGGAAGAGTCTGTGCACATCCGCGATATCCGCACCATCATCGAGACGCTGGCCGAGCATGCCGGTGCGGTCTCCGACCCCGTCGAGCTGGCCCGCCGCGTGCGCATTGCGCTCTCGCCAGCCATCGTCCAGCAGATCTACGGCCCCACCCGCGAGCTCAACGTCATCGCCATCGAACCCGGCCTGGAGCGCCTTCTGGTGCAGGCCCTGGGCAACACGGCAGGCCCTGCGCTCGACCCCGGTGTGGCCGACATCCTCACACAGAAGGCCGCCGAAGTGGCCCTCAAGCAGGAAGAGATGGGCCTGCCCGCCTGCCTGCTGGTTCCCGACCAGATCCGCAATGCCATCTCCCGTCTGGTGCGCCGCGTGGCGCCCCGCCTGCAGGTGCTGGCACACAGTGAAATTCCAGAGACCCACACCATCCGTATTGGGCCGATCCTTAAAGGTGCATCAGCATGAACATCAAACGCTTTACCGCCCCCACCTCCCGGGAGGCTCTGGCCAAGGCGCGCATGGCCTTTGGCGACGGCACGCTGATCCTGTCCAACCGCCCCACGGCCAACGGCGTTGAAGTGGTGGCCACGGCCGAAGACACGCTGTCGGCCTTGGATGGTGGTGCCCCCGCCTCTTCGTCCAATGCGCCCCTGCTGGCACCCAGCACCCCGCGCAGCACCGCACAGCGCACCAGCCAGCCGGCAGCAGCATCGGGCCTGGGCCGCAACCCGGTCGAGGAAGACACCGAACAGCTGGCCATGAGCACGCTGTCGTTCCAGGACTATGTGCGCGAGCGCATGCTGCGCCGCCGCCACGAGGCCCTGAACGGCCCGTCGGAGCCCCAGACGCTGTCTGAACGCAGCCGCGACCAGGAGCCCGAACGCGAGCGCATGTCCGCCCCCTCCGTGGCGCGCCACAACCCGCTGCGCACCATTCCGATGGACATCCCGCCCGAGCCACCGCGCCGCCGGCAGGAGGCTCCCAGCGCTCATCTGATCCAGTCGAACAACCAGAGCGTGATGAATGAACTGCATGCGATGAAGGAGCTGATCGAGGACCGCTTCAACACGCTGGCCTGGCTGGGGCAGGCCCGCCAGAACCCGATCCAGTCCAACCTGATGCTCAAGATGATCCGTGCTGGGTACTCCCCGTCGCTGGCCCGTGCTGTGCTCGAACGCATGCCCGAGGACCTGTCGGCGGGCGAATCGGTACGCTGGCTGATGGAGGTGCTGGAGCGCAACCTCAAGACCGACCAGACCGATCCCCCGCTGTATGAACAGGGCGGCATATTCGCCATGGTGGGCTCGACCGGCGTGGGCAAAACCACCACCACGGCCAAGCTGGCAGCGATGTGTGCACGCATCCACGGCCCGGGCAGCGTGGGCCTGATCACACTCGACACCTACCGTGTGGGTGCCCACGAGCAGCTGCGCACGTATGGCCGCATGCTGGGCATCGTGGCGCATCTGGCGCACGACCGTGCCGCGCTGCAAGACCTGCTGGGCCTGCTGTCTGGCAAGAAGATGGTGCTCATCGACACCACCGGCGTGGCCCCGCGCGACCCACGCAAGCGCGACATGCTGGACGTGCTGGACCTGCCCCATGTCAACCGCCTGCTGGTGCTCAACGCCGGCTGCCATGGCGACACGCTGGATGATGTGCTCACCGCTTTCAAGACCGACGGCTCGCAGCAAGCCATCCTGTCCAAGGTGGACGAAGCGGTGAAGCTGGGCCCCGCGATTGACGCGCTGATACGCCACCAGATGGTGCTGCGCGGCGTGACCAACGGCCAGCGCGTGCCCGAGGACTGGGAGCGTGCCAACGCCCACCAGCTCATCAGCGCCTCCATGCGGTCGCCCGCCAAGTCGGCCTTCGACCCCAAGGCCACGGACCTGAACTTCTTTTTCTCGCACTCTCCCGACACCGTGACGGAGGGGGGGCTGGTCGATGCTTGATCTGGGTTTTCACCAGGCGGCCAGCCTGCACAGCCTCACCCCGCAGGCGGAGCTGCGGTTGCTGGCGGTCGCCAGCCAGGGCAACACGGCGAATGGACTCGAAACGCTGTGGCAGATCTGTGCGAGCCTGCAGCGGCTGGGCTATCCGGTGGTGGTGCTTGACGGAACGGCGCAGGAATCCGACGACAGCCCCGGGCTGCAGCACCTGCTGCAACATGCCACATGGAATGACGGTGCCAGCCTGAACCTGGGCGCCACTGCGTCTTCGCTCGCCGTGATTCCGGCGGCCAAGGGGCTGCAGCACCTGAGCCGCAAGGCCGGTGACACCGCCCGATCGCCCATGGAAAGCCTGTTGCCCTACTTCAGGACCTACGGCCTGATGGTGATTCACGCACCGGCGTCCACCCTGGGGCCCCTGCTCACCCACACGGCCACGGAGCCGCTGGTGGTCCTGGGCAGCGGCGCAGCGGGGGTGATGACAAGCTACAAGAGCCTCAAGCAGATTGCGCTGCACACGGGCCTGCCCTGCATGGTGGCAGCCTTGCTGCACAGCAACACGGCCGCCGAACGCCACAAGGCCCAGTCCCAGTTGATGACACTGCAGGCCTGCGCCGAACGCCATCTGGGCGGCCCCATCCGCACCACCACCATTGCCACGCAGAACCCCCAGGATCTTCAGCGTCTGGCCTTGCAACTGCTGGAAAATGCGGGCACCATGAACGGAGCGCTGGCTGCGCTGACACCCAGCAACTTGACAGGCATGCCTGCGCATTTTGTCCGGAGCCACTGACCAGAGCCTGTGATGCACTTCTACGTACCCACGTTGACCCGCACTGCCCCCAACGGTCTGGCCAGTCGCCAGCCCCGCGAGGCGGATGAAGTTCGGGCGATGGCACCCCCAAGCGGCTCCAGAACAAGATCGCATACCCGCCCTACCAGTGCATAACACCCTCTCTATGTACACCGCCAAAGGCCAGCTTGATCGCGATGCCATGATCCGCCAGCATGTACCGCTGGTACGGAGGATTGCGCACCACATGATCGCCAAGCTGCCTCCCAATGTCGAACTGGATGACTTGATCCAGGTCGGCATGATGGGACTGGCCGAAGCCCTGTCGCGCTATGAAGTCGCGCAGGGCGTGCAGTTTGAAACCTTCGCCACCCAGCGCATCCGGGGCGCCATGCTCGACGAGTTGCGCGAAGGTGACTGGATGAGCCGCAGCTCGCGCAAGAGCCAGAAAGACATCGAGCATGCCGTGCACCGGCTGGAGCAGAAGCTGGGCCGCAGCCCGCTGGAGTCCGAAATAGCCGGCGAAATGGGCATGAGCCTGGCGGACTACCAGAACCTGCTGGGCAAGGTACGGGGTACCCAGCTGGTGTACCTGGAAGACATGACGCATGGCAACGACGACGAGGACGGGTTTTTGGACCGCCACGTTGCCGACAGCGCAGCCGACCCGGTGGAGCTGCTGCGCGATCAGCGGCTCAAGACGTCACTGGTCAACGCCATCAAGACCCTGCCGGAACGCGAACAGCACATCATGGGCATGTACTACGAACATGACATGAACCTCAAGGAAATTGCCGCCGTGCTGGGTGTGACCGAATCACGGGTGTGCCAGTTGCACAGCCAGTCTATTGCCCGCCTGCGCGCCAAGATGCGCGCACACTGAGCCCGCGCGTCGGGCCACGAGCCGGGCAACACAAGGCATTGCGGGGCCAACAGATTGGATGGCTGCGCAGGCACGTCTCGCGCCCCGGCCCGACCCTCCCTCAGAAAAGTCTTTGGTGCTCAGCCCGCAGAGCGGTAAATGCGCGCCACGCCTGGCGCGGCTCCGCGCGCGCCCAGACCGTCTCCGTAGGTAGAAGCTGCATTGGACGGAGGCAACAAGCCCGCGGCCTGGCGGTCGGTGACGGCGGCCAACCGGGCCAGGCTATCACGGTGCAAAGTCAGCATGGTGCGGATGGCATCCGCACGCTTCTGCAGCGAAGCCGGTAGCGGCATGCCACGCGCTGAGGATTGTTCGAGCGCACGCGAAAAATCGGCCGCTGCATCACGCAAGGCCGTACTGTGTTTTTCCAGAGAGGTGGGCTCTGCCGCGAGAAGTGCGGCGGAGACTTGTTCGATCCGCTGTTCAACAGCTGAGAGAGATTCTTCCAGAGTCATGGCGCATTGTGCGATGGATTGCGCCCTCTAACAAAACGCAGATCAGCCCCGGGAGCGGGACAGGATCTCCTGGGCGTTGGACAGCAATTTGTCGGCAATGGCTTCCGCGTCGACCGAAAACTCACCCTTCTCGATGGCAGCGCGCACGGCCTTGACCTTGCCTGCATCGAAATCTGCCGTACTGCGGGTGGCAGGGCTGAGAGCACGGGCTGCGGTGGACACCGTGACAGGCACACCGGCGGATGACGCAACCAGTGCGTCCTTCGTGGCTCCTTCCGCAGCGCTGGCGGGAGCCTTGGCTTGCTTGGCAAGCCCCGTCGGCGGCAACCCGCCCGGCAGTTCCGGTGTTTGACCTATCTTCATCGCTCTCTCCACCACCCCGTTGGATGTGGGGCATCAGTAGCAATGTTTTCGACCCATTTGGCCCGGACTTTAGCCATTTATTACCAGGGCGTCATCATAGAGTGACGTCCACCGTCCCAGAATCGTTCACAGTTCCGCTCACGATACGCCCATTCTCCATGCGTACGCGCACAGTCTGTCCAGCGGAGCCCGCCGTCAACGCCTGTCCCGCCGAGCTGACCGCGTAGCCGGGCCCCTGGGCCACCACCTTGACCTGCGCACCCGCCTTGAACAGCAGCGGGGCCCGCACCATGGCCTGGCGCACCGCCTGACCCGCCACGAGCTGGCGGGCGGCGGTCTGACCCACCCACAGGTCGGGATTGGCCAGGACAGGGGAGGCATCGGCCGCCCAATCCACTTCGGCCTCGGTGGCGTCGTTGGCAGTCAACACGGCGCCCGGCGCCACATTGTTCGTCAGCACCCAGGCGGGCCCAAACGCTTTGACGGTGACGGGTAAAAACACGTTCCATGCGGTCGCGCCTTCCACACAGCGCAGCCCCAGTCGGGTGCGACCCCACAGGCGAGCACCCACCGGGAGATAAGGTTCAACGCGCGCACAGGGCGCCAGCCGCAGGCGCGAATCTAGTGAGCCAACACTCACTTCCATGCGCAGCGGCAGTGCGGAGGACTGGTTGCGAGCCAGAGCATCGTCCAGCCAGCGCTGGGTGAGTGGGCCGAGGTCTGCCGCAGGGTCCGCCGCCGACTGTGCGTGAGCGACACCGGCAGTACCCAGCAGAACCCCGGCCACGCCCCCAAACACGCACAGCATGCGCAGCACAGCGCGGGCACGTGCCACCAGGGGCGAACGGGTCACGCCGTGCAGTACAGCGCTGTGGCGGGCATGCGTCAAAAGGGAATGGGTGGACATGGGGGCCTCCTTGGGCATCGACGGCCCAGACTGCCCGCGCACGGTGCGCAGAGGAAAGCAGAGGCCATTTCACCCCTGGAACTATAGGCACACGCCTTGAACGCAAAACCCGGAACTGCACATCCATTTGCCACTTCTTTGCGCTTTAGAAAAAAGGCGCGGTTTCCATAATCAAGCAACGCCAAAACGGCCCCTCGGGCTGGCGACTTTGCAACCGACGGTGTGAGGCACACATGCTTGACAAGATGACCAACCAGCTGAATTTTCACGGCAACGCCCTGGTGCTGCGTGCGGAACGTCAGCGCGCCATCGCCAGCAACATCGCCAACGCCGACACGCCGGGCTATGTGGCTCGGGACTTCAAGTTTGGCGATGCGCTGCGCGAGGCCACGGGCGTGACATCTTCGGCCACCGGCACGCCCGGCGCGGCCATCACGCGGCTGGCCACCAGCGGCTCGTACGGAACCGCAGGCACCACCGATCCGCGCCACATTCCGCTGCCCACCGTGAATTCCAGCACCAGCATCGACCGGCAGGGCGCGCTGGGCTATGCCGTGCAGACACAACCGAGCCTGGACAACAACTCGGTGGACCTGGACCGCGAGCGGGCCAACTTCGTGGACAACGCCGTGCGCTACGAAGCCACGCTGCGGTTCATCAACGGCAACGCCAAAACCATGCTCAGCGCCATCCAGGGCCAATAACCGCTCAGCCCAGCAGCGCAGAAAGCGAGCCACCCCATGTCCATGTTCTCGATCTTCGACGTGTCCGGCAGCGCCATCAGCGCGCAGTCGCAGCGGCTCAACGTGGTGGCCAGCAACCTGGCCAACGTGGATGCTGTGGCCGGTCCCGACGGTCAGGCCTACAAGGCACGCCAGGTGGTGTTCCAGACAGAGCCGATGGGCGCCGACAGCTCTGCGGGCGTGAAGGTCACTGGCATCAGCGAAAGCAACGTGCCAGGCCGGCGTGTGCACGATCCCAGCCACCCCTCGGCGGACGCCGAGGGCTACGTGACGCACTCCAACGTCAATGCCGTGGAGGAGATGGTCAACATGATCTCCGCCTCGCGCTCGTACCAGAACAACGTCGAGGTCATGAACACGGCCAAGTCGCTGCTCCTCAAGACCCTGCAGATGGGCCAGTAATTCCCGGGAGACCCCACCATGATTCTCAGTGCCACCAACGCAGTCACGACCACCACAGACGCGTCCACCAAAGCCAACGCGGCCAACGACCCGTCGGCTGCGCAGGACCGTTTCCTGAAGCTGCTGGTGGCGCAGTTGAACAACCAGGACCCGATGAACCCCCTGGACAACGCCCAGATGACTTCGCAGATCGCGCAGATCAACACGGTGACCGGCATCCAGCAACTGAACCAGACCATGCAGAGCATGGCGTCGCAGTTCAACTCGCTGCAAGTCATGCAGGGCACGGCCCTGGTGGGCCGCAGTGTGCTGACCGAAGGCTCCAGCCTGGCGGTGGCGGACAAAACGGGCAAGGGCGGCTTCGAGCTGGGCTCGGCGGCCACCAACGTGAAGATCGAGGTCACGACTGCAGGCGGCCAAGTGGTGGACACCATCGACCTGGGCGCCAAGGCCGCAGGCCGCCATGCCTTTGACTGGGATGCCAGCAAGTACACCGGATCCACCGATGCACTGCAGTTCCGCGTGGCGGCCGTCAACGGCTCCACCAAGCTGGACTCCACCCCGTTGAGCCTGTCCAAGGTCACCGCCGCAGGTGCCGAAGACGGACAACTAGTGCTGAGCCTGTCCAACGGCAAAACCATCAACTACAGCCAGATCAAGGCCTTGGTGTAACACCAGCCCGCTTCGTATCGCGTCAACAGGAGAACACCATGAGTTTTCAGCAAGGCCTGTCCGGCCTGAACGCCGCCAGCAAGAACCTCGATGTCATCGGGCACAACATTGCCAACTCCAACACCGTCGGGTTCAAGGCCTCGCGGGCGGAGTTTGCCGAGATGGTGGCTTCCGCCATTGGCTCTGCGGGCGGCTCCAACGCAGGTATTGGCGTGGAGGTGGCGGCCGTGGCGCAGCAGCTCACGCAGGGCAACCTCACCATCACCGGCAACAGCCTGGACGTGGCCATCAACGGCAACGGGTTCTTCACCCTCACGCTGCCCGACGGCACCGCCGCCTACACCCGCTCCGGCAACTTTAAGCTGGACAAGGAAGGCAACATGATCACCAACGACAACGCCAAGGTGATGGGCTTCCCGGTGGATCCGGTCACGGGCCTGCGCACGGGCACCGACCCCATTCCCATGGTGTTCCCGACGGCCGAGCCGATCCCCGCCAAGCAGACCACCAAGATCACGGCCGCCTTCAACCTGGACGCCCGCGCCACCGATGCAGCAGGCGACCCTGCGGCCACGCCCCCCATCCCGGCCACGCCACGCGCCACCTATGGCACCTCGATCAACGTGTTCGACAGCCAAGGTGTGGCCAAGCCGGTGAGCCTGTACTTCCAGAAGACCGCTACCGACAACACCTGGGACGTGTACGACGCGCTGGACGACCCCACGGCCGTTCCGCCCGTGGTGGCCACGCCCATCGGCCAGATCACGTTTGACAACAACGGCGCTATCACTGGCCCCGTGGCCACACCACCCGCCACCGGTTTTTCGCTGCCGCTCACCGTCAACCCCACGCCGCCCAACCCCAACAACCTGCCTGCGTACACCGTGGAAGTGAGCCTGGACAAGGTGACCCAGTTCGGCACCAAGTTCGCGGTGTCCAACCTGAGCCAGGACGGCTACACCTCGGGCGAGCTGACCGGCATCAACATCGAGAACAACGGGATGATCATGACCCGTTACTCGAACGGCGTGACGCGTGCCGAGGGCCAGCTCGCACTGTCCAGCTTCCGCAACACGCAGGGCCTGGCCTCGGTGGGCAGCAACAACTGGGTGGCCACGTTCGAGTCGGGCCAGCCCGTCGTCGGCACGGCCACCGACGGCAGCTTTGGTTCGCTGCGCTCAGGCGCCCTGGAAGACTCCAACGTGGACCTCACCGCCGAGCTGGTGAACATGATGACCGCCCAACGCGCCTACCAGGCCAACGCACAGACCATCAAGACGCAAGACCAGGTGATGTCCACCCTGGTGAACCTGCGCTGATCGGCTGACCCTCTACTGAACCCGCCCAGGACCCCGGAGAGACCCCATGGACCGCATCATCTACACCTCGATGACAGGCGCCAACGCCGCTGCCCACCGGCAGGCGGTGCTGTCCAACAACCTCGCCAACGTGTCCACCGGCGGGTTCCGCGCCGAGATGTCCACCTTCCGCTCGGTGCCGCTGCAAGGCGACGGCGCCAAGACGCGCGTGTTTGCGCTGGAGGCCACCTCCGGCTACGTCAATACCCCAGGCCCCGTGCAGCGCACCGGCCGCAACCTCGACGCGATGGCCGCAGGCAATGCCTGGTTTGCGGTGCAGGGGCTGGATGGCACCGAGGCCTACACCCGCGCCGGCAGCTTTGAAGTGTCGGCCACCGGCCAGTTGCTCACCCCCACCGGACTGCCCGTGCTGTCGGACGGCGGCGCGCCCATCGACGTGCCGCCCGGAGCCGATGTGTCGCTCGGATCGGACGGCACCGTGACCTCCAAGATTCCGGGCCAGCCCGCCCAGGCCATTGGCCGCCTCAAGCTGGCCACGCCCACGCTCGAAGACCCGCTCAAACGCGGCGACGATGGACTGTTTCGCACCACATCGGGCGACCCCATGCCCAACGACGCCAACGCGCGCATGTTGTCAGGCGCCCTAGAGGGCTCGAACGTGAACCCGGTCGAATGCATGGTCGGGATGATCGCTGCATCGCGCCAGTTCGAGCAGCAGATGAAGCTGCTGCAGACCGCCGAAACCAACGACAAGACCGCCAGCCAGTTGCTGAGCATGAACGGCTGATGCCGCTGCCCCACCCTGCACGCACCCGCCAAAAGGAAGCACCATGATCAACTCCCTCTGGATCGCCAAGACCGGCATGTCTGCCCAGCAGACCCAGCTCGATGTCATCTCGCACAACCTGGCCAACGTCTCCACCACCGGTTACAAGCGCAACAACGCGGTGTTCGAAGACCTGATCTACCAGAACCTGCGCCAGGTGGGCGCCAACACCACCGAGCAGAACCAGCTGCCCACCGGCCTGCACCTGGGCCTGGGCGTGCGCACCGTAGCCACCAGCCGCAACTTCATGCAGGGCAGCCTGCAGGAGTCCAAGAACAACCTGGATGTCGCCATCAACGGCAACGGCTTTTTTGAAGTGACGATGCCCGACGGCACCGTGGGCTACACCCGCGACGGCTCGTTCCAGGTCGATGCACAAGGCCGCATGGTCACATCCAGCGGGCTGCCCGTGGTCAACGGCATCACCATTCCGGCCAACGCCACCAGCATCACGATCAGCGCCGAAGGTGCCGTGGCGGTCACGGTTCCGGGCAACACACAGCCGCAGACCGTGGGCAACCTGGCCATGGCCAGCTTCATCAACCCGGCCGGCCTGGAGCCCATCGGGCAGAACCTTTTCAAGGAATCCGCTGCGTCCGGCCAGCCCCAGCAAGGCACCCCCGGCACGAACGGCCTGGGCATCATCAAGCAAGGGTTTCTGGAAGCCTCCAACGTCAACGTGGTGGAAGAGCTGGTCACCATGATCCAGACCCAACGCGCCTACGAGATGAATTCCAAGGCCATCCAGACCTCGGACCAGATGCTGGCCAAGCTGGCCCAGCTGTGACCTCCCTTGTGACCTCTCTTTCGCCCGCGCTTTCGCCCAGGACCTCCGCCATGCGCACTTTCACACGCTCCCTTCGCCTGCTGCAGGCACTTGGCTCGCTGCGCGCGGGCGTTCCCGCCCTGGGCGCAGCGCTGCTGTGCGCTGGTTGTGCCACCCTGTCGCCGCCGCCGCCGGTGGACATCCTGCCCACCACCCCGCCCCCGCTGGCCGCTGCACCGCGCACCCCGCCCCCGGTGACGGGTGGACTGTTCCACAACGCCAGCTACCGCCCCGCGTTTGAAGACCGCCGCGCGCGCCTGGTGGGCGACAACGTGACCATCCAGATCGTGGAAAACGTGACGGCCAGCCAGAAGTCGTCGTCCACGGTGGACCGCACCTCTGAAGTCTCTGCTGGCGTGACGGCCCTGCCCTTCACCAGCAAGACCTTCACCGACAAGCTGGGCGTTGGCGCCAATTCGGGCAATGCGTTCTCCGGCAAGGGCGGCACCGAAAGCGCCAACACCTTCACCGGCTCCATCACCGCCACGGTGGTGGATGTGCTGCCCAACGGGCACCTGGTCATCACCGGCGAGAAGCAGATCGGCGTGAACCAGAACGTGGATGTGCTGCGCTTTTCGGGCACAGTGGACCCTCGCGCACTACAGCCCGGCAGCATTGTGAACTCGACCCAGGTGGCCAACGTGCGCGTCGAATCGCGCGGACGCGGCGCACAGAACGAAGCCCAGGCCATGGGCTGGCTGGGCCGGTTCTTCAACACCGTCACGCCGTTCTGACCAGCCCGGGCGCCCCGAGTGCGCCCAGTGCGCCCATGCCCCCAGTCCTTCCGGCATCTGACGGAGGGCTGGGCGTTGCCTTTGTTCACTAGGAATTTGATAGCTACCAGCGCATATTGCACTAGCGCTTCCGGCAATTTTTGCTCAAAAATGGCCTGCCAGAACGCTTGCAGGCCGTGCCTGCGCCCCCCTTGCCAACGCGGCTTCAGACCCAGCCAATAAGCCGGTGAACCCGCTTCTTTTTGGGTTTTAGTTCTGGCCATGGCCCACCACAATGGATGCCATGAAAGCCTTGTCCCACTCCCCCCTGACCCGCACGGCGCGCACGCTGTGGCTGCTGCTGGCCCTGGCGGCCGCAGGTCTGGCAACGCCTGCACAGGCCTTGCGCATCAAGGAAGTGGCGGCGGTGCAGGGCGTGCGTAGCAACCAGCTGACGGGCTACGGCCTAGTCGTGGGGCTGGACGGCACGGGCGACCAGACCACGCAAATGCCCTACACCACGCAGGCCATGTCCAATTACCTGCAGCAGATGGGCATCAGCCTGCCCCCCGGCACGGCGTCGCAGCTGCAGCTCAAGAACGTGGCGGCGGTGATCGTCACGGCGCAACTGCCCGCCTTTGCCCAGCCGGGCCAGCAAATCGACGTGAACGTTTCGTCCATGGGCAACGCCAAATCGCTCAAGGGCGGCACACTCATCGTCACACCGCTGCGTGGCGCGGACGGCGAGATCTATGCGCTGGCCCAGGGCAACATGGTGGTGGGCGGTGCAGGCGCATCGTCCGGTGGCAGCAAGGTGCAGATCAACCACCTGAGCGCCGGCCGCATTCCGCTGGGTGCGCAGGTGGAGCGGGCCGTGCCCACCCCCCTGAACGAAGGCGACACCATCAACCTGGGCCTGAACGCCTCGGACTTCCAGACCGCCCGCCGCGTGGCGCAGGTGATCAACGCCAAGCTGGGCAACGGCCTGGCCACCGCGCTGGACGGCCGCACGGTGCAGGTGCGCGCGCCCATCGACCCCGGCGCCCGCGTGGGCTTCATTGCCGACCTGGAAGAGCTGCCGCTCGAAACCTCCACCCCCTCGGCCAAGGTCGTCATCAATGCCCGCACGGGCTCGGTGGTGCTCAACCAGGCGGTCACGCTGGGGCCTTGCGCCATCGCCCACGGTAACCTGTCGATCACCATCAGCAGCACGCCCGTCATCAGCCAGCCCAACCCGCTCTCGCAAGGGCAGACGGTGGTCACGCAAAAGAGCGACATCACCATCAACCAGGAACCGGGCAACGTGATCCAGATGCCTACGTCGCCACAGCTGGCCGACGTGGTCAAGGCCCTCAACACGCTGGGCGCCACGCCCGGAGACCTGCTGGCCATCCTGCAGGCCATCAAGGCCGCCGGCGCGCTCAACGCCGAGCTGGAGGTGATCTGAATGAAGCACCCTCTGAGTCGCTTCGCGCCTTCCCCCTCTCCTGCGGGAGGGGAACGCACCCGGTGGCCTGGCAAAGCCAGTTCCACGGGTGCACGGGCCTGCGCCGCGCCAGACTCACAGTCTGTGGGTGCCCCACCGCAAGAGGCTTGACCATGGCCCTCACACTCCCTTCCTCCGGTAGCACCACCAGCCCGTCGAACGCGCTGGCCGTCGATATCCGCTCGCTCAACTCCCTCAAGTACGAAGCGGGCACCGCCAACAGCGCACAGGTCACGCGCGAGGCGGCCAAGCAGTTTGAATCGCTGTTCATGCGCGAACTCATCAAAAGCATGCGCGACGCCACGATGAAGTCCGGCCTCATGGAAGGCGAGCAGGCCAACCTGGGCCAGGACATGCTGGACCAGCAGTTGTCGGTCAACATGTCGGGCCTACAGGGCGGCTTGTCAGAAGCCATCGCCCGCCAGCTCTCGCGCCAGATGGGCGGTGCGGACACCAGCTTCTCCGTGCCGTCTACGCTCAGCTTGCCGCAGGCACAGCCGCGCGCAACGCTGCCCTCGACAGCAATGCCTGTCGAGGCCACAACCCAGGTCCCCAAGGGCCGGGATGGCTTCGTGCAGCACCTGAGCGGCACGGCCGAGCGCGTGGCGCAGGAAAGCGGCATTCCCGCCAGCTTCATGCTGGGCCAGGCCGGGCACGAAACCGGCTGGGGCAAGAGCGAGATCAAGACCGCCAACGGCGGCAACTCGTTCAACCTGTTCGGCATCAAGGCCGGCAAGGGCTGGACCGGCAAGGTGGCCGAGATCACGACCACCGAATACATCAACGGCACTCCGCGCAAGGTGGTGGCCAAGTTCCGCGCGTATGACTCGTACGAGGACTCGTTCCGCGACTACGCCAAGCTCATCACCGACAACCCGCGCTACGAGAAAGCCCAGGCCACCGCCAAGACGGGTTCTGCCGTGGCCTATGCGGCCGAGCTGCAAAAGGCCGGATACGCCACCGACCCCGAGTACGCCAAGAAGCTCAGCGGCGCCATCAACAGCGCGCTGCGTGTACAGCGCGCCCAGGCGTGATGGACGAGAAGAACCGAGGTAAGCCATGAGTCTGCTCAACGTCGGCGCCCGCGCCCTGCTGGCCAACCAGGTGGCCTTGCAGACGGCAGGCCACAACATTGCCAACGTCAATACACCCGGCTATTCGCGCCAGACGGTGGTGCTGCAAACCGTCCAGGGCCAGTTCACCGGTGGCGGCTACATCGGCCAGGGCGTGGATGTGCAGACCATTCTGCGCAACCAGAGCGAGCTGCTCACGCGCCAGTCGGCCGCCGCCGGATCGACGCAGGCTGCGGACGCCATCCGCGCGCAGCGCCTGAGCCAGTTGCAGGAAGTATTCAGCGGCGGCACCCAAGGCCTGGGCGCTGCCATCAACGACATGATGAACGCGTTCTCGGACGTGGTCAGCAGCCCCAATGACATCACGGCTCGTACCGTTGTGCTCACGCGGCTGGACGAAACGGCCGCACGCATGCGCACCGCCAGCGACCGGATCAACGAGATCGAGTACACCGTCAAGGAACAGCTGCAGAGCAGCGTGACCGCCATCAACAGCCTGGCCACGCAGATGGCGGCGATCAATGAGCAAATCGCCGGTGCCACCGGCAACGGCCAGAGCCCCAACGACTTGCTGGACCAGCGCGACCAGATCATCCGCGACATCAACCAGTATGTGCAGACCACCCAGATCCCGGCGGATGACGGCACCGTGGGCCTGTTCGTGGCGGGCAGCCAGCCCCTGGTGCTGGGCAGCACGGCCACCAGCCTGTCGATCGATGATGCAACAACCTTCCCGGGCAGCGGACAGTCCAAGCTGTTTTTCAACCGCCCTGGCGCCACCCCCGTTGAACTCGACGAGAACGTGCTGGGTGGTGGCACCGTCTCGGGACTGCTGCGCTTTCAGAACACGGACCTGAGCGAAGGACGCAATCTGCTGGGCCGCATGGCGCTGGCCATCGGCATGACGATGAACGACCAGCAGAACCTGGGCCTGACGCTGGACGGCGTGCCAGGCAAGGACCTGTTCGCCTTGCCCACCAGCATGCCGGGCTATACCAACGGCGCAGGCGTGGGCACGGTGTCATTCACAGGCCCCACGCAGTTTGAAGCCTCGGACTACGAGATCCGCTTTACCACCGGCACGGCCGGCCAGGTGGTGCGCCTGTCCGACGGCAAATCGACCCCGTTCACCGACGCCGCCAACCTGGCCACGCTGCAGATCGACGGGCTCAACTTCAACCTGACCACACCCGGCAACCCCGGCGAGCGCATGCTGTTCAAGCCGTTCAGCACGGCCGCCAACAACATCCAGGCGCTGGTGTATTCGCCGCGCGACCTGGCCGCCGCCAATCCAATCAACGCGGCCATGGGCACGGCCAACGGCGGCACCATGCAGCTGGGCAGCCTCAAGGCTACGGGCCTGCCCAACCCACCGGGGCTGGTCCTGCCGGCAAACGCCAACCCGACAGCTGTCCCGCCCATCCTCGGGGGCATTCAGCTGCAGTTCACCGCTGGCCCGCCCACCACCTACGACGTCCTCGACCGCGGCACCGCGCCTCCCACGTCGCTCGCCACCGCACAGCCCTACACCTCGGGGCAGCCCATCTCCATCAACGGATGGGAGATCACGCTGCAAGGCACCCCCAAGACCGGCGACACCGTCGTGATCGGCAATGCCCTGGACCCCCAGTACGGCGACGCCTACACGCGCAATGCAGGCAACGCCAATGCCCTGATGGGGCTGCGCGACGTCAAGATGTTCGACGAATCGACCCTGAGCGACGGCTACGCCAGTGCCATCGCCCAAGTGGGCACACGCACCCAGAGCGCCAAGTTTGCAGAACAGCTGTCCTCCACCATCGCCGCCAACCTCGAGCGCGACCGCACGGCTGAGTCCGGGGTGAACCTGGACGAAGAGGCAGCCAAGCTGATCCAATACCAGCAGGCCTACCAAGCCTCGGCCAAGATGATCCAGATTGCGCAGAACATTTTTGATTCGCTGATCCAGGGCCTGGGCCGATGAACGAAGCCCCTAGCGTGAGGAGTTCGACATGAGCACAAACATCTACCGCGTCGGCACAGCCAACATGTATGACAACGCGCTGCGCAACCTGAGTGCACGGCAGACCAACCTCAGCAACCTGCAAGAGAACCTCACTTCTGGCAAACGCGTCGTACGCGCTAGTGACGACCCGGTGTCAGCAGCGCAGGCCGAGCGAGCCCTTAACCGCCTATCGCGCATCCAGACCGAGCAGCGCGCCCTGGAAACCCAGCGCAATGCCATTGCCCAGGCCGAATCGGCGCTGGGCGACGCCGTTGGTCTGGTACAAAATTTTCGTCAGCTGGTGGTGAATGCAGGCAACGCCACACTCACACAGAACGATCGGGCCACCATCGCCAACCAGCTTCAGGGCCTGCGCGAGCAGCTGGTGGAAGTGGCCAACCGTAAGGACACCAACGGCATCCCGCTCTTGGGCGCACTTGGCAGTGCACTGACGCCGTTCCTGGGCCCGCTGAGCGGCAGCCCCGACTACCGGTTTGACGGACTGCCCGGCCAGACCGCGAGCAATGGTGTGACGATCCCCGGCACTGTGGATGGCGATGCTGCCTTCATGTTCGATCCCAACCGCGATGGCGTCTACACCGCCAGCATCACCACTGTTCCCAACACCCGCCAGCTCACCACCACCGCAATCACGCCTCTTGACAAGAGCCTGATCACCGGCGACAACTACACCATCACTTTCAGCGCAGTGGGCCCGGGAGCCACGCCCGGCACCAGCACGGCCACCTACACGCTCACCAACACCACCACGGGCGCGGTATCCGCACCCGTGGTGGTGCCAGACTATCCGAGCGATAAGCCGGTCACCATCAAGGTCCCCGACCCGAGTATTGCAGCCGACTTCCCTGGCATGACCTTTGACATCACGGGCAACCCGGACAACGGGGACTCCATCACCATGCAACCCAGCCCCAGCATGTTCAGCACCCTGGACAGCGCCATCAACGGCATCCGCAATGCTCCCAACAGCAATGCAGCGATCCAGGCCGTGGGGCAGGCGCTGGCAAACATGGATGTCGGGTTGGAGCGGCTGCACAACATCCGCGGGTTTGCCGGCGAGCTGCTCAATCGCGCAGACCGCATCACCGGCGACCAAGACAAGCGCTCTATCCAGCTGGAAGGCGACCGTTCGCGGGCAGAGGATCTCGATATGATCAAGGGCATTTCCGACTTCCAGAACCAGCAGGTGGGGTATGAGGCTGCACTCAAGTCCTATGTGCAGGTTCAGAAGTTGTCGCTGTTCAACTTTATTGGCTAGCAGCCTGCGCGGCAGGGGTGTTCGGGCGTGGCGTCCGGCGCACCCGGTGCCTCCAGGCGGCAGCACCGGCTGGTTTACGCGGCGACTCCCATCCCGCGCGTGTCGGCTGGCCTCGTTTTTTGCCTGAGAGCACATGGTCCAATCCGTCCTAGGTAGCCTGATCCTGGGTTACCGCCCTCTGTGGAACCGAGCCCGCAAACTCGCAGGCATCCAACTGTACGCCCACAACGAGGCCTCGGCCACCGTCGATGGCGGCCACCTGCTGCGAACGCTGCAGGAGCTGTGGTCGGCCAGCTCGCCGCCGCTGCTGATCTCGGCACAGACCCGCCAGCTGCTGTGCGACCTGCTCGAAAACGCCCCGCGTGCCGCGCCATGGATCGAGGTGCGCGGCGAGTGGCTGTCGGACTCGGCCATTTATGACCGCGTGAAGGCTGCGCACCAGCGCGGGCTGCGCCTGGTGTGGCGTGGCGACATGGACAACCTGCCGGAACCCGAAATAGCCCGCTGCTTTGACAACAGCCTGCTGACACTGCGCCCCGAAGACGCCGTGGCTGCATTGCAGACCACACCACCCCGCCCCGGCAGCGCCGCAGCCGCTGCGCCCCCACCGGCGGCCAAGCGCGCTCCCAGCCCGGTGCTGGCTGGCCAGATGTACGAAAACATCGCCAGCCGGGCCCTTATGGAACACTGCCTGGACCACGGCAATGCGATGGCCCTGGCCGGCTGGCCGACCGAGGACGTGCTCTACAGCCTGCGCCACCACCCGCAGCAGCCGTCGCACGCGGTGATCTTCAAGCTCATGAAGGCCATCGACGACGAGCAGTCGCTGGAGACGTTTGAAGACATCATGGGCGAGGACCCGCTGCTCGCCTACCGCTTCATGGTGTACACCAACTCGGCCGCACTAGGCCTGCGCACGGGCATCGATTCGCTGCGCCGGGGCCTGGTGATGATGGGCTACAGCTCCATCAAGCGCTGGCTGTCCGACCAGCTGCCCCATGCGAGCACCGAGGCCAACATGCAGCCCGTGCGCGAAGCCATGGTGATGCGCGCCCAGCTCACGGCACGGCTGCTGGACGCGGGCATTGAGAACGACCTGCGCCGCGAGATCTACCTGTGCGGGCTGCTCTCCCAGCTCGACGAGCTGCTGGGCGAGCCCCTCGGCACCATCCTCAAGCGCCTGCCCCTGTCCGAACGCATCTACGACGCCACCGTGCTGCGCACCGGCCCCTACACCGGCGGCCTGCAGATGGCCTGCGCGCTGGAGACCGACGATGCCAGCGCCATCCGCCAGCTGTGCGAGACCTTTGGGATGGACCTCGAAGAGGTCAATCGCGCACTGCTGCGGGTGTTGTCTGATCTGGAAGTGGAAAGAAAATAAGCCCTGCAAAGCGTCTGCGCGTGTCCTCCCCAGGGCTGCCTCCCATTGACCCAGTGAGGCGCCTGCTTCGCCCGACGGGGCAGCGCTCAGCGACTCACCGGGCCTGCTCGTCGCGCACCCGTGCAAAGGTCTTCCAGAACGCTGCCTCCTGCGTCGTCGCGAAGTTGATGCGCATGAGGGTGCTGGGTTTGCGCTCGGCATGGAACAGGGCGCCGGGCGCCAGCAGGTAGCCCTCGTCCAGCATGCGCTGGGACAGCGCATCGGTGTCCACCCCGGTCTCCACCCAGCCAAACAAGCCCACCGGCTCGGCCGCAAAGGTGCAGCCCGCCCCCAGGGCCAGCTTCACGCTGCGCGCGCGCGCCGCATCCAGCCGGGTGCGAATGCGTTCGGCGTGGCGGCGCAGCTGGCCCTGCTCGATGCACAAGGCCAGGGCTTTTTCCAGCAGCGCGGGTGTGGTCAACGTGGCCAGCAGCTTGGTGTCGAGCAACTGCTCCACCAGCGCGGGCGGCGCGGCCATGAAGCCGATGCGCCAGTTGGGCGCGAGGATCTTGGCAAAGCCGCTCACGTAGATGGTGCGTTGCAGGCCATCCAGCGCCGTGAGGCGTGTGGCGTGCTCGGGCGCAATGTGGCTGTAGGTGTCGTCCTCCACCACATGGAAGTTGTGCTGGTTGGCCAGCTGCAGCACGCGGTGGGCGCTGCCCGGCGTGAGGCAATAGCCCGTGGGGTTGTGGAACACGCTCACGCTCACGTACAACTTAGGTTTGTGCACCTCGCAGTAGCGCGCCATCACCTCCAGGTCCGGGCCATCGGCGCGGCGCGGCACGGGCAGGATGTGCATGCCAAGCGCCGCCAGGCGCGCAAACTCCACCGCCCAGCCAGGCTCCTCCACCATCACCGGGTCGCCCGGGCGCAGCAGGGTGCGGCTCACGATGTCGAGCGCATGGGTGGCCCCCACGGTGGTGATGATGTTCTCGGGCACCGTGTGCACGTTGAGCGTGGACAGCTTCTTGGCCAGCACACGCCGCAGGCCTGCATCGCCCAGCGGCTCGCCGTATTGCAGCGAGAAGTCCTGCAGGGCCCGTGAGTTGGTGACCTTGCGCACGGCTGCAGGCATGAAGGTGGACTCCAGCCAGTCGGGCGGAAAGACCCCCATGCCGGGCTGGGGCTTGTCGCTGATCTTGTGGAACATGCCCCGGATCAACGCCGTGGCGTTGACGGGCGAGACCCCTGGGCCCGCGCGCCCCGCCGCACGCGCCGCAAACCAGTGTGCCGTGCTCCAGTTGGCGGCCGCACTCTCCAGCCCGGGGTCCACGGGGGGGGCGTCCTCGTCGTCGGCAGCGTGGGCCGCGCGGCCACTTTCGCGCACAAAAAATCCGCGGTTCTTGCGCGGCTCCACCAGGCCCTGCGCCAGCAGCTGGTCATAGGCCGCCACCACGGTAGACGGGCTCACCCCGTTTTGCTGCGCACACTGGCGCACCGACGGCAGGCGCGCGCCAGGCGCCAGCAGGCGGTTGCGGATGCGCTCCGAGATCCGGGCCGACAACTGCTCGGTGAGCGACTGGGTCGAGGATTTCATCAGCATGGCAAGGCCCCGGGTGGTGTACTGTCTTCGCAACCAATACAGATTCAATACTGCGCTGAATGACTGTACTGGTCATGTATTGGTTTGCAAGATTACATTGAACCCACACATCCGACAATAACCCCCTGCCATTCCCCATGAGCGCCGCCGAACTCACCGCCCTGCTGCTGTTTTGCACCGCCATGAGCTTTTCGCCGGGGCCGAACACCACCCTGTCCACCGCGCTCGCGGCCAACCTGGGCCTCAAGCGCGCGCTGCGCTTTTGCTTCGCCGTCCCTGCGGGCTGGACGCTGCTCATGCTGGGCAGCGGCCTGGGCCTAGGAGCCCTCATCACCGGCGTGCCCGCCTTGCGCTGGGCTGTGACCTTGCTAGGCGTGGCCTACATGCTGTGGCTGGCTTTCAAGCTCAGCCGCGCCGGCCAGATGACGGCCATCGACACTTCGCGCCTGAACGTGACCTTCTGGCAGGGCGTGGGCCTGCAGTTCGTCAACATCAAGGCCTGGATGCTGGCCCTCACGCTCAGCGCGGGCTGGGTGGTCAACGCGGCCGGGCAGCCGGCCTCCAACCCCGGGGAGCGCCTGGCCATCATCTGCGGCGTGATGATGGTGTTTGCCTTCACCAGCAACTTTGTCTATGCGCTGGTGGGCTCGCTGCTGCGCCAGTGGCTGGCGCAGGGCACCCGGCTGCTGTGGTTCAACCGCACGCTGGCACTCGTGCTGGTGCTCACGGCGTACTGGATGCTCACCCTATGAACCGCACACAGGAAAAAGAAGCCCTGCTCTGGGGCCTGGTCGGCGTCACGCTGTTTGCGGCCACCTTGCCCATGACGCGGCTGGCGGTGGGCTCTACCGATGCACCCCAGCTGTCTCCCTGGTTCGTCACGTTCGGGCGTGCCGCCGTGGCGGGGCTGCTGTCCATCGGCTACCTGCTGTGGCAACGCGCACAGGGGCGCCTGAACCTGCCGGTGCGCGCCGAGTGGCCGCTACTGGGCATCACGGCCTTTGGCGTGATCGTGGGGTTCCCGTTGTTTCTGGCGCTGGCGCTGCGCCACGTGCCCAGCACCCACGGTGCGGTGGTCACGGCCCTGCTGCCACTGTCCACCGCCCTGCTGGGTGCGCTGTGGTACCGGCAGCGGCCTTCGGCAGGCTTCTGGGCCTGTGCGGTGCTGGGTAGCGGGCTGGTGCTGGGCTTCATGGTGTGGCGTGCGGGCGGCCTGTACCTGGGCGCGGCCAACGTCTACCTGCTGATTGCCATGACCACCGGCGCCCTGGGCTACATCGGCGGCGCCCGCCTCACGCCCCGGCTGGGGGCCGAGCAGGTGATTTGCTGGGTGCTGGTGTGTAGCCTGCCACTCACCCTGCCCGTGGCCTGGTGGTTCGCTCCCGCCGTGCCCTCCAGCATTGGCGCAATGAGCTGGGCGGGCTTTCTGTACGTTGCGTTGTTCTCGATGTGGATCGGCTTCTTTGCGTGGTACCGCGCCCTGGCGCTGGGGGCCGTGCGGGTCAGCCAGATCCAGCTCATCCAGCCTTTTTTGAGCCTGCTGTTTGCCGTGCCGCTGCTGGGTGAACACCTCGATACCGTCACCCTGGTGTTCGCCGTGGCCGTGATCGCCACGGTGTTCCTCGGCAAGAGAATGCCCGTCCACGCCACCCCAAGGTCCGCAGCATGAAGTTGAACAACATCCCCTTTGCCACCACCGACTGGGCCAGCATTCCGCGCGAAGAAAAAAGCGCCGAAGCGGGCCAAGCCTTTTGGCGCACCCAGACATTTGGCGAGGTGCGTGTGCGCATGGTCGAGTACACACCCGGCTATGTGTCCAACCACTGGTGCACCAAAGGTCATGTGCTGCTGTGCCTGAGCGGCGAGCTGCACACCGAGCTGGCCGACGGCCGCCAATACACCCTGACGCCGGGCATGAGTTACCAGGTGGCGGACAATGCAGAACCTCACCGGTCCACCTCCCCACAGGGCGCCACCCTGTTCATCGTGGACTAAGAAGATATGAACGCGCCCGCCAGGGCTGCTGCCCCCCATTTTTTGACAACAACTTTGCAACCGTAGCGGCCCAGGCGGCCACCCGCAGGAGACGAAAGTGAAACTGAACGACCTTCCCACCACCAGCACGTGGACCCTGGCACGCCGTGCCGAGCGCATGAACCCCTCGGTCATCCGCGAAATCCTGAAGGTCACCGAAAAGCCCGGCATCATCAGCCTGGCGGGCGGCCTGCCGTCGCCCAAGACTTTCCCGGTCTCCGCGTTTGCCGCCGCGTCCGCCGCGGTGCTGGCCAATGACGGCCCCGGCGCCCTGCAATATGCCGCCAGCGAAGGTTACGGCCCCCTGCGCCAGGCGATTGCCGACTTTTTGCCCTGGGACGTGGACGCTGACCAGATCCTGATCACCACCGGCTCGCAGCAGGCGCTGGACCTGATCGCCAAAATCCTCATCGACGAAAACAGCCGCGTGCTGGTGGAAACCCCCACCTACCTGGGCGCGCTGCAAGCCTTCACTCCGATGGAGCCCAACGTGGTGTCCGTGGCCAGCGACGACCAGGGCGTGCTGATGGACGACCTGCGCGCCAAGGTGGGCACGGGTGCGGACAAGGCGCGTTTCCTGTACGTGCTACCCAACTTCCAGAACCCCACCGGACGCACCATGAGCGACGCGCGCCGCACCGAGCTGGTGGCCGCCGCCGCCGAGCTGAACCTGCCCCTGGTGGAAGACAACCCCTACGGCGACCTGTGGTTCGACGCACCGCCGCCGGCCCCGCTCACGGCCCGCAACCCCGACGGCTGCATCTACATGGGCTCGTTCTCCAAGGTGCTGGCCCCCGGCCTGCGCCTGGGCTACATCGTGGCGCCCAAGGCCGTGTACCCCAAGCTGCTGCAAGCCAAGCAGGCGGCCGACCTGCACACCCCCGGCTACAACCAGCGCCTGGTGGCCGAGGTGATGAAGGACGGCTTCCTGGACCGCCACGTGCCCACCATCCGCGCGCTGTACAAGCAGCAGTGCGAGGCCATGCTGGCTGCGCTCGACAAGGAAATGCAAGGCCTGGGCGTGCACTGGAACCGCCCCGACGGCGGCATGTTCCTGTGGGTGCGCCTGCCCGAAGGCATGAGCGCCATCGAGCTGCTGCCCAAGGCCGTGGAGCGCAATGTGGCCTTTGTGCCCGGCGCGGCGTTCTATGCCGACAACGCCGACCACCGCACCCTGCGCCTGTCGTTCGTCACCTCCACCGTGGAGCAGATCGCCACCGGCATCGCCGCCCTGGCTGCGGCGATCCGCGAGAGCAAGGGCTGATTCACCGTGCTGAGGCTCTGGGGTCGCCTGTCGTCCATCAACGTGCGCAAGGTCGTGTGGGCCGTGCAGGAGCTGGGCCTGCCCTCGGTACAGCGCACCGACGCGGGCGGCCAGTACGGCATCGTGCGCGAGACGCGCTTTCTCGGCCTCAACCCCAATGGCCTGGTGCCGCTGATCGAGGACGAGGACACGGGCGTCACGCTGTGGGAGTCCAACGCCATCGTGCGCTATCTGTGCGCCCGGCATTCGCTGGGCAACCTGTACCCCGAAGACGTGCCCACGCGCTTTGTGGCCGAACAGTGGATGGACTGGCAACAGACCACGCTCAACCCCGCCGGGCGTGATGCGTTCCTCCAGTGGATTCGCACCCCTGCAGCGCAGCGCAATGAGGCGCTCATCGCCGCATCGGTGGCACTGACCGAACCGCTGATGGCGATGCTCGATGCCCACCTGGCGCGCCAGCCCTTCATGGCGGGTGAGCGGTTCACCATGGCCGACATCCCGGTGGGCTGCGAGATCCACCGCTGGTGGGGCTTGCCGCAAGAACGCGCCGCACGTCCCCACCTGGAGCGGTGGTACAACACGGTCAGCACCCGCCCCGGCGCCCGGGGCGTGTTGGATCAGCCTCTCGCGTGAGCCTCTCCATGCACCAGCGCCCCTTCAAGCAGATCGACGTGTTCAGCGACCGCCCCGGCTACGGCAACCCCGTGGCCGTGGTGCTGGATGCCGACGGCCTGAGCGACAGCGACATGCGCCGCTTTGCGGCCTGGACCAACCTGTCGGAAACCACCTTTTTGATGCCGCCCACAGACGCCGGACGCGCGGCCGGGGCTGACTACCGCCTTCGCATCTTCAGCCCCAATGGCGAGCTGCCTTTTGCGGGCCACCCCACGCTGGGCACCTGCCACGCCTGGCTGCAGGCGGGCCACCGCCCGCAGCAAGACGGCATGGTGATCCAAGAATGCGCGCTGGGCCTGGTGCGCATTGCCCTGAGCGGCGACACCCTGGCGTTTGCCGCGCCCCCGCTCAAGCGCAGCGCCCCCAGCCCCGCGCTGGTGCCACTGATCGCGAGCGCCCTGGGCCTGCGCCCGCAGCAGATTCTGGGTGCGCAGATGCTGGACAACGGCCCCGTGTGGCTGGGGCTGCTGCTCGACAGCGCCGACACAGTGCTGGGCCTGCACCCCGACCACGCCCGCCTGAAGGACCTGGGCCAGGACGTGGGCGTGATCCATGTGGGCCCTGCCGCCAGCAACACCGCCCAGCCCGGCGTGGTGGTGCGCGCGTTTGCCGCCCCCATGGGCAACCCTGAAGACCCGGTGACGGGCACCCTCAACGCGAGCCTGGCCGAATGGCTGATTGCCGATGGCCTGGCCCCCCGCAGCTACCTGGTGGCCCAGGGCGAATGCCTGGGCCGCGCGGGCCGCGTACACATCCGCCAGGACGATGACCACCAGCTGTGGGTGGGCGGCCGCGCCGTCACCTGCATTGAAGGCACGGTGCTGTTATGAGCCCGCGCCGCCCTGCCCCACACCCCAGCGGCTGATTCGGCCTGGGCCCCGCGCGCAACGCGGGCCGAGCCACCACCAAACCTTCCCCACCGGGATGCCCAACCCCGGTGAGCCCCCGGCGTGCCCGGCCCACCCCGCTTCACTGCTTTTTTGTTTCCAAGGACCTGACCACCATGCACCAACGCCCCTTCCAGCAAGTCGATGTGTTCACCGCCGCGCCCTACCGTGGCAACCCCCTGGCCGTGGTGCTGGACGGCTCCGGTCTCAGCACCGAAGCCATGCAGGACTTCACCAACTGGACCAACCTGTCCGAAGCCACCTTCTTGCTGCCCCCCACCCCGGAAGGCCGCGCCGCCGGGGCCGACTACCGCGTGCGCATCTTCTGCCCCGGACGCGAGCTGCCTTTTGCAGGCCACCCCACACTGGGCAGCTGCCATGCCTGGCTCAAGGCCGGCGGCCAGCCCCAGGTCGCGGGCCAGGTGGTGCAGGAATGTGGTGTGGGCCTGGTCACGCTGCGGCAGGACGGCGAACGCCTGGCCTTTGCTGCACCGCCCCTCATCCAAAGCGGCCCGCTGGCCGAAGAGGACGTGGCGCTGATCGCTCGCGGCCTGGGCGTGGCGCGCAGCGACATCCTGCACCACGCTTGGTGCGACAACGGCCCCAATTGGCGCGGGGTGATGCTGCGCAGCAGCGAGCAGGTGCTGGCGCTGAAGCCCGACGCCAGCATCCTGGGCCAGCTGGACGTGGGCGTGGTGGGCCCGCGTGGAAAAGTCGGCGTCATTGGCAGCACCGACGCCGAAGGCATCGCCTTTGAAGTGCGCGCCTTCTTCCCCGGCAACAACGGCCTGGCCGAAGACCCCGTGACCGGCAGCCTGAACGCCGCACTGGCCCAGTGGCTCATCGGCGCCGGACTGGCCCCCACGCAGTATGTGGCCGCCCAGGGCACCTGCCTGGGCCGCGCAGGGCGGGTGTACGTGCAGCAGGACGGCGACACGATCTGGGTGGGCGGCAGCTCGGTCACCTGCATGGCTGGCGAGGTGCTGCTGTGACCGCGTCCACCACCCAACACGCCCCCTGCGTGGACCACCTGGTCGTGCTAGCGGCCGACCTGGCGAGCGGTGTGGAATGGTGCGCACGCACGCTGGGCATCACCCCCACGGCGGGCGGCGAACACCCGCTGATGGGCACGCACAACCGCATCTTCAACGTCTCCAGCACGGCGCATCCACGCGCCTACCTGGAGATCATTGCTATCAATCCAGGAGCACCCAAGGCAATATCCACTAGCGCAAGACGCTGGTTTGACATGGATGACGCCAATCTGCAGGTCCAGGTGGCGCAACACGGCCCCCAGCTCATCCACTGGGTGGCGAGCGTGCCCGACGTGGCGGCCACGTGCACCGCGTTGTCGGCGCTGGACATGGATCGCGGCGCCGTCATCACCGCCAGCCGCCCCACGCCCCATGGCCTGCTGCAGTGGCAGATCACTGTGCGCGATGACGGATTGCGCCTGATGGACGGCTGCCTGCCCACGCTCATCCAGTGGGGCGCGGCGCACCCCTGCGACAGCCTGCCCGCCAGCGGCGTGCAGCTGGAGCAGCTTGCACTGCAGCACCCGCAAGCCGCCACCTTGCAGGCCGCGTGCACCGCCGTGGGTGTGGCCGCCTCCGTCCCCGTCACGCCGGGCACCGCGCCGCGCCTCTCTGCCCAGCTCCGCACGCCACGGGGCCCCGTCACCCTCACCTCAGTCACCTCTCAGGAGTAAACCGCCATGCTGTTTTCGTTGCAGGAATTGCTGTTCTTCGCGCTCGCCGCGCTCGTGCTGGTGCTCACGCCGGGCCCCAACATGGTGTACTGCGTCTCGCGCAGCCTCACCCAGGGGCCACGCGCCGGGCTCATCTCGCTGACCGGTGTGGTGCTGGGTTTTGTCGTGCACCTGCTGGCGGCGGCGCTGGGCCTCACCGCGCTGCTGGCGGCCGTGCCGCTGGCGTTTGACGCCATCCGCTACGCCGGGGCCGCCTACCTGCTGTGGATGGCCTGGCAGGCCGTCAAGCCCGGTGGCACCGCGCCGTTTGAAGCGCGCAACCTGCCGCACGACAGCCCACGCACGCTGTTCCTCATGGGCTTTATGACCAACCTGCTCAACCCCAAGGTGGCCATGTTCTACCTGTCGTTTTTCCCTCAGTTTCTGCATCCCGAGCGCGGCCAGCTGCTGCAACAAAGCCTGACGCTGGGCGCGGTGCAGATCAGCACCAGCGCCGCCGTCAACGCCTTGCTGGTGCTGGGCGCCGCGCGCGTGGCGCTGTTCCTTAACCGCAACGCTGCCTGGATGCGCGCCCAGCGCTATTTCATGGGCACCGTGCTGGGCCTGCTCGCCGCGAACCTGATCAAGGCCAGTTTTGGGGATCGCGTTGGAGTGCGATCGGGATAAGTGGATGCTTCGGGTGCGCCGCATGGGCTCGTGCCCATGCAAGCAGCCGTGGCGTCCAATCACCCGATTTCACTCCAACCCTTCGGGCAAGCCTCTTTTGGGGCGGTCTGCTGCGTTGCGGCGCTTGTGGATAGCCGGAACTATCCACTGCGCACCGCGCCTTGCACCCCATCCCCAAAGGGGGCTTGCGCGACCCCAAAACTGGCCTTGATCAGGCTCCTCCTCACCGAAAAGAAAGCCGCCGTATGAACACCCGCCTCGACCCCACCGCCCTGCTGCCCACCCTGCCCGATATCGAAGCCGCCGCCCAGGTGGTGTACCGCGACTTCGCCGCCACGCCCCAGTACCGCTGGGGCCTGCTCAGCCAGCGCCTGGGCACCGACTGCTGGCTCAAGCACGAGAACCACACACCCGTGGGCGCGTTCAAGATCCGGGGTGGCCTGACCTACTTCGACCAGCTCGCACAACGCGGCGCGCTGCCCCAAGAGGTCATCAGCGCCACACGCGGCAACCACGGCCAAAGCATGGGCTGGGCCGCGCGCCGCCACGGCGTGGCCTGCACCATCGTCGTGCCCAGGAGCCTGCTCAAGGCCTTTTAAGGGCCCTAAAAAGGCCTTGAACAGGCTCCAACGCAACTCGGTGGAGAAGAACGCTGCCATGCGCGCCCTGGGCGTCACGCTCATCGAACACGGCGACGACTTTCAGGAGGCGCGCGAACACGCGATCCAGCTCGCGGCCCAGCGCGGCGCCCACATGGTTCCCAGCTTCCACCCCGACCTGCTGCGCGGTGTCAGCACCTACTGGTGGGAGTTCTTGCGCGCCGTGCCGCAGCTCGATGTGGTGTACGTGCCCATCGGCCAGGGCTCGGGCGCGTGCTCGGCCATCGCAGCCAAGCTTGCGCTGCAGCACCCCGTGCGCGTGGTCGGCGTGGTCAGCAGCCATGCCACCACCTACGCCGATTCGCTGGCCGCAGGCCACGTGGTCGAGGCACCCGTCACCACCCAGCTCGCCGACGGCATGGCCTGCCGCGTGGCCGACGCCGAGGCCCTGGCCGTGATGGCGCCCCACATCGACCACATCGTGCAGGTGAGCGACGCCGAAGTGGCCGCTGCCATGCGCGCCTTGTTCACCGACACGCACAACGTGGCCGAAGGCGCAGGTGCGGCGGCACTGGCGGCAGCGCTGCAGGAACGCGACCAGCTACAGGGTTTGCAAGTGGGCCTGGCGTTGACGGGCGGCAACGTGGATGCGCCCATGTTCGGCAACGTTCTGGCGGACTGAAGCCCTCGCGGATTCAACCGAAAAAGCTACACATTTAATAGCATCGGTCGCTTTTGCGACAAACGCCTGCGGCGGGTTCTGATCACAATCCGCCGCATGGGAACCCTCTACCTCGTGCGCCACGGCCAGGCCTCGTTTGGCGCGGAAGATTACGACCAGCTCAGCGCTCTGGGCCGCCAGCAGGCAGTGCGCCTGGGCGAACACTGGCGCGCACGCGGCTTGGGGTTTGACGCCGTCATCACCGGTACACTGCGCCGCCACACGCAGACGCTGGAAGGCATCGCCGAGGGCCTGCAGACCACGCCCAATGCGCTGCAGTTGCCAGGCCTCAATGAATACGACAGCCATGCGCTGATCGCCGCCATCCACCCCCAGCCCCTGGGCCCGGCCGACACGCCTGAGCGCTACCGCGCGCACTTTCGCATCCTGTGCGACGCGCTGGCGCAGTGGATGGCAGGTGTCATCAGCCCCCAGGGCATGCCCAGCTGGAACGAATTTTCGGCCGGCGTGCGCAGCGCGCTGGACCATGTGCGCCACCACCACGCAGGCCAGAACGTGCTGCTGGTGAGCAGCGGCGGCCCCATCTCCACCGCTGTGGGTGAGGTGCTGGGCACGGCGCCCGAGGTGACCATTGCGCTGAACATGCGCATACGCAACAGCGCGGTGACGGAGTTCTCCATCTCGCCCAAGCGATTGATGCTGCAGACCTTCAACACGCTGCCGCACCTCAATGAGCTGGAGCATGCGCAGTGGGTCACACACGCCTGAGCGCCGAGATTTCGGCTTTTTGAACCCTTCAGGCCGCTTGCGCCCCTAGTGGATCATGCGTCGACAGCTATTAATAACATAGCAAATCGATTCAACCCAGGTCAGGCCCGCTCGCCAGGGTAGACAGCGGCAGCGCCTGCAGCTCCTGCAACAGCGCCACCAGTTGCCGCGCTGCAGCGTCCACCACCGCTTGCCCCTTGTCGGCCGTGGCTGCGGCCGCGTCACCCACGGCACCCGCCGGGTGATAGTCCTGCATCTGCCAGCCCAGCTTGGCGGTTTTTCCGTTGCCCAGAATGGCATAGCGCTCCGACCGGTCTTGTGAAGTGGAGCGGAAGTTTTGCGCTTGTTCCATGCGCACCGTGGCGGGCGCCAGGTGCAGCATCATCGATGTCTCGATCTCGCCCGCATGGATGCCAAAGCGGTGCTCCTGGGCGCTGAAACGGCCCGCCACCGCATCGGGCAGCGGCAGGCTGAACCAGCTGGCGCTGTAGACGATGAGGTCGCAGCGCGTACGCAGCTCGCGCGCCACGATGTCCATCACGCTCACCTGGCCGCCGTGGCCGTTGAACAGCAGCAGCTTCTTGATGCCCGCGCGGGCCACGCACTCTCCGATCTCGGTCCACAGCGCGATCACCGTGGCGGGCGACAGCGTGAGCGTGCCGGGAAAGCGGATGTGCTCCGGGCTCAGGCCCACGTTTTGCGGCGGCAAGAACAATACTGGCAAGTCGGCGGGCAGCTGCGGCAGCGCGGCATCGATCACGCCCTGCAGCAGCGTCGCATCCACCGACAGGGGAAGGTGCGGCCCATGCTGCTCGATGGCCGCCACGGGCAGCACGGCCACCACCTGGTCGGCCTGGCCAGCGCTTTGCAGTGCGGCAAAGTCGCGGGTGGTCAGGTCGGCCCAGAAGCGCGACGGCAGGGCCGGGGTAGAGGAAGTTGGGGGCACGGCGGCAGCGGTCATGGCGCGATGTTAGCTGCGGTCTGCGCCATGCCCGCCTTATCGCAGGGCCGTGGTGATCAGCCAGTACACACCATGGCCTGCACCCAGTGCCAGCAGCAGCGCCAGTGCCGCACCACTGGTGCGGGAGGGCAGGCCCCGGTGCCGCTGCCAGGCGCGCACGCCCACCGCCACGGCGCTGCCGCCCGCGGCCAGCACGGCCCACAGCATCCACACCAGCCCCCGGCCCAGGCAGCCAAAGCTTTCGCAGTACAGCGTGAAGCCGTAGTACGACAGGGCCACCAGCAGCACACAAAGGGCCAGCAGCAGGCCGTCCAGCACCCGCCCCACCCGCTGCGCCGTGCGCGATGGGGGAACAGCAGCGGCGGGGGACGCAGGGGCGGCGCTCATGAAAGCCTCACAAAGGAATGGCGGCCAGCATAGCGCCCGGCGGCACACGCTGCGCTGCCGCCCGTCCCGCTACCATCACCGCATGACCCAAGACCTCTTCCGCCAAGACGCCTACCTGCGCGAATGCAGCGCCCACATCACCGCCGTCACCGATGCCGGGATCGTGCTGGACCAGACCGTGTTCTACCCCCTGGGCGGCGGCCAGGCCGGCGACAGCGGCGTGCTGGTGCTGGCAGACGGCACGCAGATCACCATTGCCGACACCCGCAAGGGCAAAGATGCCGATGGCAACCCCACCAGCGACATCGTCCACATCCCCGCCCCCGGGCAGGAAGACCACGTGGCGCAGCTCATGCCCGGTACGGCCGTCACCGCCCGCATCGACTGGGAGCGCCGCCACCGCATGATGCGCCTGCACACCACCAGCCACCTGCTGTGCCACGTGGTGCCGCAGCTGGTCAACGGCTGCTCGATCACGCCCGACTACGCGCGGCTGGACTTTGCGATGACCGACCCGCTGGACAAGGAGCACCTGACAGCCGCCATCGCCACCCTGGTGGCCGCTGCGCACCCGCTCACCGTGGCCTCGATCAGCGATGAAGAACTGGACGCCAACCCCGCCCTGGTCAAGAGCATGAGCGTGCAGCCTCCGCGCGGCACCGGGCGCATCCGCACCATCCGCATCGGGGGCGAAGGCGGCGCGCCGCTGATCGACCTTCAGCCCTGTGGGGGCACGCATGTGGCCAACACGTCGGAGATCGGCGCCATCGTGGTGACGAAGATTGAAAAGAAAAGCGCCACCACCCGCAGGGTGGTGCTGGGCTTTGCCCAGTGAGCGGAGCGAAAAGCGCTTTTCTTTGGGGCGGAATCATTTGCACGCAGTGCAAGTGAGGCCGCACCAAAAGCCCTGGCATCAACAACCACTCGCAGGGTGGTGCTGGGCTTCGCCCCGTAAGCGGCGCCCGACCCCACTGTCAACAATCTTGAGTCACCGCAGCCCCCGGTTGCATTGGCTTACGCAAGCAGGCGGACAACGGGGACAATAGCGCCCGCGCGCAGCACCCGCCCGGCCCTCGGGCGGCGGTGACCGGTTCTTCCTCCCGGGGCTGCGGCGCCTACCCTTGCCTGCCGCCATGCCGATCTCCCTGCGCTCCGTCTCGTTTGCCACCCTGCGCCAGCACCGCTGGTTCCGCCCCGCCGTCCGCGCGCTGGCGGGTTTGATCGCCCTGTGGCTGATCACCTGGCTCGCCATCCCGCCGCTGGTCAAAGGCCCGCTGGAGCGCATCGCGTCCGAGCAACTGGGCCGCGCCGTGACCATTGGCGGCATCGACTTTCAACCCTGGAGCCTCGAATTTGCGCTGCGTGACGTGGCTGTGGCGGGTGCCAACGGCGGGCCTACGCAGCTGACCATTGGCCGCATCTATGCCGATGGCGAGCTGCAATCGCTGTTTCGCCTGGCGCCCGTGGTGGACGCCTTCACCATCGACAACCCGGTGCTGCGCATCACCCACCAGGGCGACGGCCGCTACGACGTGGACGACATCATCGCCAAGGTCACCGCGCCCAAGAGCGACCCCGAGCCCGACACAGGCCCCGCGCGCCTGGCGCTGTACAACCTGGCGCTCACGGGCGGCAGCATCGACTTCATCGACAACACCGTCAGCGAGACCCACGAGGTGCGCGCGCTGGCGCTGAAAGTGCCGTTCATCAGCACCCTGCCCTCGCAGCGCGAGGTGAAGGTGGAGCCCCACCTGGCGTTCACACTGGACGGCAGCCGGTTTGACTCATCGGCCCAGGGCACGCCGTTTGCACAGACCGGCAAAGCCGACGCGCAGATCCGGCTGGATGGGCTGAACCTGGCGCCCTACCTGGGCTACCTGCCCGCCAACCTGCCCGTGAAGGTGCAAAGCGCCACACTGGATGCGGATGTGAAGGTGGCCTTTGAACAGCACCCGCGCATGGCCGCCGTGAAGCTGACAGGCACCGTACAGGCCAGCGGTGTGCGCATGGCCGACCGCCAAGGCGCCGACCTGCTGAGCTACGAGCGCCTGAAGATCGACATGGCAGATGTGCGCCCGCTGGAGCAGATCGTGCGCCTGCAGCATGTGGAGCTGACGGCGCCGATGGTGAACACCACCCGCGACGCCAGCGGCCAGATCAACCTGGCGCAACTGACCACGCCCGCCCCGCCAGCGCGGCCTCCCACACCCGCCAAGGGCAAGACCGCGACACCTGCGAAATCCGCCTCTACTGCTACTGCCGCTTCACCACCGGCCAGCGCAGCATCCGCCCCAGCGTCCCCCGCCTCCCCAGACAACGCCAAGGCCAAAACAGCCGCCCCCGCCTGGGCGGTCGAAGTGGGCTCGATCGCCGTGCGCGGCGGCACCCTGCGCTGGGCCGACGCCACCACGCGCCCCGCTGCAGCCCTGCAGGCCACGGAACTCACGCTGGAGGCCGCCGACATCGCCCTGCCCTTTGCCAAAGACAACGCCAAGCCCTTCACCTTCAAGGGCGGGCTCAACCTGCAGGGCAGCACGCTCAGCTTCACCGGCGAAGCGACGGACCAGAAAGCCCAGGTCAACGCCACCCTGAACGCCCTGGCCCTGCAACTGGCCGCGCCCTACCTGGCCCAGGCGGTGGAGCCCAAGGTGACCGGCCAGCTCAGCGGCGACGTGGGTGTGACCTGGCAAGCCCCCGCGAGCGCAGCCGCACAGGCAGGTGCCACAGGCGTCACGATCAAGGCGGGCCCCCTGGCGCTGGAGCAACTGGCCGTCAAGCAGGGCAAGACCACCTTGGCCAGCCTGGGCAAGCTGGAGATTGCAGGCGCCGAAGTGCCCCTGGACGCACGCACCGCCACACTGGAGCGCCTGGCCATCAGCCAGCCGCAACTGGCGGTGGAGCGCGGTGCAGATGGCCGCTGGATGTTTGAACGCTGGCTGAAATCGGAGAAGGCCACCCCCGCAGCGCAAGGCAGCGCCACCGCAACTGCTGACCCCGCCCCCGCCAGCAACGGCACGCCCTGGAAGCTGCGCGTGGCCGACTTCTCGCTGCAGGGCGGCACGGTCTCACTGGCCGACAACGCCCAGCCGCGCCCCGTAGCGCTGGACCTGACCGCCCTGGGCATCACCGCCCGCAACCTGGCCAGCGACGGCAGCAAGCCCGAGGCCTTCACACTCACCGCCCGCGCCGCCGCGCCGGGCAAGGGCAACAACAAGGCCGCGCCCGGCACGATCGACTACCAGGGCACGCTGGCCCTGCAGCCGCTGACCACCCAGGGCAAGCTCAACGCCACGCGCCTGCCGGTGCACGCACTGGACGGCTACCTCGCCAGCCAGCTGTCGGTGGAGCTGCTGCGCGCCGACGTGGGCTACCGGGGCCAGGTGGCCCTGGCGCAGTCCGACAAGGGCACCAGCCTGCGCTTGAGCGGCGATGCGGTGGTGGAAGACCTGCGGGCCAACAGCACGGCCGCCTTCACCCCCAAGACCGAGGCCCAGGTGGGTGAGGAACTGCTGGCCTGGAAGAGCCTGAACCTGCGCGGCCTGGCCGTGGCCACCGCCCCCGGCACCGCGCCGCGCGTGGAGGTCAAGGAGACCAGCCTGGTGGACTTTTTTGCCCGGGTCACCATCAACGAGGCCGGCCGCATCAACCTGAGCGACATTGCCAAGACCCCGGCCGAGGCACGGGCGGCCAATGCGGCCAGCGCTGCGGCCAGCACGGCCGCCCCCACGGCATTGGCCCCCGCCTCAGCCGCATCGGCAGCGCCCACCGCCCCTGCCACTGCTGCGGTGGCCCAGGCCGACCCGCTGGCCCCTGTGGTGGTCTTTGGCCCCGTGAGCCTGGTCAACGGCAAGGTGCTGTTCTCGGACTTTTTCATCAAGCCCAACTACTCGGCCGACCTGTCGGAGCTGACCGGCAAGCTCAGCGCGTTCTCGTCCGAAGCCTCGGGTGGCGAGCCCGTGCTGGCCGACCTGGAGCTGCGCGGCCGCGCCGAGGGCTCGGCGTCGCTCGAAGTCACCGGCAAACTCAACCCGCTGGCCAAACCGCTGGCGCTCGACATCACCGGCAAGGTGCGCGATCTCGAGCTGCCCCCGCTCACACCGTATTCCGTCAAATACGCCGGGCACGGCATCGAGCGCGGCAAGCTCAGCATGGACGTGAACTACAAGGTGCTGCCCAATGGCCAGCTCACCGCCAGCAACCGGCTGGTGCTGAACCAGCTGACCTTTGGCGAGCCCGTGGAGGGCGCGCCCAACAGCCTGCCCGTGAAGCTGGCCGTGGCCCTGCTGGCCGACCGCCAGGGCGTGATCGACCTGGACCTGCCCATCAGCGGCTCGCTGAACGACCCACAGTTCCGCGTCGGCCCGGTGATCTTCAAGATCATCATCAACCTCATCGGCAAGGCGCTGACCTCGCCCTTCAGCCTGCTGGCCAGCGCCTTTGGTGGTGGCGAGGAGATGAACCATGTGCCCTTTGCCCCCGGGAGCGCCGCCCTGACGCCCGAGGCGCAGCAGAGCCTGGACAAGGTGGCCAAGGCCCTGGCCGACCGCCCCGCACTCAAGATCACCGTGACCGGCACGGCCAGCCTGCCAGACGAACGCGAAGGCCTGCAGCGCGAGCACCTGCAGCAGCTGGTGCTGGCCGAAAAACGCCGCGCCAACCCGGCGGACACCGCCCCCGTGTCGGCCGCCGAGTACCCCGCACTGCTCAAGGAGGTGTACCGCCGCGCCGACATCCCCAAGCCGCGCAATTTGGTCGGCCTGGCCAAGGACCTCACGGTGCCCGAGATGGAAGCCCTGCTGCTGGCCCACCAACCCGCCACCGAGGCCATGGCCGCCGAGCTGGCCACGCAGCGCGGCCAGGCGATCCGCGCGTACCTGGTGGCGCAAAAGCTGCCGGTGGAACGGCTGTTCGTGGCCGCGCCCAAATCGGGCAAGCAGCCCGAAAAGTGGACCCCGCGTGCGGATTTGAGCCTGGCGACACAGTGAGCAACACCCCCTGAGTCGCCTACGGCGCCTTCCCCCTCTCTCGCTACGCGGGAGGGGGACGCCCCCAGCGCGGCGGGGCGGCCCTTGCGCGGGGGCCCTGGTACTGGCCACGCCAGTTTCCACGGACATGGACGGCTCCAAGCACAATAGTGGATCGAGAATCGAAACGGCGGCAGCGCCGGAACCAATCCCGCCCCGCCCGCTCCCACACTGCACCATGCCTTCACGCCTGTTCCACCGCCTTGCAGCCACTCTTTTTTTTATCGCTGCCAGCGCTTTATGGACTAGCGCTAGCGCCCAATTGGGCACCAAAACGACCGGTCAGGGCACCAGCGTGGTCACCACGCCCTATGTGCGGGCCGAGCTGCTGGCCCATGCGCCCCAGGGCGTGGCGCCCGGCCAGCCGCTGTGGCTGGGCCTGCAGATCACCCACCAGCCCGAGTGGCACACCTACTGGAAGAACCCCGGCGACTCCGGCCTGCCCACCGACCTGGCCTGGACGCTGCCCGCCGGGCTGGACGCGGGCGAGATCGCCTGGCCCCTGCCCAAGAAGATCCCTATCGGCACGCTGGCCAACTATGGCTACGAAGGCACGGTGCTGCTACCCGTGCCCGTGACGGTGGCCAGCACCTACGCCCCCGCGCCGCTGGCCAAGGACGCGACGATCAAACTGCGCGCCTCGTGGCTGGTGTGCCGCAAGGAGTGCATTCCTGAAGAGGGCGAGTTCACGCTGCAGTTGCCCATAAAGAGCACCACCGCATTGAACGGCGCAGCCTTTGACGCCGCCGCCAAGGCCCAGCCCCAGCCCGTGCTGGCGAGCACCACCGGCGTCGTTCCCGACAGCCAGGCGCAGATTGCGGACGGCAATGTGCTCAACGTCAGCGTGCAGGGCCTGCCCGTGGCGCTGCGCGGCAAGACGCTGGACCTGTTCCCCGAAACTGCCGAGGTCATCGACAACGCCGCGCAGTGGAAGCAGGCCTGGAACGGCAGCGTGTGGACCGCGCAGATTCCTTTGTCGGCCCAGCGCAGTGCCAGCCCCAGCCTGATGCCCGTAGTGCTGGCCGAGCAGGCGGCCCCAGGCCATGGCACCGACCCCGACACCCGCACCGGCTACCGCGCCGAGCTGAAGGTGCTGGGCACCTGGCCGCAGGGTGCGTCGGTGGCCAGCGTGTCGCCCGCGCTGGAGGCCGCGCTCAAAGCCAATGCAGCGCAGGCAGGCGGCGTGGCAACCTCGGCTGCGGGCTCTGGCGCCTCGTCCCTCACCCTGACCGCCGCGCTGCTTGGCGCCTTGCTCGGGGGGCTCATCCTCAATCTCATGCCCTGCGTGTTCCCGGTGCTGGCAATCAAAGTGGTGGGCTTTACCCAGCATGCGCAGGACCGGCGCGCGCACCGCGTCAGCGGCATCGCCTACACAGCGGGCGTGGTGCTGTCGTTCATTGCCCTGGGCGCGCTCATGCTGGGCCTGCGCGCTGCGGGTGAGGCGGTGGGATGGGGCTTCCAATTGCAGTCGCCCACCGTGGTGGCATCGCTGGCGGCGCTGTTTACGCTGATCGCACTCAACCTCGCGGGGGTGTTCGAGTTCGGGCATTTCCTGCCGTCCTCAGTCGCCAGCCTGCAGGCGCGCCACCCGGTGGCCGACAGCTTCCTCACCGGCGTGCTGGCCGTGGCCGTGGCCTCGCCCTGCACGGCGCCGTTCATGGGCGCATCGCTGGGCCTCACGGCCACGCTGCCTGCGCCCCAGGCGCTGGCCGTGTTTGCAGCGCTGGGGCTGGGGCTGGCGCTGCCGTATCTGGCGGCCAGCTTTGTACCCGCCGTGGCGCGCGCCCTGCCCCGCCCCGGGGCGTGGATGGACGCTTTCCGCAAGCTCATGGCCTTCCCCATGCTGGCCACGGTGGTCTGGCTGGTGTGGGTGCTGGGCCAGCAAAGCGGCATCGATGGCGCGGGCGCACTCTTGATCCTGCTGGTGGGGCTGTCGCTGGTGGTGTGGGCCCTGTCGCTGGCCGGGCGTGCGCGGGTTTGGATGGCCACGGTTTCCATCGCGGCCATGGCGCTGTTGGTCTGGTCCTTTGCGCCGCACATCACCAACGTTCCCACCACCCAAAGTGCCACCCAGGCGTCGTCGGCCACCGGCTGGCAGCCCTGGGCCCCCGGCGCGGCCGAGCAGATCGTGGCCGGGGGCCGCCCCGTGTTTGTGGACTTCACCGCCGCCTGGTGCGTGACCTGCCAGTACAACAAGAAGACCACCCTGACCCACGCCGACGTGCTGGCCGACTTGCAGACCAAGAACGTTGCCCTGCTGCGCGCCGACTGGACGCGCCGCGACCCCGCCATCACCGCCGCCCTGGCGTCACTGGGCCGCAACGGCGTGCCTGTGTACGTGTTCTACCGCCCCGGCAAGCCGCCGGTGGTGTTGACCGAAGTGCTCAGCGTGGACGAGGTGCGCGCCACCATTGCCCAGTTGTAGCCCGCCCTGCTTTCGACCACCTGCCAACCCCTTCAGGAGACCTTGCCATGAAGCTGCTTCGCCGTACGTTGATCGCAACCGCTGCCCTCGTCGCCCTGGGCGCACAGGCCGCCACTGTGGGCCAGCCCGCGCCCGACTTCACGCTCAAGGACACCTCGGGCAAGACCGTGCGCCTGTCGGACTTCAAGGGCAAGCATGTGGTGCTGGAGTGGACCAACCCCGGCTGCCCCTTTGTGCGCAAGCACTACGACAGCGGCAACATGCCCGCTACGCAAAAGGACGCCACTGGCAAAGGCGTGGTGTGGCTGTCCATCAACTCCACCGAAAAAGCCAGCAGCGACTACCTGGAGCCCTCCAAGCTAATGGCCTGGAAGCAGGAGCGCAAGGCCACCCCCACCGCTGTGCTGATGGACGAGGAAGGCACCGTGGGCAAGAGCTACGGCGCACGCACCACGCCGCACCTGTACATCGTCAACCCGCAGGGCCAGCTCATCTACGCGGGCGGCATCGACAGCATCCCCTCGGCCCGCCCGGCCGACATCGAGAAGGCCACCAACTATGTGAAGGCGGGGCTGACCGAGGCGCTGGCAGGCAAGCCCATCTCGGCGGCGACGACGGCGCCGTATGGGTGCAGCATCAAGTACAAGTCGCCGGCCTGACCTGCCGCTGCGAACCCGAGGGCATACGTACACTGTTTGCATGCTCCACACCCCCGACACCATCAGCACCCTGCGCCACCTGCTCACCGCCTGCCGCACCATCGCGGTGGTGGGCCTCTCGCCGCAGTGGCACCGCCCCAGCTACTTTGCGGCCAAGTACATGCAGGCGCACGGCTACCGCATCGTGCCGGTCAACCCGCTGGTGGCGCGTGAGGGCGGGCAGATTTTGGGCGAGGCGGCCTACGCCAGCGTGACCGAGGCGGCTGCCGCGCTGGCCGCGCAGGGCCAGAAGATCGACATGGTGGACTGCTTTCGCAAGAGTGAGGACATCCCGCCGCTGGCCGACGAGGCCGTTGCCATCGGCGCAAAGTGCCTGTGGCTGCAGCTGGGCGTGTTCAACGAAGCGGCAGGCCTGCGCGCCGAGGCCGCCGGGCTGCAGGTGATCCAGAACCGCTGCGTGAAGATCGAACATGCCCGGCTGTTTGGCGGCCTGGGCTGGATGGGCGTGAACACGCGCGTGATCAGCGCCAAGCGCCTGCGGCAGCTGCCTTACTAGCAAATTGATAGCTGCCAGCACATATCGCACTTGCGCTTGCGGCCTATTTCATTCAAATTCCTTCACCCCCCCCTGCGCAGCACTGCGGGCTGCGCCACCGCCATGACAGAGCCCACATCCAACGGCGCCGACCGCCACTTCGGTTTTGGCACCCGCGCCATCCACGCCGGTGCCCAGCCCGACCCCGTGACCGGCGCCCGCGCCACGCCCATCCACCAGACGACCAGCTTTGTGTTCGACAACGCCGAGCACGCGAGCAGCCTGTTCAACCTGCAGACCTTTGGCAACGTCTACAGCCGCATCAGCAATCCCACGGTGGCTGTTTTTGAAGAGCGCATCGCCAGCCTGGAGAACGGCCGCGCCGCGCTCGCGTGCGCCAGCGGCATGGCAGCGCAGATGGCAGCTCTGCTGGCCATTTTGAAAACCGGTGACCACATCGTGGCGGCCAGCACGCTCTATGGCGGCACGGTGGGGCAGCTGGGCGTGGGGTTTGGCCGCCTGGGCATCGAGACCACGTTTGTGGACCCGGCCGACCCCGCAAACTTTGCGCGCGCCATGCGCCCCAATACCCGCGCTGTGTATGGCGAGACCATCGGCAACCCACTGGTCAACGTGCTCGACATCGCCGCCGTTGCCGAGGTGGCGCATGCGCACGGCGTGCCGCTCGTCATCGACAACACGGTGGCCAGCCCCTACCTGTGCAACCCCTTGCAGCTCGGCGCCGACATCGTGGTGCACAGCGCCACGAAGTACATCGGCGGCCACGGCACGACCATGGGCGGCGTGGTGGTGGAAGGTGGCAAGTTTCCGTGGGACAACGGCAAATTCCCCGAGATGGTGGAGCCCAGCCGTGCGTACCACGGCGTGAAGTTTTATGAGACCTTTGGCGACTTCGGCTACACGATGAAGGCGCGCATGGAGGTCAACCGCACCTTTGGCGGTGTACTCTCGCCCATGAACGCATGGCAGCTGCTGCAGGGCGCCGAAACCCTGCACCTGCGCATGCGCGAGCACTGCCGCAATGCGCTGGCCGTGGCGAAGTTTCTGCAGAGCCACCCGCAGGTGGCGTGGGTCAACTACCCCGGCCTGGCGGATTCTCCGTACTACGACCTGGCGCAAAAGCAGTTCCGCGCGGTGGACGGCGCGCCGGGCGCCTCGGGCATTCTCACGTTTGGCGTGAAGGGTGGCGCGGCGGCCGGTGAGAAGTTCATCGACGCCTGCGAGTTTTTGAGCCATCTCGCCAACATCGGCGACGCGAAGACGCTGGTGATTCACCCTGCCTCGACCACGCACCGGCAGCTGAACGAAGAAGAACTGGCCCGCGCGGGTGTGAGCGCGGACATGGTGCGGCTGTCGGTGGGGATTGAGGACCTTCAAGATATCCTGTGGGACATTGACCAGGCGCTGGGGCGCGCAGCGGGCTGATCGCCCCACGGGCTACGCGGGGCTGACCGGCGCACCCAACCGCTGCGACAAACTTCGCGCCGCCTCGCGCAGGTGCTGCGCCGCCGGGCTGACGGGCCCCGTCTGCAGCGTGGCACTGGGGCCGATCACGGCGATGCACAGCACCAGCTGCCCAAACCCATCAAACACCGGCGTTGCCAGCGCGCTGATCCCGGGCAGCAGCTGGTCGGTCACCTCGCTGATCTGGTGCTGGCGCACCGCCTCCAGCTCGGCCGCAAAGGCGGGCTCATCCAGCGCGCCTGCAAACCCTTCGGCGGCCAGCGCAGCCGCTGCGCGCTCGCGCGGGCCGAAGGCTGCAAACACCTTGCCCGTGGCCGTGTGCCGCACCGAGGCCGTGGTACCGTGGCGCATGGCCACGTACACGGCGGTGGGGCCTTCTTCCACCCGAATGATGGTGGGGCCGTTGTCGCCCCAGACCGAGGCCGACACGGTGTAGCCAATGCGCTGGGCCAGCGCGGGCAGCTCGGCAATGGCCAGGCGCACCGGGTCCACCTGCTGCAGGCTGATCAGGCCCAGCTGCATGGCCAAGGGGCCCAGGCCGTAGTGGCCGCTCACGGCGTCCTGCTCGATCAGGCCCAGCTTGCCAAAGCTCACCAGGTAGGGATGGGCCTTGGCGGCCGTCATGTCCGCTGCGCGGGCCAGGTCCTTGAGCGCCATGCGCCGACCGGTGCGCGCCAGCACCTTCAGCAGCTGACCGCCCACCTCCACGCTCTGGATGCCGCGCGGGCTGCGGGGCGTGTCTTCGTCGTCGGCGGGGGGCAGATCGGGGGTCGTGGTGGGCATGGGGCGATTGTCCACGCAGTGCAGCATCCACACGCCCTTCGGGTTTACACTTAAACAAATGCGTTAGACATAAACAAATTTCTTGCCTAACATCAACACATTCCGTTTAGATAAACGCATTCACCATTAACAAATTACCACCATGAGCACCGTCAAAACCTTTGCCTCCGCCGCCGACCTCGAAGTGAAGAAGGTGAGCTTCGACAAGCTCTCCGACCACGCCTATGCCTACACGGCCGAGGGCGACCCCAACACCGGCATCATCATTGGCGACGACGCGGTGATGGTCATCGACACCCAGGCCACACCCGTGATGGCGCAGGACGTGATCCGCCGCATCCGCGAGGTGACGGACAAGCCCATCCAATACGTGCTGCTCTCGCACTACCACGCGGTGCGCGTGCTGGGGGCCAGCGCTTACGGTGCCGAGCACATCATTGCCAGCGAGGACACCCGCGACCTGATCGTGGAGCGCGGGCAGTTCGACAAGGACAGCGAGATCGGCCGCTTTCCGCGCCTGTTCCAGAACGTGGAGAGCGTGCCCGACGGCCTGACCTGGCCGACCATCACCTTCAACCAAAAGATGTCCCTGTGGCTGGGCAAGCTGGAGGTGCAGATCCTGCAGCTGGGCCGGGGCCACACCAAGGGCGACACAGTGGCCTGGCTGCCACAGGAAAAGATCCTGTTCAGCGGCGACCTGGTGGAGTTCGACGCCACGCCGTATGCGGGCGACGCGTACTTCCAGGACTGGCCGCAGACGCTGGACAACATTGCGGCTCTGAAGCCCGAGAAGCTCGTGCCCGGCCGGGGCGCCGCGCTGCAGACGCCCGAGCAGGTGCAGGCGGGCCTGGCGGGCACACGCGCATTCATCAGCGACCTGTACGAGAGCGTGAAGGCCAGTGCCGCGAAGGGTGAAGACCTGCGCAAGGTGTACGAAGCCACGTTTGCCAAGCTGCAGCCCAAGTACGGCCACTGGGTGATCTTCAACCACTGCATGCCGTTTGACGTGACCCGTGCCTACGACGAGGCCACGCAATACCCTGACCCACGCATCTGGACCGCGGAGCGCGACATCCAGATGTGGAAGGCGTTAGAAGGCTGAGCTGCCGAGGTTGGAGGAGACAAAAACATGAACCCCAGAGACATTCCCGCCGAAGCCTTCCACGCCAGCGGCGCCGAGGTGCAGGCCCTCGATTTTGGCTACGTGCGCTCGCCCGACCAGGACCGCACGACGCCTGCGCAGCACCCCGTCGTGGTCATCGGCGCAGGCCCCGTGGGCCTGTCACTCGCCATCGACCTGGCCCAGCGCGGACAGCGTGTGGTGGTGCTGGACAACGACCACAAGCTCTCCATTGGCTCGCGCGCCATCTGCTTTGCCAAGCGCACGCTGGAGATCTGGGACCGCCTGGGCGTGGGCCAGCGCATGGTGGACAAGGGGGTGTCGTGGAACCTGGGCAAGGTGTTCCTCAAAGACGAGCAGTTGTACGAGTTCAACCTGCTGCCCGAAGAGGGCCACGAGCGCCCCGCCTTCATCAACCTGCAGCAGTACTACGCCGAGGCCTACCTGGTGGAGCGTGCGCTGCAGCTGCCGGGCATCGACATCCGCTGGCACAACAAGGTCACTGCCGTGCAAAGCCGCGCGGACGGCGCACTGCTGAGCATCGACACACCCGAGGGTGCCTACCAGATCGACGCGCAATGGCTGGTGGCCTGCGACGGCGCGCGCTCGCCCACGCGGCAGATGCTGGGGCTGGAGAGCAAGGGGCGCATTTTTCAGGACCGCTTTTTGATCGCCGATGTGAAGCTGGCGGATGAGGCGAACTTCCCGACCGAGCGCTGGTTCTGGTTCGACCCGCCCTTCCATCCCAACCAGAGCGTGCTGCTGCACCGCCAGCCCGACAACGTCTGGCGCATCGACTTTCAGCTGGGCTGGGACGCCGACCCCGAAAAAGAAAAAAAGCCCGAGAACATCATCCCACGCGTGCAGGCGCTGTTGGGTGCAGAGGCACAGTTCGAGCTGGACTGGGCCAGCGTCTACACCTTTGCCTGCCTGCGCATGGACCAGTTCGTGCACGGCCGCGTCATCTTTGCGGGTGACAGCGCGCATGGGGTGTCGCCCTTTGGCGCGCGTGGTGCCAACAGCGGCGTGCAGGACGCCGAGAACCTGGCCTGGAAGCTCGATTGGGTGCTCCAGGGCCGCGCCACCCCCGCGCTGGTGAATACGTATGGGCCAGAGCGCGAGTACGCGGCCGACGAGAACCTGTGCAATTCCACCCGCGCCACCGACTTCATCACGCCCAAGAGCGAGGTGAGCCGCCTGTTCCGCGACGCGGCACTGTATCTGGCGCGCGAACATGCGTTTGCAAGGCGCATCGTCAACAGCGGCCGCCTGTCCGTGCCCGCCACGCTGCACCAGTCGCCCCTGAACACGCCGGATACCGATCACTTCGCAGGCACCCAGGTGCCCGGCGCCGTGCTGCTGGATGCACCGTTGACGAAGCAAGGCCAGCCCACCTGGCTGCTGCGCGAGCTGGGGCCGGACTTCACGCTGCTGGTGTTTGGCCCTGCACCCACCTGGGCGCGCGACCTGCCCGGTGTGAAGGTGCTGCAGATCGGCATCGACGTGATCGACCACCAGGCGCTGGCCGCCCAGCGGCTGGATGCGCTACCGCGCACCGTGTACCTGGTGCGGCCCGACCAGCATGTGTGCGCACGCTGGCGCACACCTACCGAAGCCGCAGTGCGCAGCGCACTGGCCCGTGCCACGGCCGCAGCCGTCTGACCAGGAAGACGACAAGGAACATGCCCATGCTGAACACCCAACCGAACCTGCAGGCCTGCGACGACTTCTATGAAGCGCTGATTGCGGCGCACCAGGGCCTGTCCACGCCCGAAAGCCACGCCATGAACGCACGCCTGGTGCTGCTGCTGGCCAACCACATTGGCGACCAGGCCACGCTGCAGCACGCGCTGCAACTGGCGCGCGGCAGCGCCGTGCCGATGGCCGACCGGCGCACCACCCCAGCCATCACGCCGGTGGTGCCCACCCACGCGGTGGCAGCCTAGCCGCACCAACCCTTTCCATCCCCACAGCCCCAGCACCGCGCAGACGGTGCAGGGCCCGACTCGCCTTGAACCTAGACCACTACGGAGACGACACCACCATGCAGCGCAAACATTTCCTCGCCACCCTCGCGGGCCTGGCCCTGGCCACCACCCTGCCCCTGGCCCACGCCCAGGACTCCAAGCCGCTCGAATGGGTGGTGGGCTACGCCGCTGGCGGCGGCTCGGACATCGTGGCGCGCACCATTGCCGAGTCGATGTCGGCCACGCTGGGCCGCACCATCATCATCAACAACAAGCCCGGCGCGGGCACCAACATCGCCGCCGAGTACAGCGCGCGCAACAAGGACTACGGCAACCTGATGTTCTCGGCCGACTTCGCCACGCTGGCAGCCAACCCGTTCTTGTTCAGCAAACTGAGCTACAACGCCGAAAAAGACTTTCAGCCCGTGGGCCTGCTGGTGCGCTTTCCGATGTTCCTGGTGGTGTCCAACAGCGTGCCGGCCAAGAACCTCAAGGAGTTCATGGCCTGGGCCAAGGGCATGCCCGATGGGGTGAACTGGGCGTCCGCCGGCCCCGGCAGCCCGCACCACCTGGTGGGCGAGCTGTTCCGCGAGCAGAGCGGACTCAAGCTCACGCACGTGCCCTATCGCGGCGCAGCCCCGGCCATCCAGGACGTGATCGGAGGCCAGGTGCCTGCGATGTGGATCGACAGCGCCACGGTGTACCCGTTCCTCGCGGGCAACAAGGTGCGCGCCATTGGCGTCGCCAGCCCGCAGCGCGTGGCGACCATGCCCGATGTGCCCACGATTTCCGAACAAGGGCTGCAGGGGTTTGAGGGCTTTGCATGGCAGGGCCTGGTGGTACCCACGGGCGCACCGGCCGATGTGGTGGCGAACTTCAGCAAGGCACTGCAGACGGCCCTGGCCGACACGCGCACCAAGGCCCGGCTGCAAGCCCTGGGTGTGGAACCCATGCCCGGCACCGCCGCCCAGATGGGCAGCTTTGCACGCGCCGAGCGCGAAAAGTGGGGCCGCGTCATCACCAAGGTGGGAGTCAAACTGGACTAAGCCCCTACGCCGCCTTCGACCCTGCCCACCAAAGGACGCGGGTCAAATACGGGGCTCAGCGGCTGCGCGCAAGCCTTCGCTTGCGGTGCAAGGCGGGTGCGAGCCACAGCAGCTGCACCGTCACATAGCCCAGCACTGCGAGCAGCAGGCCCAGCGTGGGCAGGCCGATCAGCAGCGGCGTGCCCAGTGCCTGCATCCAGGTGCCCAGGGCCTGCACCGTGAACTCCCCACCCGGCGCCACGCTGCTCCAGGCGGGCAGTGTCTGCACGCCGGGCATCACCAGCGCCCCAAGGTAGAAGGCCATGACATACAGCGGCACGGTGGTGAGCGGGTTGGTATAGAAGGTGGCTACGCCCCCGGCCACCACGTTGCCGCGCAGCCAGGCGCACACCAGCAGCGTGCCGGGGATCTGCAGCGGCCCAGGGATCAGGCCGCAGAACATGCCCGCCGCCACCCCGCGCGCCAGCGGCTGGCGCTGAAAGCGGAACAGCGCGCGCTGCTCCAGCCAGGGCTGGAACTGCGCCAGCCAGCTGCGGTCCAGCAGCTGCCGGGCCCGGGGCTCCAGGGCCCGCAGCCAGCGGCGCAGGCGACACAGCGGCTGCATCATGCGACGAACGCTACTGCGGTGCCAGCGCCCCACAAGGTGGTCAGGCCCACCAGCAGGCGCACATCGCGCGGCTCGTTCTCCGCGCGGTAGGCCATCGCGGTGGCCCCCAACAGGCCCAACAACATGCACAGCATCACCGATTCGATCAGATCCATGGTTTGGGTCTCCCGGTTCGGCAGCGATCAGGCCTTGGGGGGCAGTGCGGGTGGGGCACCCTTGGCTGCCTCGCCCGAATTGCGCAGCGACAGGAAGATGGATCCGGCGATCAGCGTGGCCGTGACCAGCAAGGCATAGCCAATCGGAATCTTCACAAAGTCGATGAGCAACATCTTGCCGCCGATGAAGACCAGGACCAGCGCCAGGCCATAGGCCAGCAGGTGGAAGCGGTCGGCCAGGTCTGCCAGCAGGAAGTACAGCGCACGCAGGCCCAGGATGGCAAAGATGTTGGCCGTGAGCACGATGAACGGGTCGCTGGTGATCGCGAAGATGGCCGGAATGCTGTCCACCGCAAAGATGATGTCGGTCGTGCCGATCAGGATCAGCACCACGAACAGCGGGGTGTAGTGCTTGACGCCATTGATCATGGTGGAGAGCTTTTCACCATCGAACTGGTCGGTGATGCGGATGCGCTTTTTCAGGAACTTGAGCACCGGGTTGGTGGCGATGTCAGGCTCCTGCCCGGCGGCAAACCACATCTTCACGCCCGTAACGACCAGGAACGCACCGAACACATACAGCAGCCAGTGGAAGGTGGCCAGCAGCCAGGCACCGGCCAGGATCAGCAGCGTGCGCAGCACAATGGCGCCGATGATGCCGATGATGAGCGCGCGCTTCTGGTACTGCGGCGGCACAGCAAAGTAGCTGAACAGCATCAGGAAGACGAAGATGTTGTCCACCGACAGGCTCTTCTCCACCAGGTAGCCGGTGATGAACTGCATGGACACCGTGTTGGCCACCTCGCGGCCCTGGCTGCTGTCCAGGTACCACCACAGAATGGCCACGAACACAAAGGCCAGCGAGAACCACAACAGGCTCCAGCGCGCGGCCTCGCCCATGGTGACCTTGTGCGCGCCCTGGCGCTCCATGACCAGCAGGTCCACGCCAATGGCGATGACCACGAAGACGGAAAATCCCGCCCACATCCACCACGTTCCGATTGTTTCCATCGAGTTTCTCCAAAGATACCCTCATACGCCCAGACCAGCCGGGCGCCCAAGCCCCGAACTGTAGGGGCCGGTGTACTTCTTTAAAACCTGTGATCACAGTAGTATTGGTTCGGTTTTTACGAACCCAACACTTTTTTTACGGCCCCACCGCAAAGAGATCATGAGCCAGAGCTTCAACTACCGCCATCTTTTCTACTTCTGGGTGGTCGCCAAGGAGGGCGGCATTGCCCGCGCCGCCGAGCGGCTGGACATGGCCGTGCAGACCATCAGCGCCCAGGTGCGCGAGCTGGAGAAGTCGCTGGGCGTGAGCCTGCTGCGCACCGAGGGCCGCAACCTGGTGCTGACCGACGCGGGCGTGGCCGCGCTGCACGAGGCCGACCACATCTTTGCGCTGGGCGAGCTGCTGCCCGTGCGCGTGCGCGAGGCCGCAACAGGCCAGACGCTGCGGCTGAACCTGGGCATCTCCGACGGCATTGCCAAGCTGGCCGTGCACCGGCTGCTGACGCCCGTGCTGGACGAGCCCCACCTGCGCCTGCTGTGCCACGAGGGCGAGTTCCAGCCCCTCTTGGGCGAGCTGGCGCTGCACAAATTGGACGCCGTGCTGGCCGACCGCGCCGCGCCGCCCAACCCGGCCTTGCGCACCACCAGCCAGCTGCTGGGCAGCAGCGCCATCGCCTGGTATGCGCCCCCGCTGTGGGCCGAGGCGGCGGCCAACAACTTTCCGCACAGCCTGGCCGTGGTGCCCGTGCTGCTGCCCACCGACCACGCCGCCATGCGCGCGCGCATCGACCACTGGCTGGAGCGCGAACGCATCCGCCCGCACATTGCCGGGGAGTTTGAAGACAGCGCGCTGCTGAGCACCTTTGCCGCCACCGGCATGGGCGTGATGCCCGCACCGGTCTCGCTGGGCGAGCACCTGGCCCAGACCCACGGGCTGGTGCAGGTGGGCACCGCGCCCGACGTGCAGGAGCAGTTCCACTTGATCTACAGCGCGCGCAAGGTGATGCACCCGCTGCTCACGCGGCTGCTGGAGGCGGGACAGGGTGGATCGCTACTGAATTGATAGCTACCCGCGCATATTCATCTGGCGCTTGGGGTCAAAAATACTAAGGATATATCCGTAAATTAAACTATGCCCCTGAGTCGCCCGTGATGCGGCC